>Ga0209127_100682_pt1 | contig 11625 bp, 6 predicted proteins | sample LakSupMetagenome_FD_187469 | JGI IMG/M metagenome (GOLD analysis project Ga0209127, IMG submission 187469) | Freshwater microbial communities from Lake Superior, Canada - Sta WM archaea (SPAdes) (version 2) | ecosystem: Environmental > Aquatic > Freshwater > Lake | place: Lake Superior, Canada...
ACCCCCCCTCCTCCCTCCCAGGAGCCCGCCGCGTCCCGACCCCCTACGGCACAATCCAGGCCTACGAATTCGGCCCCCCCCAGGGCCCCAAAGTCCTCCTCCTCCCGGGGATCGGCACCCCCGTCCTGGCCCTGGGGGACCTGGCCCGCTCGCTCGCCTCCGGCGGTCACCGCGTCATGATGTTCGACCTTTTCGGGCGTGGATACTCGGACGGCGTGGGCGATCTCCCCTACGACGCGCGGCTGTACGTCAGCCAGATCTTGCTCGTGCTGGCGAGCAGTCCGCTGGCGTGGACGGGCGGGGATGCGTTTCATCTTGTGGGGTACTCGTTGGGCGGGGGGCTGGCGGTGGAGTTTGCGCGGTGGTTTGGCGGGTTGGTGAGGAGTCTTGTGCTTGTTGCTGGGGGGGGATTGATTCGGAAAGATAGGCATGTGGGTTGGAGGAGTCGGGTGCTGTATAGTAGGGGGTGGCTGCCGGAGGGGTGGCTGGAGAGGTTGGTTGAGGGGAGGATTCGGCCCTCGAGAGGGAGGGAGGGGGCGGGAGATGAGGTTGAGAAGGAGGGGAGGGGAGGAGGAGGACGACACCCGGGGAAGGATAGCGATGCTAATGGTGGGAAGGGGTGGGATAGCACGGTGCTCTCGAAGACTGGGGGGGTGACGGTGGCGGATGTGATGGAGTGGCAGATTGCGGAGCACAGGGGGTTCGTCAAGGCGTTTATGAGTAGCATCAGGTATGCGCCGATTTATGATAGGAGGGAGGAGTGGCGGGAGCTGGGGAGGATGTTGGAGGAGAGGAGGCGGGGTGAGGGGGCCGTTGGGTTGAGAGGGGGCAAGGTGCTGCTGGTTCTGGGCAAGACGGATACTGTTATTGTTAGAGATGAACTTATCGAGGATGCGAAGGCTACGCTGGGTGAGGAGGCGGTCGAGGTCGTCGAGATAGATGCGGGGCACGAGCTGGTGTTTACCCATGGGGAGGACGTTGCTGCGGCTGCGGTTGAATTTTGGAGATCGATTGGGGCAAATTGAGTTGGTTCTCAGTCGTGTAAGCGGCCGGTAGACAAGGGAAATGACCATAGACAGACTTTTGATCCTAGAGTACGAGTGTCATCTATAGACGCAGGAAGGCAAGTCTAATTTTACCCCTGAGCCACCTTCATCATTCAGGTCTTTTCCGCAGAGCCACTTAAGCCATCGCCTCCTCCAAGCTCTTCCCAGTAAGCAGCTTGAACGCCTCCCTATACCTCTCGGCCGTAGCCGCCACCACATCCTCGGGCATCTCGACGCCCTCCTTCCCCTTCAGCCCGCTCCGCGTCAGCCAGTCTCTGAGGAACTGCTTGTCGAAGCTCTCCTGCTCCCTCCCGGCCTCGTACCTGTCGGCGGGCCAGAACCGCGACGAGTCCGGCGTCAGCACCTCGTCGACCAGCACCACCTCGTCCGTCTCCTCGTCCAGCCCAAACTCGAACTTGGTGTCGGCGATGATGATCCCCCTCTCCCGCGCGTAGGCGGCCGCCGCGTTGTAGCACTTGAGCGCCAGCTCCTCGATGCGGGCCGCGTACTTGTGCCCTACTATCTCGGCGGCTCGGGCGGGGCTGATGTTCTCGTCGTGCTGGCCCAGCTCCGCCTTGGTGGAGGGCGTGTAGATGGCCCCTCCCGGGATGGCGTCGCAGTTCTTCAGTCCCGCGGGCAGGGAGATGCCGTGCACCGTGCCCTTGGCGACGTACTCCTTGTAGCCGGAGCCGGTGAGGTAGCCTCGGACGATGGCCTCGACGGGGAAGACCTTGAGCTTGCGCACCAGCATGGTGCGGTGCTTGACCACGGCCTGCTCGCCCGCGGTGAGACGGCACGAGGGCGGGGGGCTGAGGCCCAGGAAGTGGGTCTTCAGGTCCGGGATGGCGGCCTTGAGGACGGAGAACCAGTGGGCGGTGAGGTAGGTGAGGATTGCGCCTTTGCCTGGCACGCCGTTGGCCATTATCACGTCGTAGGCCGAGATGCGGTCCGTGGTCACGAAGAGGAGCGTGTGGTCGTCCACTGTGAAGAGGTCGCGCACCTTGCCGTGGGCGAGCTTGGGGAGGGATGTTAGGGCGATATCTGTTACTACGAGGGCCGTCATGGTTGCTGTGGAGGGTTGTTGGCCCTGGTGAGTTGTTTTGCAAGGAGGTGAGCGATGTGTGGATGAGGTTGATGCTTGGCTGCTGCTGGAGGGATTGATTTTCCTGTTTCCTCGTAAGCTTCTGTGAGGGAACAAGGGTCAGAGTGAATGAGTACCTAGTATGCCCCTATGCTGTAGGTGAATGCAAGTAAACGTTGTATGAAGTGCTCAAGCTCAGAGTACCTTGTTAGTCGAGGTAGCCGGAAGCGGAGCTCTGAATTTTCTCGGGATGCGTCACACCACCGGACCCATCTCCGGGTGGTGAACCGAACTCTATTTCCCCGCCGACACTGTAGTTTCCTCGGAAGCATAGGGTGTCTGTAACCTTTCGCGTTTCATAATCATGTCACGATCGGGCAGGCGACTCGACTTTCGACGAGCACGGCTTGCTCTATCCCCATTCCGCGGCAAATCGCTCCTGGTCGCTTCGCCTTTGTACCCATGGCATTGATGTTACCTCTATATGCCTGCCTATTACATGCAATACATTATGTGCTAAAATGCCTATATGCCCATTGAATGCGAAAATATATCCTCCGACATCAACCACCTTTTGACCTCACTATAACATGAACAGAACCCCGCCAAGAGCCGAAAACAGGCCAGCCACGGCTGCGACAGCAAATGCGCCCGTTCCTCCGCCTCCCTTGAGCGAAGCCGCCGCATTCCCCGACGGCGACGGCGACGAAGAGCCCGTGTTCTGCGCCCCGTCCCCGCCACTGCTCGTCTCACTGCCCGTCGGGCTCGTCGTCCCGGACGTCCTGGTACCCGTCGTCGTCGTGGTCGCCTCCCTCGTGCTCGAAGTCTGCTGCGCGCTCACGCCCGTGACGCTCGGCAGCTCCGAGCCCGCCGAGGTCAGCTCGGTGATGTCGCTGTCCCCCGTGGCGTTCAGGTTCGCCTGCGCCATGCCGACCTGGTGGTGGTCGAGGTCGTACACGACGTAGGCGCTGCGCAGGAACGTGTCGCCCAGCAGCGTCACGTCGACCGTCTCGTTGGTGCCCGCCGACCCGCCGAAGCCGCCGCCCGACGATTGGATGCCGAAGAGGCACACGTTGTCGAAGGGCGCGCCGGCCGTGATGCGGCTGTAGCCCCCGAGCAGGTCGAGCACGAGCTCCGTCACGGGCACCGAGATGGTGAACTGGTTGCCGCCCGAGGCCTGCCCGTTGCCGAAGCCGAAGGTCACCACCAGGTCCGGCTCCGAGTTGAGGTATTCGCAGTCGATCATGCTGTAGCCGCTGGTCTGGTAGTCGGTGTACACGCCCAGCTCTTCGAAGAGAGGGGTGGCGATGTCGTCGGGGAGGTACGAGAGCGTCGTGCCAGAGTCGAGGATGGCGCCGGCGAGGGTGGAGGACACGGGTACCTTGGTGCCGTTGGAGTAGGTCGTGCTGAGAGACGACATGACCACGCCGTAATGCGTGTAGCCCGTCGGCTGTTTCAGGATGGGCAGCGTGTGCAGGGGCCCGATGAACTTGGACTTGTCGATGCCGCCGAAAAGGAGGGTGCCCGTCGTGGCGCGGCGGTCGTTGAGGTACAGCGAGAAGGCCTTGCTGTTGATGAACCCCTGGTTGGCCAGCTCGTCGATGATGTTGGGGTATTTCACCACGGCCGCCTCGTTCTCGGGGAAGCCGACGCCCAGCACGCCGACGCCGCGCACGACCTGGGTGGCCAGGCCCATCTGCAGGGACTTGATGGTCACGCCGTTGATCTGCAGGTCGTCGGTGATATAACTGCCGCTCGCGTCCGAGCCGTCGAGGTAGGTGATGTTGAAGCCGTTGCGCACCTTGAGGGCGTACGTCGAGCTCTTGCTCGGGTTGTAGGTCGGGCCGCACGTGTCGCCGTAGGTCCTCTGGAGCGACCGGCTGGTGCACAGGTCGGCCTGGTAGCTGATGAACCAGGCGTCGCTGGAGCCCGTGTCCAGCACCATGGTCACCTTCTGGCCCGGCGTGCCCACCAGCACGTCCACGTAGTACCCGCCGCCCGTGATGTTGTTGTTGATCGGGCCCGCGTGGAAGTCGCGCTTCGACAGTGGTGCGGTCGGTGGCGGACCGCCTCGGATGCCGGGGATGCCTCTGCTGAGATCGAACGAGACGACATTCTGCGCCGTTGCGCTCGTGGCGAGGGCGAGGGCGCCCGCCGCTGCTGCTACTGCTGTGTACCGCATCGCCGCCGAGGTTCAAGTCTCCTAACCAGGAGACGACTTGCACCTTTGCCGATGCCGTATAGAATATAGTCGATCCAAGTTGAACCGGCAGCAGAGCTGTCGTTGGAAGGTCGAGAGATTTCACCAGTCAACGGCTGCGACATATCCGCCTATGGCTGCCTGTCCGCTGTGACTAGACCTAGTCTTTCAGCTGGACACTAGACTAGACGTATAGCTGCGCCGCAGTTTCCGTAGCTGGGTGGATAAGGTATCCCCAGAATAAAATGAGCTCGCTGTCAGCCAACGACGCCGAAGCCCAAGAAGCGATTGCGTAGCTCCAATCCTTCGCCAAGCAGGCAGTCAGCACGGCAAGACAAAGTTGGATTTCGATGTCGTCAAAAGCGCACCGTCTTATCCAATTTACCGCAGCGACCGGCGAGAGCACAAGAGAATTCCAAGATCTTGTCACCGAGGCTGTACAGCGCTAGCGACCAGAAAAACACCAATTTAAAGCGAAGGGTTCAGCGCTACTTCGCGCGCATTCCCTGTCAGCTTCTTGGCCTGCGTATCCCCGAAGGGAAACACTGACGCGCTAGACCGTCTCCAGCCTAGACTTGGGGGACAGACGAGGGGAAAATCTATTCGATGTAGGGCCGGCTTGCGTGGCTTGCAGCCCTTTCCCGGTTGGTCTTCCAATCATGGCGGCAGGTCTTGGGCCTCTTGGCATACCCTTGCCCGATCATCGACGGGTAGGGTTGCGTCGCCGCCGGCAGCCAGACAAAACCTCCGATTTCTCGCAGAATGATTGCTGCTTCTTACGTTCGCCGGCCTTCGGTCCCGACACCGCGGAGACGTGCATTTGCGACGGATATCGACAGTATCTGGATCTTGACATAGGTAACTCGTGCTTTATCCATCGCAGTGGCAAACATCGTGTCCGTCAGATTCCCAGTTTCCCGGTTGTCTGTTGGTTTTTGGGGTACAGCATAGCGATCCGCAATCTTATCTGGTAGATTGGGCCCTATGCCGACCTGTATCGGAGATTCATATATCGATATTGGAACATGAACGCCTCATTGCATGTCATTGCTTGAATTGACTTCGCTGGTTCGCGGATACCGGGGCACGGGGAACAGTTCTGTCCTGCCGTTATGCCGTCGTACCCGGTCGTGAATATCGCAACCTGGATTTGTCAGATGGTGGGATCTGCTCTTCGCTTGGTCGTAGAAGGTCGTCATACATGTTGAAACGAAGTTTGAAGAGTGTAAGATGAGATTGATCTTGGTGATCTGCTGGAGACGAGACGATAATACTTGGTATAGATATGCTATCAGCTCTCATCGTCCCTCATTTTATCGCAACTCAGTTGGTTGTCTCGTAAACGTCCAGTCATCAGGTTGGATCTCGCTGGCAAGCATGACCGGTTCTCCAAGCATAACATCAGAGACAGTCCGTTTGGAGTCATCATGGATGATCATCAGCATTGCAGGAACGGGCAGTTTAAGGCTTGCCTCGAGTCCAACCCCTGGACTCGTCCGTAATACTACAGGTCGGCGCTTGTGCTACTTTGCATCACCATCGTGCATCCAAGCAGCACACAAGTCTACTGTAGCCTCTCGAACCTCTCCCTAGCCTTCTCCCGCGTCTTCTCGACAAAATCCCCAGGCACCAGCTTCCTCGCCGCCTCCTCGCTCGCATCCCCCAGTTTTGCCCCCTCGGCGCCCAGCCCGACGCCGGGGATATACACCTCGGCACCGACAGCCTCCGTCCTCCCGTCCCCGGACGCCCCGAGGCCCTCGCCCGCCGTCCACCCCATCTTGGCCAGCAATCCCGCCCCCTTTGACTTCTTGGCCGCAGGCAGCTCGCTCTCGGCGGGCGCGGGTTCCTCGACAGGCTTGCGCTTGTTGCTGCCCTCCGGTTTTGGGGGTGCCGCTGCTGGTTTCTTGGGCTGGTTGTACACCTGCCTCCGCTCCCTGGCGCGGTCGCGGTATTGGGGTCCTTGCTTCACGGGTCCGTCATAGCCTAGGGGTAGCATCCGGGTGGGCTTCAGGCCGAGCTCGGCGAGTCTGGACGTCGCTTTCTCAACTCTGGCGGCGTCGGAGAGGCTCTTCTTGTGCAGCTCGCTTTCCTGCTCGTGCCGGCGGAGGACCCTGATGTTGGGCAGCTTGCGCATGCAGAGGTAGCAGGTGAGGTTGTCGTGGTGGGCGTAGGAGGTGTATGGCTGGGGGTCGTCGCATTTCCGACGGGGCGTGCGGCGGACGACGGTGCGCGGTTCCTTGCTACGGGCCGCGAGTAGTGCCGCCGCTCTGCTTTTGGTCTCGTCGTCCTTGTAGTGGTTGTGGGTGTGTGTCTCGTGGTAGATCAGCCACTCTTCGTTGCTGAACTTGCCGCAGAGGAGACACTCGATGGCGTCCCAGTCTGCATACGAGACGTACTGGTCCCGCCAGCTTGGTGCAATGGGGTCCGTAGATTTCGCGGAACGTGTGGCGGGCACAGAAGTGGTTGCTGGCTTGTGTCTTGGGGCGGACTCCGACGTATCTTCTTCCGTGCCTTTGGCCGGGGCGCCGTGAATCTCAGCCGCCTTCTTGGCCCACATCTGCATCTGTGGACCCATGACTAGAGCCTTCTTCGCCGCGATCTTTGCGGCCAGAGCTTCTCTATCCTTCTTCTTTTTGGCTGCCGCATCCTGAGCAGCAGTGCCGGTCTTGTCGTCAGACGCACCGCTGGCGTCCGCATCCGCAGGCGCAAGTTCAGGCCCAGCAGAGACGATATGGCTGCTTGGGTAAGCACGGTCGTCCCAGTACTTGACGCGAAGACTCGGGTTGTAGATCGGCGCGAAGCTGAAGTTGGCCGTCTCCTCCGTGATAGGTTCCAACACTGGGACGAAGACACCGGTATGGATGAACGCAACGATGACCGGTTTCGACGCAATGGTAAACCTCGGCGACGCGTTGAACTTGGCGACCGCACCTCTGGCGTCGTCGATGGTGGCGAACTCGGCAAAGCCGTACTTCCACGACTCGTTCGTCCGCCTGTCGCGGATGAGGAACACGCGGCGAAGAGAGCCCGGTGTTGCGCCCAGACCGACGCTGCTGTTGGTCGGTGCTGTCGACTTGAGCTTGTTCGCCGGTTTAGACGGGTCTCTGGCTGGCTGCGGCGCCTCTTCTCGAAAGAGCTTCATAACGCCCTTGGCGAGCAGCTCCTCTGTCACTGAGGGCTCGAGGTCACGGATGACGACAAACTGGGACGGGTTCTGTCTGAGGTCCTCGTCCGTCTCACCGGTGAGGATTGGTCCGGAGCCATACCCGGAGTAGCCCTCCATATTGTCTGGCAGAGTTAGTTCGAAGCGTAAAGGAAGCCAGAGGGTTGGAAAAGTGGGGGATTGACGAACTTACCAGGCCTCTCAGCTTTGCACTTGTAGCACACAGCTCGATGGGGATAATTCACGCCGCCGCACTTGAACGTGTTAGAGCTATCATAACATAGTCTGGGAGGCGCCGGAGTGAGCTTACATTCGAGCAATCCCAACCCTGGTCATCCATCCGCCCTTGATGCCGGTCGGACTCTCCTCGTGGTCTGCTATAATCGATGGCAACAATGACAGGTTCGGAGGCAGCCTCGCGACCATGCTGGAGCGGAAGAGGGATCTCGGGGTAGAACTCGTCGTAGAATCTAGTCGCATCGGACAGGCGGAAGAACTCGACAAAAGCAATGCGGGAGCCTAGGGCTGGTGTGAGCTATGGCTGGTCTGATTCAAGATGCCGTCTCGTCACCTACCTCGTCTGTTGGTCCGGATTCGAACCGATTTTATTTGTTCGGTCGACAGTCTCGGGTCGCCAGAGACATAGTCCAACCCCGCTAGGATCTTTGTCGTCGAGATATTAGTACAGCGCCACCGTATCCGTCGACAAGCTAACAACAATGATGGAACTTGTGTGGCATCATATCATTCCTTCACAGGACTGAGGCTAGAGCATTGGGGGAGTGCCTATGGACTAAAGAAACGCAAACAAGACAGAACGGACCACAACACATGGCGGCACCTGCCAGCTGGCTACCCTTCCCTAAACTCCTATTCCGTCACAGAAAACAAAGTATGCTGATGTCTGGCGCCACATGAGGTCGACTTACGTCGTGTTCTTGGACATCATCCGGGAGGCCATCGAGAATCAGGGATTCACTTCGAGCAGGTAGGCGGTTGTCACCCGCACGGTGATGATGGCCGCGGTCATGGAGACCACCAGCGTGCCGAAGTCGAGGATCATCGCCAGGTCCAGAGGGTTCCGGAGAGGATGCGGGTTCATCATCATATGCTGGAAGGCGGCCATGGCGTTCGAAACCATCATCATGACCACGGCGAGGGTCCCGACCAGAATGAGGATCGTCATGTAAGTCAGCTGGACTCCGAGGCGGTTCATCATCATAAGAAAGATGGCGCGAAGAAGGATCCAGTTGAGGATGGCGGGGATGGACATCATGTTGGCTGTGTCGCTGGTCGCGGTGGGTGTCGGGGTGGTCGCGGTCGCGGAACCTTCTGCGCGGAGGGCTGAGAGAATCTTTCCCAACACAACGTTAGCCAAGAGAGCCCAGGGATCGAGGAGAAGCCATGATGCAAGATGGTAGTCATGTTCCAGGCCCTCCGAGTTAATAGTTTACCGTTCCGCAAGTGGTACGAGTCTCTGTCCCGACTCCAGTCGTCCTCGCGCCGGCGGGGAGACCTACGTCGGCTGCTGCTTCGGTAGCTCTCGCCGCCGCCGCGAGGCCCGGACCGGTAGTCGTCGTACATGGTTTGGGGTTACTGTCCAGGAAAGTGAAAGGGGCAGGAGAAAGGGAGGGGGGAAAAGATCGTGCTCCGTGGAGCCTTCAATCAGGGGAAAGTTTGGGGATGTTGCGCATGGCTTTGCGGTTTGCCGGCGTCTGGAGACCTCTATTCGAGGCTGAAAGACGCGCTTGTAGTTGGATGCGAGGGAGACGAGGCTGCAACTTAACTTACCCTTGGCAAGGTGGGTCTGACTGCCACGAATGGGCCGAGAGTTGTGGCTGACTAAGGAGACGGAAGGACGGATTAGTCACGATTCGATGAGTTAATGTTGATGACGTCTGGGAGGTGGATATATCTCTCATGGAACTGCCACAGGGCCATATCTCATTCACTCACCTCGAGGATAACGATGAACTGACCAGTCTCTACGCCGAGGAGCTTCGAAGAGGATTTGAGAATTCTGAGAGCAAAAGACTGTCAGCGACTCATCTCACGGAGCGCCTCTGTGGGCATAACGACATATAAGGAAAGGAAGGGATTGCTTACCTGAAGAGGGCGGAAGGGAAAGTTGGGAGGCAGCTGTTACTGCTAGGAAGAACGCGGGGCTGTACGCCTGAGGTCTTACTGTCACAATCAGGACTTTGGGGATCCTGTTTGCTTATGCGAGCCTTGCTCGAGGAGAGAAGCTTGCTTGAAGAGGGCCTTACTTGCTGAGAGGCTCGATTGAAAAGAGGCTTGCTTGAAAAGAGATCTTGTTTGTCTCTCTTTGGTGTGGTTGCGTGGAGGAAAGGACAGAGGCTGGAAAGGAAAGGTCTCGGGAAGGGAAGATATTGTCTGCTTTTCTGAGGCCCCACGATCTGTTTGTTTTGCTTCCTCATCTTGTCTCACTATTCGCTTGTCGTACCAGGCATTGACGGGTCCTAAGCGGTTAATAAGGGCTGGCACTGTCGAGCTATACTGGGCGCGGGTCTCCGACCTGGCTTATCAGATCGCAGCATTTGGGAGCGACTAAGCGGACGGGCGACTAAGCAGAAGACAGAAGCAGGAAGACAGAAACCGTCTTTGACACTGCACCTCCTGACGAGGAGGAGGCTTTGATCAAGAAGTCATTCAGGGGCAAGATGAATCCAGATTGGGAGCGTCAAGAGGGCTGCTGCTACGTAGCCCTGACTACAGATCACCTCCAGGTTCAGCCCATAATGGACAAAGTGAAACATCCAGGCGCAGGAGCAATAGTCTTGTTCGCAGGTAATTGTATACCCATTGAGCGCCAGTTACTGCCTTCATTCTAACTACGGCATCAGGCACGACGAGAGATAATTTCGCTGGTAAGCCCGTCAAAGAACTGCAGTACTCCGCCTACAACAAGCTCGCCCTAAGAACTATGATGGCCATCGCAAAAGACATGGTGGCAAAGCATTCTTTGAAAGGAATCGCTCTCATACACCGTCTGGGCACCGTACCCGTGGGTGAGGAGAGCATATTGATAGCTCTGTCGAGTCCACATCGTCAGGCGGCCTGGCGAGCCGGCGAGGAAGCTCTCGAGGAATGCAAAGCGAAGGTGGAAGTTTGGAAGAGAGAAGAGTTCGAGGGCGAGGAGGGCGTCTGGCGGGCAAACAGGGACGGTATCATGGGACAGAAGATATCAGAGTCAGAATTAAAGGGGCAAGACCGCGTCGACGGGGCAAGGGGTTCCGCTGTGTGACTACGAGCTGTAGGGAGGGACGGCGTATGAACACTAGGTTTGCTCTACACCGACCACCTCCTCTCCAATTGGTCCGTTAGAGAAGTGCTCAGGATGGTTTACGCTTGTCGACTACATGGACATACTCGTGATCTAGAACTAGCAAGGTCGCCTAGATACGCCAAGTCGGCGTGACAGATCACGTCACTATCAGGGGCCGGCTTAGTTCTTGCAGAAAATCAAGGGCTTGCTGGTAACCAGAGGGAGCATTGGAAGAAGTGCTGGCGATTTTCACGACCGTTGAAGGGTGACCATGCGCACGTCAGCCCGTGGTCTTGCTCGCCATTCAGTCCTAGTATTGCTCTAGTCGAAGAACTGCAATCGCACCAGAACCACCATGGCTGCTGCAACTGCCACGCCTAAATATGTGAAAAGACCGTCTTGTCAAACCGCACCTGCTTATTCACGACGGCAGCATACGATCTGAAGTCGGATATGCCTTCAGGCTCATCTTCCGCCACCGTTCACAAGGCTGGTCTGAATTACAGCCGGTTTCTTGACTAACAACCATCTGCAAGTCTCGGCGTCACTGGCCAACGGTCGCCTTGCAGATGTCTGTTGGCATGTCAGGAACATTCAAGTGATGATCCGGACGCACGGGATATTTTGTAGATCCAAGAGGTTGCATTTTCGTTCTCCAGTCCGGACCAGGCACACAGGCCGCTATATCACACGGGAGCTATTGCATGAAGGCTTCGTCCGGGGAGTTTGGAAACTGAGCTCCTGTGGTTGCAGCAAATTAATCTATTCTAAATAGCCGGGAGCTGGATCAATTTGCACGGTGCTATTTTGGTTACCACTCTGGAACTTTCCGTCCAGCCCGCCCGGATA
>Ga0209127_100683_pt1 | contig 11592 bp, 8 predicted proteins | sample LakSupMetagenome_FD_187469 | JGI IMG/M metagenome (GOLD analysis project Ga0209127, IMG submission 187469) | Freshwater microbial communities from Lake Superior, Canada - Sta WM archaea (SPAdes) (version 2) | ecosystem: Environmental > Aquatic > Freshwater > Lake | place: Lake Superior, Canada...
GGTGGTGCCGTCTGGGAGCGGGGCGTCGGGCGGACTCCTGGTCTTTTCGAAAAGGCCATTGTCAGTTTCGTCGCGGGACAGGTCTCTAGCCTCTTCCAGGTGGTCGACGGGCCGGACATAAAGGGTTTCGCCCTTGCGGCCCAGCTTAGGGTGACCTGCAATTGGATCGACGTGTTCCGGGGGCAGTTCGCCGTGGACTTCGGGAGGTGGGGGCGGAAGAAGCTCGATGGGTTGAACGAAGAGTCGTAGGGTGGGTGCGATGTCGTATGAAGAGTCGGCGTCCTGTGTTACGATCATCACTGACCCTCTCCAAACTTCTCTCTCGTATACGACACCGCTTCGAGATGTTCGTGACGGACCACGTTCGGTACGGATACCGCAGTATCTCAGGAGGGGTCCACACTTCAGGTAGAGCGGGGGCTTGAATCTGGTCGGGGCTACATTTATCGGTAGGCGCATGGCCCGTTGCGTTAGTCATGTAGTCCCTTTGTGATACTTATTCGGCGTAAGGGGTGCAAGGTCAGCTGCAGAGTCAGGACGCAGGGACTGCATAATCTCGTTTTCCAGGACTGAAGGCGCCCCGCCAGACCCCGTCCCGCGAACCCTTCGTCATCGCTGCCTCTCAAGGATGAGGATTGCCTACCGTGTGTATCATCGTATTCCCCGTCAAAAGCCTCCGCCTTCCTTGGACGAGCCGTGACACTGCCCCTCCGCTGCGACGGAGGAGTCTCCCACCATGGCTTGTCCTTCTCTACTGTGAGATTGGCCGGTTCATCGTCCAGATCCAGTAGAGCGCCCGACAAAGTGCCCACTGTCGCCTTTTTCCACTCGTCGAGGTACGTGGGCGGTTGGTACATGCCCGCACCGGGCCGCAGCTTGTCCCGACCGTGCCCGTAGACGAGGTTCGAGACACGGTGATGGTGCTCGTCGTCGCTGCTGTCGGTATCGCTCCTGGTGTCCTCTCTCCTGGCGCGGTGGTGTTGAGCACCACTGGCGACAGCGGCGCCAGCAGCTCCTGCCGTGAGCGCTGCACCTTGCGGGCTGATGCCGGGCCCAGCACCCGTCCGTTGAGGGACCTGGCTCTGGGAAGTGGCACGACCAAGTACCTCGTCGGCTTTTCTTTGGCTTGGTTGGGGGTTGGATAGCTCACCAACAGCAGCTGAAGGCATAACTTCGTCGTCATGCAGTAATGCCTTCCCACCCGACGGACTCACAGGTTCTGCCACAGGCCGTCTTTGCATTTGCGGTGCATCAGGTCCGGGAGCAGTCCGAATTCTAGCCTCATTACTCCTCGGACTGCTCCGTGCCTGCTGAGCCATGATATACTTTTGAGCGTCCATATGCTTCTTCGCGTATGGATCAGCCGCCGGGGACGGCGGGTATCCAGCAGGAGGCTGCTTCCTCAGCTTATTGCTGCCGCTCCTGGACACAGTGCCGGCACTCCCAGGGGTCGCGACAAGAGGGCTTCCCGGAAGCTCAGTTTCCAAACCGGCAGGTAGCTTGACGTCGTTCTTGGCAGCCCGTTCGCGGAAGCTGAGGTTGCGTTGAGGGGCCCCAAACTCCTGAGCCACGGCTTGAGCTCTCGTCTGGGGCGCTGGTATAGGAATCCGGGATTCTGGCGCCTGTGTCTGAGGTGACTTGCCTGCACCTGTGCTGTACCTGCGAACCTCTTCGGGTGGGTGCTGAGTTAGCGGGCCCCTAGGCGTCGCAGGCGTGTTCTCCGACGATCTCCCTCCAGTATTCCTCGTCTTCGGCACCTCGACCGTGAGCGGAGGGCCTCGGTCATTGAACCGCACCTGCTGGACCGGCTGATCCTTCCGAGGCACCGGCGGGCCCCTGTTGCCTTGCGGAGCAGGACGGCCGCCTGACGCTGCTTTCTCGCGGGCGGCTCGTTCGGCGGCTTCAGCCAGGGCTCGCTTCTCTTCCTTGGTGATACTATCGAGCGTCAGCTCCAGCCTTTGGAGAGGGGAGCGTTGATTTGCGTACGTTCGCCGGTCGGACGACGGCTGTCCCTGAGAGTCGCGTCGTCGCGGTCGAGCAGGATCCCCGGCAGAATCTCTACGCTGACCCCGTGCGCCAGCCATATCCGCGCTGCGGGCGGCTGTCGGATCGGTGCCGCTGCGCCGAGCCCTAGCATCAGGCAGAGGATCGCCGGCATTCCTGGCACGGTCTATCAGAGGACCTTCCTTCCGTGTGTCGGCAAAAGTAGCTCCGATCGGTGAATTTTCCATCGCGCCAACAGGTCCGTCGGATCGTCTCGTCGTGTGACAGCCTTGTCCTGGAGCTGCGTATGTGTAAGGCAAAGCGCCGTTGCCGTTGAGAGCTTTGTAGCTCACAGGCGGAGCCCGAGGCACATCGGGTGCGGCGGGGGGAGGAGGACCTTGCGAGTAGTCATCGTCTTGGTTCTTGCTGCGACGGCGTCGGCGGTTCTCGATGAGCTCGGGCGGATACTGGTTTGCGCCGTAGGGAAGTGACGGTGGCCGAGGAGCTAGGCCTTGGCCTTGGAAGCTCGACCTGTTCGGCGAGGCAAGGGAGCTGAAAGTGGTATCTGTCAGGGCGTCGGTGTTTGTGGTCTGGATGGACTCGCGGTTCGGTCTGGATTGACGGTCGACATCCAAGGACTGGCGGCGGTCAGGCGTTAAGCTGCCATCGTCAGATACGCGGCGAGCTTTGGGAGGTGGAAGCTGGCCCCAGTAGGGAGCAGAGGTAGGTCCAGACATGGCGGTAGCCAACTAGAGCTCGAGCTGTATGCACAGGATCCTTCGCACAGCTCAGCGAGGCTGGTTCTGGAGGAAATATTCCGGATTCTCCAGGGGCAGTCTTGACACTCGTAGATGTGGGATTATGTGCTGGTCATTCGCGGCGGAACAGCTATGCAAGTTTCCCTTGCTAGCCAATGCTTTGCAGACACATGCAAGTTTGACACTGGAGTGCAGTAATAACAATATGCACAAATCCAGACAGATACAACGACAGCATGGGGAGAGGTAGGTAGCGAGGTTGTACAAGAGTTCAAGACGTGCGCTGACCACCCGAGCAGCTGGGATTCATTCCTTCGAAGCTCGACCGTCATACCGCCTCTTGCGACTGGAGCCTGACAGGGATTGGGCACCCGCTTGGAGCTTTAAGTCTAGGAAAAAAAGAAGATGGCGGGCGGCCCGGGGCGGGAGACAATTGTGAATCCCTGCTCTCGCGGCCAAGACAGGCGCTATAAACCGGGTCCCTCAGCCGCTATATATGCCCAAGACGGCTAGACGCAGAGCGAGATCAAGTTTCGAGGGGCTGTTGTTTGTCTAACCTCATAAACCAGCCTAATTATCATTAAGATGGCAGGGAGGCGAGAATGAGACAATGAGAGTAAGGCCCCTGGAGAAGACATAACAGCTGGACTAGGACTGCATGGATGGATGGCCGGCTGATCAGGTATGATGGCGGTACCATAAAGATCACAAGGACAGCCACACCGTGAAAATGGGTGTGCCGTCAGTTACTCGACCACGATGGGCGATGTGGGCGAGAAAAATGCCTGGTGACACTTGTCATCCTGCAACCACTGGTACATTTGGTTTCTCAGCAGGAGATAAGGTCGGAACTATGCCATAACAGTTGACCTTTAAGACTGCGGTGCATACCTAAGTACCTTATTGTATCGGGAAGCTGCGTTCGGAGGGTAAAAGCTCGGGGAGATTGCCGTCAAGAGAAACACCAATGTAGGTGAGCCTCGATCCAAACCTCGAGCTGCAACGCTCGACGTGGATCCACTGTCGAGAGAGACGTATAGACGCATAGCACAGATCGTGCAGAAGTGCAAACGGAAAGCCAAAGTACCTTATGCCATGGAGAGCTATACTTCCTTTTTAAATCAACTTGAAAGACAGCACACTCCGGGAAAGACGTCAGTAATGAAGCGAATCCTGTCTTATCCAGATACATCGACGCCGCTATGAATACGATCAAAGTAAGGAAACCTAGTAGTCTACAGACAAACGCCCGCCATCCTTCCTTTTCGCCATCCTGCCTGCAAACAGCAAAAGCCATCGTGTGCTGTGCCATGCTATATATGCCAGCCTCAAACACCGCCGCGAAGTACTCAGCAGAGGGAAACAACGGCAAGGAAAAAAAAGAAAAAAAAAAGGAATACTCCGACATCCTCCCCGATGCCACATGACCGCTGTCAACCTGTCCTTGATCCAGTCGGCTTGGGGTCGCAGGCACTCCTGCAAGAGCAGCAAATCCTGCAACGAGCTTGACTCCGCCTGGGCCTCCTCCAACGAGCTCCTACTCCGCCTGAGCCTCACCGATTGCCTTCTGACTAGGAGGCGGCACCCCGTGGTCCTTCCACCGCTGGTACTCCTCGTTGATCTGCTGGACTTGATCCTGGCTCATGTTCTTCATCCACGGCGAGTTCATGACCATCTTCTCCTTGAACCGCTCCTCGCGCAGCTCCCTCATAAAGACCTGCTTCTCCTCCTGGAAATCGGGCTCCTCGCCGTCCTTAAGGGCAGGGAGCGTGTTGTAAATGAAGTAGTCCGACGTGCCCTTCTCGTATACTATCTTATAGGACAGGAGACAGATGCGCAGGATCAGGCCCTCGTGGACAACCACGGGTTTGGGTGTGTAGGCGTCGTCCGACTCGTTGGCGCCCGAGGGGAGGTTGCGCTCGAGAAGAACCTTCTGCAGACGCGACCTAACGACGCCTTCGGTGTGCTCGATGCGCATGTACGAGGAGATGTAGTACTGCCATTGCTCCTTGCGCTCCATCTCATCCGTGTAGAAGGTCGTCTCGTCCTTTTGCAGCCAGCGAACGGTGGCCTCTTTCTTAGCAGGGTACTATGGCATGTTAGTTAATGTCTCGCGAAAACCCCAAGGGAGGAGGACACATACCCAGCAGATGACAAACATCTCGCCGTCCTTGATGCACTTTTCGGCAAACTTGCGCGCGCTGATCTCGGTCTGATAGCTCGTTTCCTCCTGCTGGCGGCTGGCGAGGTATTCCCGTACAAGCTCCTTAGTCTTCTCTCCCTTAGAGTCGGGATTGTTGCAGCTCAGTCCGATGCGGCATAGAGTCTTCAGGTGATCCTGGATGTTGTAGATCTTCCAGCCCGTCTTCAGGTAGTAGTGCCGGAGGATATCCTGATATCTGGCCTCGTCAGTCTCGCCGTTGATAAAGTCTTCGACCAGCTCGACCGTCTTGGGCCAGAACTTCTCAGTGTTGTTCTCGGGATCCTCGATGTCGTCGAAGAAGTGGAGGTCATCCCGGGCAATGCCGAGTGCCTTGGCGGGCTTCTCGGCGTTCTCCCGCCGGATCTCCTCCACGACAGTCTTGGTGCTGTTCTTGACCTCTTCAAGACGCTTGTAGAGGGCCTGGAAGACGCTGAAGAAGACGAATATGCTCTGATTGCAGTAGAAATTGTACCAGGACCGCTTGAAAGGAGCGTCCGCCTTGAGTTCGCCCTCGGAATCGAGCAGAGAATGCTCCGCTTCGTCCTTGCCGTTGCGAAGGTCTTTAACGATCGTCGGGCGAGGAACCATGGGTAGCCACCTGTCATTCGAAACCTCGGGTAGGTTTGCGTCCTCGGCATCAGGCATGTCTTCGTCGTTACCGGAGCCAGCTTCTGGCGTCGTCTCCTTGCTCCCGGAGGCGGCACTGCCTTCCTTTTGGGTCCGGGACCGGCTGCCATTACGACCAGGATCAAGCACACCGCGGAGGAGATCTGCTTTCTTGCCATTGCGACGGGAGCTGCGGCCGTTGGTGAGCTCGGGTGGGGGGGCATCGTCCTCTTCTTCCTCGGCCGAGTCTTGGTCCATGTCGGCCAGCTTCTCGCGCACCAGCTCCTCGGGAATGTCGAAGAACTGCGGAATAAACGTCTCAAAGAAATCGAGTATGCGTCTCCGCTCCAGCGCATTATGCTGGCCACTGACGTTGGCATACAAGACCATGAAGCGAAGGAGGTCCAGAAGCACGTTCTGGTCTTTGAAGTCGTGAAGAAACTGGTACCGAGGAGTCTTGCCCTTGTTCATGCGAGCGCGCTTCTGCTCCTCATGCTTCGTCTTGATGACGTCGACGAGGTGCTTCTGGGACAGGTTGCGCTTGTCGTTGGACTTGACCTGAATGCCCATGTGGTCGAGACTCTTGAGGTGCATGTTCTCGCTCTGGGCCTGCCACACCTTCTCCCACTCGCGCTGTGTGAAGCGCCACTCCTCGTCCTTCTGCTTCAGCCGCGCCATCACAATCGGTACAACCGAGAATGGGTTGTTGAACATCTCGTTGACCACGTCTGGGCCCTTATCACCGTAAATCTTCTTGAGGACTCGCTTGTAGATCGAAGTGCTCTGGCCACCGAGGCCTGGGGGAATCTTGAAGGTCGCCCGCTCGGCCGGGGGTAGGGTGAGCATCTGCTGTGCAATGGGCTCCAGCAGTTGGATGCATTTCTGGTTGGCTTCGATGTAGAAGTCATAGTCGTGCCGCTCCTCTTCAATGCGATGAAGGCCTTCCTCGTAGCCGTTCTTCCTGTGAGCCACGAATCCACTATCTTCGGAGGCCCAGGTAGGGTGCGAAGCCCATTCATCGTTTAAAACAGAGTAGCAGAGCTCGTCGCGGCCGCTGCATGGCCGCAGACGTTCCCGCTTGGGCAGCAGGCGGTAACTAGGGCCATAGCCGCGACAGTTGCTCAGCGAGACACGGCCAGTGGGAGGTTCGGGTCTGTTCTCGATCTTGTCGTCGCCTTCCATGTAGCCGACTATGTTCTTGAACGTGTTCATCAAGTCATGGTTGGCGCCGATGAATTGGCTGGCCTTGTGGACAAGGACCTCCTTCGTAATGAGGTCCATGACGAAGAGATTGATGAGCTTGATGAACTCATTCATGGTCGTGCGGTTGCCTATGTGTTTCTTGACGCGCTCAAAGAACGCAAGATCGTCCTGGTTGGCAAGAGCGGCAGGTGTTGGGTTGAGAGGCTCGGGCATGACGGGCGTGAGAGTCGGCTCGACTGACGGACCATCGGCCACAGGCTTGTGTGAGAGTTTGGCTCGCTTGTTGCTGGTCGACGCGGCAGGGAGGGTACCGCGTAGGGCAGAGGTCTGTATCTCCAGTCCCGGCCCAGTAGCGGCCGGAGCCGACTTGTCAGGTCGCGGCCGCTTCTTGGTCTCCTTCGTCGCGCTCGCAGGAGGAGCGAAGTTGCCGACAGGCGGCATCTTCGGCCCGTCCCGCGCCGGCTGACCAGGTTGAGGAGTTGGCGTTGCAGCGCTCAGCCCCATTTCTTCAATGCGCGCTGCGTTAGCTGACCTTGTCTGGGCAGCAGACTCGGGTAAGAACTGCTTGAAATCTTCTAGAAGATCCGGCGCGGCGTGGAAGAGCGTTGTCACCTGGGAGTAGACGTCCTGGATAGGCTTCTGCTCGCGTTGGTACGTCTGGAGAATTTCAAGAAACTGTTTGTAAATCTCGGGCTTGTCCTGGAACCGGTTCTAGTCAAGTCAGCAACTCTCTGGTGAGGGCTTGGTGAGAGTGAATAGCAATGGGGCCGCAGAAGATTCTGGGGTACGCAGAATATCAAAGCCCAGTCACAGAAACGCTGAAAAGCGCAATATAGCAAAACAAGTGATCCAGCGCAAGATATCACAACAGCAGCACATAGAGCAGTACCGAAAGCAAAGAAACGCAAGACAGTGGGAAATCGAACGACGCAGAGGTGAATAGCTAAACAGCAGCAGAGAAACAAAGCACAGAAAACCGACAAATGTTCGGGTTCGGGAGTAATAGAAGGGTTTGGCCCGTCATAGTACGTTGCCGAAGCCATATTCACTCACCTTGATCTTATTCACGTAACTAATGGCGTGATTGAACTCTACCGGTCCCCGTTTCTCCATGTTCGCCTGCTGTGCCGAGTGACCGTTTACGTTATTCTGCGAAGCGGCGGGTGTTGGTGTGAGGGCCGCCCTGGGAACAGGCGCGTGCGCCGCAGCAGCTCCATTCTGGGCAGCCGGGACCGCTCTGGGTTGGTTTGGGCTGCTGCCGTCGAAGGAAGGCGCCTGACTCGAGCCAGCACCGGGGAAGGCGGCAGGAGGACCACCCGCAGGGACACTGAAGTTGGCTTCTGGGCTCTCTACACTATGTTGAACCTGCTGCGGCGGCTGCTGCTGCCAGCCACCGGATCGTTGGCCGACAAATGGCTGCCCAGACCCAGGAGTGGTCTGAGGAGGCTCGGGCAGAGCATTGCGTCCGCCACCAATGGAATGGATAGTCGAACCGGAGGGCGTCGTCACTCGGATACTGTTCGGGTTATTTTCGAGACCGCATTCGATTCGGTAGCCTGGAGGCAGGAAGGTGTTGAAGCCTTGGATGAGGTTAGGATGGCCGGCAAAGAGCTCCGAAACCCGGCTGATGACTCCCGGAGTGTCGATACTGTTTCGAGATAGATATTAGTCTTGCGTTGTGACGGACAGCAGTGGAGTGTTGAGACTGACGTTTGGCTTTTGAAGTCTTTCATGATGTCGAGAAACCTGTTGTAAACATCCGGCTGCTCATGGAACTGTACCTTGACTTGATCGAGGTAGCTGAGAGCGTCCTAAACAAAGCATGCGGTTAGACTAGGACGCACTGCAGTGTCTCTTGCTCCGGAAATACTTACGTTGAGGATGGGTTGCTGGCCTTGAGGCAGTCCACCAGCACCAGCAGCGGGCATGCCGGGAGCTGGCATGGGAGGCGCACCGCTAACACCGGCCGGGAAGGGCATGTGCTGCAGAGCTCTTCCAGCTTCAGGCGGTGGTCCACCCCGCGGTGCTTCTTGTTGTAAAGGGCCACCAAAGAGAGACGAAGGTCCGTTCGAGCCGTTGGCGGCGCTGTTCGGACCGCCGGGACCGTGCTGGATTGGCGCAAAGATCTGGTGCTGGGGTCCAGAGCCGACTGGTCCTGGAGGCCCGCCATGGGGTGGGGCGCGGCCAACATCGTTGTGAAGGGGACCGCCAAAAGGAGCAGCAGCCGAGCCAGATGCGCCTCCTATCGGTATGGACGGCGCGGGGCCGCCGTGGTTTGCGAGAAGACCCCCGGGGCTGTGGATGGTGGGCATGCGCGCAGCGACGGGTTGGTGCAGCGGCAGCGAGGCAGCATTGCTGTGATGGGGAGCCGGTGTCTGGAACTGTTGTTCTCGGTGCTGTCGCTCGGCCTGTTCGCGTTCTCTGTGGGCCATCTCTTCTTGTTGCTGCAGAGCGCGATGGCGCTGCTCGTCCAGCTCCCTGTCGCGATCGAAGGCGCCGCCTCCGCCGTGGAGTGGTTGGGCATTCATGATGCTAGCAGTCCTGTAAAACGAAAGAGAAACCCTTTAGCCACGAGTACATTTCCAGTTTATAGATATCATGGAAAGCAAAACAGGAGTCGGTCAGGGAAATAGGCAGCGCATGCGATAGGAAAAGTCGAATCCGCAGAATGACGGGCGACTGGCAGAAAATGGACCGAGATCAACAACCAGAGCAGCTTACACTTATTGTCGCGTCCAACTCGACACCCGACACCATCGAGATGCTTATGCAGGCCACTAAAAAGGAGATTAACCGAGACAAAACGATGTTTGGAGCAGTATAAAATCGCTGCAGTCAACGCAACGTGAGGCAGTAAAGAATGCCAGCACTTGTCTGGTTTCGTGGGTGATGCAAGGCAGGCCAGGATCACCAGAGCTTCCAGCCCGGCATTCAGGGCAATCTTCTCCATCCAGCACTTACCGCCCGATAAGACCCCCTTGGTTTCGGTAATAGGATTTGCCGTGCTCCGGATAACAGATAGCGATAAGGCGCCTGCCGGGCCAAAGGTAGCCTTGCATTCCGTCATCCCGCTCATCCACCAGCCCACTTGGCGAGAACTGGCTGGTCCCGTGGCCAGGATCCAGGATCCAGGATCCAGGATCAGCAACGCAATTTGGAAGCATCTGGCCTGGGAGATCACTGTTTTGAGATGGGAACTGGAAATGGATTTGCAGTGACTTGATTCTCTTGTGTTAGATTTGATAGCTTGCGACGCAAGTAATTCATGTGCAAGTCATACAATCCGGGTCAAACCGGCTCATACTTGTCGTCGGTTAAGCCAGCGGCGCACAACAGCGGCCCCCGCGAAGCCATCGTGGGAGCAGAGGCATAAAAGGAGATCTGTCGAAAACAAGAAGCATATGTAGGTTGTAGAATGATAGCATAATCCTCCCATTACCGCACCCGAACGCCAGTAATGCCAATATCGCCCTGCCTCCCCAAAACAAAACACACAACGGTCATTGTCTCATGGCATCGCAGTCCACCACCATCAATAATTCCTCACACCCCTAATGATCCACTGTGACAACATCAGCAACGATCAAGCAGAGCAGAGCGCGAGGATAGGAGACTTACCACCTCCCCATTAGCAACCGTACTAGCGACACTCACAACCTCGATCCCCCCCGGATTCACCACCCTCTTCCCATCCTTCTCCTCCCACCAGACCTCCCTGTCGTCCCCCAGCGCCTTGACCCTCTCGCCCTCCTTCCACGGACTAGCGGGCACAATATGCGCCTCCACAAACCTCCTCAGGTTCCTCTGCGCCCTCTGCTGCCCGTCCTCGCCCTCATACGCATCCGCCCCGAGCGCGCCGTAGTCCCTCGGATCCTCCCACGGCTTGCGCGGCAGCTTCTCGATCGCGCTGTTCAGCGGCGCGAGCACGGTGCTGTTCCTCGCCCCGTCGTCGAGCCTATCGGACACGACCTCGATATCACGCGTGAAGCCGGCAAAGATGTTGATGCTCCTGTCCCGGCCCATGACGTCGGACAACATCACCTGGCCCGGACCGCCGCCAGAGACGGGTTCTTTGTCTCTCCCGTCGCCGCCGGACGGCGGCGGGATGGCGGGCCCCGGGGCGAGGGGATCCATGAGCGGTGTCTGTCCCTGGTCTCCGTAGTGCTTGAGGCCGGGCGGAATGGCCGGGCCGGCGAATCCTCGTCCGCCGCGGTGGACTAGTGGGACGACTAGTTGTGAGGAGACGATGGCACTCAGGGTCAGGGTAGACAGCAGTGCCCACGATTTCATTTTTTGATGCTTGTATGATGTTACTTGAAGGTTTGTGATGGGCTGATGCGGGCCTCTGTCGCTTGTGAAACGTCCCTTTCTAACCAGCCGGTTGGCGGCGGGATGACGTACTTTTGTCACATGACGGTCGGCCTTGGACGAGATACCTACACGTGTACCTCGCTGCATGTGCCAAAATGATTTCGCGACACTGGCTGTCCTCATAACGGAGAACATCACCTGCGCAGTTCTCAGTTGATCAGGTCTCGATCTATTGGGGATTCGACTGTTTATGTCTTGATTATTTTGCTGTCACCTACATCTATGTAGACGTTTCCTTCGGCGTGCTCTGGCCTTGGCACCGTTGCTCCTGGCATAAGGTAGCTTCACGGGAAACACAACTATTCCCCGAGCATATAACCAGCAACGCTACCATGGTCCGTCACGTACGACCATAGATACTGGAAAATTCGGGATCCCGTCCGCTCTCCCAGAGACAAGCTAGTAATCGTCAGAGTAGTACTCGGGTGGGTGACCACCGGGGAATGCCTGATGTTGTACGTTTTTGAC
>Ga0209127_100684_pt1 | contig 11590 bp, 11 predicted proteins | sample LakSupMetagenome_FD_187469 | JGI IMG/M metagenome (GOLD analysis project Ga0209127, IMG submission 187469) | Freshwater microbial communities from Lake Superior, Canada - Sta WM archaea (SPAdes) (version 2) | ecosystem: Environmental > Aquatic > Freshwater > Lake | place: Lake Superior, Canada...
ATTCGTGATGGTGTACTTGTCTTATGTGCATGAACAGCGGACGGCAAACAAAGTCAGCTGGACACTTACTAACGAACCTGGGACTTTTTTTTTTTTTTTTTTTTTTTTTTTGGCGCGGTGTATGCATCCAATGTATGTGTCATGGCTGGAGTAATACATCCATACTCTCCCACGGACGACGGAGCGAGTGTCTGCACACACACACATATACAAGCCCACAGCCTTGCACGAAAAAATCTATATCCCTCAACCGAAAGTGCACCTGTCAGTCCCAGCCTTGCATTACCCCTGAAGTTCCATCGCTGGGGGGTGTTTCCTCGCGATAAAGCTAGGCTAGGCTAGGTAGGCGAGCTGAAAGATGGGGACTGCTGCCCGCGCGGGCGGCGCGGGAAAGGCAGGTATCTGTTTGTAGACCGTTTACATAAATGGGGTAGGGGTAAAGACCGAGCGAATGGGGGGCGTGTTTGCGGTAATTTGCTGCGGAATTACCAGTGGTTACACAGCATCGGTGGCGTCGAGGTCGATGCCTACGCGAGATGTAAGCCAAGCAAGGCCTGGGGTGGCCAGGGCCGGGAGCGCGGTATCAAATGAATTTGTGCAGATGTGCAGTTCTCGAGCGTGGCATGTCCTGCATAAGATTGCGATGTTTTCCGGGTTGTTGGTATCAGACCACAGACAAACTTTCGCCCGGTGTATATGGCAACACGAGAATGAGTGAAGCCAACACGGGATGATAACGCCCAGCCAGGCTGAGGCTTTACTTCACCGATGACGCGGTTGGTACCAAAATCAGTGATTATTGAATCTGCCGCAAGGTGGTGGTGATACACTACACTAACACCGGACACCCGTCTCTCTAAAATACAACAAAGGAACAAGCAGGTGACTACCTAGGTTGGAATCACCCTATGTACTCCTTCAGGTCTTCCGATTCTTCCAGCATCTGCTTGAAGGAGAAGGGCGCGAACGGCCAGCCGGCAAACTCGGCGAACTTCGAGAAGGACTCGACCCAGGCCAGACGCAGCGAGTGAAGCATGGCGGACACACCCTCCATGATGATGAGAATGATGCAGCTCAGGGTGAAGAACATGAAGAACATGGCCACAAGGAAGAGCGCGCCACCGATACCGTTGGAACCGTTGTCGATCATGCTGAAGGCGCTGCCGAGAGTCATGGACCACAGCACGGCCGAGAGCTGCTGATGGGCAAGAGACAGAGCCCAGAGACGGAGGTACGAGGCGGTATGCGAGACGCAGTTGAGACAGAATTCTGGCACGGACTGTTAGTATTACGTTGCTCGCGTCAGGTGGGTTTGACGACAACCGTCGACTTACCAATGGTGTGGATGATCTGGTGAATCATGACCTCGCCAAACTCAAACTCCTCGTGCTCTTCCTCACCAAGATCCTGCGTGATCATAGCAATGCCATCATAGCCGCTGTCGTTACTAGTCCGGCCGTTCGGAACGTGTGCGTCCTCCTCCTCCTCGTCTTCGTCCAGGGCACTAACTCGGGACCGCTCGCCTATGCCGCGGTAGCCGTGGGCCCTAGCGCGGTTGTGCTCCCACCGCAGGTACAAGGGCTTGAGGAGGAGCAGGACCGGCACCTGGGCGAAAGCGAGCAGCAGCAGACCAACCTGGACGTACTCCTGGCCCCTATACAGACGCACGTCGAGGGTGCCGGGCTGGAGGAACATGTAGATCAGCATGTTGAGCAGTCCTGGCGGCTGCTGCGGGTTCGCGGGGTCAAGCCAGTTGACGCTCCACTTGTAGACGATGCACACCACCAGGTACCCAAAGATGGACTGGAAGAAGATCATGCCCGGGATAAAGTTGCCCCAGATGTCGATGGGCTTCTTGAAGTGTCTGGCGTTGATGTACGAGAAGCACAGAGAGTACGTCATGTGGGCCCAACCCAGGATAATGCTCATCTTCATCTTGTAGCTGTTGCTGAAGAGCAGATCGTTCTCGGTGCCGTGCCATGCGTAGTCCAGTCCGAAAGGGTACCGGTAACCATTCGGCTCTTTGAGAACGGCGCGGATGGGGCCACTGGTGTAGCCATCGGGGACCTCCCATTTCCAGGCGCTGGGGAAGAAGGTGAATGTCTGCGAGAAAACATCGTTGTAGATGAGACCGGTGAAGACGGAGAAGGTAGCCATGACGAGGGCGATGTAGCGGCCATAGTAGACCATGGCGAAGAGCTCGAAGGTGACCTTCTTGAGCGGCTTCTCCCAGTAGATGATGGCGAGGGCGGCGCTAAGCATGATGACGGCGTGGCCGAAATCACCAAACATGACGGCGAATAAGAAGGGGAAAGTTACAATGACAGGCAACGCGGGGTTGACCTCCTGGTAGGTTGCTGTGCCGTAGGCGTTGACGATGGTTTGGAATGCCTCGGTGAACTTGTTGGTCTTGAGGTATGTCGGCGGCGTCTTGTTCGTGCGGATCTCATTGATAATCGAGGGGACCGACAGGCCGGCCCTGTTGGTGACGTCCTGCAGCGTGGAGCGGATCAGGGGGAGGTCATTCTTCGGGCACCATCCCTCAGCAATGAGCGTCCGCCGCGCTCGGTCGTAGGAGAACAGGTTAAGAGTGTTGTAGACGGCTTTCTCCTTGCCGATGAGGACCATCCACGCAGAAAGCGACCGGGAAATCTGTGTCAGCTCGGCGTCTAGCGTGGCCTGCGTGTTCTTGAGGACATTCTGGACGTCGTTGAGCCTAGCGTTGACCTCGAAAACCTGGTCCCTCCGGAGATCGCTGTTCTCGTCGACATTGTAGACCTCGGCGCCCATGGACTCGGAGATCTTCCTGATCTTGGCCAGTATCTCCTTGCCGTGAGCGAAGATGACGAAGACGTTTTTCTGGATGGCCTCGTTGTTTGACGGGTCGATCAGCGGCTCAGGGATCTCCGACTGGTTCATGTACAGGTTTCCTCGCAGTGTTCGCCACAGGATCCTCTCAAAAGCGCCGACACGGTCACGGTTGATGACGCCGGCGACGAACCCTATGTTCATGCCCGAGAAAGACCGCTCGGCATCGCCAGCAGGGGTGTTGTGCTCAACGTCCTGCAGAAGGGGCGCGTCGTCATTGTCGCTCGACGCGCGTATCTCTTCGACATTGCCGTGTGCCCTGTCGAAGAAGCCACCTGCCTCTTTCAGAACCCATCGCCACTCGGTGAGCTCGACCTCGCGCTTCTTCAGCTGTTCATAGCTGTCGTTTAGTTGCGAGATGCGTTGTTCGAGGCTCTGGCTGCGTTCTGCGAGCTCGTCGATCTCGGACGTCGTGGGAGCCGCAAGAGTGTCGACGTCGAGGTCGAGCTTGCGAAGGGGGATCCCTGCCTTCTCCATCTGACCGTAGAAGTAGCCTGCATCTGGTCAGCAGCTTGCTCAGCCCGGCTTGCTCAAGAACAATACTTACGAAGCTGGCGTTCGACGTTGTCGAGCCGTCGGATCTCTTGGGTGAAGACTCGCTGGAAGGCGCTGATGTCGCCGTTGAGGTCGCGGAATTGGACAAGCCCGAGCTCCCCGAGCGCGTTGACGACCTCTCTTCCGATTTCGTTGGAAATGTATAGCTGCACCATACTCATATCCGCAGAGCGGAACGGCGTATCCTGTGCTGGAGCCATCTTGGTGAGTTGGGCTCCAGGCCGTCGGAATGAATGAGGGATAACACGCCTGCAAAATGATGATGCAACCTGGATCTTGAACTGGACAAGGAGCTGTCGTCCACCCGCCAAGCTGACGAGGTCGAATTGTGGGGCATGCTCGGAAAATGCTCGGGTCAGACCATCAGGCAAGCCACAGTTGGGCGCAGCTGAACAACCGAGGCGGTCAGTTTCTGCCGGAGAGAGAGGGCTTTCACTGAGGATCCACCCACACAAAATTTCCGCTGGAAAGAGAAGTGAGCTTCTTGTACTTCCACCGCCAACTTCGACCACCAAGCCTCTCTTGTCCCCTTCGTCCACGTCGGTAGGTCAATTCGAATCACAATGGCCAAGGTCAGCGCAAGTAAGTGGACTTCCGACATCTGTCGATGTTGTCATTGAGATATTGACACAGTTTGACAGCCCTCCACTCCTCGAGGCGCAAGTCTCGCAAGGCGCACTTCAGCGCGCCTTCGAGCGTCCGCCGCAACATCATGAGCGCCCCTCTCAGCAAGGAGCTCCGTGAGAAGTACAACGTAAGAACCTGTCCTCGGCCTTTGGTATCTTCTTTCAGCTGTGCTGACATGATATTTTACAGGTTCGCTCCATCCCCATCCGTAAGGATGATGAGGTCCAGATCGTCCGCGGTACCAACAAGGACAAGGAGGGCAAGGTGACCTCGGTCTACCGCCTCAAATATGTCATCCACGTCGAGCGCGTCACCCGCGACAAGGCCACCGGCGCTTCTGTCCCCCTCGGCATCCACCCCAGCAACGTCGTCATCACCAAGCTGAAGCTCGACAAGGACCGCGAGAGCATCCTTGAGCGCATCAAGGCTGGCCGCGACCAGGTTGCCAAGGCCAAGGGCAAGGCTGCTGCCAAATAAGCCGGTCTTTGCCTCGGCGTTGTGTGTTGGAGGACATTGAGGATTCGAGTCTCACTGCATCAGGCTCATCACTTGGACGACTTGACGAGGGTTTATACCCAAACGACACCCTCTCTATTTCGACGAATTTCAATCGGCCCCGGCGTCTTTTGCGGTTATTGCTTGCAATTTGGCGGCCGTCTACCCAGGAGGGAAGGACGGCAGGAGAATGGGTCGGACGGAATAGATGCAGAACACACAAGACAACCAAAACTCGAGACACTTTTCAGTGCTCAATGGCCATTTCACACAAAGCCTGCTTCTCTCTGCTGCTCGCTGTGAAATGCTCCATGGGAGGTTCTCCCGAAGTCCGCTCGTCCGCCTGGTCGGAGAGCGCTTTTACGGACACACTCTCACATGCTACGTGATATGCCGCCACTAACTTGCACGCTTTACAGCGACCGTACAGGTCAAGGGACTGCCAGCATTGACTTATATATGGAGCTGTGCGCCCCTTCACAGGTAAGTCCTACCACCGCTAGGATATCTCCGCGTCAACCCATAAATCCATGGTTTTCGAGGTATACGACTGGCGAAGAGCAAACCAAGCGGAAGGAGGTCTCACCAGACTCCTCCGCTCTCGCCTGCAGACTCTCACGGAGGCCTCGTGGTCGATGAGAATGAGGGTTTGATGGCAAGGCACATTCCATATCGTGGATGCGGTAGCTCTTCGGGGATCAGACCTCACGGACAGAATCAAGTAACGTAGTCAATCATAGAGGGACTTGAGAGGTTGGTTTTGGTCAATTGCTCGTAAGGCCCCAGGTCTGGACTCTACACCTGCTGCTTGTCCATCCACTCCTTCGCCTCCTCCTTGAACTCATCCCTCCACCTGGTAAGCGGCGGCCGGGCCTGGACTATATCTCCCACGCTCCACAGCATCCTCTTCTTGTCCGTCTCCTCGCTCACATCATTATCCGGACAGATCACATAGAATTTGCCCTCGCTCATCTTCTTCTCCAGATAGTCAACCACCTGCTCCGGCCACCACGCGCCCTCGGGCTTCTCGTTCTTCCCGCTCGCCCCCGTGAGACCCGTAAACGTCCACCCAGGTACGAGCAAATGCACGCCCACCTGCGGCGTCCCCCTCAGATCCCAAGACAGATGCTCCGCAATCGTCTTGATCGCCGCTTTGCTGGCGTTGTAAGCGGGGTTGCCGGGCGGATTAGTGATGCCCTGCTTCGAGCCGGTGATGACAATGGCCGCCTTGCTTCCTCCCGCCGCCGCAGTCTGCTGGACGACCGGTAGAAGCGCCGAGATCCCGTTCACGACACCGTACAGGTTCGTGTCCAGCGTCTTGTGGAAGGCCGTCACATCCGTCCAGTCGGACTTGACGCTCCGACCGGCGTTGAGGGCGAGGAGGTGGATCTTGCCGCCCAGGTCGGAGTCGACCTTGGACTTGACGCGGGCCCAGTCGTCGACGCTGCTGACGTCTGCCTTGACGGTGGCGATGGAGCCGTCTGAGCTGGAAGACGCGGAAGCGAGGGCCTCGTCGTTGATGTCCGTGATCAGGACTTTCATGCCGTTGCTGGCGCATTTCTTGGCCAGGGCGAGGCCGATGCCTGATGCGCCCCCGGTGATGACGGCTGTGTTGCCGGGCTGGAAGATAGATGCCATTGTGTGGTCGTCTAGTGGTGTGTTTGTCCAAGAACTTAGTTGGACTCGAGCGGTAGGCAGAAGACAACGTGGAATTCTCATGGGTGGTCGTCACCATGAGGGCGGGGCCGGTTCGTTCTCCAACAGGCGCTGACAGTTATCGGGCAGATCTTCGTCTGAACCATCAAGCTCTCCCCGCACCGCGGATCCTTACCGACCTGTCGCCTTGTGCTGATGCTCAGAGCGGGTAACTTAGTGTAGGATAGCTCCCGTATTCAAGCGGGTAGGCGACTCACTGATTCTCTGCCATTAACTTACCTGCTAACGTGGAGTTCTACTTCTTTGGTGAGCAAATTCGCCCGCTATCTTTCGAACCTTGAAGTCGCCCCGTTTTGACTTCCAATTCCTCTTGTACAGCTATGCTGCACTCACTTGCTTCGGCCTCTGAGCGTGCAATTGATGGGTGATTTACAGGGGAAATGGCAGCAGTGAAGTCTACAATATCTCGGGGTATTCTCCCGTCTTCCACTTCCGTAGCAGCTTAGCCACGGTTCGCTCGCGCTGGCGCTCAGAGCGGTAACTGAGGGACAGATACGTAAAAGATCATATTTTGCCACAATGGAGCGGCTCACCTACAAAACGAGGTCCGAAGGCCTACATATCCCGCATCATCGTGGCTGTCTCAGTTATTGCTACCCACTCTGGAGCGCCAGCGAAGATTGATCTACAGTGCTGCAGGTATCCCCAGGAAGTGCAGTCGGCGCACCAGGCAGAGAGGGCACCACACACGGCTGCCGACACCACATCACCCTGACCCGGACCGAACGACTCACCGCGCCGACCCGCCATCCTATCGTTCGCGCCACTCAAGCAGGCCGTCGGGGAACGCGCAACATCACGTAATATTAGTCGCCGACTGCTAGGAACATGCGGTGAGAGTCCAATGCAATATGATTGGTGTCACTCTCGCTATCACCTGTGAATGGTGCGATCCATGGTTTACAGTTCATCAGGTCTTCAGCCCCGAGAGGCTGGCATGACACCATTGGCGATAAGACAGATGAGGAGAAGCATGCCATCCGGCCCGGCAGTCACAACCAGGCTACTTCCGGGAGGGTGGCAACCCTATCCCGCATGCCTCCCTGGCCCCAAACGGAGCCATTTCCGCGGGGAGGGTGCGCCTTGCTTCAGCTTTTGCTCGGAGCTGTGCACCCACGTATCAGAAGGGCTTCCGGAATCCAATGACATACAATCCGCATAGGGCAATCACATGGCTTGGTCTAGACCGTCGATTCCTGATCATCGGGCGAAGCCACTCACACTCGTCCTCCGGCGATTCTAGAAGGCTTCAGTGAGGCCGTTCGCGCACCAGAATGTGTGAGCCAACGACTTGTGGCTTGCAGTGGTGTGATATATATGTCTCGCACGATGTGGCTTGCCAAGAGGCTGGCGAAGCCTCGAGGACTTGTCCTCTGAATCGGACGGGATGCTCTCACCACGGCGGTCGTCCTCGTCGGGGGGCGGAGTCCCTACGAGCTCTACTGACATAGTCACGCTGTCCTGACATGGTGAGATAAGACCATCGACGACCAGAGTTACTTCTTGGTCGGTTCAGGAACAAGCACTTAAGCGTAACATAAAGAACTCATGATGAGCTCGCAGCACTCAGACCACAAGCGGGATGCCAACGTCCGCGTGGACGTCACAAACCCAGACGGGACCACAAAGGCTATCCATGTCGATGTCAGGTGTGACAAGAGTCCGGACGCCGCGGACGTGGAGGAGGACCTCTCCGAGATATGGGAGGAGGAGTTGCCAGACAAGGTGGCCGGCGGTCGGGACCGCAATGCCGTCGTCAGCATTCTCGAGCCGGTCATGCGGATTGCGCGTGACCAACAGCACTACCGGATCGTGGCAACTTTTACCGTCCAGGTCAAGATACACGCTTTTGAGAGACGGTATGTCGGGCACTCAATTAAAAGACTCGGAGGATGGCGTCTAACGCCTTCAAATGCACAGGTACATGAACACCCACGACAAGATGTTCGACTTTGTATCCCTGAGATATCTTTACCGCAGAGGCGAGGACTTCGAGGTCAAACCTGATGGAGATAGCATGACCGAGGACATCAGATTCACGCACGAGACTACTGACTCGAAGTCGCTCACCGTGGGCATCAGCGGTGAGGCAGACGTCGTCACCGCTGGCAAGGTCATGCCCTCGGCATCTGTTCACGTCCAGAAAGATAACAAGATCACCATTGAGAGGACCATGAGGAGCTGGAGGAAGGGGTTGTCGTACGAGTCTTGTAGGTTGTCCCTTTGTCTTGTCTTGTACCGAGAGCACCATGCCTGACTAACTACGTAGATATCCACAACCCTACCTCCTCAGAACCTGGGGGGTGGCCAGGGGAATCCTTCGTCACGGAGAGCTTCCATCACCACACCTTCAAGGCCAGAAGCGACCATCCACCTCCGTTCTGCCGCTGCGCGGACCGTAAGTGTGGTCCCATCTGTCCTTTCCGGGCCATCGACGCCTACGACCGCTGCGCCCACTGGTTCTGGCAGACCGAAGCACGGTCGCATGTCTGGGAGCCCGAGATCTTCGCGAGCGTCGCCCTGCCCATTACAGTCATCCGCAAGCTGCCCGTCGCCAGAATGATCAGGGAACAGGATCTGCACTTTGACTTCTCTCTCAGGGTCCGTCTGCGCGAGCTAGGCTGGAGGTTCAAGGACCGGATCAACCCGTTTCGCTCCGCCAAGCCCGCCGAGGTCCGGGCTGGAGACGACTTTGGCTATCCGCTGGCTGTTGAGAAGGTCAAGTTCTGCGTCGCGTGCTGCACGGCTTTGATCAAACCACCGCAGGGCCCCACCAGGGATCTCGAAAGCGAGGCGCAAGCTGCCGTTGCCAAGTACGGAATCAAGGCCGGGCGGCTGGTCACTTGGAAGGAGATGCAGCGTCAGAATGACAGGAGGAGGAGGAGGGAGATGAGTAAAAACCGACAGAAAGAGAGCGAGCAAAGGGTCCAGCAGCAAAAGGAGAAGGAAGAGAGGGAGATTCGAGAACGGGAGGCAAAGCAAGAGAGGGAGGAGAAGGAGTTGCGAGAGAGGAAGCACATTGATGACCTTGAGAGACTGGTTATGGGTGCCATTGCAGCCAATTTGGGGAAACGCGACGAACCTCGCTTCGATTGCTGGTGCTGGCGGTGCAGTTGTTCGCCGTGTCATGGTGGTTCTGCTTGTGGTAATTGCTGTGCTGGTCGACATTGTGATTACCGATCGCCGCCTCATTCTGGACAACACTCAACAACGAACTTCTATTCGGAGTCCTCATCGAGCTCAAACATCAGCTTTACGAATGTCCATGTTACGACCGAGCATCCGACGGACCCAGATCCTGACTATGCGCTGGGTGAAAAATTGGCGGGTCCTGGAGCAACGGGGCCTTATATGATGTCAGGCGCACTGCTGAGCCCGGAGCTAGATGGCGACGATCTGGAAGAAGCAGATTACAGTCCCATCCTCGGGCTGTACTACGTCGACGAGTACGAAAAGCGAACGGAAAGTCACTCGAAGAGACTTGTCCATACTGAACGACATGGACACATCCGGGAGAAACTAAAGAAGATCGGAAGGGGTGAGCTACCACATGAAGATGAACTCGAGGACAATAAGAAGCGATCCAGGAGATGGGACAAGCCAGTGAAGCATGTACACTGGGCTGACGAGCAAGAGGCACATCGCGAGAGAGAAGAGGAGGCAAAGCATCGGCGCAAGGAAGAGGACCGGGGACATGCGATCGAGAAAACAGGCCAGTGGGAATCGGAGACTGGAGTCACTCAGCACACTGAATATGAGATTGTGACGGACGGAAAGGGGGAGAATTTGGAGATAATGGCGCCAGAGAACCGTGATGGCTGGGAGGTCTTCGAGACTGAATTGCATAGCTCTGCCATGCCTGGCACGACACCGACGGTCTTCAACGAACTGTACAACCGGCAGCATCACAATCACCACAACCACGCCTACCGCCACGATGACATATATCGCGGCCGTCGCGCAGACAGACATCATGGCGGCGATCAATGGGTAATATACAATAGCAACCACGCAATCCGCCGCACAACCCCGACCCGAAGTGGCAGTACAGAGACTCGTCGTTCGCGACATGGGCGGACAGAGCGCCGAAGTCACAGCAGCGACACACATCGCTCGGAGGGCCATAGACAGAGATCCAGAGATCGATATTACCCGGTGGGCCATGGGTTGTACATTGCGCGGGTTTAACCCAAGAGACGGGGCATACATCAGGGTGAGAGTGGTGAGGTGCTTAAGTCCACAGTCGAGGTGTCTCCAGTATTTGGCAAAGCTACTGGGTTCACTATTGATGGCGAGTGAGGTGGGTACGGTCAGAAAATCAATATTCACAAATGAAGACTTCTGTAACCATCGAGCTGAGGCTGTTACCCATCTGTCAGAATCCCACATTGTCGGGCATCCGCTTATTTCGTACGACCCAGCAACATCCCTTCCTCCTTAAATTCTGAACTAGCAGTGCTTAACCGCGAGTAAGAATTCATCTACCCGGTCTGGCGAGTCTCTGTACGCCAACTCTTCCTGAATTCATCCAGCGAAGACAACATAACATAACATCATGAGAGGGAATAATCTTGCAAAAGAACCAGCTCTTCCACCTCCTTACCAGACGGCACCTGCCTTCACTACACTCATTGCGACAAGTGTATAGCCGTTTCGCTCAGCTTCCGCGGTATCCAATCCAAGACAAAAGCACTCCAGTCATAAATAGCAGGCTCTCAACAACGACCAGCACCCAGCTCTGGTCGTCATCCAACTTGGCCGCCGGCCATATCATCCGCGAAAGACCTAGCCCCAGAGACAGCCATCCGAGAATAGTAATCAGAACTGGCCAACTCGAGTGCCATCGATTGTGGCGGAGAACGATAGCCAGGCCCGAGACAAAGAGGACAGCGCCGTCTAGGTACACCACCGCCGGGTCCGGGCTGGGGAATATCTGCGCGTTCTTGAACTCGGTAATCGCAAGGACGATGGCGGTCGGCCCCAAGAGGCGGGCCAAGAAGTCGGATGGCGGTGCTTGATCCATGTGATTAACTTGCTGAGCAGTCTTCTCTGTCCTGGACTGGCGTAGATGGGATAAAGCAACAGGTCAGAGCTGGCCGAGAGAGCCGCTGATCATGTCACTATGTTCTTCAGGCTACCACACTTTCACTGATTGGTTGTCGACCAAAGAGTGTCGCACACGTCGTATTCGTATACCAAAGCAGCTCGTGGGTCGTACAATAGAGCAATGCTTGGCGTGACAAGCAAAGCAGTGGCGTCCACTAAGCGCGCGACCTTAAGGCCAAGACGTCAACGACTGACACGTCGTGAAATGGCCAGTCAACCCTTT
>Ga0209127_100685_pt1 | contig 11577 bp, 14 predicted proteins | sample LakSupMetagenome_FD_187469 | JGI IMG/M metagenome (GOLD analysis project Ga0209127, IMG submission 187469) | Freshwater microbial communities from Lake Superior, Canada - Sta WM archaea (SPAdes) (version 2) | ecosystem: Environmental > Aquatic > Freshwater > Lake | place: Lake Superior, Canada...
AGTCGTACTCGAACACTCGAGCCTCAGACAATGGAGACGAGTAATTCTTGAGCTTTAAAAGCCCAAGCCACAAACCCGACAATGGCAAAGTTAGACTTACAAAGACAAATCTCGACGAGACACGCCCCCCCCCTGCCCGGGCTGGACCCGCATACCCTCCCACGGAGTCGGTGTACGGCTTGGTACGTACCCAATGCATCACCATGCAGCATGTTTGTGTGCATATTGGACTCATGACGGGGGATCCCCTAGTCTAGCGGGTTGTAATCGCAAAGAAGAGAGGGTCTGATGTTGAGATGCGCACGCCCTATATGGCCTAGAGCCTTATGGCATGGCCACGCATTCATGCATGACATGGCTTGGTAAATTGGACTGGCCATCTTAGGTTTGGGCAGCCAGCACACACTGCTGCGCACTGCCGGCCATGATATGTATGTGCATCGTGGGCGCGGTAAGCCTCGCCATGGTACGTACAGTAGTACGCTGTTGGACCCAGCAGTCTGAACAAAGGTGTGGTCGAACATTTAGCGGTGATAAAATCCGCGTGGGGAGGAGGCATGGGGTAGATGGCGCTAAGCCCAGTGCGCTAGCGGTGTCCTAGGTATGCTACATTGCCTTATTGGGGGCTGTTGTATTCGTATCCTTCGTCATCAGGGAGGTTCAGGTTGGGCTCTGAGTTCGACACATTGGTTTGGCTGCGCATCCAGTCCAGGGCACAGTCATCTTCCTGGAGATGCTTCTCGTTCCTTGCGGCCTGCTGTATCATCGTCAAATACCTAGACCAGCACTCTTCACTATCCTTTGCCAAAGCAAGGCGTGGCTGCGCTGTCGCTGACCGGCCCAGGTTTGGGACTGAATGTGCTGTGCAGCACAGGGCGGCACCAGGGTTGGGTGCATGTGCAGCGACCAGGCATGATCCATGCTCCGAACCATAAGACACAGGGCAGGGCCCCAAGGACCCAGGAAATCTTGAGATGGACAGATGGCTGCCGTTGTGGTAGTCCATATACACGTGTGAACGCGGGGTGCCATGAAACCGACGTTGTCCAACAGCTGTGGTTGATCTGCCCTGGCATTATTTTCTGTGCGCTTGGCCATTTCGTTGTATGGGAAAGAGTCAATCACGGAGAGAGAGACCTTCCTCACCATCAGCCGCCGCTTTGCATAGCTCGAACAGATGATCCTCGAGTTTGCACATACTCACCCAAGATACGGCAACTTGCGGGTGTTTTGAAGCATGAAACGGATCTGGGAAGAGGGAATTGTATGTATTGTACACACAATACGTACTAGAGCCACGGCGAGGTGTTCCGGGAACGGGTGCCAAGCTAGCCGTTCCGCCTCGCTTCGCTCCGCATCGTTGGTCCATGTCATTGTTCGTCTTTCCCTCTACCGGGTTAGCCCATTTTTTTGGGCTCGGTGATCGCGGCCAGTCACACAATGTGTTATTACTCGAATACGGCTTTCGTCTCTTATGCCCGGAGGAGTAGCAGTGCTAATAACGCGAGGTAAGTTTTCGGTTGGGCATCAGTGGCCAAGCCACTCTTGGCACCCAGGGTCTCGTCGTCCTGCCTCGATCTTCACGGCGTCGTCGCCTGGCCGGACTTTGACGCAAGTTGACCGAGGATTCCCTGAACAACGAGCATTGCAAAGTCTCCGCCCGATCTGGACCGCCACATTTGCCCGATGTTGGAGACGAGGGACGCAGGGCCTGAAGCATGACGCAGGTTAATGAGATCAAAACCTTAAAGCGCTGCCACCTCTCCCAAGCAGCATGTCTGTGCGCTCTCGGATCTTGCAGTTTGCCAACCGAGATCACACAGTCCATGTTACGTAGATGATGCTTGTATGCTGTCTGTTAGTGTGTGTTGGGGGTTTTGGACCTTGGAAGGACAATGCTCTTTAGATTATTTGGCGTCTTCGCGGCCAGTGGGAACGTGATCAACCGCCCGGTGTCAATGCATTGTATCGAAACCAACCAACTTTTGAGCCTTTGCTGGAAACGATGCCGATGAACTGGCGGTCAGAGCTGCACCTTCCCACCAAATAATAACGCATCATGCATTTATGTCAGGGCAATTTGCTAGCAACTACGTTATTAGCACGAGCCACGTCTGCCGACGGGGGTTAGTTGGTTTAGCGTCCGAATAGTCGAGACTACGGCCGATCGAGTGCCTTCATCATTGCTTTTGTCGAGTTCAGGAGGACAAGGGAAGTAAGTAGCGCTGTGTTAGTGCGTGCGCATGCATCAAGCTCTTGTATCCTTGTCCTTGAACGTGAACCATGATCGACGTCCACTGCCTTTGTGTTCCTTTCTCGATCCAGCACTTGGCGAAGGTTTGTCTGACCATCGTCCGATAATGGCAATGGCAGCATTGTCGCAGCGCTCCCATTTTCCGGGCGATGTGCTGCGGCGTAACGTTTGGTAAGTCTGAAACAGGAAGACCATGTACGTACCTGGGATTCCGGCTCCACGCGGTAAGAGGTTTCACGAAGCTCCGAAGCCTGGGCTACCTCAACCAAGCGGTCGTCAAGGTTGCACTTGAACCTTGTGGGAATCAGTGTTCGGCGATACCATCACTCAACATCCACTTGGAGAATCAAAGCCCTTCACGTTGGTTGCGGCCCGGATACGTGCGCTGATGCATTATTGTAAAGCAGCAAATACAAACATGTACCGAGCCGGGAACAATCGACAGGGCAAGTAGGCAACCCGCTTGGGATGCAGAGGCGCGACGAGCTGCACAGCTAACACAAGTGAGGCGAGTCGGCGAACGGTTATCTGTACTTGAGGAACCGGTGAGAAGAGAGGCGTGGGACAATGGGGTGACGGCGGATCGTCCGGGTCTTCTTGTTTCGCTGTTGATGCCCGAGCAGAAGCAAAGACCGTTCGTTCCTCATTAGGCCACCCATCCTGATCTCCCAGCTCTCGTTTGCAGGACGAACGTTTCGTTGCATCCTAGACACCAGAGCTCGAATTGCAGCTGCTGCCATTCTTGTGACAAATTTTAGCTCTGGGTGTTGATCTGGTCCGCAACCTCTGGAATATTCTCCGAGTGGCCCTCTGCCCCGAGCATCAATGCCGGAACATTGCGCCTGTTAAAGCCATTGTGAGTCGCATTACTACGCCCCCGCTCATGGTCAAGTGAGATCAAACGTATGTGCGTAGTCGACGTCGAAGCGGTGGTTTGGTTTGGGTCAGCCTATGAGAGCAATATGATAGACCTAGGCGATTGTTAGTTTGGCTCCTGAACGCTCGCCTGCCATAGCCATTGGGTGACAAGGAAGGAGACTTGACGAAACAGATGGCATCTCACAAGTGCGCGAGAATAGCCCTTTGGGGAAGTCGGAGGGGTGGGCACGTTGCTGGCCTTGCATATGGATGGCCTACTCGTGCTTCCGCCCCAATGATCACGCCAATCAATCAACTCGCCTCCGCTAGCTGCATGTGTCGGCGTTGCACACTTCCCAGGAATCTTGCAGGCCCGGTACCTGCTCATTGCCCCAGAGTAGGAAGGGATTGTGTTGCGACGTCATTCGTGAGGGAAAGTTGTCTGCCAGCTCATGGTACAGGTAGGGCGGCGGCAGTTGACCGCTCATGGTCTTCAGCAGCGGCTGTACGGCAGGTTGCCTTAATGTCCGGATCGCGCCCAAGGTTGAGGCGCCTGCCTCACTGGAATGCGACAGTTGCGCAGTATGGCCCATGACCTTTGCGTGTCACTACGTCCACTCCCGAGCAGGGCTTCTGCTATTTCGACTGAGCCTCTGATCCGGCTTCTCGGCCTACCTCGGGCCTGCTGAGATGTCATCGACGGGTATAACCCAACGGGTGGCGGTGTAGACCGGCCTCAAGATATTGGGTCGCAAGCTTATCTGCACTCTGTTGCCTGACAAGCTTGAAGGAAGTCCGGTTCACGGCCTATTCTAGATCCTGCCTTGTTCGTCAGCCTTGATAGCTTATGCAGTGATGTGGCCGCACTTTCAGCTCATCTAGCGACACCCCCTTTGCGCCAGCCCTGGTTTCCGCTGCTGACGACAACCTGGGCGTCGTTCAGGTATCCAATGAGCCCGCCGCCAGGAACAGAAAGCAAGGGTCAGACACTTTCTCCAGCTGGCGACGTGCCAGGCATGTCAAGCCTACAGTTTGACTTTGCAATGTATCCGCGACAATGACGGAGACCCCGAAAGCGGGCAGTGGCAGCGGCACGCGAGTCGTGGGCCGGTAAGCGCGGCGGAATCCTATCTGTTTGTTCTGCGGAAGCAATATAGTTATTGTCGCCGTGCTGAGTGATAGTGTGATTCCTTGAGCGTCCGGGGACACAATGCAATGCCGATGTTGTGGGTAGCCGTGATGCACTGCATGACCAACCGCAACGCGTCAGATCTCATTATGTAATTGTGACGCCTCGGATCTATTGATTATTGGGGAGATGATGTTGCAAACGGCCGAGCCCAGCCAGTGCTCTGGAGAATGCAATTGTGTTGATAGAACGAGGCCCTTGAAAATCCGTCAGCAACGCGGTGCCGAGCTCGAAGTGGACTTAGGGTGCTGGTACCTTCGTCGCTCGCGGAGTCCCAAACCACCTAATGAAGCCAAACATGTCATAAGGGCCAAGGTCGATTGGAGGCTGAGAATGGAGGCCCTTGCAAAGAACAGGTTTGAGGTCAAACTTCACGCGCTCGTCAACAAGTAGCAAGCGAATGGCAGGGGTACCGGGGGTTTGGATCCCGTCAAATATCGCGCCGTTCAAGGAAGGAACACGGCAAGAAAGAAATGGGTCCCTCTGTGATCTTCCCGTACTTACCTTGCTGTGTCAGGTACCTGAGTGCTAGACGTAGACCCGGGTGGCTGGTCCCTGTGGCTGATTAAATCAGCCGATTCCCCTAAAGCAGCCAATCAAAACGGCGAGTCTGAACAAATCTCCGATTCTACAGCGGCTGCGCCCGGGGCTAGGTACTTGTTGACCACCATCAAACCATCAATCAACTTGAATCTTCACAAACGTCACAATACTTCGATCATCTCAGATCCCGAGGTGCTAAAATAGTACTCCTTCACCAAGCTAGTTTTCAAGCATTCCCAAAGGCCCCGAATCACAATCCAGCATCAGCCAACCATGGCGGACGTGCCTCTCATTGTCATATCGGACAATGTCTCGTCCGAACGCCGCATCACGCCGTCGTGGACCATAGGCCAGCTGAAGACGAAGCTCGAGCCTATCACGGGTGTACCTCCCTCATCACAGCGACTGTCACTGAAGACGGCAGTAGGCGAGAGCATACCGATCGAATCTGCCGATGAAGATTCGACACATCTCACAAACTTTCCCCTATCACCATATGCGGAGCTTCATGTAAGTCCCCTTCTCCTCTGGGATATTGATCGGACGATCGATGGTCACAGCTGGGTCACAGCCGGGGCAAGTGCTCCAGTAAAGCTCAATCTCTTCCATGCTGAAGGTTCATTTGTTGTCTTGCTCGAGTCGCTTGTCAAACGGGCAATCTCACTCTTGTAGCAGCATGCCACCGGTAAATAGCCACTCAAAGCAAGTGCGCCGCTTGTTGCTCCAATTTTTCTTGGACTGTGCGGCAAACGGGATGGAAGAAGCAGATGCTCCAGTCTGGAAGCTGAGAGAATGGTCAACAGCTACTCGACCAAGGCTAATTACCGCACCAGGTCCACGACACGAGGCCGCCTGGCGCTCGGCTAAACCTAACAGACACATCCGGAGTCGAGAAGTACGTGATGCCAGAAGAGGAGTACGCCAAGAAAAGCGACTCCGTGCTCGCGTGGAAGAAGGCCCAGAAGCTGGGACGTTTCGACCCCAACGCGCCGAGCCGCGAGCAGGCCATGAAGGACGCGTTTGCCCAGGAGGTGGCGGAGCGCGGAATCGCCGTCGGCAAGCGCTGCAGGGTCGGCGGCGACGACGCCCGGAGAGGCGAGATCAAGTACGTGGGCGAGGTCAAGGAGATACCCGGCTCGGTCGGTGCTTGGGTCGGGGTTCAGCTGGACGAGCCGGTTGGCAAGAACGACGGCAGCATAGGAGGCACGAGGTACTGGGGCGAAGACTCGGAGCTCAAGCGCGGTGTCTTCGTGAGGCCGGAGAGGGTCGAGGTCGGCGACTTTCCTGTGCTTGATGACTTGGAGGATATGGAGGAGATCTGAGCGGACGGCAAGTAACACATGTGCCGATGGCGTACATCTTAGAATCTGGTCGGGAAGTCCCTCTATGGTCTGGTGCCTTACTACTAGTCACGGGTCATCACTCACCGGACGGCTGTGTTCTCTCGGCGAGGACCTCGTCGATTACTTTTTGTCAGACGCATCCGGCTGTTCAAGTCGCACTTCGGTAAATATGTCTAGTTCAGAGAGCGGAGTCCCTGAGACAGAACTCCCCGGGACAATAGCCTCCTTGCTTGCTGCACGTGGCGCCAGACAACAACAGCATCGGCGCAAGCCGCTGGCGTGACGATGCTGTCGCGTACGGCTATGGACTACTGCTTGGTATTACGATCGCCAGCGGCCATGTAACTGTCCGGCGTGGTTATCTATTCGACATAGTCCCGACTTGACACCAGACTACGGCAGCATCCTAGTTCAAACCGACGTATTTGCAGCCAATGACCACAGCCTGCAGCTCAGACCCCTTTCCCCGATCATCGTGATTGCTGAAGTGACCGTTCGGACCCTCCGTGATGATTTTCTCGCGGATTCCATCTCCAGAGACCTCCCCTTTTCCCTTTCTCGAGCGATTCGTAGCAAAGCCGATTGTTCGATCCTCACCAAGCCCAGAGGATCTGATCCGGAAGGTCAAGCCCATAACACACCGCCAGAGACATAGCAGGACGGACACCGCGGATCTTATAGCAAATCCAGGCAAAAGTCTGTTTCGAGAAACATGCAGTCCATGCTAACCTTATATACCAACCTGCAAGCCTCTTCCGCCCTGCAGAAATGCTCGGCACCCATCACTTAGCGAGCCCAAGCACCCTCCCCATTTGGTCGAGTAGAGGCTTCGGTTGGCCGGAACTCGTGGAATTTCGTTACGCGTTGGAGATCATCAGTGAGCCAGGTTCGGCGCCTTTAGCCGTATGGCGCCGCTTGGAGAGCCGCTGCGAATCTGCCAGGTGCTGTAACACTAGGCGTGTGAAGCTCAGACACCCAAAGCAAAGGCCAGACATTGCTGAGTATACTACCACAAGGCAACATTGTATGGTCTCTGTATGGCCCGGGCGAATGCTGCGCGGTCTGACATCGGGGACCTATCAGACGGTCTGACGGTAGATCATTTAAAGATGACTGCAAAATGTCTGTCATGCAAGGCGGTAAAATATTGTTTCTATGGCCTGCGATCCCTCTTGGAGATAGATGCAGTCGTCCAAGTGTAGGCATTCGGCCATCATGTGATGTCCCCTTTTGCATGTCGTTGAGCAGGTGACCGCTCATACCGGTCCGCATGCTTGCAAGAAACAGTGCCGCATTAAGGTATGTAGCCGCTGATAGTGGCGCTAGCTGGCTTCAAAGTCACTTACGTGTAAGCCAACTGGTCGTGATGCATCACCGGCCATCCGAGACGCCGGGCCATGCCTGTGAGTGCGGTCCACTTGTCCATCCATGTTGCCCCGGATGCCCTTTCAACAGCGAGGGTTGGGTGACAGTCGTCGATGGAAATTGGTGGACATGGATCATGATGCATGAAAGATTGCCGACAGTCTGCTGCTTGGGATGTGGGGCGCTTTAACCAAGCATCTGCGCTAAAACAGGTTTGGCGTCTCAGAAGTGCCGTCAAAACGCCTCTTACACGTTGAAGATTCCATGTCTCGCTCGCACGTCCGTCCGTGTTGAGGTGAACTTCACCTGCCAGCGATTTAGTGACTGATACAGGTCACTCAATGATATTCCATGCTTCAGTCCTGCGCGCTGTAACCTTCTAGCTCTGTCAAACTACCAACTCAGATTGTCATGATCTAAATCACCTGCAGTTACCTTTCTCAAATCACCATTCGAATGATAAGCACTGCCCTCATCAATACGCTTATTCAACCCGCAGCGAATACGTCGAGAAGGTACGCTAAAGGAATACCCTGTCTTTGCGCGATACCTTCAGTCCCTGCGGCTTTCGGTAGGGCTTAGCGTGTACCTCGCTATCACGGAACTCTCTCCGCATCAGCTACCAACCCCTCAGTCCCCATCTTGGTGGTGTGCTGCCGAGCCGGCTTGGCTCAGGCCCAGGACTCCGTTCTTTTTTGTCCATTCATCATCAAGCCTTCGGCCGCATCGACAGTGCGGTCCCAACTCCCCAACACTAGCAATCGTACTGCCATTGCGCAAACCCCGGCCCTTCCGCACCCTTATCGACGATCACGAAACCAAGAAACCAAGCCTTGGGGATCCGAAAGCGATGGCCCTGTCGTCCTAATTGAGACGTGTACGCATGCCCCAGCAGGCTGTGCCAAAACGTTGCCAAACATCCAGTCCACCCGGGCCATTTTCCTCACCTACCCTCTACTCCCCTCCCTACGTCCTTCGCTCAACCCTTCGACACACTACACACCCTCTCCCAGATCGACCCTCGCTGTCTCGACAAGCGGCTTGCGAACAATATCCTTCGATTACGATTCCCCCGTACGAGGCGACGTCGACCGTCGCCGTGGTGCTGGCAAAGATGGCTCCAACACGAGCAAGGACGTTGCTGCTGGCGCTCGCCGCCACCTTCTCCGTCTCCGTCTCCGCCGACGACCTACTGTTCTCCATGAACAACCTTCCGGAAACGCAGAAGAAATACGAAATGCAGCTCCAACTTACAGCTCCTGACAGTGGTGGCGTCGTGCCTCTCACGTATGGCGTGGTGCCGCTTACTGCGGAAGCTGGCCTGAATCAGTCACAGACTGGCGTCAACGTAAGTGGCCGGAGAGGAGGTGGATAGGTCCCAGTTATTGTCTTACAATACAAGGACGAGGTACCCGTGAGCGTGATGATTATGGCTGCTAACGTGCTCTACCTGACAGTCGATATTTGTCAAGGGAAACCTGGTATGGGCGACGACGACGAGTTACATTAACATCACAAGCTCCGATGCTATCGCATATCTATGTTGCGACGGCACGAATTCGTCTTACATTACTCCTTCCGACATGTTCACCACCCTTATGAACAACAACCCCCGGGCGATTCTGCTATATAGCACTCAAGGCAACTGCTGTGGTGTCGACAATGCCAACCTCAACTATCAGACGATATATTCCATGACTGACTCGAACGAAGCAAGAGATGCCCTGAACAGTGCGAACGCGGCGGACGACGGGGTGGTGCAGGCCCTCATCACGGGAAACACAACGTCTTCTCAGCAAGACACACAGGACAACACGGGCGGCAACAACTCGGCTGTTGCTATGAGCATCTTATATAGCATTACGGGTCTTATCACGCTGCTCTTTCTCATCATCATAGCGACTGGCGCCATCCGGGCCCATCGCTATCCCGAGCGCTACGGGCCCCGCTCCGGGTACGGTTCCAGACCGCGTCAAAGTCGGGCAAAGGGGCTCGCGCGCGCTGTGCTGGAGACCATCCCCATCATCAAGTTTGGCGATACACCGCCGGCTAAGGAAGATCCGGCCCTGGAACTGGAGTCTCAATCCTCGATCAGGGCCCAGCAGGATATGACCATGGGCACGAGACTCTCCGCTATTCCCGAAGAGCCTCAGCGGAGCCCGGCTGCGACTGGCGCCGTAACTGGTACGAACCAAGATGCGACAATGTCAACGATACCCGAGAAGGCAGAAGTCGGCAGCACGAGTCACAAAGGGGAAGACGAGCATCTTGGATGCTCGATATGTACCGAAGACTTCAAGGTTGGCGAGGATGTCAGAGTTCTGCCATGCGATCACAAGTTTCACCCGCCTTGCATCGACCCGTGGCTCATCAATGTGTCCGGCACCTGCCCATTATGGTAAGCTTCGTTCCTCAAAGTCGTCTTTCATTCTGACTCTAATACTAATCCGACATAGTCGTCTCGACCTAAGGCCACGTAATGAAGCGATGGCCGATGGCACTGCCGTCGATGGCTCGAACGAACTCCCTCCTCCATTAGAGGCAGAAGCCGGGAGCAGCGAGCAACAGACTTCCCACCGCAATAGGAGATCATCTCGGCTGTTGGATCTTCACCGTCTGCGGCACGCTTCTGTTGAAGAACGCATAGAGATTCTAAGGCGCCACCGCTCGGCACAGCAGGAGATCAATCATGCTGAGGATCATGAGGGCGAGTCCGCTGAGCGGCATCACCGCTCGAAATTATCGGACAAGTTGCGCGACAAGTTCAGGATACGGACCAGGACACAGTCCCCCGGAAGGACATCGTCGACATCGCCGGATGCTGGACCGTCGACGTCCTGAGCCCTCGAGCCGCCTCGCTTCATAATTCATGTGACGATGGACGATGACACGGCGCACCCCCGATAAGCTGGTATGTGCGCTGGAACGCCTCTTATTGTTCGAGGCAGGTTACGAGTTTACGGGACCAGCGAGGTACGGATAGGGGTTAATGGGCGGATCACTTTCCCGATCCCAATGGTTTACACTGGCGTTCAGGGGAAACAGAACCATTTAATGTTCGCTGAAAGCATTGCAAGGCGTTTTCAAGGGAGTCAGGGTCGACAAAGACTGCATGTCAGGGAGCGGTAGCGTCGGGATCGGTATTCGCGTTGCTGTTCAATGTCGGAGCTTGGACTAATTCGCACTGCATACCCACTCCCTATGGCCAAGACTTGTTATCAGTCTTGCTTGTAAGACAGACGGACAGACAAATGCCCTACAAGAGATATGTTTGAATGGAAACAATTGCCTTCGTGTGCCTTGCATTCGTGAGTCCTCGCAGCCAATGCAATGCTATGCGGGTCTTCTGCAAGACCTACCCTTCTAAAGCAAGCTACGACATATCTCGACATACAGTAGTAGGACAAGCCGCAAGGACAGCTCCGTCTCGGAACCGAGGGAAGGGCTATCCAACAAAACAAAAAAAAACTAGAAACCCGACTGAAGCACGGTACGGGAAAGGCACTCGACTTCCCTGCGCCGATCATGCTGCAAGCTTGCTGCGAGAACCCGGCGAGGACGTCAAGAGGACCAGTAAGCGTGTCTGCTTCGCGCTTCCAACCCGGTCGTCACAATACCTAAGTATAGGGCTCCTTATAATCGCATCATGTTTGGTCTCTGCCATACCAACAAGCGCTCTGCGTCGAGGAAACATGTTTGAAATACCTTGGCCAGATCCCGTCCTTCAGCTCAAGTCAGATCCCCGGCAAAACACCGTATGCAGGCAGAGCCCCTTGAGACACGGCTGCTTCGGCCCACAAACAAAGATCGATCTCCATCCCATCTCTATCTTACATGCCAACGCAATCGCAGATTCATCAAAAGCCACACGGCTTCCTGTCCGCCTTACGGTTGGATAGGAGGCGGATGTTGATTTACCTCCTCAGCACTCCGATGTGGGCTTGCTCCTCCGTCGTCGGTGGCGTTTTCTGTGTCCTTTCCAACCTAACCGCCCTCTATCAAGGATCCCCCCCCCCCCCCCCCCC
>Ga0209127_100686_pt1 | contig 11574 bp, 8 predicted proteins | sample LakSupMetagenome_FD_187469 | JGI IMG/M metagenome (GOLD analysis project Ga0209127, IMG submission 187469) | Freshwater microbial communities from Lake Superior, Canada - Sta WM archaea (SPAdes) (version 2) | ecosystem: Environmental > Aquatic > Freshwater > Lake | place: Lake Superior, Canada...
TAGGCGAGATGGGCTCAACGTATGCGCGGTCCACGTACTTGGCCGTGATGAACTTGAGTCTCTGCTCTCGCGTAGCCTGCGCAGTGAGCTTGATTGCCGGATCCAGCCTCGCCTCCCACACCATGTTGGCGACCCTGTTGCCCACCTGATGCAACAAATCAACTATGTCGGGGGTGAAGGATGTGTTGTCCAATGTCAACGATCGGACCTTGCTGATATGGGTGCCCAGGGACCGGTGAATGCCACTGCATTCAATGCAGATGATGATGGCCAGGTTGATCGACACCCACTCCACCTTGGAGCTAGAGCCACAGTCTGCGCACCACGAGTTGCCCTCGTCGTGTTTTCGGAGCGACTGCAGCAGCCTGTCCGGATGTTCTTCGAAGCTGCTGCTGCGCGCGGTGTTCGGCCTGGCCCCTACCGTGATGCGCCGCTGTGGCAAGCCCGTGGTACCGACGCTGTGGTTGCTGTGTCCAACCGCTGGCGTCTTCCCTGTCAGGATCGACCCTATTTTATTGAAGGTCGACTCATGGGGTGTTGAGGCTGGCTTGAACTGGGAGACCCTACTCTCCACAGCGCTCTGTAGCGCGTTGTTGATGGACATGATCCAGCTGTTCATGTCTTCCTCTGATGTCGCCTGGTATACACGCCTGAACTGCGGTGTTATCACTTCGAAGCAGAACCGTCGCTCCGCGTTCCGCGCTTCTCGGACAGAGGCCACCCGTAGATCGATGGGCTCCATGTGGAGGTCGAGCTTCTGCTTCCAGTTACTATACTCGGAGAGCTTGCCTTGGTCGAGGACGATCCAGAATCTAAGATCAGGTGTCAGCAACCAAGCATGATCAAGGGTCAGGACATGTCGTACTTGTGCCATGCCTGCTTGTTGGGGGCCCGAAGATCGACATGGCCACCTGGTCGGTTCAGAGCCCACAGCAGGCCTTCTTTCCGTTGTGTCCCGTTCTTCTCCGCAAGCTGGGTGAGATCTCGCTCCTCTAGATCACGAATACCCTTGAACTTTGATGTCTGTGCCGGACTTCCCACTGTGGGATGCGCCAGACCTCCCGGAGACCGAGACATATCGCCGGCAGCAGCCATCGCACTTGGGGCGGTGCTGGGTGTCCCCTTCAGTAGAGAACCTGTGCTATCGGCTCTGCCTAGCTCTGTGTCCGAGGTCGATGGATTGCCGTTCGATGACACGGGCGTCGGACTGGGCCCTGTAACGGAAACGGAAGGATCCGGTTCGATGTAAGGGAGGTTGCTCTTCTCCAAGAGCCTCCTCTTTTCTTCTCGCTCTCGACGCTGGTATTGATACTCTTTGTCAGCCTGTTGCACCTCGTTGGACAGGGCTTCCAGCTCTGGCAGAAGGGCTTCGACCCTCTTCGAGACATTGAGGAAGGACCGAGCTTGGGCATCGGCATATTTGGTAAGATAGGACAAGACCTCCTGTTCCTTGCGGCCGCCGGAGAGGTCTTGCATAAAAGATGAGTAGTCGAACCGCTTGAGCTCGAAGTTGCGCCGTTTTGACTGGTACTTGGCATCGCTATCGGCGAGCTTCTTCTGCTTCACCGAATCCTGCCGCTGGCCAAGGTAACGGCGCATGTAGGCGTAGTAGTCGTCACTCTGTTCTTCAAAATCGCGCTTCTTGGCCTCGGCTTGCTTGATGTCGAACTGGTAGAGTTTGTTCAGGGGGTCGACAAACATCTTCTGCAGATTCTTGGCATTGTCACGCTCGTACAAGAGGATCTCGCGTGCGATCTTGTCGAAATAGTGATCGATGGCAGGTTGCACTGCGTTCGCGTTTGTCGATGCAGCTTCCTTGAGGGCGTCGATGAACTCGACAAAGGCGTCGTTGGCCTTGTTCTGAGCAGCCTGCGCCTGCTCGGCCTTCTTCATCACATTCTTCATCGAGGACCGCATGTTGCCCGTCTTGAGCTCCAAGGCCCTCATAGTTGCGCGGAAGACGGGCCCATCGTCGGCGACAATCGTGTCATCGCCTGGTCGAGGACAAGAGACATCCACCTTGATAGGTTCTTTGGTCGCAACCAGTTGCAATTGATGGGGCGAGACCACCACACTGCTGGGGTCGTGAGCAGCCACAAGAGGCGAACCTGGCTCAACCTGCTCGGGTATAGTGCTTGTCCTCGACTCGATAGACTGTGCCGAAACGACTCTAACCTTTGGCGGGGCAGCATTGAGATAGAAGTGCTGCGGGGTTGGAGAGCTAGGTTGGCTGAGATACGGCGAGACATTCGACACCCAGAAGGAGAAGCTGGCAAGAGTGTGTAGGCGGTGGTTGCGCTGGTCATATTCGACAAAGCTGCAGGAAGTCCTCCAGCCGCCACCCTTGTCCTCGGTATTCTTTGGCGGCTTCCACTTCCACGACCATTCGAACGTGACCGAGGGACTCCCGCCGGTGCTGTAGTCCCCTACCAGCTCGACATTGGAGTTCTTGTGGAGATTTGGGTCGGCCTGGAACTCTCGGGTGACGAGGTTCTCGACTTCCCGAGGCGTCGACGCATAGACATATGTGAGGCCGTTGATCTGGGTGTCGGCGGGCGGCAGAGGTTCGGTGCTCTCTGACGGAGATGCTAGAGTCTGTTGTGTCTGTCGGATAACAAAGGTGAAGGTAAAGACGAGCTCGTCGTCATTGGATAGCTTGAGAATGAAGGCTGGACCGCCAGCAGAGGTCGGTAGTTCGGCATCCTGGACGTACTCCAACGGGGAGTTGTCGCCGGCTGGTCGCGATGCTGATAGCCTAGTTGCTGGAAATGCATTTGGAACGATATTCACCGACGTGCGCTTTCGTGGACTAGATATGACGAGAGACGAAATGGATACTGCGCAGGCACTGTTAGCTAGCTCTTCTATACCTAGGCTTGAGGAGGGTTGTCCATGGCATGGAGCGCACGACAGAGGCCAGCAATGCAATCTTACATCGATTCTGATCGCGCAGGTAGAGGGCAGCAGCAGGCTCGTCAGGCCTGCTCGTGACGTTACCCATGGCGCAAAAAGAATGGGTGAACGGCGCCGCCGTCAAATGATGCGAGCTGTTGATATGTTCAGACTCAGAAAATAAGGGGACTCCGCAACAAGGGGAAACTTGCAGGTCGAAGCCGACGGGGTCTTGTTGCTATACGGGAGTCCACAGTCCGCTTTCATTGATTCATGCGGCAGGTTCCATTCATCAACGTCGGTACGGAGACAAAACACGCGGCGGGGTACCTCCCTGCTTGCTTAGCGTTCTTTTTTAGTCCTGCGGAGGTGACTGAAACGGAGGCAGCAACGATGCCAAAGGCCGATACCTAAGGTAAGGTAGGTACCTTAGTCCTAGACGTAGAACGAAGTACCATACCAAAACGGTACCTTATCAAGAGGCATGGGGATTCGCAGACAACCTGGAACACGGAGCATTGAAAATGCACCTCAAACTATTCAGATGTACATAGTTCACTCATGGAGAGAATAACAGCGTCTTCCGAGTCTAAGTATACCAGCGAAGTAAGCACTGGGCTGGCAGGTAAGGTACTTAGGGTAAATGGCCGAGGAGGACTCCCATGAAGGCAGATATCATCCCCTTCCTCAAATAATGCCAGGCCCACGTACACAGTATGCCCGCTTGTGATAACCCAAACTTGGAGAGACGCCCTGCGGTGACTTCCATTCTACCGACTGCCCAACTTCGTTGCAAGTTCTATGTCTACTCTAAAGTAAGAGGTAAATTAGGTGAAGATGGCACCAGACGGGACTCTTGATTGTATACCTATACATCACCTGCCAACGTATCAGTACACACACAGGTCAAAATGCTAAAGGAAATTAATTGTACACCTCACAGTTCATACCACAAGTCTCCCCGCCTGACGTCACCTGAAGTCCGCCCGCTTTAGTGCCCAAGAAAGTGTACCTGGCTAGCATCACCAAGAACAAAGGAACAATTCTTTGGTGCGGGTCAATCGAGCCCACGAGCTTCTGAACGCATGAAAAGTCGTGTTTTTCAAAATGAATCCCGTGCCTCTTCAGTTTGAAGCATATATGACACCCGAGAAGAAAACTCGGACCATCTACGTCTAAGTCCAACATAGTTGCGCTGCAAGACACAGCGCGAACCAACGACCAGGTTATTTGGCAACAGACGGCCCTGGCTACGAGGAACTCTGAGCTGAAACGGCAGATAATCTGCGATCGAAGCCTGCTCTGTAGATAGGATCTGGTGCTGCGCATATCATCTTGGTGCAGTGCCAAACGAGCACCGGCCGCTGCTAATAACGGGACAAGCCAAGCGAGGATCTGACATTTGACTATCGCCGGCGAATCTCCTAAAATAAACCGCTCGTCATTGGAACCCACCATATTCCACATGTTCTACAGTGTACATCGCGGAGCTCAGGGCTATTCTGAGTTCGCCATAACAGAGATCTCACCTGTCATCATCCTTATTGTCAGGTCCACGGCGAGGTCCATATTGATACGAAGATTTTACAGCAGACACAAAACGTCTGGCCTCGCGGTGCAGCTTCGGTGCAGCTTACAGCAGTAGTCCCGCACTGGCCACGCCTTGAAACAAATCGCACCGCCGCTAATGACGTGTAACTGTTGGTTTATCGCAATCTGAACCCTCCTTTTCTTGGATCAAGTGAAACCTCGACGTCGGCTGCTTCGAATTCCAGCTAGTTCCAGTTCCAGCCTCTCCCTTTGCCAGACTCCCGCTGCTGCCCTCTTTTGTTCGCACAGAAGACACGGATAAATCTACTGCTGCGACACGTCTCTTGAGCGGGAAGGACACATCATGACGCCGTAAATCAGCTTCTTGTCGCTTACCGTTATCGTGATTGCGGCCCCGACACCGCCCAACGTCGGCTGCGACAGCTGATACCCGGCTCGCGCTGCTCGTCTGCGTCGCCGTCGAGCAGCAGCCATGTCGACAGCTTCGAGACACTCTTACGCCTCCCCAAAGGGAGGCAGCCAACGACGACGCGCTCTGTCGCGGGTGGCCCAAACCGATGTCAGCTACGACGATGCATACTCGTACGCCTTGCGTGTCGCCTTCCTCAACTACCTCTTGCAACCGCGGAAGAAGCGCAAGGAATACATCACCCAGCCCAAGCAGCCGGTGCGCTCCAACACCGTCGGCATGCTGGGTGAGGTCTTTGGCCTGGGCGAGGCACACGCGCCGTCTATGAAGCTGCCGTCCGCTTTCCGCGTCCAGCTGGAGAAGAGGCTGAGCGGCGTCGTGACGGGCAAGGAACACATGGCTGGATACAACGATGCGCTGCTGAGGCGAACCTTTGCCGAGGCCTACACAACCTTCACCGAGAAGAACTTCCAGAAGTCTGTGGACAAGGACCGCAAGGTCGAGCCGCTGTTCCTGATGTTCTACACGGCGGCGACCAAGGCGCTGGGCCGTGGAAAGGACCCAAGCGACAAGAGTTGGACCTTCATGGTGGACCGGCACACTGCCATGTTCCTGAGGCTCATGGTCAGCGTCCTCAGAGACCATGGTGCTGATCGGGACCGTCCCGAGCTGGTCCACCGCCTGACCACGTTGGAGAGTAAGTTGCTGACTAGCGATCAAAACCTCCTTGACACGGGGCAGGGCGAGAACAAGTTCATCGAGGTCGAGATCCCCCTGACCTACGAGATCAAGGACATGCACATGGTGCAAGTGGTTGCTAAAATCTTCGGCGTCTCCAACTCCAAGGCTCAGGCGGATATCGATGCCAACAAGGCCTTCTGGACAGAGGAAGCGGCTGTGAAGGACCTCAAACAGTACCAGACAAGACTGTCCTCAAACATGGCTGGCACCTTGAGGCGAGATGACTTTGACCTCGACGACGCCTTCGACGAATGGAAGAAGAACGAGAGCCATCTTCTTGGGCAGATCTTCACCGAAATACTGTCCGTCCGGCCGGAACTTCGAGGCACTTCTTCTTCTCCCCCACCCACCACCGAAAAGCCCTTGCCCACACGGCCGCAATCGATGTTCGCTGGTGAGCAGGCCTATGCGGAAATCGGCAAGATGCTTGCTAAGCCCGACGCTGGTGGTTACGGATTCGACCAGCCAAGTCTGGCCGGTCTGTCGTTGGACGACTCGACCAGCATAAGAAGCGTGGACGAGCCGAGCTACACCTTCATACCGCCTGAGCCTCGGGCCTTTTACAAGAAGATCTTATACTACACCATGTTGTATGAGTCGCTTCAGTACGACCCCTCGCTGCCGTATACTCCATTGGGGGAGCAGTCTACCGAGGTGTTGATCGAGCTGTCCGTCCGATGGCGCCTCCCGCAGTTTACACGCTATGTTTGTTTCACCGAAGTAGCCGTCCGGATGTTTCGCGATCAGGAGCTTACGGTCGGTCAACTGGACTTCGCTCTAGAGTCGCTGAAGAGCCCGCCGCCCGAGATGAAGAAGGTGCCGCCTATTCAGTCGTACACGGTGGCGCTGCCTGATCTAGATTCCAGTCGGTGGACCATTACGGATTTTGCTGCGTATCAGCATGCACTAGGGGACGCGCACGTTGCCTTGCTCCGTGATCTCTACGATACCTTGCTGCGATGCTACGAACCGAAGCCGCCCTCGATCAAGGATCTCATGATGGTGTTGGGCAGGCACATCTACGACGATAAGGCTTTCTCTCAACGGCCCGAGGACGCCGAAAACTTCAGACAGCATCTCGATAACGCGCTTCGGGACAAGGCAGCAGATGTGTACCGCGGTTTCGTGGATACCATCATCCCGCAGAATCAGGAGGAGTGGGACTTTAGCCATGTGGTGCAGCTTGGGAAAGCGGTGACTAGCATCTGCCAGAGGATCAAGAAGCGCTATAAGAGCAACCCGGAGATCCTGGGTGTCAGTCCGTACGATATCCTGGTGCAGACCATGTTTCCGACGTTTGAGGAAGATGCGAGTGAGTTTATCTCGCGAGTTCTGGTCGTCGCTAAGGAACGTGGCGAGCCGGTCAACAAGAACGACGGCTTCGAGCTGTACAAGGAGTTGGTTGAGATCCGTCACACTCATCTCTCGGACGCGAAGCTCAAGGGCAAGCCGTTTGCCTTCAATATCGAAGGTCTTCTTGAGGACTTTGTCTGGAGGCATATCAGGGACGCCGACGAGCAGATGGAAGCGTTGATCGACAACGCAATCAAGCAAGACCAGTTCCAACTCGTGTCGAACAAGCCAGATGGCTACGTGGAGGATAGTGCCCGCCACAGTACGTCGGTCGTCGACGTGTTTTCGCTGTTCAATCAGACTCTAAAGTCTGTCGAGGACCTCAAGTGGCAAGATCCCATACATGTTGCGCGGTTCAAGAAGGCGCTGTCAAAGTCTTTCGCTGCCGGCATCGGCCGTTACTGCGAGGTGCTTGAGTCGAGATTCGCAAAAGAAATGGACCGGCAGACAGCCCAAGAAGTTGTTGTGGCCACCAAGACGGCACAGGAGAAGTTTCTGCAGTATGCTAGGGATGCGTTGACCACAAAGGAGAGGATCGAACCCTTCCACTTCTACCCAGAGGTATGTCCACAACGCCCCGAGCGTCTCGCTTTTTGAAGTGGCGGCAACTGACGCTAAACCAGTCCTTCGTCAAACTGAACAACATTGAGTTTGCTATGCAAGCTCTGGATAAGCTCGAGCATGAGATGAATGTCTCAGAATGTGCCGAGCTTCTTCGCCGGGTAGAGCCGAAGCATCATACCAAGCGGCCGAATAAGTACATCTTCACGATTAAAGTCGTTGAAGGCGAGGACTTGAAGGCCTGCGACCCCAACGGCTATAGTGATCCGTATGTCATCCTCTGTGATGAGTACCAAAAGCGACTCTTGAAGACGCAAGTGAAGCCCTCGACTCTCAATCCTCACTGGAACGAGTCTTTCGATATTACCGTGTCCAGTCCGCTCAACATCATCGCCACGATCTGGGACTGGGATAGGATGGGGGACCATGATTTTGTTGGACGCACATCCCTGAAGCTGGATCCGGTACACTTCAGCGACTATCTGCCGAGGGAGTTCTGGCTCGACTTGGATACGCAGGGCAGATTGTTGATCAGAGTCAGCATGGAGGGTGAGCGCGATGACATTGAATTCTACTTTGGCAAGGCGTTCAGACATCTGAAGAGAACGGAGCGCGACATGGTCCGGAAGATCACCGACAAGGTATGTCTTAACCAACGGAACAACCGAGACCGCTCCTACTAACCAAGCTCCAGCTCACTACGCACATCAACGCTTCCTTGTCGCGTCAGGCCCTGAGGCACTTGGTTGGCGGCAGCCTCACAGCATCCGTCACAAGTTTATGGAAGAAGAGGCAGTCGTCGATTCCTCCAGCTACCGCCCAGGCAGCTGTCGAACAGTCTCTGCACCCGCTCTTCGAGTACTTCCAGGACAACTTCACCATCATGAACCTAACTCTGACACACAACACGATGCAAGCAGTCATGGCCCGTCTCTGGAAAGAAGTGCTCATGACAATCGAGAACCTCCTCGTACCTCCCCTATCCGAGCAACCATCGGCCCAGAAACCACTCACTCAAGCCGAACTCGACGTTGTGTTCAAGTGGCTCAACCTCTTGTTCGACTTCTTCAACGACAAGGGCGAAGGTGTCCCAGCCGAGGTTCTCAAGTCGCCCAAGTGGCAGGATCTGCAGAACCTCAACTTCTTCTACTTCGAGACGACGGAGAACCTGATCCGCACGTCTGAAACCATCGCCGCCGCGAACGCGCAGAAGGTGCAGCAGCTGGCGGCCGCTAACAGCAACCGCCTCTCCGCCCCGGCCACGTTCGGACCTACCTTTAGCACGGCGGGGTTCGGGAGCTTGGGCACCATCAGACGCGGGAGGAGCATCATGATGAGCCGCAACCTGGGTACGATGCGCAAGGCCAAGGAGGACAAGCGCAAGGAGGCGAGGGAGGACGCGAGCGACGACATGATCCTGAGGATCCTCAGGATGAGGCCCGAGGCGGCGCGGTACCTGCTCGAGAGGCAGAGGCAGAAGACGAGGCAGGAGTCACAGGCGGCGGCGCAGGCTATAGTGCGGCAGAGCGCGCAGCAGGGGTGGAACTCTGGACAGCCGGCCTTTGGAGGCGCTCTCTACGGGAGGAATAATCTGCCCAGACGATAAGTATCGTTCTCGGGCTATGGATATGTGGCTTGCTTGGTGGGTGAGAGTGGGCATGCCGATTGGAACGCCCACGATTCTGCTCCCACAACGTTTTTTGGGTTTCTACACGACATGCACGATATGATGAGTGGATAAGGGGCGCTTGGCTTCACTATTGGTTTTCCGGGAACGACATGTGAATACCCTCTCCGGCACGAGTTTGCTTTTTGATGCCCAGCGAATAGCTATTTAATAGGTAGCAGCTAATTGATCTGAATGTTTGATACTGTTAGCATAGCAAAGGCTCGGTCGAGCTGCCTCTGACATGTGTGCGAATCGTGATAGGGGGTTGGTTGCAGAATTAGGGGTTTGGTGTTGAACCGTGCGGGTGGGTGTCGTTTGATTCCGTCTCATTCCGGAGGGCGTCAACAATCCTCCCTCATTCAGCTTTCCCTTCGTGCGTAGCTGCTCAGTCGTGCAAATCATACTTTCTCACCACTCCAGCCACCCATTCTCTGACTATCTCTCCATTCTGCTTGTTTCTTCTCGTTCACTTGGCGTCTATCACAGTAGCGTTCCTTGGCCGGGACCATCTCGGCATCAGCCAAAATAGCTCGGTCGACTGCCGCGGCCAAACGGGTCCGACCTCCTCCGTCATAAAGCCCGCGTCAGGTCTTGGGCAGGCTTCCCTTCCCCTAATAAGAACAACATCAGCTAGCTACAGGTACCCGGCCACTACTCTGCTATCTCATAGCAACAGCCTGTAATCTGACCTTTACCGGCTACAAGACGCATTAAGAGAAACTCTGCCTGCATGCAGCTCCATCCACCCGCTCTGCGCAGGCTCTTTCCCTATCGGCGACTGCTATCTCCATTTAAGCCTGTGGCACCATCATCACAGCTGTGTCTCCACAGCCAATCAAGAGCATTCACGCTGGCGTCACCTACTACCGGCACTGCCAGCAAATCCCGTGGAGCTGGAGCAAGGGCAGGCACAACCCCTCCCCCTCATTCCTCGTTTTCAGGTGGTCCGAGAAATATTTCCGCCACCACGGCTGCATCATCGTCTTCAATTCTTCGGACTGCGCAGATAGCCCGTCACCTGTCGAGTGCCGCCTCACCGTCGAGTAGTAAAGACACCAGCGCAACAAGCAAGATGTCCTCGTCTCCCTACACCATCCGCAAGGTGGCTGCGGCCAACACGCTGGAGCACCGCGTGTACATCGAGAAGGACGGTGTGCCCATCTCGGCCTTCCACGACATTCCCCTCTACGCCAATGCCGAGCAGACGATCCTCAACATGATTGTCGAGATTCCTCGGTGGACCAATGCCAAGCAGGAGGTTTGTTTCCCGCGAGCGATTGACTAAGGAAGTCATTGGACCACGAAATCACTGACAAGAGGCAAACGACAGATCTCCAAGGACGAGCTCCTGAACCCCATCAAGCAGGACACCAAGAAGGGCAAGCTGCGCTTCGTGCGCAACTGCTTCCCCCACAAGGGCTACCTCTGGAACTACGGCGCTTTCCCCCAGGTATGTTGCGCACACTGCTCAATTACCTCGATTGCCTCGTCACACGACCTTTTCTAACTCGGCTCGACAGACCTGGGAGGACCCCAACGTCATCCACCCGGAGACCAAGGCCAAGGGCGACAACGACCCTCTCGACGTCTGCGAGATCGGCGAGCTGGTCGGCTACACGGGCCAGGTCAAGCAGGTCAAGGTTCTGGGCGTCATGGCCCTGCTGGACGAGGAGGAGACGGACTGGAAGGTCATCGTCATTGACGTCAACGACCCGCTGGCTCCCAAGCTCAACGACGTCGAGGACGTCGAGAGGCACCTGCCCGGCCTGCTGCGCGCCACCAATGAGTGGTTCCGCATCTACAAGATCCCTGATGGCAAGCCCGAGAACCAGTTTGCTTTCACTGGCGAGTGCAAGAACAAGAAGTGAGTCAACTACACTACGACTGAATACCAGAATATTGTGTGACTGACATTTGTGTAGGTACGCCATGGACGTCGTCCGTGAGTGCGCCGAGGCTTGGGAGAAGCTCATCACCGGCAAGACCCAGCCCGGTGGCATCTCTACGTAAGTTCTGACCTTTCACCCCGGCTACAGGCAGGACCACACGATCTAACAATGGACAGCACCAACCTGACTGTGGCCCACTCGCCCAGCCGCGTCTCGCCCGACCAGCTGCCTCCCCTGCCGCCAAACGAGGACCTGCCCCCCGCAAAGATCGACAGCTCCATCGACAAGTGGTTCTTCATCAGCGGTGCTTCTGCTTAACTGTCCTTCCGCGTTGAGGTCTAGAGAAAAGGAAGTGTTGCTGGTGTTGGGAATGGCCATATGAATCGCTTCGAATCCAAAAATGGCGGTGTTCGGTTGATGCTGTCCTCCAATGCCCAGTAGCGTAAATAGCTCAATGCACTGCTCCTAGGAGATACAATCAACCAGTCAACTAGTTCACTTCTCCATCG
>Ga0209127_100687_pt1 | contig 11574 bp, 8 predicted proteins | sample LakSupMetagenome_FD_187469 | JGI IMG/M metagenome (GOLD analysis project Ga0209127, IMG submission 187469) | Freshwater microbial communities from Lake Superior, Canada - Sta WM archaea (SPAdes) (version 2) | ecosystem: Environmental > Aquatic > Freshwater > Lake | place: Lake Superior, Canada...
GGGACAAAAGATCAGAGAAAATCATCAGAGGCTATCCCCGTGCCAAACCCAGAGTCGCGCCAGAGATGGGCCACAGAGAGAAAATTGACCGTCAATCAAAAGCACATGTCGCCCCAGTTGCTAGCTAGCGGCACACGACCGCTCCGTCTCGACGCAGCCAGGGCAGCAACCAGTGGATGATGAGAGAGAGAAAATTTTCGCGTGGGGATGCATGAGGATATCAAGCATTTGTTGCTGTGTCGTTGGCGGGTTTCCCGTCGAAAAGGAAATTCCCGAGGCATGCAGCGTTGTAGAGTGGACCCAACGCAGTGGGACTCCCGTCTGCGGATGACGTATGAACCAGGTACGGATAGGTACCTTATGCATGTACAGGGAAATCTAGGCCTGCAAGCTTATCAGAACAAAGAGGGCGGCAGTCTTGGCCATTGAGGTCACGTCTACCTTGTGTTATCCGTCTATTGTGCATGCTTCTGCTGCCACCAGTGGCATATGCACGTAGTGAGGCAGGCACTTGCGATGAATCTTAAAAAGACAAAAGCACTGAAGCAGTGCCGATGCTCTGTCACTACAATTTGCTGTCGACCGGTCGAACCATTATTTTGCTGAGGCCGATTCGCAAGTCACGAGGCATTCCATCCGCTGCTGGCCTCGCAGTGGCCCGGTCGACGAAGACATGGACGAACTCGCCAACAGCCTTGACCCCGTCCACTCCCTGCTCAAATAGAGCGACCTCGTAGCGCACGCTTGACCTGCCCAGCTGGTTCACGCGCAGGCCGAGTTCAGCCACAGCTGGAAATGATATGGAGCCGAAGTAGTCGCTGTGGGAATGCACAACCATGCCATACTGAGGTGAAGAGGGCGGTTGGAGCCCACAGTGCTCTATCAGATAGGTATTGACCACCGAGTCATAGCTGAAGATACCGAGTTGTTAGACTTCTTATGTCCACCTGAGCCATCTTTCGTGACTAGGCCGGCCAGAACAACAACGACGGCAGGTGACGGCAGATAGAGGCAGATGTGGGCACAACATACAGGAAGTTATAGATGGAATTGTTCATGTGGTCATACATATCGTTGTCGCTCCTAATTCGGTCGACTTATCGTCAGAAAGATGCTACGGGAAAAAAGGGGGGGGAGGGACGGGGCGAAGCTCAGAAACTGACCACCGCGTCCGGTACTCCAAAATGAACGGATAGTCGGCGCGCGTCCGCCTCTTCAACTGCGCAAGGCCACCCATGCTGAGTGACTGGACGACTCTAGTTGTTGTACGAGCATGAGATGGGTGGGAGATTCTGACAATCGGGTTGTTGATGCTAATTGCAGAGAGGGCGACATGCCTGAAATCAAGGGCAGACCTCGGCTCAACCGTTACCGGCACGGTGGGGTGGGTCAGAGCTCATCGTTCTGCCTTGGGCTACCGCCAAAATGTTTATCGCCCACACCAGGCTGACTGGCTCCGTGAGAGCGCATCCAATCTTGGTGGTAGTAGTACTCGAGCCGGGAATCCCAGAAGATCGAACAGACGACGCGACACTTCGAAAAGTTAGCAACCACAAGTTCTCGCCTCACAATAGCCGCCCTGTCTCGGCACGGAGTTTTGCGTCGCGTGCTACTCCCGGCACAGCGGCGAACTCACGCCAATATGGTTCTCAATGCGGTCGGCGACATTCCCATGCCTCTCCGGTGCGATGCCGCCCCATCTCCCGCCGAAGCATCTACAGCGGCTCGTGCGACACCACTCAACCCCTGGCCAGCGCCATATTACCTCGAAAATGGGCTGCGGCGCGTTGCGCCATATCATTACACCTACAAGACATGGTGCAAGCAACGATGGCGGGGCCGGCAGCTCCTAGACGTCTTCGAAAGCGAATTCCGAGACCGGACAGTGGCATACTACAAAGAAGCTATGGAGACTGGCCTGGTCGCAGTGAACGGAAAGGCCGTCGGGCCGCAATATGTGCTTAAGAACGGCGATCTCGTGTCGCATACGATCCACAGGCACGAGCCGCCCGTCACAGCCGAACCCATCCAGATCCTCCACGAGGATGATGACATGATCGTCATCAACAAGCCAGCCGGCGTCCCCGTGCATCCCGCGGGCAGGTACAGCTACAACTCTCTCATCGAGATCATGAAGGCCGAGCGAGGCCCGGGCTTCATCCCCTATCCTTGCAACAGATTGGACAGGCTCACCAGCGGCATCATGTTCATCGGAAAGAACCCCAAGAGCGCGGCTCAGTTATCGATACAAATAGGGCAGCGCAATGTCAGAAAGGAGTACATTGCCCGGGTCGTTGGCGAGTTTCCCGATGGCGAGGTGGTCTGCGATCAGCCCGTGCTCGTCATCTCGCCCAAGCTCGGCCTGAACCGAGTCCGAGCCAACGGCAAGGCCGCTCGCACCGTCTTTAAGCGTCTGGCCTACTATCCGCCCGATCGTGCCCCCTCGGACATGAACGTGTCCCAGGGGCAAACGATTGCTTCTCAGGACGGCGCTGCAGACGTCGGTCGGCCATGGAGGGGGAAGAAGGGCTACTCGATTGTCCGTTGCCTCCCTGTGACCGGAAGGACACACCAGCTGCGCGTCCACTTGCAATTTCTGGGACACCCGATCCAGAACGACCCGATCTACGCCAACCAGAAAGTCTGGGGCTTCGACCTGGGGTCCAATGATCCCGACGCGACACTAAACAGCGACGAAGACATCATCTCACGCCTATCTCGAATGGGTAAAGAAGACGTTGCCGATGCAGTGTCCTACCACGACGACATGGTGGACGACTACTACAAAAAGAGAGCCGAGCGCATGTCAGGACAAGTCTGTGACGTCTGCCAGACCCCGCTGTACACAGATCCGGGCCACCAAGAACTCTCATTATGGCTGCACAGTCTTCGCTACGAAGATGCGGGCGGTGAGTGGAGTTATGTGAGCCCGCTTCCAGCCTGGGCTTTGCCGCCAGCCGGTATGAGCGGTCCGACGAGGGTGGGAGGCATGGACGAGCTTGTTGAAGCGGTAAAGGGGCTGCACTTCAAAGCCGAAACTTCGTCTCCCTGAAACCAGGTTCCTCCGTGAAGAACAACGGAGAAAGAAACACCTTCGGCCACTTGCCTAGACTGAGGAAGCTACCGGGTGGACACAAACAGGAGAGGGACACGCTTTTGGCAGTTACGTGAGCATCAACTACGAAAAAAGCCTTGCCACAAGACCGAGATGGAGAGGCGGGATAGCTGGATGCTGAGTGCAAACCTCTCAGCTGTGCACCTACTGCCAAGATATTCGCCCCGAGCAGCATAACATGATCATCATGCCCCGGTTTCGAGGATGCACGTGAGCCTTGAGCAACCGACAACGTGCATTGTCGAGGCCTTGGTACGTATGATGCATCGCGCGTTCTGGAACTCTTAAGGCATTCATAGTGCTAATTCTGCGCGCAAGCTTGGTTTGGTACCTTAGGGCTCGAAGGGGCAAAACGTCCGTGTATCACGGCGCGTGACGCGTGGAACAGCACGATGGCGCTGGCGAATCGTAAGCGCGAAGCTGTTGTTTCTGTCTTTCATTGGCTTGGGCGAGCTGCAGTTGCCGCTCTTTACGGATGGCCGGAGCGCCACCGAACCCGTCAACTTGGACCTCGGGTCGAGAGCGACACGGGGATTGGAGGCACGCGGAAAGAACACCTGTGCGGCTGAAAGCCGCCAAGTCGTCCTCTCGAATGGCCGGATCCCAGCGCAAGGCCGTCACGTAGGTGGCTAGGTATAATAGCAACTCAGGAGCTCTCATTGCACTTCGTATTGTAGTATGTCCATCGGTGTAACTGGGTCCACGAGTCTCGTACTAGGGAATGGGAGCGAGACGTAGCAATGTTCGGATACTGAGGTGCTTCTTTACTGAAATACTTAGCTGGCCTGCCAATCAGGTCTCTTGTTCTGACAACGGCCCGCGAATAGCGGCCACGCTATGACCTGTCTCATCCCCTTAAACTCCCATTACACTAAGTAAGGACTCGCAACAGAAATCAAGTCCCTGTGTACACAGTATGGCTGCTCGCTGCGGGCAGCGGAATCCATGCTCAAGGCTGGTTGGTGGAGCAGTCAACCCAGGAATCCTTGAGAATCCAAGTGCACAAAAAGCATCAGTATGTGTTTATCGGGGAGGATGCAGGCAAAGCCATGGTATCGAGAGAGGGCCACTAAGAAACGGAGATTCCGGATTCCCGAAGACATACCGGGACCCAGCACACTGGAATGGATGACCTAATAAGTGGGACTACGAGACAGACCACAAAAGCCCCGGACACCTAAGGTAGTGTACGTGTAGACACGGAGGACAAACCGATTCCGGTCGACGAGGCGCCGATTAGTTTCTGCAAGACGTGCGAATCAATAGGTCATATACTAACTACGGTGGTATCGAAAGGCTCAAGCAGTTGAATTAAAGGAAAACATGGTAAGACTCAAATTGTTAGCGTAGGTCGCTGACGATCTCCCACCATTAGTCGCACTGTGCACGTCCCATGCAGCCAGCACTTTGGACCAGGGCACTGATTTGCGACGGTATGTGGGGATCAGATTTCACATACCGAGACTTTGCTCCGTCGCGCTTACTTGTTGCAAACTAGCGTAAACTCTAAATCCCGGGGACCTCTGGTGTCCAATTCCCAGCTGATCCGACCAGGAGCTTCTGTTCAGGTTCTAGAAAAGACCCGCTGCGCCGAGACGTGTGGGAGCAGAGCAATGGCAAAATAAGAACGTCTTTCGTCATCCCGAAGGGCCTATCAGTTAGGTACGTGTGTAGTGCATCTGTCCTTTCTTTCCACGTGAAAAGCCCAGTCATCGAGGGGGCGCATCGATCGTCATTTGCGGGTAGAGTTAGCGTGTCCTTTCGTGCGTTTGAAACATTTTGTGGCAGACTTGCAATGGGGCGTTTGGAATTCGGCGAAGTCTCAGTTGAGGCCCTCAAGTCCTCGACTCCATCGCCGACCGTGCACGCCTTGGAGCGGTTAGGTCTATGTACTTGCGTCGGCAGTGTTGTGGTATGCTTCATTGCAAAGCCGGTACGTACCTGTCTCCGTCTTGGGACCTGGGTCGGACTCTGCCCAACTGGAAGACCAAAAAGGAGGTGACCGATCTACCCCACCAACCGAGATCCCATGCCATTCCCAGACGAGGGCATCCCGCCAAACCGGGCCATCCCTGTCCCTTGATCCGCAGCATCCTTGTAAGTAGAGACCAACCCTCTTGTTATAAAAGTCGCGAGATCCCCATGCGCAGCTGTCCGGATGGATCCGAACTTCTTTGAGTTCTGTTAGAGATTGGCCCTTCACATCATAACCTTACTCGTAACAACCAATCCACCAATCGGCCGAACCAATAGCAAACGACAATGTCGGACGCTTTGAATCGAGGACAAGTGACGACGAGCTCTGGGACACCAGAGCCAAACGACAACATGAACAGGTCACCATCAGCCGAGGCACCGAAATCGCAGAAGCGGAAAGGTGAGTCGTGCTCTTGTGGCCCACGGCAGGATCCGAACGGATAGGAGTCACGACGCTGACCGACAGCAGGTACGAGGAGCGTGTCGACTCTGACACCCTCGCAGCTGGCGCGCAAGCGTGCGAACGACCGCGAAGCCCAGCGTGCCATACGGGCGAGGACCAAGGAGCACATCGAGAGACTCGAGCGGGAGATTGAGGAGCTCAAGAGCCGAAACACTCGGGACGAGACTGTCCAGGAGCTGCTCCGGAGGAACAAAGCCCTGGAACAAGAAGTCGCGGCTCTCCGCAAAACCCTCGGGTTACAGACTGGCCGGACGTACCCGCCCACTCGTGAGTTAGCACCGAGTTGTCTTGCTCGGTCAGTAAATTCGACGAGACCCAGTACTAACCTTTCAATAGCCTACCCGGAGACCGTATCAGCAGCCGGGTCCGAGGTTTCCAGTCGGACGTCGTCCTTTGGACAGAACTCGGGCGAATACAGCGGACTGCCCCCCTTCGGCAGTCCCTATATGCCAACATCGGAGCCTTGCGAGCCATGGACTCCGGGGCTCAACTACACTCCGTCGGTTGTATCCAGCCCGACGTCCTCGGTTGGCAATGCAGACGACTACATTCCAGGCTACATCCCGACGAGTGTGCCGACCTCCATGATGGATGGCGGCGCTGTCATGTCGCAGACGTCCGTACCTTGCCTGGAAAGTAAAAGCCGTAAGTTTGCCCTCGGGTCTCTCGGCGCTCCGGATGATAAGGAGCAGGAACTAACCAGTTAACCAACCGCACAGAATCCAACTATCCACCACCAAGCGGCCCCCAGCAGGGATCGTGTATGCCGCAGCAGCCGTGGATGTTGTATCCCTCCTACTACCCGCAGTCGCCGGCCATCTAACGACAACGTGGCCCTCGAGGCGGTCTCTTTTTGGCCCTCGTTACGGACAGATCGATGACCCATTCCGTTTCATTTCACACTTTTCGGTATCACGGGATACGGACTTGCATTACGAGACACGACAAATACCGACACTAGACATGCATATTTTACAGACTGGGACCGGCGGGCATTAAAGACGGAGTTCTATTGGGACACGTGGCAAAGGATATGGCGGCGCGAAGAACAAAAGTATCGCGGTATTCATAGACGGCCGGCAGGTTTCAAGGAAGGCATTCTGCGCATGAATACATACCCCGGAGGGCATTTGGGACGGTTGTATTGTTGGCCTCACCGGTGTTCATGATATGGCACAGGAAGGAACGAGCGGCGGAGTATTTGGGCTGCATCTTGCCCTTGTATTGGCATAGGGTTGTGGCGCAAGGGAGACGGGCGTTTCGGCACAGGTGCACTGCTACGGTGGGCAAGGCAAGAAGGCTGATGCTATGGTTTTCTAGTCTCAGCACTCTACACATGTTGTGAATACTTAACCTCTTTAGGGGCTCTCAAAGTGATGCTTGCCCTGATTGATGGCTATCCCCAAACACACAGGCAGCCTCACATACCAGTTGACTTGTCGGCGGAATGTCTGCCGTGTACACGTGCACCCTTGCCCTATTACCCTTGACTCCTTTCGGAAAGGACATAGATAGTATACCCCTGTGATGCAGCCTGTAGGCCTACAGCTCGACCCTTCCTGTGGGATGCAGGATACCTACACCGCTATAGCAAATTTCCAAGCTGTGGTGCAAAAATTGTCGTTGGGGCTAGTTGTTGGAGACCTCGGCATTCCACTTATTCTGGGATGCTGTGGCTGACATGGCAATACGTACCTACACATATGCAGGTCCCGCGGAAAAAACCGCTGCCCTACCCACCACCAGCGTCCGTGTCACACTGGTGCAAAACTGCAATGGCATTCCACTAGCGACAGAGACTAAGTCTAGTACACGTAGTAGATGATGGCCTTCTGGCCGGTCTCCGGCCATACTTGCACCAAACCTTTATTAGTTCCCGGTAGTAGTTGGGATAACAAACGGTCCAAGTGGACCACAGCATCATAGTGCATACGGATTTTGGCTACCTTCGTTCCACTTGCTTACGTTCATAAATCCTCTCTCCTAACCGAGAATCTGCGGCTGATCTTGGAATATCCCGGCTTCTTTCTGCCTGTGGACGCTCCTTTTCTCTGCTCCACAATTGAACCAGCCAAGGTTAGGCACGCCTGGCACGGTAGAAAAGAAGGGGCCCTCACTGGTCTTCTCCTCTGGCACTGTCTGACCGAGCATAACCTTTGTTTTTGTGGGCGAACCAGAGAACCTTCCCGTTGTCCGGGCACGTGGCGGTTCCGTACAGTGGACGAACAGCGAGGCAAACGCCATGCTCGGTGCCGCCAGGGAGGGTGATCTTCCCCGGAAATCGAGTCATTATCGCTGGTAGGCACGTATTGAATCGTTCATGTGCCCAAGGGTTCGCTAACGGTGTCCAGGCGTCAAAAGGACCTAAACTTCGAGTTTATTTGGGTAGATCCATGTCCGTCAGGCAGTAACTAAGGTAAGTAACTGTACGATCTCCACGTGGCGTGGCCTTGGGATACCCTCAGAGCTGTCCGAAACACCATACGAATTAAGGTAAGTACGTACCGGTACGTACTGCAATGGGTCTTTCGTTCTAGAAATGTTCCACCCATATCTCACCGCCTTCCCAACCAGAAGTCCAGACGCAAGGCAGCTACAGGAGGGGGTCATAAATTTCGATCCACCTTACGCCTTGATGCGTCGCGCTCTCTGTTAGTATAACTACCACCTGTTTTTCAATGGCTCCCAATACTCCCAATCCACCTCCGGAGGCTCTAAGAAAATACTATTCTCTTTATAAGAGGATAAGAATTGTAACTCTCTAAACGGTAGGAATTTCGTACCGCAATATCGCGAAACGTAAGGGTATTTCTATAGGATCTATATCTAGTATTTTCAAACGGTATAGTATTCAAAAGTCTACGAAGTTACTCTAACGTTTAGGATACCTACAAATTATTATAAAACGTGATATAAAGTACCTCTTCTAGTTTATTAATCAAAATCTTTTTATTATTTCGGAAAAACTATACGAGAAGGCTAATCTAGCGTATTCTATTCGTACTATAACCAGAAAACTTATCCGATATAGTATCCAATACTTTAAGGCCTTCTATAGGCCAAAATTAACGTTAAAATACATAGCTAAAAGGCTAGAATTCGCGAGACTCTATATACAAAAGCCTCTCTCGTAGTAGCGGTATTAGATCTTTTCTAATAAGAGTATAATTTAACGTAGTAATAAAGAGAAATAAAAATAGATTTTCTACTATAATATAAGTCGACTACCTCTATATACTAAGTAGAATTATTAAGACTTAGAAAGGGCTTATAAACGTTTCGAGAGCGAATAATGTACTCTTCCGTAACTATTCTAAAATAGCTAAATGCGGTATTATTCAATTGCCACGATCGAGTATTCAATACCTACTTAAGTATACGATTACGTACCTATTTGCGTAGCCGTACGGATAGACTAAAGTCTGCCAAAATGGAGCGATATAGTCGTGAAGAATTTTCTTATAGCCGTTTACGTGGCCTTACCCGGAGCCTCAACGCCGTAGCCGTAACCGCAACCGTAGCCCCAGTCCCAGTCACAACTCTAGCTACAAAAGCTCTTAACGAAAGAGATTAAAGAGATTACCTTATACTTCGCGAAGGTATTATCTTCGCTCGAAAAAATATAAAAATATATTACTTGGGATATAACTAAGCTTATTAATATTATAGTAAATGCGAGGCGGACTATATTTTTAGATCCGTTTCCGATCCCTATTATAGCTCCTACTACGACTCCTACTACGGCCTCTACTACGGCTTCTACTACAGCTCCTACTGCGGCTCCTACTACAGATCCTACTGTAGATATTAATATAGGAGACGTTGAAGAACTCGAGGAAATCGCTTGTAACGTAGAGATTCGAACCCTTACTATACAAGACCCTCCTACTCGAAACCCTCCTACTCGGAACCCTCCTACTTGGAACTCTTCTACTCGGAACCCTCCTACTCGGAGCTCTCCTACTCGGTAGGCTACTACACTAGTCTTACGGCTACGGAATAGACCTACTCTACAACTCGAGCCACGTATTCTATACGATCGAGTAAATAAAGCGGTTTAAAATATAGTTTTGGCTACGGTATAACTCTCTACGCGGAATAACCTAGTAGTATCTATTACGTATAGTTTTACCATCGAATACCTACTTTAAACGGTCGATATTTAGAAACTAATCTTCGATAAGGCTGGATTTTAAATAGAGACTATTGAAAAGCTAGCTACGTAGGTGAAATTAGTAGCCTACTGAGTCCCTACTACCGATTTCGATACCTTTTCGGATAAAGTATAATAGTTCAATTCGACGTAGATTCTTAGAAAGCTGAGGTAGCTAGTACGGCCTAAAGAAGGCCAAAAAGCCGCCTCGGTAGTATTTTCGATAGATCCGAAGACTACTATTCCTCGATATTTTTTATTTGGAGGATAGAGACTTAAGATTACTTAATATCTAGAGCGAGGAAGGCCTAAAAAGCCAGCTTCTTAGCCTATAGTTACTTCTAATAATAGAGGTCTATATAGTAAAGGAGTTCCTAAAGACCCTCGAGTAGAGGATAGAGTCCTACTTAACTACCTACTTGTAGGTTTAAAGTTAGTAAGGTTCTATACTCTATTCGAGCGAAAAAGATAATCGAAAAGGCAAAAGAACTAGTAGAGGTAGTGGAATATACGTTTACTATAGGCTTAATTTCCTACTTTACTTTCTATACTTTCTATACTTTTCTCCGTTGATACGGGAGAAGGCTTTTACTATACTCGATTCCTTGATTTTCGTTGATTATCGAGCAAAAAAAGTATATATAGTATTATAATTCGTAGGATTCTATATACTTATTGATTTTTAAAAAAATAGTATTACAAATTACTAACGATTATAGGTCGAAAGTAGAGTTCTTCTCGATAGATAAGACGATGTAGATATACTATATCTTTGGAATAGCCTTAGATTAAGCCTTAGCCTTAGCCTTCTTTTGAATAGTAGTTTATTACGTAGGCGTAGGCTATATAGGCTACGTAGGCTACGTTAGCTACGTAAGTTATATAGCTTTCTTAGCCTTCTTTACCTTTTTTGCCTTTTTAGCTTATATAGTAGTTTTCTTTACTATCTTCTTCGCTTATAGCGAAGGGGGAGAGATAGTTTAGTATTCTAGAGTATAAACCTAAGCGTAAGATTTAGTAGCGTTAATATTAGCCTTTTGTAAGGCTTCTACCTTTATTTTTAAGCTCTTAACCCTTTCTAACAATTAATTTATAGTCTCTACTTGTAAGACTTGGATAGGGGTAGGGGTTAGGGCTAGGAGAGAGGAATTAGAGTAATCTATACGAAGAAGGCTACTAGTAGCTCTCCTCTTAGTTCTAAGTATAAAAGAGTTAATATATGAAATATTAGGTTGTAAGTATCCCTTTTATAAGGTAAAACCGTCTAGGCTACATACTACTCCTATAGATATAGTATAACTAAGGTCTCTAAGGCTAGTACTTCTCTATATCTTAATATCCCTAGAGCTCCTTAGGATATCCTACCCCTCTCCTATAGTATTAGAACCTACTATAGGTATATCGAGAGTGTTACCTATAAGCGGAGCCTCTTTCCGGAAGTCAAAGGTAGGGAGGATAGGTAGATTATCTACTATAGGTTCCTTTATAGGCCTTAGAATAAGGCTTGTAGCCGGGCTTGTAGGTAGGGAGGTATTATCTACCTCCTTACGCTATAAGATATCCGGGTTTAAACGGTCTATTATAGTTATATAATCTACTACGTAACTAGGTATATAGCTAGGCATATAATGTAGATAGGTATAGGTCTACGCGGTCTATATATAGGGGTTGAAAATTCTAATAAATAGGTATCCCTCTCGGAGAGTACTACTTCTACCACCTCCCACGCGCGCGTAAAGGCTTATGTATACGTATAGTGGTTATAGGTGTATAGTACTTTTCGAGAGGAATTGAATATAAGTAGTCTTATCAAATTTGGACTAAAAATAGCCGAGTTCAAATCTACAATCTTATTAGCCTACTAAA
>Ga0209127_100688_pt1 | contig 11563 bp, 19 predicted proteins | sample LakSupMetagenome_FD_187469 | JGI IMG/M metagenome (GOLD analysis project Ga0209127, IMG submission 187469) | Freshwater microbial communities from Lake Superior, Canada - Sta WM archaea (SPAdes) (version 2) | ecosystem: Environmental > Aquatic > Freshwater > Lake | place: Lake Superior, Canada...
ACGCAACTGTCCGTCTCGTCTGATCCAATGACGCTGCCCGGTAACGGTGTGACAACTCCCAACGGGCAAAGTACCGGCCGTTCGCGAATCGGCGACTGTCTTGACAGGCGACACGCGGCTCCAATATCATACCTCGAGGGTATTTAGCTGGGATCATGATGACCGAGCTTTCCGATAAGCTGGACTCAGACGATGAGTATGTCGTAGAGGCCGTACCTCCAGTCGCGGTAATGCCATAGTCGCAGATATCAATGTCCCCGCAGAATTGCTGTTGATGCCGCAGGTTTTATTCCCTGCAAATCGTCCAAAAATCATCAATCACACCCCCACACCCTGCCCGACATCCTGTCCCATCCCCTGCGCATCGTGCTTGCTTAGCATCCTCTTCCGGTTATACAGATCCGTGTTGAGCACGTTCATAAACCCCCGCGCCTTGAGGTCCTCCTGTATCTTGCTGACCTGCCTCCCCTCCCGCAGCCACTGGTCCACCTCGACGCTCATGTAGTGCGGCAGCTTCCTCGCGCGCGGGTCGCTCGTCTGGTCCGAGGGGCCGTGGTTGTGCACCTTGTGCTCGTCGTTGGGGTAGTGCAGCACCCACAGGTCGCTCCCCTTCGTGGTCTCGATCAGCTCGAACTTGAACATGCACCCGCACTTCTTGCTGCTCCGGTCCGTCGTCGGCTTCCGGCGCCCCTCGGCCTTGGCCTGCTGGATGACCGACTCGTCGACGGGACCCCTGTGGTGCCTGGCTTCGCCGCCGCGGTAGCACACCCACCGCACCTTCTTCTTGCCTGTCACTTTCGCTCCGGCGATGCGCATGCTGTAGCCCCGCGGGATGGTCCACTGGTCGAGCTCCTCCTGCATGGTCGAGCGGGACGAGACGGTGTAGCCCGAGGGGGGCGCCTCGAGGGGGATGAAGGCGACGGGGGCCATCATGGCGGGGCCGTTGGGGCCGGCGCCGACGTCGACCGGGTGGTTGTGGTGGTTGTGGCTTGAGGCGGAGGGCGCGACGGGGACGGGGAGGGGGATCGGGGTCGAGGACAGCTGGGGAGGGGCGTTGAAGGCCGGCAGGCGGAGGGCGGACTCGATGCGGTTGAGGCGCTGGTCGATGGAGCTGAGCGCGTTGATGAGCGTCGACAGCTGGTTCTGCGTGAGAGAAAGCGCCGGTTCGTCCATGTTTGCGGTTTGCCTGTGACTCCGGTTCAATGCCGAATGCTGTGTTTTCGCTTCCCGGCCGTTTGATGGTCGCGCCAACTAACGCCGGTGGGCTGTTTCTCTCGGCTGTCTGTTATTGCAAACAAACAACCTGATGATGGTTCGCGGTCGCGAAACAGCGGAGCGCGTCACGTGGGTGCACGAATTGGCATACCCCGCTCTGCATGAAACGGGCGTCCTGCAGGATGACAACAGAATACCTTTATATGTCGGATGTAAAGGCTTGAAATGCAATGGATAATTCGTAAACTATCTTCAGTGATAATACACTATGCACGATCTATTACAATCCTTATCAAGAGTACCGCCATCTAGTCCCGAACTCTACCTCTCCTCTTCCACATGGCCTAGCTTACAGTGTCTATGCTTGAGATTGCTCTCCTTGATTTGCACCTCGTCGTGACCAGCTCTGCGCTATCTATCAGCCTTGCGCCAGTCGCAGCATCAAGATGGGTCGCTTACAAGACGGCGGTGACTACCCGAATAGTCCTGCAGCTCCCCAAATGTCTGCTTTCTCGCCTGCCTCTTACGGTGAACAGCGCCGAGGATACCAAATGTGAACACGGACCCGATAGTGACAAGCAGCGGCTGCTTACGCGATTTAGAGCTGTCCTCGAGCTCGGTCACACCATCGCGCGCCAGGTACACACGAGAGTTCCTCGGCATATACCGCCCCGGATTCCAGACGTTCCACAGCGCCGAGTTGAGGAGCATGAGCGTGGCCTCGAACACGTAGAAATACCACTCGTACCGCAGGATGGGGCTGAGCCTCTTCAGCGACTCCGGGTCGCTGAGCTTCACCGCCGTGTTGCCCATGTGCTCGACCAGGCGGTAGATGCAGCGCACCAGGATCAGGGCCATGCTGACGTACAGCGTCGCCAGCGGCGTGGACACTGCCCTGGCACGGATGTTGGCCTTGGCGCACCGCCAATGGAAGATGCTGGCGATCGCGACGAAGATGACGATGACGCCCAGCTGGATCGATAGTGCTGCTATCGTCAGGTTGCTTCCGAGTTCCTGCGTCGTAGGCTTGGACGACGGATTGGCGGATAGGGATACGCCGAGGGCGTTCAGCGCCTCGACGAGAGCTAGGAGACCGCCGAAGATGGACTCGACTCGGCTCGGAGGGATAGGTGCGAGGTGTGGCACGTAGTGCAGGATCCTGCCCAGGACGTGGTAGTTGGCGAGCTCTAGGAGCGGGCTGCCATTGCGGGATCGGGTCAGCTGGACCTCGGGGATGGTTCTCAGTCCGGTCACTTACGGGCATACGAAGATAAAGACCTGGCTGAAGATGAAGACCATCAGATTGCGAGTGTTGTAGAGGTAGTTGAAGGCTCCGAACTCCCGCAGAGCATAGCCTGCGGTGAATAGCACTGCGCAGAGCGGGTGCAGTCCGATCAACTTGAAGGACTTGTAGTGGCTGGCACGCACGTACCATTAGAGATGACTTATGAATACGACACACAGGGGAGCCACTTACTAGCACTGCCAGACATGACCTATCGCCGACAGGCCATACAGAACTGCGAAGATGACGGGAGCTACCTGGTTAGGTGCGTAGACGAAGAGGCTGCCCGGGACTGAGACATATTAGGACAGTCCAGTGCTCAGGGGCCGCTTTCTCGAGAACTTACCGGGCTCTCCATTCGCCATATTACATCAGATGCTGAGTTACCAAGGAAGTGATTATGGTCGAGGACCACGAACCAAGACTCAGGGGCATCGTGCTGTACTTGTACCCTCATGGCCCTTGATGGCTTGACTGCAACGGTTCTAACCCCACCGGCGCAACGGGCACATTCTCGGTCCCCATTACGGTCCAGGCAGGGTTTTACTAGAAAGAAAAGGATCTTGAGACCACGGAGGTTCGACAGACGCGTCACTGCGAAGGCTCGGCATAAATTGTTGCCCATAAAGGAGACTGTTGTCGCCAAGAAGAGAGGGTTCCCAGGTTCGGCGTCGACGATAGTGGGCTAAGCAGCTAGACCCGAATAGGAAAATAGAAATGCCAAGAGCAGCCCGGATCGGAACGCTAGTCATTAAGTGGGGAGTAGCTTATTCCGACAGTGAACCGCTGTTCGTCATGACTCCACCGAAGCTATGCCTCTATCCGGACATCTGTCCGTCTGTCTCTTCCGGTCCCGTTTCATATCTTCTGCCAATTCCTCTCCCTGGAGTCAGCATTTTGCATGATCTACTCAGGAGAAGGACCTTGACTCAAGACTCCGTTGTGCTCTTAACCGCTCATTGGAACATATTCACATGACAATAAAGTAAGGAGGCCAGCTGCTGGGCCGCTCATCGAGATGGACACTCCGAAGCGCCACTGCTGGGAATGCCGGCGGCGTTGCCTCGTCTGTGACTTCACACAGCCGGCATGCAACAGATGCTCCTCGTCGGGGACGGCCTGTCCCGGATACAGCGATGCCAAGCCTGCCCGGTTGACGTGGCTTGCTCAAGGAAGGGTGACCTCCCGGAGACACAGGGGCAGAAGAGCTCGTTCCAGTGATTCAGAGGCCACGAAGCGGGAAAGATCGACGACCTCGCCGCCTGAAGCACCCAAGGAGACGGTCGTTATTACTCTTCCTTCAGTCCACTTGAAGAACGATGTTACTGCTTTACTTGACGCGGTGGGATACTGTAAGTTGATCAGGGGCGATGGTGTCAGGCACAGTTCAACTGACTATCCGGAGACAACACCTGTATTTACCAAGACTTATTGCCTCTTCTTGAACTAGGGCCAAACCCAACGATTTACCCCCTATTGCCCTCTCATTTCCAGTCCAGCACACTGTATCCCGACCATATACGACTGAGTCTCGTCTGCATAATGCTCACTCATAGGATCAACCGGACGAGAAGCGGCCGCCAGTCCAAGGCTTTAACGGAGACGTACTACCGCTACCGCGGGCTTGCCATCCGGTCACTCCGCGAGGACATCGATAGGGCGTGCCGACGCACCAGCGATGTTGTCCTCGCCGGCATCATGACTCTTATGCTCTCCGACGTATGTCGCCGTTTCGCTAACTGTACCATCATCAGGTCTACGGCCGCAACAGAGCTAACAATCTCTCGCAACAGGTACAGCATGGCTTCACGTCAGACTGGCAACACCACTTGGGCGGAGTGCAGCGGATGATCGAACTGCGGGGCGGCCTGCATGTTGTCGCCCAATCCAGGAACCTGGAGGCGATACTCCTCTGCTTCGTGTCGTAAGTAGTCTACCACTGACAATGCCAAAGGGGGTGAGACTGATGGCATCTGACTTCCCCTTAGCCTCGCCATTATCGCCAACACGACCTGCCCGGCCTCGGACTTGACTATGGCACAATGGCACCTCGACCAACTCGATTTCATTCTCGAACAGTACGACGGAGGCATATTTCAGTTCTGCATGTGTCCAGCGCCTCTGTTTGCTGATATTATCAGGATCAACTATCTGCGTATACAAGCCGCTCAACCGGGTCCTTCCGACAGGGTCTGTCTGTCGCATGAAGCATTCGAGATTATGAATCGGGTCGACAACTTCTCCGCGGAACAATGGGCCGACTGCAAACCGTGCGCCGGAGAGGCATGGCTAATAGTAGGCAGAGCCTACAAAGCAGCAGTAACGATATACTGCATCTCCTCGCTCCAAAGCTCGGCAGTGCTGCCGATGGCGGCCGCACTCAGGGCACGATGTGCCGCAGAGGGCAAGATCCTACACCAACTTCTCGATTCTCTTTCAACAGCAGGGATCGGGCTGTTCATGCTCTGGCCCCTGGTGACGCTTGGGATAGAGGCCGCCAACGGCGCCTCGGACCTGCGACGTTTCGTCGAGCAGAGGCTACGGGGAATGAGCCGTCAAATGGGCTCGTATGCGCCTCTGATGGCGCAGCAGGTTCTTGAGAGGTACTGGACGTCTGGTGAGAGGAATTGGGATTCTTGCTTCGACAGACCGTACGCATTCGCGACTCAGATCGCGGTGGATCTCACCGGGCTTTCGCCCCCTTGAGCTCTGTAGGGAACCATCTGCTGCAGATGGGCGAGATGCGGGCAAATGGCCGCGATACGTCCTTGACGAACAGCAGCACTGCATCTATCACAGCAAGCGTTCTTCATAAGGTCTACGACAACTACTTGGTCCCGTTCATCTAGCTCCGGGCACCTTTGCACTGGCAATGATCGAGGTCCAAGTGACGTCCCACCCCTTTCCGGCATACTTCGCCTCCAGATGCCTCCGAATCAACCCCTTGACCTCTTCAATCCCATGCCCCCTCCTCAACTCCTCGCTCCACTGCGAATTCACCACCCAGTCAATCATCATCCCAAAGCAAGCGACGTAGTCCTCCGCGCTACGGACACGCTGCAGGCGCGCCATGACGTCGACTTTCACATCCTGCAGTCCGAGGTTCTCCAGCGTCCTCCGGATCCAATTGACGTTACTCCACTCTCCCCACGACGTGGTCTGCATCTTCATCTCGAACGGCGCCTCGAACGGAAACCCGAGCAGGGCACTGCGGAGGTCGGGCTCCCACCCGGACCCACGGTCGTGCCAGGTCGTGAAGGCGAGGGTGCCGCCTGGTCGGAGGACACGGATGGATTCTTGGCCTCGTCAGTCCCGACTCACTCTACTCGTGTCAAGGCAGAGTCTTACCTTTCAGCGCAGCCTCCGAGTCAGGCACGACATGAAACCCGATATTCATTGTCACATGCGTGAACGCTCCGTCCGGGAACCCAATTTTCTAGCCATCCTCGTCAGCAATCCGCTTATGTCCGCCGCAGTTTCCCACCTACCTGCGCATCAACAACCCTCGCCTCGGTATTCCTCCACCCCTCGCTCTCGATCCTCTCCCTCACAAACTCCACGTACGCCTCGGAAAAGTCGGCCGATATAACGCTGCTCTTGCCCAGCACGTCCTTGTCGACCATCGTCTGCACCTGCGCGGCGACGACCCCCAAGCCGGCGCCGTTGTCCAGCAGCTTGAAGGGAGGCTGAGAGGCCCGGTCGAGCCCGATCTGCCGTAGCATCTTCGTGGCCAAGGGGGCGCTGACTTCGTCGACGAACTCGAGCATGCGCGGCTGCGAGAGGGGGTTGAGGCCACTGGCGGTCTTGAACATGGTTTGGAGGACGCGCTGTTGTGTTTCTTGCGTCATTGTGGCGGTATTTCGATTGCAATATCCGAAAATAATGAGTTGTAAAGGTCTTATCACGGTTTTGCTAGGGAAAAGAAGAGGAAGTGGGAATTGAACGAGATTTGGTTGTCGTGGGTGTATGTAAATATGTTCAATATACAGCATACTTGAAACCTTCCGAGAAGTCTCCGCCACCAAACGGAATCCTTTCGGCTCTCCTCGCGCTTGACGTTCCCATACTGGTCTCACATCATCAGCCAGTCAGCCTAACCTCGTGCACCTCTTTGGCCTCTCCCTCCCCCTCCCTACAGTCTCCGATAATGTCTCCGCGAAACGGCCACCTTCATCGCCTCCCCATCCAGCTCTACACCCTCTCGCCTAGAGGAGACAATGATGTTAACTCCAGCCTCTTCCTCCTCACAAGCATCAACGTATTTCTCCACTCCCCTAATTCCTCCTCCTGGCACCGGGATCCATCTCAGGCCAACTCGCACTCGATCAAATTCTCAACATCAGACTGCCCACTACTCCAGAACTTGACGATCCTCAGCCCCAGCCCACTCCCCTCGATCAGCCGGCGCCAGTGGTCCTCCGTGCGCTCCAGGGCCGACAGCTGAGTCATCATCAGGATGTCCCCGGCGGTGGCCTCCCAGTACGCCCCCGTCCGCGGAATCACGCACTCGAAGATCAGCAGTTTACTGTAACCCGGCGCCATCGCCTCCGCGAGGCGCGCGAGGATCTTCGCGCAGACGTCGTCGGGCCAGTCGTGAAGGACGGAGTGCATGAAGTACGCCCTCGCACCGCGGACGGGCTGCTCCGCGAGGAAGTCGTGGCTCGTGAGCTGGATGGAGGGGTCGATGTCCTTGACGTCCTGGATCACGACGGGGAGGTCCTGGAGAATTATTTTCTATGCGGGAGTTGTTAGTGATGGCGAACTGATACCCAAGAGTTCCCTCGGGTCGGATGCCGGGTTACCTACGCCTGGGTGGTTCGGGTAGAATTTCTTGAACTCGTTGATGTCGTGGCCTAGACCTCCGGCAACGTCTACCACGAGCGGCGCGTCTGGCGAGGTATCGGCACCCTCAAAAAGGGTCTTTTCGACAGGATATAGGGTGGGGTGCATCCATGGCAAGCGGCCTTGTCGATAGCCGCCCACTGAAGAGAGCTGAGTGTCAGTGAACCGCTCTGTTTTAGCTGAGGATGCGTGTCATGTGTACTTACTATGGTGGTTTGTCTGAGGACCTAGGCTGATAGACCGGAGATATTCGAAGCAATTCGGCAGATCCGTGTTGTAGGCCGCATGCATCGCCGTGTGGGCGGCGTCGACAGGGTTCCGGTACTTGGTCTCGCGGAGGAACTTGTAGAACTCGATCGGGCTGCGGCCGATTCCTCCGAGCCTGTGTTGAGCGTGGCGAGTCTGTCAGCCAGCACGCTGATGCAAAGGACATCAACTCGGTTACTCACAGAGCAACATAGCCGTCACCGATGACATCGAGGCTCAGAGACTTGGCAAAGTTGGTGAGCTTATACTCGTCCTGCGCTACCTCTTCGAGGTGTCCCATGGCACAGACGTGGCGCATCAGGCGACCTGTGCCACGGGGCGTTAGCTTCTGCACCTGGTATGGAAGCGATGTGGCCCGACGTCCATAGGCATTAACCTACCGAGGAGGATGCTGTCTATCCCCAGCGGTGCGGCAAGGTCCTCAACCTTCTGAGGGGTATCGACCCCGTTCTTGACCATGAGCTTCCACAGGCCAATGTCGACGCCTGTAATCAGAGCAGCATTGAGTCCAGGCTGTGGCAGTGGCACATCAATTAGGGGTGCGTGGGAGCTTAGGATGGAGGCGGCAGGACGTCGGGTCACATACATCTGCCCACGTGTGCTGCAGCATCTGCTCCCGGGGAGTCAAAACGCTCTGTAGCAGGCTGCGCGCCTTGATTGCCAGCTCATGGCGAGCCTCCTCGTCGCCATCCTTGAGATTCCTCTGCAGTCTGTTGATGTCCTCCACCAAGCCCGGAACAGCATCTGGGTTGCTAGCCCTGGTGGCGAGCGAGAGATCAACCGCATGCGACATCTCAGGCGTATTGCAGTACTTCTCAGAACCGCAAAAGCGATGAGATGTGAAGATGATGATTTCGAAACCGGGGTTCAAGTAGCGGTCAAGAAGCAACGAACAACTGCAGCCAAAGTACATAAATACAACCCACCACCCCGCGATAACAAATGGCACCTTCATTCCGGCACCTTGTACAACCAAATCGGCACCGCAATCCCAAGACTAGCAATCGTACTCACCACGAACCCCAACCTCTTCCCCACCCCCCACATCGCCCACTTGAGCGGTATGCTATCCTCCCACCCGAACCCGTAGTCCACCGCCTCCCAACCCTCGGGGTACTGCGCCTTGCAGCCCCTCAGTAGCGTCTGGAACCCGACCATGTTAGCCCTCCTCACAAACTCCGCCGTCTCGCTGCAGTTGGCGCCGCAGCAGCACGGCAGCATACCGAACCTGCCGCCGGTTGACGTGTCGCCGTAAGCAGTCGTCCAGTTCTGCGCGCCGACGTCGCATACGGGCAGTGTGAAGGTGCCGACCCAGCCCGGCCCGTCGAGGAAGGGTGATGTGGAGTTTGGGGAGGACAGGGCGGCGCCGAGCTGCGACCAGGCGTCGGACTCGGTAAAGTTGAAGCCCGAGAGACGGTAGGCTCTTGCGGATGATTTGGATATGTCCTGGGACTTTTGTTAAGGAGGGTCGGGGAGTTTAGAAGATGAGAAATCGGGTGCTTACGCTGCCGTTTATGCCGTAGGTTGAGTTCATGAGGACGTCGAGGCCGTAGGGTTTGTCGAGGTACCCTCTGAGTATTCCGCTTTCGTGGTAACTTGCGTTACATCAGCTTCCGGTCGTAATATCGAGCTTAGTTGAATGTTAACCTACAGGTAGGTGCAGTACACGCCCCCGTCTTCCGGCGAGTACCACATCGTCTCCTTAGCACAGCTCGTACTCGCCGGGTCGTCTGTCTTCTGGAATATGGTGAAGATCTTGGAATGGTTCCACTGCGAGTTCACCGTCGAGGCAACCAATTGTTTGAAATAGAAGTCCTCGAAAACCGTGGCGCTCGGGATGCTGGTGACATCAACCCAGGCACCGTTGGATAGGTAGTCTAGAATTGTGTGATTCATCTCGTCTTCATATCCCCAGAACGTCGTGTTCGCCCAAGTCACGATGGCGTCTTGAGCCTTCTTCGAGACGTCGCCGGCGAAGGTTTGCAGTGCGGCCATGGTTAGTGGAGTTGTGTCGGTTCTTTGTCATACCGTCAGCTCTGGAGAGTCGGTCAGGGGCATACGAGAAAATCACCTACGGTACAGGCATGAATGTGTTTGCTACCCCCAGTCCACCTTGCGCAAAGCTCTCCATAGCAACTATCGCCGGCTCGAGCGCTCGGAAAGCCGTGCCGAACAGAGGCAGGACGGCGATGGCGAACTGTATCCACTTCATCGCGTCTTGGGGGTTGACTAGGTTGTATTTTGGGAAGAATTCCTGGGACATGTTGCTGATCTTAGAGATGTACTGTAGCTGGCCGTTTGTGATGCCGGTCTACAAATCGTCAATACCGGCTTCGACCCGAGCGTGAGATAGCCGGAGATTTCACTCACATACATGTCGTTGAATGTGGTGTCGAGGTTGGCAATCGACAGTAGCGACAGGTAAGACCACGCTGGATCGCCATTGTCGACGTACGCTTTGCAACGTCAGTCAGAGTTCGTCAGAACCGGTGCAGTGTAAGTCCACCTACCGTCGCACCCAATCTGTGATCCGCAGCTCCCTTGGAGACCAATACCGCACATAAAACCCGTTGGCCCTGACCCGAAAGACTTTGCAAGCGTATTGGTGAAGGGCCTCTTGGGGTTTGCCTGCCATGTCTGGTAGTAGCTCCGAAGCTGGTTATCCGTGTCAGCGGTCGTGTAGGCCGAGATAGTCGGCTGCCACGCCGGGTCAGATCCGCAAGCAGCACCTCGGAGGGAAAGCATGACGATTTTGGGGTGAAGTGCAACATCTTCAACTCCGTAGGACTGAACTTCTTTTTGACGATCAACGCCTGGTATATGAATGATATTGACCCCTGATTTCGTGCTGCTCCATAACCGCCTTCCCGTTACGCCACCGCCATCAGTCGGGTCCAGCCGCATGCAGGTCCTGGCTTTTTGGCCTTGTCAGAGCGCTAGGATCGCAAAATCCTAGCATGAATTGGCCAAGGTTGAATGATAGTTTCAGCCACCACATATGGTGGCGCTTGATAGTGCGGCCATTGTGCATTCAGCTGGCGCGCCAGGTTGTCTTGGCATCTTCCTTTCGCAACTTGACGGCCGCTCTCGAGCCTTGCCCGTCATGCGGCTCCTTGTACGGGGTGAGTGCCTGTGAGGCAGTGCAATATTAAGTCCCAGAGCCTCGCAAGGTTCATCATATGTGCGACTTTCGCCTTACACGACGAAAAAACGTAGGACCCTCCCTCTATGCCTGTTGGGCTGCAAAGAACCTCTTTGGGACAGGGTGGCCAAATCCTTGCATTGCTTTGCCACTCAGAGGAGAACAACATTGCGGAAGACAGCATTCGAAAAGCCTAGCGAAATCAGGCTTCACGACAGCCGAGCAGGACAGCATGAGAAGACGCTCGCATGTCTGCAATAGCACTGCACAACAAGTCAGCAAGAAAACGACGAACGGCCTTGATACTGAAGACCGCGCCAATTGGCCCGAACCCTAACCCTACATGCCACAACCATTACCACTCGCTAATGAAGTTTGCCTACACTCACCATCTGCGTGACACATAAAACATCTGGCCACTGCTCCGTCATGTCTCAAAATTGGCATAGCAAAGGCACACATCAGTGTTCCCAGTGTTCCGTGCTTGGTCACAAACATTCAGAGCCCATGCGACCCGCACGTTTCCAAGAGCCTGTATTGCCGCATTACGTACCCATCCCTGGACTATATGCCGGCAGGATAACGTTGCATGCGGAAGCACTGGAGCTGCTGAAGGCGTGGGAATGGTGATTTGTCTGGGTTCCGAGGCTGCTCCCAATGAATGAGCGAACGTTCCCCTGATTCTCACCACGAGTGATCCTGACATCGGAGAGGCACCTACAAGCCTTCCCCGCATCGGCAGACAGCGCATACTGACCCTAGCGAAATGTGCGATGCTGCAATAATGGTTATAGAACCAGGTTTAGCCTGCA
>Ga0209127_100689_pt1 | contig 11562 bp, 17 predicted proteins | sample LakSupMetagenome_FD_187469 | JGI IMG/M metagenome (GOLD analysis project Ga0209127, IMG submission 187469) | Freshwater microbial communities from Lake Superior, Canada - Sta WM archaea (SPAdes) (version 2) | ecosystem: Environmental > Aquatic > Freshwater > Lake | place: Lake Superior, Canada...
CTCGATTTGTTGGTATCCAGCACCGGTATGGTGATTGTGCTCTGTAGCTTCTCGGTGCCCGGCGCAGGGGACACATGGTAGAAGACCGTGCGGGGCCCGAAGAGGCCGTCGTAGCCTAGGTTGACGCGCTCGAACGGATTGGTGGGGAATTTGGTGCCCTCCTCGGCATGACAGGCCCAGAACACGGCTGGGTAGGGGATGGACCTGTTTGAATATCCTCCAGCTGCGGGAGAGAGGTAGCGCAGATGGAGCGGCACCTCCGCGGTGAAGGATTGGGCTGCCTTGCCCGACTGCGGCGACAGTTCAAGGAGCATCGCGGATCCCCATAGATCCATGACATATTCCGGTGCCTCGAGGTCGACCGGCTGCGAGACATATCGGAGAGCGGTGAGGTTCTTGGAGGCGAGGAAGAGGTCGTCGGACAGCTGGTACTTATCGGGGAAGATGTACCGTGGCAGGGTGAAGTAAGCATGCGGTGAGCAGGAAGAGTCTTCCAACGGCCTTGTCGAGTCGAATGTTATCTGTACGGTTGGGTGCAAGCCGGTCGGTTCGAGGAGGTTGATGTCATAGGTCCCGGCAGCTCCCCTGTGACGCGATGGAAAGGAGAACATTGTTGGCGAGAGCTTGAAATCTTGGCCGAGGACCGCGAGCAGACCAGATATGCCGATCTCGTAGGGTTCCAGGTTGGGAGGTTGGTCTTCCATCAGGATGCCCACCTCTGTCCTACGACCGGGCGCCGAGGCTACATGTATGGGCTGCGTCGTATAAGGGGACACCACTGTAAACTTCAAGGCATGTGAGATGGTGTCATACGAGATGTCCAGCGACGCTGCATTGTCAAGCCGCGCCAGCTCGGAGATACACTCATCGTCACCGGGCAGACACAGGATGGTCTTGAGATGCTCCGAGAGATATGCCAGGCTGTCCAACTGCTGGAAGTACTGAGAGGAGGCAGCATGAGAGAAACGACCTTGTTCGAGTGAAGTAAAGGAGTGCTAGTCAGGTTAACACGCGTCGTCTCCAACCGATCTAGCGAGAACGTACCTTTGGTGTGTGGCAGTTGAGATCGCCAAACAGACTCCTCAAAGCCAAGCATAGCGACTGTCTTAGCTTTCAGGTTAGCGAAACGAGCCGTCAGATCTGAGTGGTAGCGCAGGACTCACGATTCGGCAGCTGAAGCATCGCGAGGAGTATAGAACACGTGTAGCCCAGGCGGCAATCTGGAGAGCAGAGGGCTTACAGTCTCAGAGGCTGTGGGACTTGCCCATCTGACATGTACCTCGTGAGATTCGCTCAGTATCTTCTGCAGGTCCAGGGGTAGCTCGTTGAGAGCGAATGTTAACCTGTCCTCCCGGACGGCAGAGATGAGCGGGCCAGTAAGCGTTCCGGCAGCATCAATGTTGAGCTCATCAGGGTTAAGGTCCTCTGTTGACTTGGTGATATAGGTTACTCGCTGCCGCATATTGGACAGATGACAGCGCGCGCAAACAGACTTCTCATATAGTTAGTGTCAGAGGTCGGGGGTAAGCTTGTGCATCTGTCCAAAGAGGTAGCTCTCCTGTGGCTCGTGCGCAGGGTCCAGCGTCGTTGCTCAGCTAAACAGTGCACGTGTGCCAAGGCAGGCTTACCTTAGCTTGATATGGCCTGTGCTTTTCTTTCGTACCTCCCGGATTCTGCACCGAGGGGATCAGCCGCTAACCCCGATTAGGAGACCGAGTGGCTCTTGTGTGCTGCCTCCGACGCCCTCAGCCGCCTCAGGACGACATGCAAGAGGTCGCATCATCCGGCGGCTCGGTGACAGAAGGGCGCGGGATCATTCTCTGATTGTCGACTTTTCTTCCTACAATGACAATAGGCCCGAGAACTGTGGCTTCTATAGCCTCCCTGAGTTAACGATTGTCAGACAACAGCTGTCTGGCCTACCTTCTTCTTCCATCTAGATCCTCCACCGACATGGTCTCCTTGCTACAGAGCTGAGGACTTACTGGATGTTTTGAGGGTCGACGGAGTCTCCGTGGACTAGTATCCTAGTCTCGGTCGCCGAGATGACTGACCCGCAGTCCCCGTACTTCATCCCCATCCGGACTCGGATGCCGGCCGATGTCAATAGCTTAAGCAGCGCAGATTCGACCGTATGTTTACTGTCTCCATCCATATTCTCTTCTCTCTCCGCGACCTGAGTCTTTCGGACCTTGCCTGTCCATGCTCAAGATGCCTCGCGACCACAGCCTCGCCTTGAGACCGCGTGCTAACAGCCATGACTCATCACAGTACGGCTCTGTTGAGGCCGGCACACCGTCGGCTACTCATGATATCAGCCGCGTGAGCTATCACGTAAAACACCTAGACTCGTTTGTCCAGGCCGTACAAGACGTAAGTGGACATGCATCAGGGGCACACTTGTCCCCTCAACTGAACCCAAAGATAGTCTGCCGACCGAGCATTTCCGAACCAGGGCCGGTCGACCCAACGGTACAGCAAGGTGCAGACTCTGTTGCTGCATTGGCAAACGGATGATCTATGGGTGGTTCCCGAGCTGGATGACCTCGAGAAGTGTCTACGGGAAAGCTACAACTATGAGACCGAAGTCTTCCCCATCCCGTCCGACAACGCACAACTCGCCCTCACCGTCAAGGTTGCCGATTTGATCACGAAGTATGACTCAGAAGACACGCTATTCATCGTTTATTACGCCGGACATGCCAGGATAGACGAGTCCAGACAGAGTACCTGGTGCGCAACTCGTCGAACGGGATCGCCCACCTTACAGTAAGCCCCTGCCTAGTTTCATACGTAGGACTGCCCCCTGTCTAACATGTTCGTAGATGGTCTGCGATCCAGATCCTGCTGGAGAGGTCGATATCAGACTGCCTGATCCTGCTCGATTGTTGCGCAGGAGCCGCAAGCGCTACCTTTGCCACAGGTCGAAGCATAACCGAGACAATATCTGCTTCCGCATGGGACGCCATAGCCCCTGACCCGGGGCGATACTCGTTTACCAACGTGCTCATCGAGGTCCTGCACGAATGGAGTCACCGTACCTTCTCAGCCGCCATGCTACATGCCGAGATCCTAGCACGGCTCAAACATCCGCGGCCGATAATGATCAACGGCAGACGCTTCGAGGCTCGTTCGACGCCGGTGCACTTCATGATGACGTCCGATCACAAGGCGGCGAGCATAGAGTTCAGTAGGCTCGTCCCTCAAGCTATGAGATTACCAGCGCCCCCCCGGCAACCTAGCACACCCCGTCTCGACGGGTTCGGAGCCGAGGGCAGAGACGGCGGAGACGGCAGAGAAGGGCCGAGCAGCGAGCTTGTCATTGCGAGCGAGCCGAATGAAGACAACCCCCACGTCTTGATCTCGCTGGCATTGGAGGATGATCAACAACTGGATCTTGATGCGTGGGAGCAGTGGCTGGCGGCTTTCCCAGCTCTTGCGAAGCATTGCAAGGTGCAGGGTCTATTCAAGAGCCACTCCACGACGCTTCTCTTATCACTACCGGTCATGATCTGGGACCTCCTGCCTGATGATCCAGCGTGCTCATTTGTCACATTCATTCGATCCAACAACCTACTTCTTTCAAAAGGGAAGAGAAACCAAAGGGCGACGGCTGGCACTAGTGCACCTGTTGGAGCTGAAGTCCCAACAACAAGTCATAACACGACGGAGAATCCGTTGGTGCAGCCAGAAAGAATGGGGGACGACAACCAGTCTTCCTATACCGGAACGACGCTCGTCAAAGAACATGAAGAGCACATGCGTCACTTCCCTGTGTCCCGGACAGGGCGAGACATCGGGCTGTTGGCGCCTCCAAACCGTCGCTCACAACTCGCCAACCAGTTACGTCCGATGCCCACCCCTCTCACAACGTCCCTGGAAAGCGGCATGATCGGACCGACTCAGCCTTCGTCGGCTTCAGCACCGCCTGGGGTGGGGACACTACGACGAGCACATACATCATCCAGCCTTGACACGCCCGGCGGCGAGCTTATGCAACCCGGCATCGCCAGAACCATGATACATAGCCACACCAAGAGCTCTCGGAGGAGAGTGTATGGTGTCGAAGAAGAACTACCAAGCACACCTAGACTCGCACGCCACGTCATCGCGCGGCTCGAGGAATACTTCCAGAAGGAACCCATACCAGACTCGTCTGTTGTCGACTTCCTGGCCTCCAACCTAGGCATCGAGACACACGACGTAGATGTAGGTCTCCCGCTCCCCGGCCGTTTCCGCAACGTGATGCTGACCGAGTAACAGGTCTGGTTCCACTACCGCCGCCAACAAGAGAAGATGAACACCAACCTCCAAAACCTCAAAATCCACGACCTCCCACCCGAGAAGACCAAAGACGGCGCGCGCATGATCCTCCCGGGCGACCTCCAGCAGCTCCTCGACATCTTCCCCACCAAGCAAGTCCTAGTCGTCGACCTCCGCGCCCCGAGCGCCTTCGAAAAGTCCCACATCCACGAGGCCATCAACCTGCGCGCGCCCGTGTCCTTCATCGAGACCACCTCCCTCGAGATGATCCAGGACACCTTCACCGACGACCAGTCGCGCCGTACCTTCGCCCAGTGGTCGCACGCCCGGTGCGCCGTCTTCTACGACCGCGTCGTCGAGTTCGGCTGGGAGTGCCCGGTAGCCGACGCCGTCTACGAGAAGTTCCGCCGCCAGGGCTGGGCGGGCGAGTGCTTCGTCCTCAAGGGCCACTACCACGAGTTCTCGTCCAGCTTCGACAAGTACATCAGCGGGCACAAGATGACGCGCCGGGCGAAGGAGTACCTCGACTCCCTCCGGCACAGGCAGTCCTCCCCCTCGCCGGCCGAGTCGGAGGAGGCCGAGGCCCGGTACCGGGCCTGGCTCCGGGCGAGGGACGCGTCGGACCGCGGGGTCGCGACCCCCGCGGAGCTGATACCCAGCAAGAAGGCGGAGAGGATCCGCGCCGTGGAGGAGCACCAGAGGGAGCTCGAGGCGGAGCTGGAGATGCGTTTCCCCGCGCTGTACAGGAAAGCCCTGGCGCTGAGGCCGGCGCGCACGCCCACGTACCGGACCGTCGACCCGGCGCCGGGGTATGACGATGGGAGGGATGACGGCAACAACAATAAGCAGAAGGGTGCCGCCGAGGACTTCGATCCCGGGCTGGTGGAGCCGCTCGTGCGCGGGCTCGAGAAGATGAGGGAGGCCGCGGCTGCTGCTGCTGCTGCTGCGGGTGGTGGTGGGGAGGTGACGGGCGGGAAGAGGCCCGACACGCCGGGGACGCCGCTGCCGAAGTATAATCGGGGACCCGTGGGGCCGGGGACGACTGGCGGCGGGGAGGTGGATAAGCTCGGGGACCCGGTTGGGACGCCGACGAGTGACGAGTTTGATGACTTTGAGAATGACGAGGCGCTGAGGAGCGACCCGGGCTTCCAGAGGGCGGGGGCCGGAAGCGTCAAGGAGGCGGAGGAGGCACACCGGAAGGGCAAGGTGCAGGCGCAGGCGCAGGGGAGCGGGCACTCGTTTTGGAGGTTGAGGTTCAAGCCGGGCTCGAAGTGATGTTCTGATGGTTGCGATTGGGTGATGGAGGTTGAATACGATACGACGTCTGGGCGTTCTGGGATGGGATCCGGTCTTTGTGTTGACATCTACATCGGTGTACTTACGCTCTCGGTCACTGCATGTTTAGGTACTGGGCTTCAGGATACTTTGATGATACCTACGAGTGCTGCGCTGGCGTTACACTAGGGAGCTCGGAAGAAGCAATACAGAGTCTGACCTTCAAGGTTCCAGGTTGAAGCTCTCGGCGGCTTGAGGGCTCACTTCTCGGCCGAGCCTGGCTTTGGCCTTCGGTATACACTCGGTCACAGTCCCTATATGGCTACGAATATAACGCACAGCGTGCCATCACCAATATTCTTCGGTGCACCGCCACGGAACACCGTCCGGCAGTGCGCTTGTCCAGTGTCGGAGTTGAGGCCAAACCGGGATATCCCCTTCTGTTTCAGGCCCGATTCGGCATCACGCGGTAGCAACATGCTCCTTTCGGATGTGAAATAGGTACGATGCCTGCTGCAGAAGTATGTCACTTCGATACGCGTAAAGGCACGCCGCACTATACTGACCAGGAGGCTGCAGGTGGCGTGCAGCGACTGAGCACCATTACATGCGATTGGGTGGCTGGACAATACACGTCCATCTTCACATGTCGCATCTTGCTGCGATACCATCCGACCGTTAGGGCGCAGCATGTTTCAGGGTCTATCATGTAACGACGGTGCTGGGCTCGAACGTCCGTCGATCTCCCCGCCGTCTCTTGTCAGGCCGGCGACAAGGTGAAGGGTGAAAGCCTGTCAGAGAGCCGATCAAGGCGATCCGTCGATCTGTTTTGGAGGATCCCTTGTCTCAAGTGCCGGACGGAGGTGAGAAGGCACGTTGAGGCTTGTTGCTGGAGCATCAGAAGGGAGGATGAGACGAGGTTGCAGCTTTGCGACTGGAAGAGCAGCTTTTCTGCATAGCCGCGGCTGCCCATGCATGTCCTTGACGGCCTTTTCGAGCAACCGAGGTCGATGGCCATTGTCGTCACCTCGTCGTGACTTGGGTAAGTCGTTTGACAAGTTCTTGCCGGCATGAGTCTCATGCTATCATCTTCTCCTACCCTGGTCGGGCGGCCAGATTTGCATATCCAGCATAACCAGCACAGCCCGTGACAGAAACGTATCCGCTATCCCGCACAATGCAGTATCTACATCTGTAGGTGCGCTACCATCTTTTTTGTGAGCTGTCATGTGTCAGTGGGCAGCAGTTCCTCCGAAAACGAGCAAGTTCAGCAGACCGGTTCTCGCAAGCTCGAAAAGCCGATACCTGCCAAAACACAACCCTGGCACCGGTCAAGAAAGAGACGCTCTTAGAGCGCTCTCAAGCTTTGCCTCGTACGGACTAGCCCCGAGGATGGGGACAGTGTGGGCGGGGGATGCGAAGCCGGGGGTCCGTGACCTGGTTCGCGACGGTTTGTTCTGGCCCACAGCCACGGGAGGGTTGTTACAGGGGAGGGCACTGTGATGGCGTGGCCTTTTCTCCGTTTCCACCTGTCATCACCGAATTGAGAAGAGGCGGCATATATGCAGATCAAAAGGCTGACGTGACGGGACAGGGATGCGGGCTAGGTATGCACCAAGCAGGCAGGACACGAACGGGCTGGGCTGTCAAAAGAAAGTTCGACATGGTGAACAACCTGGTTTCGTTGTTGGACGGTTAAACTTGCTACGTCGTAGTACAATACATGCTTGCCTGGGTTGGAGAGTTGGCCTGTCGTACATGCATTATGCATTGCGGCACTTCTTAACTTGATTAGAGGTGGTATTAGCCGCAATACTTGTTTCCTCGCTTGCCTTAGTGAGCTGCATATACATTGCTTCCCGCAGCAGCAGCTGCTTCTCTGATTCGGCCGCGTGTCGCAAGGATATTGACAGGACGGACGGAGTGCATATGCGCCGTAAAGGGGAGACGGCGCCGTCACGGGGTAGTCGGAAGATCGACCTGGCTGTTCCGCACGAGAAGCACACAATCGGCCGAATCGACAGCTTTCATATGTTTTATGGCGGATTTGGAGACACGTATAGTCCATTGCGATGAGTCTGGTGTTGGAGAAGAGGCTGCTGGTTGCAACCTAAATCAAGTCTAATAAGCTGCTTCTCCACGATTCTTCACAGTGTGCCGAGGTATTGCGTGATTGTTCTCGAACGCGTGAGGATTGCCTCGTTCAACCGCCGTCGTACCACGTACATCCCATGCAGGAGGTCAATTGTCAAACCAGTGTCTTCCTTTTGAAGTTGGCTGCCATGTTCTGCAGATAACCCCCAAGGTGGACTATCGGCGACGCCTCGTATTTCTTTGTCGCTTGTGTAAGTGCGTGTATCAGAAGTTCCGCACGAGTCGTACAGCGCGCAGCGCCTGCTCGTCGCGCTCTCAGACGAGAGCTCCAGAGCAGGGCACGCATAAAACGCACTGTCGCTGCGATATCTACTCTGGAGGGACGTCGGCGACCAAGACGATAGAAACGGGATTTATTGCGTGAAAAGTGACGGACTATAAAAGAGCACAGGTCAGACAGAGGAGCAATGGAGCCCGAAGGTGAAGCCCACGCCCCGACTGTCACCCACTTTCCGTAGCGGCGGTTGAACCCTACCTGACAAGGCCTATAGCCCGGCATGAAACAGGCTACCCCGGCAGCCCTGGGGACCAGTATCCACCCCCCTTCACGTCTGTGAGACTGAACAGGGTCCGCGTATGCGACTTGTCCATAACTTTCCAGTAACCGGTTGACGAACTGACCGGGGGGAAGATCTGCACAACGACGCGTCCACCCTCCGTCGTCTCACATGAGGTAATCTCGGACCATGTTCGAGGAAGGATAAGGAAGGAAGGAAGCTAGCTCGTCGCGGATGGAACCACATCTCCGTACTTACAGCGAATGCCTGGGCTTCACCCAGCTGGGCAAGGTTCTGCTGTTTAAGCCCCCATGAACCCGCACCCACTCACCCAGGGGTGGTGCTCCGCTGCTGGTGTGTGGACCCGTGGACCGCAGGGACGACATGCCGTTGACAGGTCCAACTGCCCAGCAAACGGCGCTTCGTTAGGGCAGACCAAGGCTGCACTAGCGCTATCATGGTTCACAGTCGCGAGGCGCTTGTTGACAGCGAACTTGGCCGAACAAGGGAGGAGAAGTTCAAATCCCAGAAGCCGGAATGGACCCCTTCTTGTCGGCCAATTCGCTGTCTGTAACGAGTCAACGATGGGTCGATAACGCGGCCGTTAGAGATCTCTTATATAGCTTGACAGATGAGGACGGAGACGAGTCGTCTGATGGCAAAGCGCAGCTTCTCGACAGGGTCCAGGTTATCAGAGGACTCGTCAGTAGTGCATGCTCTGCAGTATGTAACAGGGGATGAGGCATGGTCTGTCGTTAGCTTTGTTGGGCTCCTCCACGCTAAGCTGGCCCCTGACATGCTGTCGAAGCTGTCAGACCCTGGAACAAGCTCCCCAAGGGGTTGTTGTTGAATGTTGTTGATCGGCTGCTTGAGTCATTTCGAGGATGAACAGCGACAGGGCGGTACTGCACTCTCCTGTGAGCTCGGTCGAACGGCCACATTTGGACGGTTAGGTATGTGCTTCCTGAAGACGAACTGATGCTACTCGACCGGAGGACAAGGATATGGTGGCTCGCATTGGTCGAAGTATATATCCTCGGCAACTGATAATCCGACGCCTATGCAATTCTCAGTATCACATAGCATAGCGTGTTGAAGCGCTGAACTCCACCAAACATTCGATATGGGTGACAAGAGCAGCGTTCAGTCGCAGTTGGCCTTATCTTGCTCTGTCGTGTGTCCTGTGCCTGCATTGAGATAACGGACAGCGCAGAGCCTAAAAGGAGAGCCAATCGACCGTATTGACTTTCTCCCATAGTTCTTGAACATTTTGCACAATTCTCTCAGACGTTTTGGCAGTTTCACGACTCCTGCTGAGGCAAACGTCCGAGTTGAGGCAAGGCTCCATGGGTAGGAGTTTGAGGGTTCGCTAATTCTCCGTGTAGGTTTCCTATGGCAGAAAAAGGGAGATAGACCTTGTAATAGGCACTCAGTGTGACATGCTTGTCCTTGATTGACAGCGGCAACGTTGCCAAAGGGACACTGAAGGGAGGAAAGACTGATACAAGCCAGAGGCACGTACCTGAAGCCGGGTGACTTCTCGAGGACGTCAAAAGCATAGCATTGAGAAGTCAATGGACTCTTTGGATTCATTCGTCACGGCCGTATCAGGCCGGCAGACGGCAGATTTGGCAGGTGGTGCGCATGCTCCCCCCATTAGGTAGTAACTAGCCACGACTTGACTGTGCGTGCAGGAACGTATGCCGCTCAGAGCTCGGAAAACCGCCAATCTGGGCGCAGAACAACGGGCTGCCGTGTCCCCTAGAAAAGCTGCGGCCATTTAAGGTCCGTAACCGCTGGTAATACTCAGCCTTCAAGGCGAATATTCGTCAGAAGAAAGTTATGTAGCTGCGTAACAGCAAGGCGTAGGACAGCGGAGGGGGTCACCAGTGCAAGCTGAGGCCTGATGTCGTAGCTGCCCGCAACGGTTGGGACCGATCCAGCATGGGCGGGTGAGCCCAGGCGAGAGGTTAGATAGCACCTACGATTGTACGGGTCGTCCCACATGGGAGGCGGCTGCTTGTATGACCAGTCCTTTCAGGTCTCTCCGTGTCCCGGGATGCCACTACCCGTCAGTGACAGTGAACGTCTCGAGCGCACAAGTCCGGAGCTGGCCGACACAGGAGGCTGCCGCCGCGGCTGCGGATGTTCATGGGGTTCGAGCTGACCCAGACGACAAGAGTGAGGGAGTGAGGATGCTAGGAACAGGTCATCAACTTTCATATCCGCACTTTTATGTTTCGGGACTTGTTGGTTTCTGCCGGCACCCGGGTGCTGCAAGATTGGCGACGCCGTGTCCCCTCAAGTGCGAATTCTCTTTGGTGCATTCGGTCTGTGTTTCCACCCCTTGCGTCGTCACTGATGACCGGCAATAACGAGTATCCCAGGTGCCCGAGCGCAGCGGACCCAAGACTCCGGGCGGGTGTCATAATCGAGATCGCTTCAATCTCGTGCAGGCTGCAAGATGGATAAGTCTGCACAGTCTGACCATGCATGTTGAGGAACTGATGTGCGCTGACTCCAGCAGGAACCGGTGCCGAGTCCGCAATCCACGACCAGCGAGCGCCTCAACGAGGTGTTAACGCCGAGCCTAGGTCGAGGCTTTGCTCAGCGAGTTGTCGTCCGTGAAAGTTGATATCAAAAGTTCCTTCAAAACCTCGAAGGCTCCGTTCCGTTGTTGGTACGTTGCGCTACCCGAACCTTCTAGCGCTGTAGGCGTTACCAAGAATGGCCCGAATGTACGGAAGGTGCCGTTTCCATCAGGGTACACGTGGAGATCCGCTGCTCAGGGGGTGCGCCGGTGGACGGTCCGGCGAAGACAACTGGCTGATCGTCTCCAAATATGCCGGGATGGTCTGCTCTTTGCCCGTTCTAGGAATTGTAGCGAGCCGATATGAAAAACTTGTTGCAGGGTTGTGCGTCAAATGCTCTTCGGACCGTTTGCATGCCAGTAAAGCACACGTTGCCGACATGGGCCACCAGCCAGAGACTTATGCCCTTGCACAGATGAAGCAGTCTGCACCTTTGGGGGAAAACCGTCGGCCTTGGCATGCCTGCTTGACACTGTGGCCAGTGGAACCAAAGGAGAGTGAGTGTGCAGTGAAACCAGCACGATAATGACTGGTGGGTGGCCACATCACATCTGGCGACCAGCCGACAGCATTTCACCATCCCCTTGCATCGACGAATATGTGTCTCGCTGGATCAGGAAATCGTGGGTCGGAAACATTACGTTTCTTCCTGTAAGGAGGCAAACGGGCCGTTCTGTTGATGGATCGACACTGCCTCAATCCATAAACAGCGTTCACACGAAGCCGTGAAAAAGCCAGCAGGGAACTGTAACCGTGTCGGGTCGGACGGTGGCTGCAGGATC
>Ga0209127_100690_pt1 | contig 11520 bp, 7 predicted proteins | sample LakSupMetagenome_FD_187469 | JGI IMG/M metagenome (GOLD analysis project Ga0209127, IMG submission 187469) | Freshwater microbial communities from Lake Superior, Canada - Sta WM archaea (SPAdes) (version 2) | ecosystem: Environmental > Aquatic > Freshwater > Lake | place: Lake Superior, Canada...
TTTTTTTTTTTTTTTTTGTACTTGAGCTGGGGGCCATATCCTCTTTTCCCCCCCCTTTTTTTTCACTGGACGTTGGGCAAGCTCAGGTTCTTTGCGCAAGAAGGGGGATTTGGGTGTTGATGTTGTCTCTTGCATACGGGCGTTAGAGGGCGCGTTTTTTGGTTTGTCCGATACCTCTCTCCTTTGGGTGTCTCCTGTTATCGTGGTTTGATAGTACCTCGGTGGTTTGGCCGATCAGTGTGCGGAGAGGCGAGGACAGCGCCCGTTTGGATCGGTGTGTGCGGGACGAGCTATGATTACTCTGCCAAGGTTCATGACACTGTCTTTCTCGGGGCCGGGATGTATTCTAGCATGGGGGCCTTGATTCTCTTTTAAAATCACTTGGGTGAAGGTGGTTTGGTGGTGAGAATGCTGGAGGGGTGATGGCCTACTCCAGCGAAATTGATATCCCATATTGCGCACCGGCTTGTACCACAACATGTGGAGGTTTGATCGTGAGACTCTCTTGTTGAGCGCCGCACTTTTGACAGTGTTATTGCTCGCAGCTGAACATCAAATGCAATTGCTACCATGTGCCACAGAGAGAGAAGTAACGTAATAGTACACGAGTCCTGCATCGAGCGAAGAGGAGAGAGCACTGGATTAACCGAAAACACGCCTGGTATGTAAAGTCCCGCAGCCCAAAACCCGCTCCGTGCTAGGGGGCTCGCTATCATTCCGTCCGTAACCACAGAAGCAATCCACGTCCGACGCATCGCATCTAGCGAGAAGTAGTCGTCGTCTATTGCTTCTTGCCCTTGCCCTTCTGGAGGTAGCTGTGGTCATCCGTTAGCAACACATACGCATGCATCACTCTCCCCAACATAAGAGGCAGGCGAACTCACTTTGTGAAGACACCCTCGAAAGCACCGACGACGCTCAGCACGCCGAGCCCGACACCGGCATGCTTCCAGCTGAACCTGCCGCGCTCGTACAGCCCCCAGGCCTTGTAGCCGAGGTACCCGCTGAGGCCGACGACGGCGAGGAAGTTGGCGACGACGAGGGCGCTGCTGGCGCCGTCGGACATGCTGGCGAACTGGTTGGTCAGCCAGTTGTCGGCCTTGTGGGCCTTGCGGGAGGCCTTCTTCTTGGCGAGGTCGGCCTCGGCGCGAGCCTTGTCGGCGAGCTCGCGGGCCTGCTCCTCGCGTTCGCGGCGCTCGGCCTGGGTGTCGGTCTTGACCTCCTGCTCCATGAAGTCCGAGGGGACCGTGTGTACGCTCGGGGCGTCGACGTCGATCAGGGACGAGGTCGAGGTGCTCTCCGAGACTTCGACCTGGGGAGGTTGGGGGGCGGCGGCCTAGAAGGGAGGAGAACAGATGTTAGTTTGGGGGAGGAGATGAGGCTGCGAGTATAGTGAACACAGGTCTGCCGGTCTCTCTCTGCGTGGAGGCCGAGGAAGAACTTGGTCGGTATTACCACGACAGCCGGGGTTTCTGGTGCGGAAATCCAGACGAGGGACTGACGGGCGCAATCAAGCCGGTTGCGAGGAACTGTTGGAAGAGCTCTTTGGCGGCACGTACCTCCTCGGGAGTCTGCTTGGGACCCTTTGCGGCGATTTCAGCGTACGACACTGGGCGCGCGCGTGACGTCAGTTTCCCGGTCTCGATAGGATCTAGATATACGAGTTATGCTTACTGGTGGTTGATTACACGGAGAAGAGAGACTCTGGGGAGGGTGGTTTAGAGTCTGTAGAAACCTAGCAGCAGGTATTCGCGATTGGATTGACGGTGGTGATGAAGTCGTTGGTTGAACCAGAAGCAAAACAGTGCAACATGTGATGGGAGAGCGAAGAAACCGGATGATCTGCCCTGCCTTGGAGCTGAAAGTGGAGCGGGCCTCACCCCCCTGCACCAATGACGCATGCGGCTCTTCTTGGCTTCTGGGAGAAACGCAGACCACATGGCAGACGATCCACTGGAACAGTCATTGGAGTTCGGTGGGAGGTTCAGGATGAGTAGTAAACGGCAAGTGAACCCCTGCCACCGAAATATCCGCATGACAGTTATCTGGGATTAGATGATGAGCATCTGGTCGCACCCACGCAAAAGCTGGGCTGGCTGTCCGCGTTCAAGACCTCTCTCACGGTAAGGGGAAGATGGGGATAGGTGAACCGAGAAATTTTAGGAGAGGAACGATTGTATTCCACGGCTTTTTACTATGTACAGTGCTGTTTTACATCTATCATCTAATGGTAATACACCTTGCGCTTTGCCTACACCCGCGCCGTCCAACCCAGCCAACACCCGCCAAGTGACTGTACACCTCCAGCATCGTCTATTGTTGTACTGGCGCGCCAGTCGTCTTGCCCTCGTTCGCATCCGTAGCATCAACAGCGGCCCTCGGCACACCGGGGTGCTCCTCTTCGTCCTCTTTCCTCAGCTGGTGCACCGCCTTCGTCGTCTCCGGCGTCTCAGCAGGAAGCTGTCTCTCCGCCTTGCGCGCCGTCTCGGAAAGCGGCTCCTGGGCCCCCTTCCCCGGCTCGGACAGCGCATCCCCGGCACCAGCAGCCCCGGCCCCAGCCACGGTCGCAGGGGGCGCGCCGCCCTCCCCGTCGTCGTCGTCATCGTCCTGCAGCTCGGCGCCGTAGATCTCGGGGTACTGGCGGAAGCAGTCCTGCATGTGCTGGAACTTGTCGATGCAGTCCATGCCCTTGGGCTCCGCCTCGGAGTACACGAAGCAGCTGAAGGCCGCCTTGAAGTCCTCGCCGCAGGGGCCGTGGGCCATGCCGCCCAGGCACGGGCAGTCCCAGTTGATCTCGCCCGTCTCCGGGTTGAAGGCGCCCTGCTGGTTGGCCTCATCCTCTAGCGCTTCGGGCGAGCCTTCTGGGAAGCCGGACTCGGCTTCGCTGAGCTCCCCGGCGGCGGTAGTCTGTTCTGAGGAGGATTCGGGGGTCGGGGAAGAGGGAGTGGAGGGGGCGACGGCGGAGGAGGCGCGGGTCTCTCGTCGCTTCTGCTCGATGACGGCTTCGACGGTCGGGAGGTCGGCATCGGAGAACTGAGATGGGGCAGGGACCGTTTGGGCTACAGGACACAGTAGGGTTAGCGACTACTAGATGGCACGATGTGCGACAATGCGACCAAGTAAAGACTTACAGGCTGGCTCATCGGCAAAGATCGGGCTGGTGTTGTACCAGTAAACGGCAGCAGCTGCCAGACCCCATCGTGCTGCAGTGCCCCTCCATGTCCCTTTCTTGTTGGCCGGGGCTGTGGTGAGGAAGCGGCGGGACGTCGATGTGAGGGCCGGCGAGGTCCGGATGGCACGTAATGCGCCGGGAGTCGACCTGAGGGCTGTGCGGTACATGCTGATTATGGGTGCGCCAACGGTGTAAGGAGAGAATGTATGGACGCCAACAGAATCGCAAAGACAGGCCGAGACGAGGTCGAGGAAAGACGTCCGGTAGAAAGCTCCCAACAGGCGAGGCGAGGTGGTGACGGTGCTGTCGTGGTTGGTAATCCGCTAAGTCTACCTCAATCGACAAAATTTCTGGGCCGCCCAATAGCTGCTTCTAATTGGCTCCCTGCCCGCTGTCCGCCGTGATGCCGGGACTGATCCACCCGCCATTGTCCACGCCGGCCATCGAGACTCCAACCTCCCGGCTCAACATGTTCGGTATATGTTTGCATGTGATGTCTGGCAAAGAAGGGAGACTCTGTTTGACAGGTTGACCTTTTCTTGCCCGGCGTCAGTGAAGTAGGGTGATCCCGTCGCGGCCTCGTAGCGCTTTCTCCGCGCGTCTTAGTCATCCATCCGATGTGTACTTCTTTCCGTAAACGCTCACAGAGACTTAAGAACTCTTCCAGGAGTTCCGGTACCTAGACCTAGAACTCCTCCGAGCACTTACCGCCACTTATCATATCTTTATATTTATATCTCCAGTCACGTTATACCTGTAATGAGTGACCTGCATGAAGGAGAGCCTACAGAATGGCAACCAGCAGAGCTGTTCCGCAAGTCCTCGAACGCGGCCTTCAGTCTTGTCATCCTTAACCAACCATTGGCACATTTCGCGGCACTGAGGAGATTATGGGACAATGGTAGCACCTCATTTCCTCCTGGCAGCTGTCTGAGGTCTCCGTCGACTGACGCCTGCATTGCTAGCCGACATGCATGTCGCCGCCGACGGAGGGGCTAACTGCCTCTACGAAGCTGGTGCTGCCAGGGGAAACGGTCAATTTGTTTGTGTCTCCCTGACAGCTCTGGCTTCGATTTGTGAAAATGAGCCCCGGTCTGTTAACAGCTATGTAGGACAACCTCCGGACCATCATTGGCGACTTGGACTCGCTAAGGGAGGACGTGAGGCAATACTTTGAGTCGAAGCCTAATCCACCTGAGGTCATCCATGATCCGGACCAATATTCGACCGACTTTGGCAAGGCTGTCAGATACATCAGAAACAATCCCACGGCGCCGAATGATATCGTCGCTTTGGGTGGTCTCGGGGGGCGGGTTGACCAGGGCTTAAGCCAACTGCACCATCTCTATCTGTTCCAGAAGGAGCCGGGCTACCGACAAGGGCTGGTGTACCTAGTCTCTGAAGAGAGTGTAACGTTCCTGCTCAAGACGGGGATGCACCGCATCACAATACGAGACGGCGGAGAGCAGATATTCGGGAAACATGTTGGCATCCTCCCTATCCGGGAACCGAGCAGAATCACGACCAAAGGCCTCGAGTGGGACGTCGAGGACTGGGAGACGGACTTTGGCGGGCAGGTCAGCACGAGCAACCATGTCCTGCCAGAAACGGAGGTGGTCGAGGTGCACACGACGAAGGATGTGCTGTTTACCATCGCTGTTAGGCCACTACAATAGTACCTTATCTACTGCTCATGGCCAGTCTACAATCTACATGTCGTGATTACACTCGGTTACCAAATAACCATACAATTTTTCATTATCCCCTGCCCGCACATCTCGCCGAACGCCGTGCGAAACGCCTTTGCCAGATCCGTATGATACGCCTATGTCACAACAAGCTTGATAACAGCAAGCCAGCATCAGCAGACCCCCTAATCAGCAATTCTTCCTCACCGGAGATAGTGCAGCACCAGCCAGCAAAACACGAAGAACACCACAACCCCGGCCCCGAATATCCACTTGTCCTGCTTGGCTCGCCTCTCGATCATGCGTATCGTGTTGCCCGACAGCCCCAGCGTGCCGGCCACGTCGTACAGCCTCTTCTGCGCGCCCTTGAGCGTCTCCCTCTGGTTCCCCAGGTCGCCCAGCACGGCCTGCCCGCGCGCTATGTACTCGTCCAGCGCCGAGTTGGTGCTCGCGAAGAAATTCTGCTCCCGCATCAAGTGGCCTTCGCGGGTTATATCACCCCCGCCGCCTCCTCCTCCCACCCCTCCTCCACTCCCGCTCCGCGCGTGGCCCATCCCGCCCGTCGAGATGCCATAGCCGCTCGAACTCGCCGCCGAGGTGGCGGTAGCGTTCGCGTAGGGGTTCTCGGGGGTGCTGGTGACGAAGGGCCGGCGCCCGAGCAGCTCGGCGCGGTTCTGCGTCTGGACCACCTCGTCGCGGGCCGCTTTGAGGCCGTCGAACTGCTGGCGGTAGTCGTGGAGTTCGGAGCGGAAGTTGCGTATCCGCTCGAAGGCCTTTTCTTGCTTTGCCGGGTTCAGCTCTTGTTTGGCGAGGGTGTTGTACTCGTCTAGCGTGCGCGCGAAGGCTGTCAGGCTGGCGGAGAGGGAGCCCAGGGCGGCCGGGGTGAGGGATGAGGGGGAGGGTTGTGATGGGGAGGAAGCGTCCGTGAAGGTTGGGGAGACGAGGGCGGAGAGGTCCTTCCGGATGGAGGTGCTCTGCTTGAGAGCTGAGTTGAATGCTGTGTTCTGTTTAGTTAGCATGGTTGGGGAGCAAGTTCGGGGTGGTTATTTGGGATAGGGGGCTTACCATGGCTGAGGCGCGAGAAATATATGAGGATGTGATGGAGAGGATGAAGAGGAAGGTGTCCTGCTGCGAGGAGTCACTGTTGCCTTGAAGCCCCGGCTGTTTTGTTGTGTTCGTGATGCTGCTCGTGAAAGGTGGTTTCTGGCTTCTGGCTTCTGGCTTCTGGCTTCTGGCTTCTGGCTTCTGGCCCCGAAGCTGCCCTCGCCGATGAAGAAAAAGGTGGAGCACAGCTATACGTCACTTCCACATTAGGTTAGGGTCGGTGTCCGTAATGGAATAAGGTAGATACCGTACCTTACCTTAAGTGGGGAAGCAGTTTGGTACGTATCTTTCCTCCACAACAGCATCCCGATGTGGACGTTCAGCACTCGACGCGGACCTGCAGCCAACAGTCCAAGTCGTGCACGATGGCCCTTTTTTACAAGGGCTCGCACTCTCAGCAGTTAGCTAGGTCGGTGGGCCGCTGCTGCCTGACGGTGCTGGGGTACAAATAGCGACTCCCGTCCAGCAGGACTGGGGCGGCGACGGTTCTTCCTCCTTTCCTTCTCTCTCGCTCAGGAGTCTCAGCGCTTCGCATACCCCTGACGTGATCATGCCCCGATTGAGGGCGTCCAAGTCCGCGTGCACGCACGATGCACTTCAAGCTGACCCCTCCCCACACGCTGAAGAAGCTGGCTTCTCGAGGCTGTCCCCGGCGCAGCTCGCAGCAGCAGCCGACCCCTCCGGATGCGTTCCCGGCTCTAGCAAAGCTAAGGCGATCGTCCTAGACGGCGGTGTTGATGACGCTGCCGAGAGGGCTGCCTGCTACCCCACCCCGCTGGTTCTGCCCGGTGACGACCTCGCCGCGGACCCCGAGTACGGTGGCCAGAGCCTGCGTTCCTGGATTGAGCTCCAACAGCGAAATGCCGTAACTGCCCGACGCAAGACGCTGTATGTCGCGGCGCCGCCTGACATTGAGGATGACGTCTCGTTCATGAGCCGCTGGACGGTGCCCCTGGGTCGCGCAACTGCCCGTCAGAAGCTCCAGCCCAAGCCTCTCGATCCGAATCACGTAGTCGAGTACCTTGCGGCCTTTTACCACGGGCTGTCCGTCAAGCCATTTCCCCGCCCGTTCTGCTTCGTGCCATGGGATAACAAGCCTTCCGCCGAAGCGAAGAACAGTGAGCTACCGTCCTTCGTGGGTCTGGCCGTCGGTAACGCCTGCACGAGAATCCAGGCAAGACCTAGCCCGGACGGGAGTTTTAGGCGGCAGCTCCAGTTGACTGACCTTCTTGACGCGCTCATCGAGGACCTGCCAGCCGATGCGTATGCCGCTATCCTCCTTGTCGATCATGACCTGTACGAGGACGAGGACGATACGTTCTGCTGCGGGCGCGCTTATGGGGGTAGCCGCGTCTGCGTCGTCTCTTCGGCCCGGTACCGACCTGAGCTGGACAAGGACTGCGACATCGATCTGGAGCACATGTGGCCCGCGTCACATTGTGCCGAGTACATCAACAAGATGTGCGGCGTCAAGAAGTCCGCCTCCAGATCGAACTCCAGAAGCAAGTCGTGTCTTCCGCCGTCGGATGGGGGGGGAGAACTGTCCCACCTGAAACCGCTCCGAACCGCAGTCGAGGCCGCAAAGAAGGCGTCGGCCCCGGGCGAAGATCCCTACGCGCTCTGGCTCTCGCGCTACGTGCGCACCGCCGCCCACGAACTCGGACACTGCTTCGGGCTGGACCACTGCGTCTGGTACGCGTGCATGATGCAAGGGACGACGTGCCTGGAGGAGGATGTGCGCCAGCCGCCGTATCTCTGCCCTGTCTGCACGAACAAGGTGGCGCGGGCTGTCCTGAGTGTCACGAGGAGAGTGAAAGAGGACACCTACCTGGCGGAGAGAGACCGAGCGCTGCTGGACTTTTGCGAGAAGTGGAAGGACAATGCCATGTTTGCCGGGTATGCGGCGTGGCTGGAGGTTATGCTTGACCATCCTGTGCAGTAGATGTTGCCGTCGCAGCTCGTCTTGGACTCATCACGACTAGCATTTTTTTTCGACACGGTCTGTTGGGTTGGCAGTGAGATCTTTGTAAGTAAACGCTCTTCAGTCTAGACAGGGAATAGGCCTGTACGAGTCTTAGACGATCACTATGCTATGTCCTTGCTCGCTGGGCTACCATTCTTAGGCACCCGACCCAGTGACCATCTCCAGACTCGCCGCCCGCTTACAAAGCGCCTTCAGCGTCTGCCCGGCCCACTCGAAATCATCCATGTCCAGGTACACCTGCGCACTCAACCTAGCCCACCAGCGACCCTGGTGCACGATCAAGGCGATGAACGTGTCGTACTCGCCTATCATCGTCTCCAACATCCATTGCGTTAGCGGGTACGCCGCCTTGCGCGGCACCCCGAGGCACCCCTTGTCATCCACCTTTCCCTTGCCCGCCGCGTCATCATCGACAATAACCATTGGCAGCGCCACATTCACCATGCCACAGTTCGTCAGCGTCCCAGTCTTGTTGTCCAGCACCTCCGTCCCCAGGATCTCAGCGACCTTCTTCCCGCCCGCCTTAGCCAAATTGGTCTGCCACTGTATGATCTTCTCCTCCCCGCCTATCGACTCCCTCCACGCAATCGCATCCTTGACGGCCAAGTAAGGCGAGTTGTCCATCGTACCCACAAACTCGAACTCGTTCACGAACCTGCTCTTGCCCTCCGCCGGCGGCAGCGGGTTGAACCGCTGCGTCCCGCCGCGGGAGACGTACCCGTGCGACGTCGCCAGCGAGCTGCGGACCAGGTCCTGGTTGCGCAGCGGCACGTAGAACGCCGCGCAGCCCCGCGGGCAGTGCAGCCACTTGTGGCAGTTGGTGAGGAAGAAGTCCGGGTCCAGCTGTGCCAGGTCGATGTCGATGAGGCCCGCGCCCTGGGCGCCGTCGAGGAGCGAGAGGATCCCGAGGTCTCGGCACGCCGCTGTCATGGCCTCGAAAGGGAAGCGCACGCCGGGGAGGGAGCTGACGGTGTCGTACAGCGCTATGCGGGGCCGCTTGCCCGCGTCCCGGCTTGCCTGGGCGGCGGCGCGGAAGCGGGAGAGGATCTCGTCGTCTTCGATGGGGTAGGTGATGGGGACCTCCCGCGACGAGGCGAGGCCGGTGCTGAAGTCCACCACGCAGTCGATGGTTTTGCCGCAGCCGCTGTAGACGGTGCTGAAGTAGAGGATCTCGTCCTTGCCGTCGGGGTTCCAGGCCAGGCTCTTGAGGACGGTATTGACTGCTACGGTGGCATTGCAGACGAAGACGATGGTGTCGACAGGGGCGCGCAGGAGGGACGCGACGGCGGCGCGGGACTGGTCTAGCAGCTTGGGGAAGTCGTACCTGATGAAGATGTCGGGGCGGGCTTCGGCTTGGTCTTGGTAGGAGCGCTGTGCGGCTTGGACGGCGCGGGGGATGGTGCCGAAGGAGCCTGTCTGGTGTGAGTCTCGAGGATTACCCGGGAGTGACTGTGGGTAATACCTTGGTTTAGGTTGCGGTAGCCTGGGGCGAGGAGGAATTGGGATAGCAGGGGTCTGCCGAAGGTGACCTCTTGTTTTGAGGCAGTAGATACATCGCCCTCTTGCTCCCGGATGGGGAGGTCTTGAGTCTTCACGGCCATGGTGTTTGTTGCCAATTGCAGGCCTCAGCTTGAGATACGTCAGAAGAACTGGATATAGCTTCAGACGGCCCCTCTGATATATATTGTCAGGCGGTGTTAAGCTTTCCACGTGTGTAAACCGCGTACAGCTCGGATCCTTATCAGGTCGCCCGACTTCGGGAGTGACTCAGGGCACAAGCGTCTACGACTTTAGACGCCGAGAGATGACTCCCGATCTGAAGCGGCGGCCCGAGACCCACGCATGTCCCGAACAGGGCGCGATGTTCAAGCGTCCGTCGTTGCCCTGCATGTCCGTTCCGTCAACTTGACAATGCGACGGAATGCTTCCGTACGTCCCTTGTGCCGTCCTTAGCCGTTGACCTCAGGGTGTGAATTAATGAAGCGCGCAAAGTAGGTAGTCCACAATGTTTTCGGAGTCATCTTGGCGGCATCTTGGCAGTTTAGTACTAACGCCAAGGGCGTATCTGTCCAGCTGAGTAGTCAAACGCAAGGACTCCAGGTTGAGAATGCTGATACTCATGCAGTGACACCCACTGCACGAGTACACATCTTATCAAGGGCTTCGATCTCGCAGAAGCCTTCAACAAAATAGAAACTTTTCAGTTTATTAACTCTAGTCTCAGACATTTCCCCGTTACCAGTGATGAACCACAATTTATGACAGTTTTGTCCCAGCTGGAACAAGGATGAACCCAACATCATAGACTAGCGACTACAGCTGATTGTTCCCTTCAGAATACCTGTCGTCACTTTGAAGGTACAAATAGGGTAAGGTCAAATGTAATGTCGCGGCACAGGGAGGTATAGGGTAGCTTAGCAGAGTTAGTGCCAGGCCCCTGCTCGTGCATCGACCCCGTGTGTTCCCCACATACATTGATGGCCCCAAGATCCAACTGATTCTTCACTGAGGTCTCCCTCATCTGCTGCCGTCAAGCGGTTGAGAAGCAGTCGCGTTCTCTCGCGCACATGCCCCGTCTTGCAGGAATGAGGACGCAATAAGCACCTTGTTCGTACTATGCTGATACTGCAAGCTAAGAGCCCCACGATGGCGAGGAACGGCTGGGTATGACAGATGCCTTACATGCTGTGACGGGTAGTCCGTCAGTAAGTGTGCCTTACAGGGCATCGCCATATGTGATAGCTCCATTGGATCTCGAGGGACCCCCCCGTATTGGATCTGCGGCAGCTATGCGTCCACTTTGCGGGGTCGAATGCGGTTTCAAGACGGGATGCGCAACGGTGCGTGATATATTGGCTAATTAACTTCTGGCAAAACGGCCCGGGTGTCACCTAACTGGCCCTGACGGCGGACGAGGCGCCGCATCGAGTGCCGAGGCCTCTCGGAATGGACCCTTGACCGGGCCTTCTGTGGCGCATCTTCAGTAGTTGTTATGGGGGTATGGCGTCCGGACTCGAGAAAGGTGGCGGGCAAGGGCAACAAGGAGCAGGATGACATCAGGTTGGACTTCGCCTGCGATCTGCGCGGCCATCCTGCCGTCACCAATGCAGACGGATACCACGTACCGGACCAAGATTTGACGCTGGCGAAACTGAGTACTGGACGAAGTGCCGGGAACCAAGGCAGTCATCTACTCCATACAATGTCTGCCCAGCCCGCAATTCACTTACCCTCGGAGACAGGCCGCCGCTGTTTTACTGCTTTTGGGCATCCCACAGGCCTTGGGTCTCTTCACTTGATATGGGTGATGTGGATACTGTTGATCAGTAAAGCCCCGGGAGGCACCGCTTCCGACTGGGCTGGTGAAGGGCTGGTGATCCGCATCGCCTTTCACTGACCTTATAATGGGCCGGAATAAAACCTGGGACGGATCGCCTGGAAGCTGGACGTCGACTCGGCAACTTCGCGACTGTGAGAAAACTCCACGCGATGCATTCTCATCTTGTCGCTCTTCTGGCGGCAGCCACCTTGGCCCGGTGCGAGCAAGGATCAGCCCAGCCAGATACGGCGGG
>Ga0209127_100691_pt1 | contig 11519 bp, 9 predicted proteins | sample LakSupMetagenome_FD_187469 | JGI IMG/M metagenome (GOLD analysis project Ga0209127, IMG submission 187469) | Freshwater microbial communities from Lake Superior, Canada - Sta WM archaea (SPAdes) (version 2) | ecosystem: Environmental > Aquatic > Freshwater > Lake | place: Lake Superior, Canada...
ATATCTGGTGTTTGAAAAGGAGGAGCGTTTTTTTTTTTTTCGGGCAATGCAAGCAGACTTAGGGCCTGTACGGTATAAGAAAAAGCCAGGATTTGTTCTTACTTAGGGGGTTTATCCCGTACTGTGAGTTTTTCTGCACCAGAACACCTACCTAAGGTACCTTAGCCATGGGAACCAATTGACTTTTACGACGTGATCAGTGATACACCGTGAGTGCCGAGCGGTGATACTGGCGCTGTCGTTCAACAAAACTATAGGCGCGCTTACCCTATACGGTCGAGCAAGGGTGTTGGAAAGCTGAAAGGAAAACCCCCTCCTCTTGCGGCTTCCCAGCCGCACAAGGCTCGACGCTCTTTCTTAAAAATCACCGTCAGCTTTGGTTAAAAGCTACCTATCTAGCAATTTGCTCGATCTGAAAAATAGCTTGACGCTCAGTCAGGACGGTAGCATGACACCAGAAACATGGGGTCAACATTCAAACATCTGCCGGCGAGCGACGAGCAGTTGCATCGCTGCTGGGCGCAACAGAATTGCGGGGGTTGCTTGAATCAAGACCGGTGCAGCTGGTGTCCATTTGTGCGTAGGCTTTTCAGTCATTTCATGCCCGGTTGATCATGCTATGCACCTGTTGCCATGATATCAAACTGTGATCTAGCCAGCTGTGCACTGACATACTCGGCAGACTCAGACGTGCGTGCCAAACAACTACGCCATCCCTCCCCTAGCACCGGCGTACGACGAGGACATCTGCCCGCACTGGGCCGAGCGATGGGACATCCGCACCAGGCCTCTGGGCTGCCAGGTATCCACGATCACTAGCCTGACCTGCATCATATCCGTCCTCTCGACGCTGGCGTTCCTCTCGCTCAGCTACCTTGCTATCCGCGGGATACAACGGTTCGGTGCCCTTCACAAGCAGCATCCCGAATGGTGGAAGGTGTGGGCTTACGAGTGGCCTGCATGGGTGAATCCCGCGACATGGAGCCTCTCGGTATGGGACAATGACTGGGAGTGGGATTCGAGGCAGCGGCAGCCACTGCTTGACCCGCCGCCAGTGGTTCACAGTCCGCCACATAGCAGAAACCCGGGCCCGGACGATCCTCATTCCGGCGACTCCCATACAGACTCCTCCGACCCAGGGAACTCAGGAAACAACGAGGACGGAGACTCAGACGATTCGGACTCATCCTGAGCTGACAGGCGGGACAATTGCCACCTCGTCGCCCTCCTCGATCGTCTTGTCCTCGTCGCCATCACCCTTAGGGACGTCGGCGTACTCGAGGTTGACTGTGACCATGCAGGACTTGAGCACCTTCTCCGTCATACCCGGGTACTTCTCCTCGAGCACATGGAAGAGCTGGCTGAGGGGCAGCGGAGCGGGGATGGCTTCGTGTTCCTTGTTGGTAAAGGAACCGGCAGTCGCGAAATAGAGGATGTGGAAGTGGCCCTTGGGGGGTTTGGGGACGCTCATTGTGGGCTGGTATCTACAGCTTTTCTCAATTGTTAGCTTCTTGACCTGGAACAAGGAAGAAGAGGAGAATGGAGAGTGATGGAAGAAGTTGTTGTCTCAGAGATCTTGGTGATTGTAGTACATCAACGTAGATTCAGGTAATACATGCTATTTTGATACATCATAACAACCGAGGAGAGGACAGCGAAGGGATTTTGAACTTACATTCTGGGTTGGCTTGAGGTCGAAAGAGCGGAAAGAAAGCTGGAAGAGAAGCGAGAGTTGAGATTAATTTTATATGGCGCAGAATTGACTCCGCTGGCCGCGTCACGTGTGACAGTTTCGTGCAAAAATTCGGAGGTCGGCTACGAACGCAGCAGGTCCGCGAGAGCAAACAGCTTCTGATCTCGGCCCCGAATCTCAGTAATGTCTAAATCTCTTTTCAAGTCAGTCTGCATCAACCTGCCTGCCGCCGTGACCGGCCTAACACAGTGTTCTCGGTGCGCGCAATGGAACGGCGGGCTGAGTGAGCAACTGTTGCTGTATTTGGGAAAACCGCCCCTATGACTCCTTAAGAAATCAACAACTGCAGATGCGTTGCAGATGCAAATCCGATGATGCCGTCTCCCATTTTCCTGAGCATGTGTCCCATGAACCAGTAAAGCGTCGCTCCGTCACCAGAAAGCTTCTTCTACCACCAGCCGCCGAAACCGATTATCGCAGTCTGCGCGCCTCGCGCTCGGACTCGAGGAGGCAGAGGATGTCGTCCTCACGGACTAGGATTTGAAGTTAGCAAGTATGCTTGGTCATGCCGTAGCGAGGCAGGCGCATCGGAGCTAATTGGAGGATCGTAGTTCGCGGAAGAGAGGAAAGCCATACCGGGTCCCTTGACGTTGCGGATGATGGAACGGGTCTGGTCGTCCATGAACTCGACGCGAACCTGGGTAACACCACCGCGGGAGCCTGTAGAGGTCAGTCAGCCTCGATCCTTCGTCTCAGTGCTGGAGGGCTCGTTGCCGTCAGCATCGGCGGCGAGGGTTTCGACGTACCGGTACGGCCCAGAACGCGGGTGACCTTCACGAGTTTGACGGGTTGCTTAGAGGCATCCATTTTGGCGGTCTGATCGGATGGTCAGTTGTCTGGTGAGGTGGTGGTACTGGTTTGCGTTCGGCGTCGACGAGGTACTCACATCAAGGTGTTGAAAACGGACTGAATCTGGCACGAGTGGATTATCGTTAGGTTCCTTGGAATTTTGTTGTGGGAGCAGCCCTTATCGCCCGCCGAGGAAAGTTCATTGGCGGTGATTACCTAAGGTGCCCCGCATAAGGCTACCTAGGGTAGTTAGGCTGCCTGTGCTGTGTAGGCTGCACCCCACTCTCACGCTATGGTTCCTTGGCGCTTTCACAAGCAACTGGAACTGAATCCCATCGACTTGGGGGACAGACAGTTCCATGATCCATGAACAGACATTGTACAGGGTACTAATCATTCTTGTGCTCTGGGGTATCATTAACAGTAAGGAGAAGCGCCTACGACAGCTTCGCCATTTTGGTCTCGAGATCTCTCACCCAGCCTTCCACAACCCTCACGTTTCCGCCCATAGCTGCATCACCCTGCTGCATGGCCGCCTCTACCTTTTCCAGCCCATCCCGCCACTGGTGGATGTCGGCTGCCATGTCCGTCTGCCGCTTTTCGATACGAGCCAGCGTCTCGCTGGCCGTTCCCGCGTCCGCATGGATAGCTCGTAGTGACCGCAGTCTGTCCAGCAGAGGAGGCAGCAGAGGGGCCAAATTCTCTATCGTGGGCAACGTTCCGTAGAGAGCATTGACCTTGGCGGTTTGCTCTGATTCCTCGACATTCGCTCCCTCTGCCGGCGCCACTCCTGTAGAAGCCAACGCTTCCTGGGCAGCCTTGGCATCTCGACGCGCCTTCTCCAGATTCTCCGCCTCCTGCGTGAGTGTTCGTACTCGTCGAGTAATGGTATCCAGCGATGAAGTGGATGCTTCAGAGAGTGTCGAGATCTGCCTCTGCAGCGTCTCTAGCGTGGGGAGCACAGCCCGGGGCAGGCCGTTGGCGTCCAGTTCCGGAAAGGCAGAGGATCCGATGCCTAGCGACTTCTCCAGCAGTACTAGTCGTCGGTCAAAGTCTGCAGCCTTTGCCAACGCGTGTGTCTGCTCGTACGCCGGCGCATATGTGACAGAGTACGTGGCTTCGTCCCGTGTAGCAATGTCGCTGGCCGCCGGCGTTGCAACTTGTCGCGTCGACTTCATCGCAGCTCCATCCGCTGGCCCAGACCTGAAGCCCTCACTCTCTTTGATTATCTCGCTCAGGGCCTCGGTAAGCGACGCAAAGTCCCCATCGTGGTCTGCTGCCCCCGGGCCGGGTTGCTGTCCTACTGCCTTTTGCTTGGCATATTGTTGCTTCACCTCCTCAACCTCCCGCCTCAGTCGAGCCAGTTTCCGTTCGAGGTTGATGCCATCATCCTCGTCGCTCATTTCGCCGTACTCTTCGGTTCCATCCTCCAATATGCGCTGTCGCCGGCTTGATGCCTTGTACGACTTCCGTTTGCTGTTCAGCCGATCCGAGAAGTCGACATCTTGGGCGTCAATGCTAGCAGGCATGAACCGGGCCCTTGCTTGGTCTATATGTAATCGCGTTCGTGAAACACCCGTGGCATCGTCCTCATCGTCCTCGGACTCGTTGTCGGAAGGTGATTGCACAGTGGTGCCCTATACGCATGAGCCCTCGCCAACAGTTGAAGATAGAATGAATGTTGATTACCGGGTGAGTTGAGTTATCGTCAGTAAGGTCGGGAGTCTCGTAGATATCAGGAGCCGAGTCCTGTGCTCTTGTTAGCAGGTCTTTCTGTTCAAGGCCCAGCCGTTGGATGGCTCGTTAGTCGCAATATGCTCGAGGAACTTACCAGGTCAGGCAGAGCCGCATACTTCCGATTGAGCGCCATAGCGGAAATGTCCACCTCGATGTCCACCTCGAAGACCAGCAAGTGCAACGAGATATTCGGCGATGTACTGCTTGGCTGTACGGCAAAGCTGTTCTTGTATGTAAATAAGGACGTTCCAACATGCACCCCGAAACGATCATGGCTTAGGTAATTCAGGGACTCGCCTGCAGGAGCCAAAGCGCGGACCAACGTTCGGGACCACCCCACCAAGCCCACCTGCGCTAACAGATCGAGGTGGAGTCGTTCAGACAGCTTCATGCGCGTACCCGACGCGTTACCGCTGCGTCCCGATTGGAAGTAACGGGAGGACTTCACCTTAGACTCGGCCGGGGGAATCGATTCAGAACGATTTCCTTGAACTGAAGACCTTCCTGTCACAATTGGAGGGAGGCATGTTTCGTCCGTCCTGATATTTGCAGCAGTGCCAGTCCTTTCCGTTCCTTTCTCACGGTATCCGTCCGAGCAATCTAGCTCCATTTCATTCCTGTGCAATTATTTCAGACGATCTGCAGAACCACGACACTTCCGTCTCACCTCTTGTCGTCTTTGCATGTAATTTATGGCCACCCGACTGTCTAGTATCGAGTATATTTCTTTGCCTCGAGTCGTTCTAGCAGATTTGTTTGGTGAATCGCCGGGACTGTCCGATAAGACTCGAACGCCATGCCAGTAGGGCCGTACATACCGAGAAAGGCTGGCTTGAGCAGAAGTGTCAAGGTGGAACCTCTTCACTCGGTCTTCAAGGCTAAGTCGACGGAGATCGGACGACAGCGCAAGATTACGGAGCCCGACGATCCAGATGCGCCGCCACTCAGCGACAGCAGCAGCGAGGATGACGAAGCGACTTCGCGGCGCGGAGACATCAAGCGTACCACATTTCAGACGAACTCTAATACCCACGGCGGGCGGAAACCTACACATGGCTCCAGAAAATCGGCAAGGACTGCGTCTAAACCCACCGCGCCACAGAGCCCCAAGAGGCCACGAGACAGCGAGGACGAGATTGCAGAGCCCGTGAGAAAGCGAAAAGTTGCAGGTCGCGAAGAGGATGGCCTGGGGTCACAGTTCAAGAAAGACGCACTTCAGCGGAGGCCTGTAGGTGCTAAGAAGTCTTACGGCACCCAGAAGAAAGAAAGCTACGGCAGGGCTGCCAGGGCGTCGTCCAAACCCTTATCCATACCGGAAGATTGCTCATCGCCTGAGAAAGATAAACCGAACTTCAAGCCCGTCAATGGTCTCGACGACTTTTCCTCGCCAGAGAAGCCGAAGGGCGTACTTGTCCTTCCTGACCCGAAAGACTTCGCTGTTACCCCGTCTCCCAAAAAGTCCTACCAAACTCATACCAAGTCGTTCGACGATCTAGACACGCCATCCCCCGTCAAGCCCTTCAAGCCACCCAGATCCGGAGACGACAGCTCCGAGGAATCGAGCCCAAAGAAGTCCTCCGCCAGATCTGACAAACCGAAGAATGACACAGATGAGCTTATGAGAAGGGCCCGTCTACTGAGGCAGAAGACGAGGGCAGAAAAAGAAGCGAAGCGAAAACAGCAGCGAGAGATGGAAGACTGCTCGCCCGAGGTCGTGTTCAAGCTCCCGGCCGGAATGGGTTCGCAGGACGACCTGGCCTACGACTCGGATCTCGACAAGCTTGATGGGCCACAGGAGGTAAGCAGACCCGTGCACGACATCTTTGCCGCCGATGATGCGCCTGTCTGTCCCATGTGCCTGGAACCGGTCGAACAGGAGCTCTTGGACCACTTCAGCAAGAAGAGAACCATGACCATCGCTCAACAACATCGATTCTGCAACCATCACAAGGCCAAGGAGGCGCGGCGAACTTGGATCGAGAAAGGGTATCCGGACATCGACTGGTCCAAGCTCGGAGAGAGGATTGCAAAGCATCACCGGTTCCTGGAAGATATTCTCAACGGAGGAAAATCACACTTTGGCGGTTTGCTAGCCAAGAACGTCAAGGCCGGGAAGAACAGAACACTGCTGAAGACGGACCAGAACGCGACGCCGGGGTACTACGGTAGCCGGGGAGCGAGAGTCATGAACGAGAACATCATTCACCGATTCTCAGACCTGTTGAGGAAGGTGGCCGTGCAGGACAGGCTGGTGTCGGCCAGGGGTCACATGGTCTTTGTCCAGTTCGTGTTGGTTCCCGAACTGGCAGTTCGGCTGATCATGGAGGACATGGATGTGCCGCCCGAAAAGGCAAGGACCATCATGGAGGAGAGCCAAAAGGTCGGCAACCTTCTGAATGAGGAGGCTGACGACGTCATCGTCGAGGATGAGGTGGATCAGAGCGACCGCAAGTCCACGTCTTCGCTTTCGTCGCTTGAGGACGATGTCATGTCCGACGGGATGTCTTAGTCCGCAGCGCTGTGTCCGGAGCCGGCATGTTTGGTTCATGTGTACCCTGGGGCCGATCATCCCGGGTGGGCAGGGCTTCATTGTTAGGGTCCAGCTTCGGGACGGCTTCTAGATGGCTTCCATGTAAGAGACTTTGCTACATAGCGGCCAGGATTTGGAATTCCTGTGCTCGACAACCAGCAATATGCTGGGCCAATGGTATCTGAGAGGCACGGGACGTGCCTTTGTTACCGAGCTACCGTACACACCATCAGAGTGCTAAAACGTCGATCAACGGCGCCAAATGGATGAGTCGAGCATGAGAGATGGCTCTGCTAGCGGTTTCAGTGATCTAGATGCTCATGCCAGGCATGCTCCGAGAATTGACAACCAGCCCGACTTGCCCTTGGCATGAATGTGGGACGAACCACTGTGCTCTGGCATCGTACCGTAGATCAATCTCGAAGATCCTCCCCAACAAGAGATCTGAAGTGACTTCCTGGGCGTATGGCAAGCGTACCATCATGATTCTGGCGCGTTGGGATGCCAATGGCACGGGAAGTCGGATAAGGCCGAGGTCGACAGTCAAATTCGGGACTATGTACTGGACTCCTACAGGTGATAACCCTTCATCTTGGGAAGCATAATCATTTGTTGTCGGGTTCGCGCCTAACCGAATAAACGACCACCCGGATTCCACTTGCCAGAGCTCCTCTTACAGATCGATGATATCGAACTTCAAGCGGTAAGCACAGCTTCGTCTGTGCCGAAGGACGACACCAGTAGCCATGGCCTTTAGCTACGTAATCGACTCTCATTTACTATTTTCAAAACATCGTCGGCCCTTCTTGACCGGGTGCTTCTTACCAGGTATGCATGCGCCGGGGCACTGCAACACCAACCCTATGGGTTGTGGGAAGACAACCTATCCAACCATAAGCAGCAATACGTTCAGATGTCGAAGCCTGAGACATGTCTACCATATCGGGACAGCTGACGCTCTTGAACAGAGTTTAAGTCTAGCTGCTTGCATTGTCTCCGGCAGGTGGGGGTCGCACGGACCAACTTGGTGATGGCCAGAACTGGCCATGTGCAGGGACCGAGACATGGGCATTCGTCATACCGGTGATGGAAACGGGAGGAACAAATATCCCATTGAGTTTAGGTGCTCGCGCACATAAAGGACTTCAGGAGTGTCCTTCAACCTCGGGGAGGGTTGACCACTTCAATTGCCGCTTTGGACGAACTTTGGACTCCGACGTTGTCGTGAAAAAGCCAGTTCCTTTCTCAACCTAGAGGTAGTGAGCCATCAATTCGTTCGATGTGTCATTGGAACTTTTACAGAAGAGGGCTTGAAACAACTACCAAACACCAGACCACAAAGTCTGACGTGGCCGTCGAGAGAAGTGATGAGCCTCGAGACCGTCTGATATCCGTCGGCCAACAAAACCGTCCAACAAAGCTTCAGTTCGTCAACGCCAGGACTCTAGCACTAAGTTGTAGAGTTTAGACTAGTAGATCCGCCAAGGCGCTGCTATCGGCAGATCGTGCGGTTAGTAGGTTAGCTTTTTTGAGTTCTGCGAAGTGCATTAGACCGTTCTGCGCATCGTTGAGCAGCGATAACTGTCTGTCCAGAGTCGGTTGCTGGGCTACTTGTTCACTCGATATACACCGCTATTAGAGCAAGCTGCACACACATACACGTACTCGGGCGCAATTCCGTTCTGCACACTCCAGGGTTCCATTCCCGCCTTTTGCGGCTCTTGGAGTGGGATACGGGTAATGTGGGAATACGGGACAAGGGATGAGGAGCAGTGACCACCTCGATGTGACGACAAATGCCGGGGTAGAAGCCCACCATTAGACCTATGCTAAACGTCTTTGAGATCCAGAAGATCCCTTGTTGTTCAGGTTTGAGAGCTTGATCAGAGAAAGGGACCTGATACTCAGGGTCTTGTTATGTTTCTTTCTCTTCGCTGGCTCACGTCTTGTTTGAATCCTCAGCTCGGTGACCCGTCGCATCCAGCTCCGCTCCCTGGATCATCTCAGTAGCAGTCTAGGCCACGCCATAACCAATTGTACACCGCAAAGGCTCTTCGATATTCGACAACCACCAATTAAGAGCCTGGATTGGGTACGGTTTTGCGCAGCAATAGCCATTGCCAAGCCCCGTCGCCGCACCTGGTATCCCAAGCAAGCGCAATTGGTAGCGCAGGTAGCGGCACTATCACCCCATCTCCCTCGCGAAGTCCAGACTTCTAAGTCTAGACATAGACGCTTGTCCACCAACCCCCCCGCAACATTTGGTCCAACCGTCAACAACCTTTCTTCCTGCCCTCAGGGAGGACTTGACTCTATACGCTATTCCGGGTGAGAAACGACGTATCGCGCTGGGCCATGACCTGAAGCACGAGGTACCCCCGCCTCCCCTTTCTCCGAGCGAGGAGTAACAGATCAATGACCTGGTTTAAACCCGGACCCGACCAGTCGATGAGCAGCAGTGACCGACCGCCCTGCGCCTGGTGACGGCGAAGGTTACCATGACCAGAAATGAACCGATCTCCCGCTTCAGCTCGGTAACGAGCTCCAGCACTGACAGCGCGCGATCTTCCGCGACGGTGAAGCCGTTACCTGCGACACCCATCGCCACCACTCCGTCGCCTAGTGGCGGCAGCAACAGCAGGAATGTCGGCTCTTCTAAGCGCGGTGGTCCGATGCGCCTGAAGACCGACGGAAATGGCACGCTAGGCCGGTAAGTTCTCCCATCCCCGTAACCGTCTGACCTTGCGTCCGTAGTTGGCAAGTGTCTTTTCATTGTGCGCTTGTTCCCGGTGCCAGCCAACTTGCCTTTCGCGTCCTCTTCGCTTCTTGTATTCCCTCCCCCGCCGTTAGGACACCGCTGTGCCGGCTGGGTATGACGGAGGCCGTCCGGGTACCTGCACTGTCTGCACTTCGAGGAGCTTGTCACAAAAACATTGCTATCCTTGTCGTGTGCGTCTCACCAAGTTTAAAGAACAAAAACTGATCGGAGGTGCATCTGCGCCATCCCTACTGCAGCTCTAGCTCCGCCCGACAACAAGAACGACCCGTCTCGCCCACGTCGCCGCCCGCATCACGTCTCGCTTTGTCTCCGCCGTCCGCCAGCTCCAGCGTAAATGCCTCCCTCCGCGAACATAGGATGAGCGACTTTGGCAATTACCGCCGCGACCTGGCCAGTATCGAACCATATGGCCGGAGCCAGCCCGGCGCCAACAATAACGCCCATTCGGGTTCGCTGGGTCAGATCACGCCTTGGATGACAGGCGAGCGCTCCGGTTCGATTGCGTCGTCGGGTGGCCCTGCCAACATTGCGACAAGCTTCTATAACGACTCGAGCGACAACGTGTCGCTGGCCTCTCAGGTGTCGCCGGGACTGCGCTCGTTGAATGTTCGATCGGGACAGACTCCTGCAACCAGCACCGACTCTCACGAGACCGCATACTTCAACGACGATAGACGCCCCTCGATAGCGAGCATAACCACTACTGCAAGCAGTACAAACTCGAAAGCGAGCGGCACAAGAGGTGGCATAAGAAAGCTGCAGGGATTCTTTGGCGAGGAGTTCCCAGGGAAAGACTCTTCCGAGACCAGTCTTCCGTCTGGAGGGAAGGAGCATCGCTCGCATTCGTTTCAACACGGCAGGGTCGGCCGTGACAGACACCACTCCAACGCGACAGTCGATCATGCGAGAGAAGCTTCGCCAGCGCCATCACGGCCACGGACTCCAGTTCCAGCCCCCGACGTTGTGCCATTTCTCTACCAAGAAGCTGAAGTAAGAACAACCCGACCCGCCGCCTTTGAAGGATGCGCTTTACGGTGCTCTTGCCTCGCTGCACTCTCTCTTTGTCCAATGCGGTTCATGATACCAGGTAATCAGCAATCCAGTAGCTAACTACTAGTACCTGTAGGACATTGCGCGCTTCGGCGAAGCTCCAGTCCGAGATACCCTTGCCGGCCCAGATCGACAGCGCTATATCAACGAAAATACCTCGCGAGAACCTCCCAAAACAGCCTCGTCCGGCCGCTCAGCGCACTCGCTCGTACATATACCGCACTCTCACAAGCATAATAAGAGCAATGACGATCCGAGAGCCTTGAGGCCATCCGTCAGCAGGGAAGATTCGACAGCCAGCGTCCCAGCCTTCAAAGATCGCGCAGCGTCGACGACCATGTATGGTTCGAGATCTCGAGCCCAGAGTCCTGCGCCTAGTGGAAGCAGTAGCAATACCTACTTCGGGACCAAGAACGGCTCTCAAGACTCTCCAGCGGCAACCGGCACCCCAGCCCAAAAGAAGGGCCTATTGAACCGCCTGCGCAGGCATCACAAGGACAAGGATGACTCGGCCAACCTGCAGAAAACCCCCTCCGTCTCTACACACTCTCTCCCCCCACGCCCCTCGAAGCAAGACCTGTCGCGAGCCGTGATAGACGTGCTGCCGTGGGCTGAGCCGCCAGCCGCCGTCGAGCAGCGCAACAACAACAACAACAACAACAACAACAACAACAACAACAACAACAACACTAACAACGCTCAAGCTTACCGTCCGGGGTACACTCGGAATCAGACGTTCAACAACAAGTTCCCATTCTCTAAGAAGAATCGGTCCCTCAAGCGGCACGATGACCCGGACGAGCTTATTGGGCCGACGGACAGGAAGGCTGACGGCACGATTCACGAACTGGACATGGATCTGAGTAATATGGAGGGGATTC
>Ga0209127_100692_pt1 | contig 11516 bp, 5 predicted proteins | sample LakSupMetagenome_FD_187469 | JGI IMG/M metagenome (GOLD analysis project Ga0209127, IMG submission 187469) | Freshwater microbial communities from Lake Superior, Canada - Sta WM archaea (SPAdes) (version 2) | ecosystem: Environmental > Aquatic > Freshwater > Lake | place: Lake Superior, Canada...
TTCCAGCAACTACCCGAATCATCACCAACAACTGTTCGGACACATGCAAGCAGACGAAGAAGGCTGGGAACAGGTCGTCCATAAGCCGGACAGGTTGATTGCGACCTGGCTCAACGGAGGTGATCGTACAGACGGGGAGTCGCGTCCACTGGGGATGATTCGGAAGGAACTGCTATCGACCATGACGCACAAGGAGAGGAGCCTACTGTACCGCGACTGGCTGAGGGACATCCGCGACCCCCTCATCAGAGACATCGTCAGCACGGAGCGCGAGTTCGCAATAACCAAGACCCAGCGGGACCGAGTGCGGCGAGATGTGGATCTCCGTTGCCTGCAACAAGCTGGGATTGTCGGGGTGACAACAACAGGGCTGGCAAGGAATCTCGATCTTCTCCGGAAGTTGAGGTGCAAAGTCATGGTCTGTGAGGAGGCCGGAGAAGTGCTTGAAGCCCACATTCTGACAGCGTTGCTGCCATCAGTCGAGCATGCCATCCTCGTCGGGGATCACCTGCAGCTCCGGCCACAGATCCAGAACTACGACCTGCAGAGCACGAACCCCCGAGGGGAGAAGCATTCCCTGGATCTCTCGCTGTTCGAACGTCTCGTGAAGCCGCCGCATGAAGACGATGTCCGTCTCCCTTTCAGTGTCTTGCACACTCAGCGTCGTATGCACCCTTCAATCGCGGAGCTGGTTCGATCGACGTTGTATCCGCATTTGACCGACGGCGGGAAGGTGTCGTCGTATCCGGAGGTTGTGGGCTTGAAGAAGCGGCTCTTCTGGCTGCATCACGAGAATCTCGAGGCGGGCGCGTCAGACTCGGATCCGACCAGCACATCGCACGCGAACTCGTTTGAGATCGAGATGACCGTGGCCCTGGTGTCACACTTGGTGCGACAGGGCGTATATGGGCCAGATGATATCGCAGTGCTGACACCTTACCTCGGCCAACTTCTCAAGCTGCGTCGGCGGATGGAGTCCATGTTTGAGATCTCGATCAACGACCGCGACATGGAGGACATCGAAGCCCTTGCCGAAGATGACAATGCAACATCTCTCACTCAGCAGCTTCAGGCGGCCAAGGGCCCGAGCCCTGTCGCAAAGACGACACTGCTCAAGAGCCTCCGCGTGGCCACAGTTGACAACTTCCAAGGCGAGGAGGCCAAGGTTGTTGTTATCTCTCTGGTTCGCAGCAATCCCCAGAACAAGTGCGGCTTCCTCAACACTCCGAACCGGATCAACGTGCTGCTGTCCCGAGCGAAACACGGCATGTACATCATCGGAAACGCGAACACCTACAGCCCCGTGCCCATGTGGTCTTCGGTCATCAACACCTTGCAAGCGAAGGGAAACTTTGGCACAGCCCTCGAGCTACAGTGTCCTCGTCATCCCGACACCCCAATGCCCGTTGCAAAGGCTGATGATTTCCTGGTACACGCTCCGGAGAGCGGGTGCAACGAACCCTGCAACAAGCGATCGCAGTGCGGACACAAATGTGGTGGACGATGCCACTCAGAGGTGCTGCACACAGCTTTCAAGTGTCTGGAGAAGTGCCAACGATTGAAACCGGGGTGCACACACGCCTGCCCGTTGGTCTGCGGCGATAAATGCCATGATCGATGCCAGACGATGCTGACAGACCTCAGCCTCAAGCTGCCCTGCGGTCACACGGTAAGCGAGGCACGGTGTTGGGAGGTCCAGAATCCCACATCCATCAAGTGCCGGGAGGTGGTCACACGTAAGGTTCCCGACTGCGGCCATCTGGTCAGTGTCGCCTGCCATGTTACTCCTGGCAGTGTCAAGTGCGATGCTCCGTGTGGACACGAACAGGAGTGTGGGCATACCTGCAAGCGCAAATGCTGCGAATGCAGGGAGCGGAAGGACGGCAGGGTGGTCATTGTGAACCACGGGATCTGCCAGCAGGTCTGCGGCCGCAAGTACACGACTTGTCGACACAGCTGTCGAGACACCTGCCACGGATCTAGGGGCTGCTTGCCCTGCGCCGAGCCCTGTGAGGTGCGGTGCAGTCATTCGAGTTGCAGCAAGAAGTGTCACGAGCCATGTGCACCGTGTGCTGAGGCGAAGTGTGCTTCTGGCTGCCCGCATAGTCAGTGCACCATGCCATGCGCCGCACCCTGCGACTTTGTGCCTTGCTCGAAGCGCTGCGCCGTTATCTTGAGCTGCGGGCACCAATGTAAGTTCTGCCACGCGCTCTCCTCAGCATTCCCACCCTGGGCCCCCTTACTGACGTTGAACCCCGTCACAGGTCCGTCTACTTGCAGCGAGCCCTGTCCTGAGGCGAAATACTGCCAGGATTGTGGTGCAGAATCGGTGAAGTCGACCATTGTCGATTTCATAGAGATGAGCGAGTACCGCGACATCGACCTGGACAAAGATCCCTGCATATTCCCAGACTGCGGGCACTTTTTGATGGTGACCTCGATGGACGGGCAGATGAACATGTCCGCCCACTATTACTTCAACCCGGAAGCCGGCCATCCCGTCTCGATCAAGGCCTCATGTCAGCCCTTCTCTATGGACGAGATCAAGGTCTGTGCCACGTGCCGTGGCCCCCTACGCAATGTGGCGCGCTACGGCCGCATAGTTCGCCGGGCCATGCTCGACGAGGCAACCAAGAAGTTCATCACCTGGTCCATAGACCGTCACTTGCGCTTGGCGAATCGTCTGCTCTCGGAGAAGGGCCGCATTGAGACGACTCTTGAGGACGCGAAGAAGATGCCTCGCCCATCGCAGCCGGCTGGGAAGGCTGTCATTGCGCCGTCCCACTCTCGCATCGGGCAGCTTCACGCGCTCTCGAAGGCAGCAGGTCGAAATCGTTACGACATGCTAACACGGCTGTGGAGTGATATCAGCAGCTTTGCGGGCGAGGTGCGGAGGGAGGAGCAGCCGTTCCAGCGCGTGGCTGACCTAGTCAAGTTCGCCAACCAACAGCACATTACGCGCGGTGACTTTGTCTTTGACGATTCGGTCCTCCAGGTCAAAGGAACGACCATGGCGGCTGCACTACTTCTCAGTTGCGAGATCGTTGTGTTTTCCGACTTCCTCGAGCTTCGCAGGGGCGGCAGCACCAGCGAGGAGTATGCGGAGATCAAGCTGGACTTTGACGCCCACCTGGCCGAGTGCTTGAATCTGCTGGAGCTGGCACGCAGGTCAAAGCTGCTGAGGCAGGAGGTCGAAGGCCACATCTACTATGCACAGTTCTGCGGCTTCGCTCGGATGCTCTGCCAGAAGTCGGACACTGCTGCCACCGCGCAAGGTCCGGCGCAGACCCTCCTCAACACCACCTGGGCCAGTCCACCCCAGACCAGCAACCACGACGTGCTCAAGGAGAAGGGCCTCGCGCACGCGGCCGAAGCCTCGGCCGTCATCGCGGCGCACCCTTCGTCGCTCGCCGACCTGGCCGCGCAGGTCGAGGCCGCCGAGAACACGCTGCGCGACGGCGTGTTCTACCAGGCCGTCTCGACCGAGGAGATGCGCGCCGTGTACGCGGCCATGGCGGGCAGCTTCCGTGGCACGGGACACTGGTACACGTGCGAGAACCGGCATCCCTTCACCGTCGGCGAGTGCGGCATGCCGATGGAGCAGGTGCGGTGTCCCGAGTGCGACGCCCCGATCGGGGGGCGGGATCACCGTCCGGCCGAGGGGGTGCGCAGGGCGGCCGAGATGGACGAGTTGGCGGGGGGTGTCGGGGAGATGAACCTGTGAAGTACGGTCTATGGGACGATTGTACTGCGAGTCAGAGAGCAAGGGAGAACGCGTGGCTATGTTTTGCTTTTGTCGAGGGGAGGATGGACAAGATGTACAGTGTCGCATCTGCCTGCTGTTTCACGAATTCTGATGGGGAGCATATGTGCCCAGCCTGCGAGGCAGCATCGACCGGCATCTGTTCTTTCTCGTGGGATGGTAGCTCTCTGTAAATGGGATCAGTGTACAGTTAATTGAGCCACCGGTTGGTAGCATAAATTGCTGAACAAATCATATTTGCAAGCTACGAGGGCCACTCACTGCTTGTTACCGAAGCCCCCCAGTATCATTATGCAACACATCGTGAGCCGTGTCATAAGCGTGTCTATTTCGAGTCCAAGCCACAGTGCTACCATTAGATGTCCAGAATAACCTTCCAACACCGGCCATTTTCAAGTACCAAAAAATCACTTATTGTCCGAGACTTTTCTGCTCTCCCTTCCCATCCTAACCTCCCCGTCTCTCATCAAGGATAGAAAGCGGCCCCGGCCTCGATCCTGTCCGGGTCGAGGCTCGGGTATGCGGGCCAGAAGGCGGGCGCCATGGGGTCGAGGTTGCGGTCGAACAGGTTGTCCATCTCGCCGAGGCCGACGTCGAGGTCGGCGGCCGAGTCGTCGAAGAAGTTGAAGAGGTTCAGGGCCGCGAGGGGGTCGTCGTCGACTGGGAAGGGGAGGGAGGAATGGGTGGATCGTGGGAATGAGGGGGATGAGGTGGAGGTTTGGGGGAAGGGGATGGAGGTGGAGGGGAAAGGCGGGACTTGTGGGTTTGGATTGGGGTTGGAGTTGGCGTTGGACAGGGAGAAGGGATGGGGCAGGCGGTGGTTGTTGTTGCTGTTGTTGGCTGATTGTGTTGCCGCCGCCGCCGTCGCCGAGGGACTAGACGTGTCGGGACCGGTGGTGGCAAGATGGCCCGCGCGGACGGGCGGCGGCGGCGGACACTTGCGCTTGATGCTGTCCTGTACCTTCTCCATGCCCTCGACGACCTTCTGGGCGAGGTTGTAGTTGATCCTGGCGCTGGTGAAGACGCGCCCCCACTCCTCGAGCACGGGGAGGACCTCCATGAAGGCGGCCCTGCCGCGGGCGCGGAACATGGGGATCTGGCTGAAGCGCCACTTGCGGTAGGCGACGCTGAGGGAGATGGAGAGGGCGTAGGGGATGAAGGGGAGGGGCCCCACGTCGTACTGCTTGGTTATCTGGAGGATGCGGTCGGCCGAGATGGAGCGGCGGGCGTTGAGGAGCGGTTGCGGGAGGTGGGGGTACTCCTCTGCCAGCGGCGGCTGGTGGTGCGGGTCGTCCGGCGATCCCGGGGCAGGGTGGCCCTCGAAGGCCTGCCGGGTCTGGCGGACGGAGAGGGCGCAGACGGCGTGGTGGAAGACCTCGATCGTGGCGATGAGTGAGGGGGGCGCGTTCTGGGCGCCCGACTCGAGGATCAGCCGCTCGAAGACGGAGACCTCGGCTGACTGGAGGGAGGGGGAAGTGCGGCTGAAGGGCCGGTACAGGTCCTGGATTAGGTTGAGCTGCCAGACGACGAGGATGAAGAGCCGGAAGATGGGCGGTTGCATGGCGGCGTACTTGAGGATGTCGCGGTCGAAGTCGCGCTCGGCGAGGAGGATGGGGCGGCCGTGGAAGGAGGCCATCATCCGGTCGAGGGCGAAGATGCAGAGGAAGATGCGCTCGATGTCCTCACGGCAGCGTTGGCGGTGGGGTTGGTCCGTGCGTGGTGTCGTTTCGTCGTGGCGGTCGTGGATGTGGTGGGCCTTGTCGTAGACCTCGAGGTGGAGGCCGATGGAGAAGACGATGGACATGGCTTGGGTGAAGAGTCGGGCGGGGCCGTCCCAGTCTTGTTCTTCCAGCGGTTGCCAGTACATGGCCATGAGTGACAGGATGCGGATTTGGTCTAGGAGTCGGTTGCTGAAGTCTATCTCCTGGATCAGCGCTCGCACGAGCTGAGACACTTTGCCGGTGAATTCCTGGTATGACAGCGCGGCCGGGTAGGCTTCGAGGCGTAGGTGTGGTTTGGCCTCGCGGTCTGTCGCTGCTGCAAGACTGACGACCAGCTTGATGGCCCGGTCTATCCTGCTGGCTCCGAGGTTCATCAGCCGCTTCTCGTCGAAAATAGGAAATATTGGCTGGATCTTGCTAAGGTAGATGCTCCTGAGCTTGGTAAATGCAGACTGAGGCGGGTCAATGTCGGCGAGACACCTGTCCAGCCAGTTATTCCGGGCCGTCCGCATGGCTTCTTCTAAGGATGTGATGTCTTCCGGCACAGTAGCCCGGGAGGCCAATGGGGATCTACCATCATTGACCAGCCCCGAGGGCAGTGGTTTTCGAGCCGGGTTCCGTCCATTTCTAACCGGCTGGACTGGTTCCTTCCATATCCCGATAGCGGAGTCGCGCTGCTGGTGTGAAGACGGCGACGTCCGGGAGACCTCCGCCATGGCCGATATCAAGATGTTCTCGGGGTTGAGATCGCCCACAAACCGGGCTTGCGGATCTTCCTCCTCTTGAGAGTCAGCCGAGACGATGCCGCCGCCCCCTTGATCGGACAATCCGAGCAGGTGTGACGCCGCAGTGGAAGTGTCCTCATCTACTAAGTCAATAGGAGCAGACGGGCGGCCCATATCAGAACTGGAAAGAGATCGGGGCGGCGCATCCACCCTGCGAATCCGCTTAGAGTCCCGCGGATCATCAAGAGCCAGCAAAAGGCGAGCCGCCTCGGGTCCGTGATTGCACTTCTTCTTCTTCTGCCGGCACGCCAGACATGCATGCTGGACCTGCTTTCGCTTCACCGGCAGCCCAACAGCGTCGGAGGCGACAAATCTCAGACGGCCACCATTCGGCGTCTGGCCGGAAGGGTGGTCGCCGACAACCTGCTGGCCCGCCATCTGGCTTGACCCGACAGGAGCCTCAGAGATGATTGGCGGATCTGTGGGGCCGAGACCCAGCCCACTATCTGGCGGCGGAGAAGGGAAATACAACAGGGAACCAACAGCCGGGTCTTGAATTCGGATGAGACGATCATCCAAGCGTGGGATTGACGGATTACGTGGAGGCGGTTTGATGAAGGCGGCACTGGCGCGGTGTTGCAGCGGAGGGAGGACTGAAATTGGCGGTATGACAGTTTCTGGAAATGCCGCTGCAACAGATGAAGGACTGAAATCGGCGGTGTAGCGTATTCAGGAAATGCCGCTGACTTAGCAGGCATGGGCGGAAGCAAGCTAACCGTATTCGGTAGTCCCGCCAACAGCACTCGCAGCATCTTGCACCTTTCCGAGCACAAACCGACGGACATCACAGCACGACTTCGTAGGGTGTAGAAATACTTAAAAGAAAGCAGTCAACCATGTCTTACCCGAGTAGAATAGGCCCAATTCTGTCCATAAGCAATCGATTCGTGACCTAATCCCTCGCCTACTCTGCTGGTCCAACTGCGCTCGCAAACCAACAACACTGACATCATCACCATCACAATGCTAAAAACAGCATCCAAATCCCTCCCCCCCTCAATATCCAAGCTGCAGACCCGCGCGGTCAACATGGCAGCCATGGCCGCGCCCCAAGCAGCCAAGCGCGAAGGCGACATATCCGACTCCTTCGCCTCCCTCTCAGGCAAAGCCGCCGTCCCCCTCCCCTCCCGCTTCCGTGACCTCAAGCTATCCCTCTCCGCCAGCCGCGAAGAGGCCCTCACGGCGAGCTGGAACCGCCTGCTCAGAGTCCTCCGGACGGAGAACCCCGTCGTAGCCCGGGCCGGCCCCGCCATCATCCCCCAGCTCCGCTTCAGCCACCTCGACGCCGACCTCGCGTCCAAGCGCGACGAGATCCGCCGGCGCGGCGCCGCCGTCGTTCGCGGGGTGATACCGGAGGGCGAGGCGCGGGGTTACAAGGACGAGATCGAGGCGTACGTCGCGCAGAACCCGCATACTAGGGGGTTCCCCGCGGAGAACCCGCAGGTCATCGAGCTGTACTGGTCCGAGCCGCAGATCAGGGCTAGGGCGCACCCGAACATGCTGGCGGTGCAGAGGACGTTGATGACGGGGTTGTGGCACGTCAAGGACAACCAGGCGCCGATTTCGCTGCGGTCACCGCTCAGTTATGCGGACCGGTTGCGGATCCGGCAGCCAGGGGACGCGAAGTTTGCTTTGGGCCCGCATCAGGATGGTGGCAGTGTGGAGAGGTGGGAGAGGGAGGGGTATGCAGCCGGGGGAGGGGTGTATAATGATGTTTTTGAGGGGCAGTGGGAGAGGTATGACCCGTTCGAGGCGGCTGGTCGGGTGGGTGCGGTGACGAATCGGTATGATGGGCTTGGGGCTTGTAGTATGTTTAGGATGTTTCAGGGGTGGCTGGCTATGAGTCGGTCGGGTCCAGAGCAGGGGACTCTGCTGGTCAACCCGTTGCTGAAGGAGAGTACGTCGTATGCGCTGCTGAGGCCGTTCTTCAAGCCGGTGAAGGAGCTGGCGGAGCTGGACGGGAGCAAAGAGGAGTTCCTGGACGAGAAGAACTGGAAGTTCACTGCCGGTGAGGAGATGACCAGTGATCTCCAAGGCGCGACGCCTGGGCATGGGCAAGAGTTCCCGGAGGGAATGCACCCCCATCTCGAGCTCGAGAAGACGATGATCCATATGCCCGAGGTCCGCCCAGGGGACTTTGTCATCTGGCACTGTGACAGTAAGTATTCCCAGCCCTTGCTGCAGTTCTGATGCTAACAGCGGGCCAGCAATCCACGCCGTGGACAAGAAGCACAACGGCACAACGGACTCGAGCGTTCTGTACATCCCCGTCTGCCCGACGACGGAAGAGAGCGCCAAGTACGTCGCCAGGCAGCGAGCGGCTTTCCTCGAGGGAACACCGGCGCCAGACTTCCCCGGCGGGATCGGCGAGTCGAAGCACGTCGGTCGTCTAACTGAAGAGGACGTTAGACGACTTGCCACACCCGTCGGTCTGCAGTCTTTTGGGCTAGATAAGCTTGTGCCGACTGATGGCGAGACGGAAGGTGGTGTGCAGGCGATACGGCGTGCCAACGCGGCGCTGGGGTTCGGCAACTAAGAAACGAAATGCCGCACTCAGTGGTATTCCGTCTTTGCGCTTGAAGAGAGATGGCGCTAGGTATGTTAAAGGATGAGATCGATAACAAGCTAGGCCTTTATGGGGTGGGTGAAGTTTCCAGGCATCGAGCACCGGGTTCTGTTGGGGACTGAGTGTTGTGAGCCTCGTTTGAGGGAAACGGGGATGGATTGACGGCGTCAGTCTGCTGAAAAAGGATCTGTTGAATGATGAGCATTCCTTAGGCGTTGACATATTGTGCGAACAACTGTACGTGGACGAATGGCGCAGGGCAATATTGAAGATACCACTGCATTTCTCAGCTATCTGCATGTGCATGTGAAATGCATGTGAAGTCTCTCATCATCGTTGAGGGTAGAGCAACAACCTCCTTGTAAACTTCATCTACCCTCAGTTGCACATCCAACCTGTATGCCACGCCCATCGGCCCAGTGTAATGGCACGTTGAGATTGCTGGGCAGGGAACGCAGGCGAAGCAAAAAAGTTACTTGACGTGAGATACGGAGACCGAGAGCCGCAATCAGACCTGCAAAGAAAAGCACGGCATTGCCTAGCAAATGGAGACTGTTAGCTTGAGTTCGACTCATCTAGCACTAGGCGAGAACAAAGATCGAAGTGAAGAGTCCCATCTCAGAGTCTTGTAACGGATTCCAGTCTTGTAACCTTTCCACGGATGGGGATACGCACTTAAGAGGGATCAGCACGCGAAATTTTACCTCTTTCCTCACCACCCGCAGAAGAGCGAGAGGTAGAAGGCCCCTGTATCATCATGGAAGTGGGAAAGAACGAAAAATGAGGATGGTTGGCATACTTACCTGATACTGATGGTTGTCTGGCTCTGGCTCGCAGTTATTTGTTTGATTAGATGGCCCAAATCTCGTCAGTCACGGCTTGATAGCAATGGCAAGTTTAAAGGATGCGAAGTTGTTACCCTCCCAATGAATGGGATAGTGCAGCAACGTGGCCGAAAGTACTCAACTCAAGACCCTTAGACTAAGATTGCTGGTGATACGCTCCCATAAATAATGGCCGGACGGTTTCTGAAGGTCATGCTGATGGAAGGGAACAAGAAAATAGAAAGAGAAGCTTACCCAGTTGATCTCATAAGTGGTAGAGTACGACCTTTACTGGGCTGAAAGCTGAACTCTGACAAAAGCAAGCAGCAAAACAAAGAAAGATATTAGGTAAGATGAAGGCTGAAAATGATGAGATTAGAGGATGGACATAATGACAATCAAGAAGGATGGAGTTGAAGGGAGGAGTTGAAGCCTGAAGTAGTTGAGGAAGTTGAGGACCGGGAGTGGAGGCTACCTAAGTAAAATCGAGGTTATATTTAGCAGTAGATGGGGGATTACTTGGAAGAAAAAGTGAAAGTCACTACCTTAGTGTTGGTACCTACGTCGATCAGCTACACAGAACTTTCATTTACAGGGTTATGATAGATGAAGCAGCGGACTAGAGGGTGTCAGGCGCGTTGCTCACCTACAGTGGCGAAAAGATTATATGGGGTTCACATCGTAGATCTACTATCCTCATAGAATATGGTTCGAGTCTCACAAAGCGAAACCAAAATCCCATAAAAAAAGTCGAGCGACAAAAAGTTGAATAAGTGCCTCACTGTTGGTGCGTTCCTTGTCGTGGCCGGGGGCACAAGGATGACCTGGCGTGCGATAGCAAGTGGTAGCAAGTACACTTTAAGGCCGTTCGACCATACGGACAGATCATCGACGCTGACAATCAGGGCTCGAAAACGAATCGATATACCTCAAAAGGCTGGCGTTGTTCACCAGACTCTCACCTTGGCTCACCGACTTTACACCAAGATTTGAAATGGCTCACCGAGCCCTTTTCGGGGCGCTACTCTATCTCGCCATTCTGCCAATGGACCTCGAACTCAGTACAAGGTAAAGTCGACCTAAAGGAAGCGTTCAGTACACCATTTGCCCACTTAGGCAGTCGTCGTCGTAGCCGTTGGAACTATCCTACACGTCATCCTTCTTTCGGGCTCCCTCATGCTCCCTCCTAGTTATAGCTTCTATCCTACTCACTCTGAAAAGGAATGATGGGAATACCCCAAACTCCCAACTGCGAGTATGCACCCACACCAGCCCCTCGTCCTTCTCCCCCATAGGAATACCCAGCTCCTGCAGCTTCTTACAAGCAAGCCACAGACACACCCTCCCGTCCGGTTTGTAATGTCCGCTGGCATCACTTAGCATAGTAACCGACGACGAGACACCGCCATCCCAAACAAGGCTGACACACAGCTCACCGGCGCAGAGCACGGGCCTGCCACCGCCCAGCTGACTGTGTCGGATGTGCTTGCCTCGGTCGCCTTCGTGGTCGTAAGTGGTATATACCATCTCGTTGCCGGAGGTGAGGACCTAGGTGTAAGTAGTGTTTGGGCCGTTGGGGCCCAGTATCCTGGACCGGTTGGTGCTGGGCTCCTAACCCAGGATCCGACCGTCCACGAATCCCGTGATGACCCCAACGCCGGGAATCTGGGAGGTGTTGTAGGAGCGTAGGCTGTACCGGTCCTGGGCGTGTGTTAGTTGTGGATCAAGAAAGAATGGGAAGCAGTTGAATTCAACGCGAAGTAGAAGGCTAGGGCGGGAAGTGGAGAGACTTGCTCTGGCCCATAGGACATAGTTGACGCTAAAGGTATGAGGCTCGACCTTGTAAGGAAGGTAGCT
>Ga0209127_100693_pt1 | contig 11509 bp, 7 predicted proteins | sample LakSupMetagenome_FD_187469 | JGI IMG/M metagenome (GOLD analysis project Ga0209127, IMG submission 187469) | Freshwater microbial communities from Lake Superior, Canada - Sta WM archaea (SPAdes) (version 2) | ecosystem: Environmental > Aquatic > Freshwater > Lake | place: Lake Superior, Canada...
CGCGACGATTCTGCGTTTTGGACAAGGAGGTCAGCGACACCACCATCGCGTTGCTCAGCGACCGAAGACAGGACGCTTCTGCATCCGTCGTGCATCACCCTACACCCGGTCATATTCTCGATTCGATCTACGCTCGCTCTACCTGTTCCGACGATTTAATACACATACATCCTTTTTCAAAGAGAAACTTTGTGTGTTAGGAGATAAGACCCGTGAGATTTGGGGATTGTTGCGTTTTGGATATACCATTGTTACGTTCTCGACTCCCGGCCGAACCCCCGTACACAAGTACAAGGTTAAGCTTGTGTGAGGGGCTTGAACACCCCGACCGACGGCCACAATGACGAATCCACGGATGTCAATGTACTCTGTGGCCTCGGAAGGCCTCGGTGCACCTCGAGCTGCCGGCCAGCAAGCCTCCCAGGTCTCGACGACGACCTTGTTGAACGCCATCCACAATATATATCTCTCGTCCCAGTCTTACCGACTGGATGCTGGCTCAAGCGTTGTCGTCAACACATGGTTGACTGCCGCTCAAGCTGGCCCAGATGGCCGAACGGGAGGCACTGTGGATGCCGCACTGGCGGCGAGGGCATGGGAACATGCTCGTCGCCGTGCTGAAGATGGTTGTATAATACTAGGGTAAGCTCGAGACACTCATTCGATCAGGCAGTTTCAACAAGTGGTTCCTAACAATCATGTAGCTCCCTCCACACCTCGACACCCTCGTTGTTGACCCCGTTCCTCACCACGCTACCTCTGTCCATACCTTCGTCGCTCTTTCGGGGTCTCGAAGCACTGAAACCAATGCTGAACTGTGTCACGCCCTACAACCCTTCCACTCCGCGGCATACAGCTCTCGGTGTCACCTTGACATTGAACCTCGCCGGAAATCTCACAGCAGCCACACTCGCTCTCTCATCTGGCGGCATCGATACCACAAAAGGACTGCTGAACATCCCCTCTGAAGCAGGCTACCGAGCCTTCGATGTCTTCTACTACCTCTTGACTTCTGCCTCTACACCCGCAGAGCGAGAATTCCTCGGTCTCAAAGCTGCCTCCAGCTATACCCTCCTCTCGAGGTCTGGCACATACGACCCGCCGTCGTACCTCCCTGCCGCCGACGATGCTGCCGCTGCCGACGATTTCCGTTCAGCACTGAAGGATATTGGAATCAAGGGCTCGGCGTACCGGAACTTCATCTCCATCTTGGCTGGACTCCTCAAGCTCGGCAACACTATCGACTACACGATGGATGATGACGCACTGGACGAGCTCTTCGAGGACGTCAGTGGCTTGCTCGGCATGGAGCCCGAGGCATTGGCTAAACAATGCTCGACCCAGGATCGAGGCACCTTTATTGGCGGCCTATACGAAGCTTTGGTCGACTGGGTCATCACAAAGGCCAACGAAGCCATTTCGGCTCAGATGGCCCGCATTCGGGATGGAGACGAATCGCCAGACGGCTCCCGAGGCGATAGGACTCCGAGGTCAAACGAAGATACGGCAGATACGGTCTGCATAACGGTGGTTGAGATCCCTGATCCCACACTAGGCAAGGCAGTCGCCATGCGTGGCATCTTCGACGACAGCATGGGCATCAACTCGGAGATGAAGCAAGATGGGGTTGAAGTCGATGCTGCGGGAAGTTCCGTGCTACGGGAGATGCAGACCGCCGTCGCGGAGTGCGGGCCAGATCTTGGCATCATGACTGGTCCGGCGGGTAGAGACCGCCAGAACATGCTTGAGAAGCGTGAGGAGATCCTCGAGAAGATGGGATACGCAGCAGACGACGACGGCTTCCTGAAGAAGCTCCTGTTCCCAGTATTTGGCCAGGGCATCAATCTCGGCCGCAATGCCCGATTTGACCTCCCTGCTCTTTTGAGCAGCAGCAGAGTTTGGTACCACTTGGCCATCCACCCCACGGACGAGTCGCCTGCCAGTCTCGCGGCTTTACCGTCAGTCACTTCTGCTTGGTCCGCCGGCACTGTCTCGCGTCAGCTTCGTGCTTGGAGGCTTCCGGAGTGGGCCAACAGGAGAAACAAGCACCTGGACTTCACAGCGGATTTTGATCACGAAGAGTTCGTGCAGCGATACCATTCACTAGGCTGCAAAGACGGCCGAGACGGGATCGAAAGCTGGATTTTAGAGCGCGGGTGGAGCAATGGTGAGGTCGTCGTGGGCAACGACCGCGTGTGGATGCGGGAAAGCGCCTGGTGGGAGGCCGAGAGCATGCTTGACATGAAGCCAGTAGCCAGCAGTGTGATGGGCATGGACACCAATCTGCCTATGGGTAACTTCATGACTGGACCCCTGGAGTCTGGCTATTCTGCAAATGGCAGCGGCTACTTCAACAACCCCCTGGCCGACGTTACACCCACTGGCAGCAATGAGCAGCTCTTCCCCCAGGGCATGCATCAGAGGAACATGAGCCAGCCGACTCTGGGACACGGTACCATGGCAGCCCCTTCCATTGCCCCTTCGGGCATGCGGAATGTCAGGACTGGCGACTACGGTCTTGGTCCCAAGGGCGACAACTACAAGGGCGAGACGTACTACAACAATGACGGGGAACTCGTCGGTACTCTCGATCCAGAGCTTGCGGACCACAAGCAATTGCAGGAGAGGCCCATCAGTGCCAAACGGCGCACTTGGGTCTTCTTGGTCTGGGCCTTGACCTTTTGGATTCCTTCTCCACTGTTGCGATTCGTTGGTCGCATGAAGCGGCCCGATGTGCGATTTGCCTGGCGTGAGAAGGTCGTCCTTTGCATGTTCATCCTTCTGATCAACGCAGCTATGGTCTTCTGGATCATCTGGTTTGGTCGCCTGTTGTGTCCTAACTTCGACAAGGCCTGGTCGGTAGACGAGGTCAGCAGTCACCAAGGCCAGGACGACTTCTGGGTCAGTATTCGTGGAGGAGTCTATGATATCACCAAGTTCTGGAGGCTACAGCACAGCGACAGTACCATTCAGACGACTTCAGAGTTCATGCTGCCTCTGGCCGGCTTAAACATGGACGAATACTTCATGCCTCCGCTTCCACTGGTTTGCCCCGGACTCGGTATTGCCGAGTCCATCCAGTTGACTGCCAATACCTCGGTCGAGCATCCCGAAGCTCTGCACACATCTGGCTACTTCCAGGGCGACACGACAAGCGCGCTCCGGTCGGACACGTGGTACGCGGATCACTTTCTCCCCACCATCAAGGAGTATTACCACGGTGACTTGGTGTGGGATACAAAGTACGTCGCCGCCGATGGCAGGGATAACAACCACGAATGGTTCATCTATGAAGACAAGATCTACGACCTAACAGACTACTTCCATACCCTGGACATCATGAACAACCTGGCGTCGTACCAGTTCTTGAACACCGAGTTGACAGACGCCGTCCAGGCCAATCCAGGCCAAGACATCACCGAAGCTTGGACTGCCGTTATCAGGAGCGCAAGTGGAAACGACACCACGAGGGCCAATGTCCTGAACAGCATCAACTGCATCAAGAACACGTTCTACATCGGTATTCCAGACTTCAGAAAATCGCCCCGCTGCCAGGTCAACGGCTATATTCTCCTGTCCTTCACAGTCGTTCTTGGTGCTGCCATCCTGCTCAAGTTCGTCTCGGCCCTGCAATTCGGCTCCAAGCGGAGACCAGCGCCCCAAGACAAGTTCGTCATCTGCCAGGTTCCGGCCTACACGGAAGGCGAAGACTCGCTGAGGAAGGCTTTGGACTCTCTCACTGCACTCCAGTACGACAACAAGAGGAAGCTCATCTGCGTTATTTGCGACGGTGTGGCCATCGGTGCAGGAAACGACCGTCCAACGCCCAAGATCGTTCTCGATATCCTCGGTGTCGACCCCAAGGTGGACCCTCCCGCGCTGCCCTTCAAGTCCGTTGGCGAGGGCAGCCAGCAGCTCAACTACGGCAAGGTCTACTCCGGGCTGTACGAATACGAAGGCAATGTTGTTCCCTACCTCGTCGTCGTCAAGGTCGGTAAGGAGAGCGAGCAGAAGAAGAGCAAGCCAGGTAACCGTGGCAAGCGTGATTCCCAGATTCTGCTCATGAGCTTCCTCAACCGTGTCCACCACCGCGCGCCGATGAGCCCGCTCGAGCTTGAGATGTTCCACCAGATCAACAACATCATCGGCGTGGATCCCGAGCTCTACGAGTATCTCCTTATGGTAGATGCCGATACTTGCGTCAGAGAGGACTCGCTCAACCGACTTGTCGCAGCTTGTGCCAACGATGCCAAGATTGCCGGTATCTGTGGCGAGACGAGTCTGCAGAACGAGGAACGCTCGTGGTGGACAATGATCCAAGTGTACGAGTATTATATCTCGCATCACTTGGCCAAAGCCTTCGAGTCTCTCTTTGGCAGTGTCACCTGTTTGCCTGGCTGGTAAGTTGTTGTTTTTTCCTGGAGTATTCTACTCCTCATGCAATACTGACACACTTCCAGTTTCTCCATGTATCGCCTGAGGACCGTCGACAAAGGCAAGCCATTGATCATCTCCGACGACATTATCAGGGAGTACAGCGATTGCCATGTGGATACGCTTCACAAGAAGAACCTGCTGTCTCTTGGCGAAGATAGCTACCTCACCACTCTCATGACGAAGTACTTCCCCTACATGTCGTACAAGTTCATTCCCGATGCCTACTGTCAAACTGCCGCACCCGAGACGTGGAGCGTTCTGATCTCCCAGAGGCGTCGCTGGATCAACTCCACCATCCACAACCTGGCAGAGTTGATGTTTCTGAAGGACATGTGCGGCTTCTGTTTCTTCTCGATGCGCTTCATTGTGTTCCTCGATTTGCTCGGTACTCTCATTCTTCCAGCGACCTGTTTCTACCTGGGGTATCTCATCTACGTCGCCGCCACTCACCAAGGTCAATTCCCGCTCATCTCCATCATCCTACTAGCCGCCGTGTACGGCCTGCAGGCCCTGATCTTCATCCTCAAGCGACAGTGGCAGCACGTCGGCTGGATGATCATCTACATCATTGCCTTCCCTGTCTACTCCTTCATCCTGCCCATCTACTCCTTCTGGAACCAGGACAACTTCGCCTGGGGAAACACCCGCATCGTCGTCGGAGAGACAGGCAAGAAACAGTACCTCGCCGTGGACGACGAAGGCTTCGACCCCCGCAGCATCCCTCTCCAGCGCTGGGACGACTACGCGCTGATGAACAACCTCCCCGGCCGCCGCGGCAACCCCAACACCAACGAGAAGGTCGACAACGGCGTCTACGAGGAGACGTACGAGCTCGACGACATGAAGTCGGTGTACTCCTCCGTCCGCCAGCCCTCCGTCCTCACCGGCCTCCCTGGACGCGGCGTCAGCGCCTACATGCCGCCGCAGTCGCCCGCCCCGTTCCCCGCCGCGGGCGGTAGCCTGACCCGAAACTCGACCTACAACCTGGCCTCGCCCTTCAACGACCCGCACGGCCTAGCCCACCGCCAGTCCATGGCTTCCATGGGCGGCCCCGCCGCCGGCCCGTACGGCGCCGACGTGCAGCGCATGCAGTCGCCCTACCAGGACGTCCCCTCCGGCCGGAGCATGACCAACCTCCGCATGTCGATGAACCAGTCGCCCGGTCCCGCGCTGGGTACCGCCACCCCCAGGGCTTCAACAGTGTTTGGATACGCGGGCGGCAGCCGTCCTCCCCTGGGCACGCTTAACGAGTCGGGTCACATGTCCACCGTCTCGTTCGACTTCCAGCGGGGCAACGTCGGGCCCGACGACCTGGTCATCACCGAGGCGATCCAGGCCGTCCTGCGGGAGGTGGACCTCGATACGGTGACGAAGAAGCAGGTGCGCGCGTTGGTGGAGCAGCGGTTGCAGACGGAGCTGGTCGGGGAGAGGAGGACGTTTATGGATCGGCAGATTGACAATGAGTTGGCGAATATGTGAGAGAGGATAGGGAAGGGAAGTGGGGGAGAGATCATATCTAACTAATAACTCTGGCTTGCGTGGGGAACACGGGTTGGAGGGTTCATGTGTGACGACAGGGTCTGTCTTGTTCGGTCATTTTACAAAAAGATGTTCTGCTGGCGGCGTTGATCTATTGCTTCAATTTCTGTCTGGACATACTACGCACATACTTTCCTTTGGTAATTTCGGGACTTGGTCTGTAAAATTTGCATACCGGGAGATAGGGAAGCGAACGTAATGTGAAGATAGTCGCCTTGATACTGTGCTATCTGTTTCTGTCCTTTCCTGCGATCCCCACGCTGCTGCCCGGATCTCAACAATTGCTGCGAGGCTGCGGGAGGCATCTCCTGAACCTTCATGTCTTTCAACGAAGGACTGTAGTGGTCCGCCTGTCCAACGACGATATTGCCTGACATTGAACTCCTGAAATGACTCTGTAAGAGCCCTCAAGGGTCAGATGCTACGATTCCAGTTCCTGTAGGTGGTGGTGGCAGGGACTGCTGCCGCACATTGGTCTCAAGGAAGCCCGGTCCGAGTCGGAGACTCAACCCGGCCCGTTACCCCCTGAGCTGCCCACCACCACCACCACCATCCTCACCAAGCCCGGTAAGATACCCGCTCATGGCCTTCTCGGCATACTCAGCCATCATGTGTCCACCTCGACATTGACCGTCTCGCCCGCCTTCTTGCCCGCGATGACGACCCTCTCCTGCGTGTACCTTAGGCGATGAGCATGGACCTCCCACCACCGCCCCTGCTCGTCGTCGACCTTGGTGACCGTCAGGCTGGTCCCGTCCAGCGCCACGTAGCCCTTGTACATACACCACGTGCCTCAGCATGGCGCCTATCCCTCGGCGCGAGCCGGGCCGTGACGGCCGCCACCGTGTCGACGTGGCCCTGTACGAAGTGCTTGCCCATGCGCGTGGTGTCTGCCCGCACGGCCCGCTCGAGGTTCACCCGCGACCCGGCCGTGAGTGAGCCGAGGAGTCCCAGCCACAGTTTGATCGCGGGGTCGGGCCCCCTTTCCCCCCACCTTAGTATCATTAGTGGAGGTGTACTTACTATTAACCAGGTAGGTACTGCCCATAAACCAGACACGCCCCGTTTCCTCGACACCTTTCTAGGTCCATTAGGTCGCTCAAGAGGCTGAGGACGACTTTACAAGGTTTACTACAAACTTCGTGCCAAACAAACCGACAAAGCAGCCATGGCCTCTCCCTCGGCTGCTACGGATGATACCTCTAAATTTCCCTCTTTCGAGGCCCTTTTTGACGCCGCCGGTCGCACGAAGCCGGGGGAGGAGGTTGGTTATCCAAAAGTCAGGTACGTTACGTGTCGAGTATACTAAAGTCGCTATCACCAACCCTTACCCTCCTTTTTCTAGCCCCTCGCTCGGTCGTCTCCGCTGGTCTCTCGACGGGCCCCTCGAGACCTCTGTCTCCGTTATGGCGTACCGGCGGATCAGCCCAGGCCCTCCGCCCGACGAGCCTTATTACTACCAGAAGCCCGCGCTGTCGGGGGACAATGGTGTTGTCGCCGGCGCTGGCAGCGGCAGCGGTAGCGGCAGCTGGCATCCCATCTCGCAGGACGCCCTGGTAGAGCCAAGAGTCTCTTCCATCACCGTCGACGTCGTTAGTCTCCAGGACTGGGAAAAACACTGGATCGAAGCGCATGAGGGGCACTATCACCCCAGCATGGATCTAGATCCTGCGCAGACGCGCATCGGTCCGCTCCCCGATACGGACCCGGACGACCCGACCGGGGGTTGGCACTATGTAACGGGGTTATATGCTGACGAAAATGGGGAGTATACGGGCCATCTCCTTAGGTGCTGTGGCATGGATCGACCGTTGAACTCGGACGAGAGGTTCAAGTTCGTAGTCGAGGCTAAGGGGGAGCGCGGCTTTCTTACCGTTTATGATTACGTCGACCAGGTACATCGTTGTTTGAAGGGGTGGCGCGAGGAGATCCTCGAGGCTACGGCGCTTGAGCGCGAGTGTAGGGGGCATGAACCCTTTTCAGGAGAAGAGAGACTGATGGTGGGCGCGTACGGGAAATGGGTGGAGATAATGGATGAGGAGGAGTGGGCGTACGTGCATGTGCAGCGCGTACCAGGTGTTCAGAATCTACCACCTACAACCATAGTCGGGTAGTTTCTAAACTTGTCAACAGTCAGTCTCAAGTAGCTGGCGAGGATCGGACCTTTACTGATACGAAGAAACTCGGACGTAAGCCGAGCTCGTTTACGCTTAGACGTTCCTAAGCCAGATTCTTGGTAGGATTGCATTCTGCACGCACAAGGGGTATATATATCTTGTCACCGAGTTCACAGAGGCGGAGCGTTTCGCCTAGGCGGTCGCGTTGCGAGGTTTGGTCAGGCGTCAGAACCAATCAGTTACAACGATATGTCCTGAGAAGGATTTAATTGACCTATGTGGCCCTTGATGAGATCACTGTTGGTGGATGACGATGCTACCATCACCCCAAAAGGATTCCCGCTGGTACGCCGCAGCGGCATGAAATATGTCTGTGAAGAAGTGTGAATCCATGGACAAGCTTCATCAAATACTACGCAGTACCCTGTACCGAGACCCCAGCTCCCTGAACCCGGCTATTCCAACAAAAAGGAGATGATGGTATCGATATGCGGTGTAGAGTGGTATCATCAACCGGCTCTAGACTCTAGACTCTCGACTCCCAACTCCCGGACTCTTCAGGGAAAACAAGCTTCGAGGTATCCGCGAGTCTGCATAAGACGTAGTAGTTCCGTTCTTCCTCGCCGGATTTGCCCCATGTTTCTTTTTGCCCTTGAAGGACATCAAATTTGCACTACCCCGACCCCTTGTAGCTCCGCTAGTGTTATGTCGAGAGTTCTTTATAGGTAGGAGTAAGGATATTACGGCTAGGAGGAAGAGTGGATTTGGGTCTGAGAGCCATCAGCCAGACATGGATTTCTCTCCAGTATAGGTCGCTTAAAGTTGACATGTTGGACGGTCTTGCGTAACCGGAGCTGAGTTAGGAACTTAAGAGAGCGAGCGGATAAGCGCCTGAGCCGGACCTGAGCCGGACCTAAGCCAAGCGGCGAGTTTGACCAACTACGTTAGGTCTTCTATACGGTCCTGTTTCGTCTGAGAATACCAGGTCAAATATGTGTCGTGTGGGACGCTCTTGTTCTGGGGCTATAACGGTCTGTGTACCATTTGGACTTGAGTGTGAGGAAGGTTTTAAGGCGAAGGTAAACGGTCTGCCATACATGGATCACATTACCTGCTAGACGAAGGTGTCGAACTGTGGCAGAACCTCTTATCTTCAAAATTATTACCTTTTGCCATCCATACTTCCTGCTGGCCACGACATAACAGCCAAAGAACCTTGAGTTGTTCATTTGTAAGAGTGTTGAAGAAGTGCATTGAACAAGCGCTGAGAGTTCACTCTCCAAAGACGAACATGAGGTATTTCTGTCTCCTCCTCTGAAACTGCTGACAACAGCATCTTGCATCACGCACGGATTGCCTCCAACAATTCCAAAGTCCGGCGGAATTCCTGATCTGTTTCAACCTGAGCTGGCCTTCGCTGGCCTTCGCTGGCCTTCGCTGGGCTGAGCCTAGTGATCCTTGATGTGTGCACGTTTAAAGTTGCCCGCACCAGGTCTAGCACTACGTCTAGGTCTAGACTAGACTTAGACTTAAATGTGCCCAGTTTTGTGAACCTCGTGCACTACCACACTAACTGCTGAAGCCAATACGTATCCTGCGAAACCTTCATGCCCATTGAGATTATTACTCTCTTTCAAAGCATGGTGATGGAAAGCTTTCAACTCCACGAGCCCCTGATACTTAGACTTAGACACAACGCCCACTGGTCAATGAAAGGAAACCAGAAGGTGCCACGACGTCATCGTATGTCGGGCTCGATGGAGGCCAGGATGGCAGGGAGCAAAGAACCAGGGAATAGCTGTCCATCTGGCACTGGAAGAGGTTGAGCAGTGAGCTTGGTCACCATGAGAGAACGGTAGCAGACAAGAACCAGGGAACGGGGAAGCACCAGAGTTTCAACGGGTCTACGATTCACATGAGGATGAGATATAATTGATTAAACTTGATTTGAATACTCGTACTTTCGCTTGTACCAGCGGGATCAAAGGAAGGCATGTAGGATGCATTTCAAGAAGCGTCGCTACCCATAACACGGCGAGTAGGCTGGACCGATGATGGTCGGGATACTGGGATTTAGCATCTCGAGGTCTTTCATATCCTCCTTGCCTAGTGCCTAGGACTCGTTGTCTTGACACATGTACTGAGTTGAAGACACCTCCCTCGAGCCTAAGTGAAGAGTGGCAGCGCATGCAACTTTCTAAATCGGCCCCCCCGACAATCAACTACCAAGGTTCGACGAGTTACTATTTCCGCCTCCAACATCACACCGGCCCCGGATCACCAGCGTGTTGGCGAATAAGTCTACGAGCTCCTGCAGAAGGACGGCCGTCTCATTTCCATCCGCCACTGGCTCTTCCCAAGCTTTCCATGATACATACGACTGGAATAATCAATTTTGTCGTCACCGACTGTCTTCGGCACCTGCAGTACGGCTCATGAAAACCTTCACCTACCCTCACATAACTCTTCCGGCCACGTCGTCAACGAAGTTTCGGACGAATCCCGGGGGTAAGGTAACTCTATAAGACCCAGCTTAATTCTTTGACCACATCGAATCCTCTCTTTCCCTTCCACATCTTCGACTGGATAAGATCGTTTGCTAAGATCACACTCACACACCACATACTACATTCATCATCAAGTCAGACTTACTAAGCACATTACACTTGTATCTCGTTTCACTTTCCACGGTACCTTATAGTTTCCCATTTCCGGAAGAGCCTTCCATTTTTAGGTCTGTGCATTAGAGACTACCACAGTAGAAATCTCCAACATCGACTCAGACCAGTTGGCGAGAGTTTGTGTGGGGTGTGTGATTAGTGGAAGGTGTGGGGCATTGGTGTGGGCGAAAAAGGTACGTACAAAACTCCGCCTTACTGGTCTGAGCACCTGAGGCTAACCGTTTTCAGCTTCTCAACAACCTACAGCACTTTTAAGCGATTCGTAGCTGTCGCCAATCCCCGCGCTGCACCTCCGAATTGTTCGTCACCCGAGTAGAGGTAGTTCTTCTACTTACCCACAACCCTACCATCACTTAACAACACCTACTATTACTGTGGTTAGCTGGCCAAAAGATACGCCGAAGGGCGCAACGACGCTCGAAAAATCCCTCTGGAGTTGGCGGACCGCCGATGAGGTCGGCCATCGTATCACGGTATGGCTGAACGCCGGCCCGCTTATTTACGAGCCGTCGATCAAAGGTATAGACACGGCAACAGCCCCGAAGCTGAATGTCCGTGATTTCAAAGACGTCTGCAACAAGTCAGTCCCGCTTTACGTCCTAACCGATGATCGGTGGAAGCTTCTCGCTATCACCCTACACAACTACATCTACCGCCGCTGGTTCCGCCCTTACCGGAGCGAACTTGAGTACAGTCGGTTTATCTGCAAGTTCATCGCACTCCATGAACCGATCA
>Ga0209127_100694_pt1 | contig 11507 bp, 9 predicted proteins | sample LakSupMetagenome_FD_187469 | JGI IMG/M metagenome (GOLD analysis project Ga0209127, IMG submission 187469) | Freshwater microbial communities from Lake Superior, Canada - Sta WM archaea (SPAdes) (version 2) | ecosystem: Environmental > Aquatic > Freshwater > Lake | place: Lake Superior, Canada...
ATCTCCAAACTCGACGGATTCGTCTGCCCGTCATGGAGACCCGAGAGATCCCCGGGTACTACTATGGTGCGTGGTACTTTTCTCAACTGAACTCATTCACCGTCTGACAAGTCACAGACCCCGACAAGAAGAAGTACTTCAAAGTCGTCAAGAATGCCCCAGCGGCAGCCGCCTACTCAGCAGAAAGCGTAAAGCGCCGCAAATTGGAGCATGACAAGGCACAGAAAGCTCGGATTGCCGAAGGCTACAAGAAGAGATCCATCCGCAGGTCTCGGACGCTCCAAGATCCTCTTCTCGGCGGCTTTCTGGCGAGGGAACTTGGGACCCCTCCAAAGGACCTGCTGGTTGACTGCTGGAGCAGGGGGCTTTGCTCGAAGGGAAGTGTGCGTCTTGGGCTTCCGCGTATGGGAAGGGCCTCGGCAGAGCACCTCTTTCTTGGCACTGCGGATGAGAAGCGTGGACTTGGAATTGCCATCGGATGTAGGTCTCAATCCTCACCTATTCGGCTGTGAGTGCTGGTTCCTTCTAACATTCCTTAGCTATTGGTGATGGCCTACACGGTACTTTCATACCCAGGGATGAGAACGACAGGTATAGTCGCATCCGCCAATAGTGCATTGTAGTGATTAACAACTGCTACCAGGATCGTTCAGGACACCGCAGCGCCCTTCTGGATGCAGGAGGGCCACTACCTAGAGCTGGTTCCGCAGGTCTCATCTCTGAAGTACCACGAACCATCCAGCAAGCTCCTCGTCACATCTCGCGATCCAGGAGTCGCCGGAGGTATATACTCCCTAACCTTCGACTCTACCGCCCCTGCGTTGCCGGCCCCGGACGGCACATCACCACCGGGCTGGGATCTGCGGCGACCGAACTTGACCCACATGCACAACTGGTCTCGGCAGCGAAACTCCAAGGGCCGCGTAGCAAACACCTGTGCGCCCGCACCGGCCGCCAACAGCAGCCTCATCTGTGTCGTTGGCACCAGCCGCGGGCTAGGCTGCTACTCAAGCAACGGCACGATGCTCTGGCTAGAGAACCTGTCCTCCGTGCCGCCACATCTGAAAGCCGGCCCTCCGCCAGCCTCAGACATCCTATCCATCGACTTCCTCCCAAACAACCCACAAACAGTTCTAGCCGGCCTCCGCGGCTCTCGCAAGATCTGCCTCGCCGACCTCCGCCAAAACGCGCGCGAGTGGGAGTGGATAGTACACCGCTCATCGCCGGCCCACGTCCGCTGTCTGAGCGAGCACCACGTCCTGGCCGCCGGGCCCAACCACTCGATGAGCATCTACGACCTGCGGTTCCGCTTTCGGGAGACCTCCAGGAACCGTCCCGTAGTCATCTTCCCGGAATACAGAAACGACGTGCAGATCCACTTCGGGCTCGACGTCGACACCTCGCTCGGCGTCGTGGCGGCGGCCAACCATCCGCCGCCCATGGGCCCTATGGGCCAGGGCATGAGTATCTTCTCGCTGGAGACGGGCAAGAGGTTGGACGTCCCTGCTGTCCGCCACGTGGTTCAGGATTCCCCGCCCAATGCCCTCGTGTTCCACACCCTTCCGAGGGAGCCAAACGCGAGCTTGTTCGTCAGTCGTGCTGGTGTTGGCTGCGTAGTCGAGAAGTTCTCGTTGGGGGGTGACCATGATGAGTGGACTGGGGAGAATTTCGGGCCGCTCGCGTTCTGAGTGAGAGCAGATGTTTCTCCAATACGATATGACAACGACGGGGGGGCTCATGCTTTGGGAAGACTCCCCGATCACCAGTAGCAGTGCATACAAAGGGGCAATGGCGTATAGGGATCTTAATGCTTGGAAGCTGGTGCTCTCCCTCACCTGCCTAACTGCGCCTGATACATCTGACATCAGGTCGGATTGTCATGAAGCATTGTATTAATATACAGACACAGAGCTTTAGATAACGGCGGGCTCCACCAGGTCGCGAGGCTACGCCACTCCATCAATCTGCAAATGCCGCAGAATTGGTGAAACCCCAGGTGCATGCCGCATGAGGCTGCAGGCGGCCAGGTAGTGTCCTAATGCGACGATAACAATTCTCAACGAGGCTGCTGGCACCCCCGGCCAAATAGGGCGTTGTCCCATCTCTCACCCTTTGGCTACATCTCAATACTTACCTAGGAGTATCAGTTCTCCTTGCCTGTAGTGACTGGCCATGGACGACTACCTTTTTTCTCGTCACCTTGAGCGATGCAAGTTCCGCGCCGAGAAAAGCCGCTATCTGGAAATCTTCAACTACTCGGTAGGCATACCTTGATCATGCAAAAAAGATAGCCTCTTACAGCAGTACCGTTTTATTGGCAGGATCCGGCGCAACGTACGTTTGTGGAGGAGCCGTTGGCCGCGGCCGATGACTTCGGCAACTTCCTTAACCGCAAAGTAACGCACTCGACTCCAACTATTATGTCCCCTAGATAGTCTAGATTGTTACTGATTTACCATGGCACAGGGCACCTTCGCCCCGGCTGAGCCCCGTGATGGGGCAACGTTCCACAATGGGATGCGGCTCGTGTAAGGGACGGTGCCTACAAGCTGCTCGTTGACAACAACCCATAGCTGACATGGCCAGCCTTCAATATGACCTCGATGACAAGGATACCTTCTCCTCTCACACCGTCTCCCTGCCGAAGGACGCATATGAGTCGATGGTCAGGGCCATGCACCTCCCAGTGCAAGGCATCCAGACCTCCAGCGTCGTCGGCCCCTTCTTCTGGTACGAGCTCGACCAAGACGCAGCCAACCCACGTCTCCGTAAGTTTTCCTCTTCCGCAAATGCCGGCCGCCGTGAACTAGAATGTTTCGTTTTCCGCGAAATAGAAATCATATTCCGCAAGTCGGACGTGAAATGGCCAACCGAATCCCGCGGCTTCGAGATGATGCTCACGCACGACTTCGGCACCCGCACCACCTCGGGCTACCTCAAGGGCACCAACCGGGAGGAAGTCGAGGACATCCTCCGGCAGCTCGACTCGTGCTCGCGCGGCGGAGCGCTGCACCCGCTCCTCCTGCCGACCCTCTTCCTCACGACCCACCTCTCGGCCGACAACGACGAGAACCAGCGCAGCATCCGCGGCCGGCTGCGCGGCCTCGAGGAGGCCCTGGTCCAGCGCTACGCCAAGCCCGCCATGGCCGGGCTGCAGGCGTCCAAGCAGACGGACGAGCAGCTCCTCCGCAGGGGTCCCCAGCTGGACACCATCAACGGCGAGCTGGCGGACCTGCACTGCACGGCCATGTGGAAGCGGCCGCAGGCGTGGCAGAAGGTGGTGGGCAGGGCGGCCGAGGCGGCCGGGCTGTTCTGGGAAGCGACGGGTGCGGCCGGCGGCGAGGCTGGGACGCCGCAGCTGGAGCGGCTGCACGGGGATATCTGCAGGGCGCTGCGGCTGCTTGAGGTTAAGCTTGAGGGCTTGGAGAGTTATACCCATGTTTCTCTGGAGAGGCTGAATCTCCAGCGGCAGGTGGTGCGTGATTTCCGAGCATGGCTGTCCCCTGTCGTTGAATGATGATGCTGATGCGGCGTGTGTCGTGACAGATGGACAGCATCGTGAACTTACGGGAGTCAACGATCAGCACCATGCTGGCCGCGCAGCAGAAGCGGCTCGCCGAGGTGACGAGACGCGACGGCGCCTCCATGAAGACGCTCGCGTTCCTAGGATCCCTGTTCCTGCCCGGCACGTTCCTGGCCTCCATCTTCAGCACGACGTTCTTCGACTTCGGCGGCGGGATGGACGGCTCTGTGTCGAACGGGTTGTGGATATACTTCGTGGTGATGATGCCCCTGACCGCGGCCATCGTGGGGATGTGGTGGATGTTTGACCGCCGTTCGAACAAGGTGAACAGGCGGGACTGGGACGATATCGAGGCTGGCATGAACGCCATCACCGCTCAAGCCATGCGCAGCGTGCAAAACAGAACTGGGACGAGTACTTTTTGAAAAATGGTACCTGTACGTCGGATGGCATCTCATTTTCCCACCTTAAATGACTTTTCAAACTTCCACTTCGCGCCCGGCAGATGATGTCCCGAGGGGCACACCTTAGTGCAAGCCTGACGTCGATTATTTTCCTAACCCCGGCAAGCCGAAACACATCAACACACCAGGCCTTCGCCGGTCGCCTGAAGTAGCCTCCCTCGGCTTGATACCGGTACTCCTCGCTGTAAGCCATTAATGTAGACAACCAGTACGCCCGAAAACAAGGAACCCCACCAGTTAAACGCCATATAGACCCCAGAAACAGCACTTTTGTTTCGCGGACAGTAGTAACCCCATACGCAGCTACCTCGCCAACTTGATAGTCCCATCAGCCTCGCTCTTCAAGTTGAACGTATCCAGCAACCCCGGAAACGCCTTGGCAAACGCATCCCCCAGCGTCCAGTTCTCCAGCCGTCTGAGATGCCGCTCAAACACGGGGTTAACCATCAGCTCCTCCGTATCCGGGCTCTGCAGCAGCACATCTATGTCTTCATAAGGCCAGTTGAGACACAGCGTGGTGGTGTAGGGGATGAAGAAATTCTCAAACGGGAAATTATCCCCCGCCCCCGTAAGGTTGCTGTGCTCGCCCGCCGGACCGCCGCCGGGAGGAGAAGACGACGACGGCTGCTGCAGGGACCCGTAGTAGTCGCGCACCAGCTTCTCGCGCATGCGCGGGAATGGGAGGTGGTCCATCCACGCCGGGTGCGGGGTGAAGAGCTGCGAGGGCCGGGGCGTGGCCCACTCGGGCAGGCGGTCGTAGTTCTCGCGCGTCGGGGAGATCTGCCACCGCATGATGAGGAACATGATGTACAGGACGGCCACGCGCTCCGGCAGGGTCGAGATGTCCGGGAAGGTCTGGAGGATGTCGGTGAATACCTTTGACAAGGGGTGGGAGTAGCGGGATACGGCCGGGTTGAGGAGGGAGGACACGGAGGGGTAGCGGGGGCCGATTATTTCTTGGGGGGATAAGCCTTCGGCTGCGCGCTGCTGGCGCTCGTGGAGGAAGTCGAGGAGAAGGCTGTCAAGGATACAGGTCGGGGGGCAGTTCCTGATGGGAGCGGAGAAGCCGGCGTAGGCAGTGTCGAGGGGGAGCGGGGCGGCGGTTGGGGGGCTGTAGGAGGAGAACGAGGGCTGCACATCGAGGCCGTCGGTGTTCTGGCCCCGGGACGGCGGATGAGTCCTGGCGTGCAGGGCGCCCGTCACCCAGTCGTGCTTCATGGGCACGTGGTTGAAATGCGGCGAGTCCTGGGCGCCGTTAATGCCGTTCTGAATCTGGGCGACCTGCTGGTTCGGATTGTCGAGGAGGAAGTCGAGCCCAAGCCTCTCGGCGCCGAGATCGAAGCTGTGAATCTTGGGTTGCGGGAATTGCTGCATCTGTTGTTGGTGCTGCTGCTGCTGTTGCTGTTGCACTACTGCATCTGGAGGAGCAGGCGCTGTCCCACCGCTAGCGACGCCATTGTTGTTTTGCGGTAGCCAGTGACTCCCCGCTGGTACAGGAGCTGCCGGAACGGGCGAAGGAGCACTAGCGCTGGACGGTGTTGAGGCATTGTTCATCGATGACGGGGGTGGTCGTTGAGTCCGAACACTGTAGATCTGGCCCGGCGACGGGTAGACAGGGACTTGGTGGTCTATGGATGACCATAAGGTGGTTAGCATGTTCCTCTCGCGCAGGAGCGAGTTGTGTGAGGTTATCTCCGTGCGCCTACCTGTGCCCGCGACGATGGGCTGTATCATAGACAGCACCGAAGCCAACCTCCGCTTGATATCCAGCAGCTCGGCCTCGACGTCTTCCTTGGCGCGTAATGCCGCCTGCAGCTCGAGCTGTGGCTGCTGGCTCTTCAACTCGTGTATCTGCCTCTGCAGACTTTCGATTTGAATCTTGGTGCGTTCCCGTATGGCTCGCTGTGCCTCGCGGTCGTTGGCCCTCTTCTTCTCGAGCTGCTCGGGCGTCAGGTGGGCGACACCCCTCGAGCCAGTCCCACCCGTCTTGCGCTTCTTGGTTCCATTCGCGCCATCCTGGTTCGGCTGGTTTGCCGATGTTGCACTGTTGTAACCTCCATCGTCGGTGCCTGTCCTGGAGCGCTTGCGATCGATGTCAGAAGCCCTGCCGGCGGGTCCCTGGGCTTGTATGTGTACTATATCAGTCCCGCGCACGGCAGCAGACTGCGGCTGCTCGCCGCCCGAGGCCATCCGTGCATATGACAAGAGGGGACGGCCCCTCTCCCCCCAGCACGGCACCTTGCCCAACCAAAAGCCTGCGTCGCACACACCGAAAGATCGGATGACGTCGACGGATTCGTGCTCTCGATAATCAAATGTGCGTATATGTGACACGTGAGATACGACTACCCCGGATCTCACTGTTCTTCGGACCGGTCGTGGCGCGTTTTCGCTGGACTAAATGAATTGTAACTTGCAAGGGGGAGACAGCTCCGTGACTCGGTTGGGATCGAGGAGGGGATGCCATTGGCTGGGGTCTTTGTTTCGACTCATTCTCGTCTGATTGCCGGCCCCAACCGAGTCATGCCGCATCAAGTCCCGGCCCCACCGAGCCGAGATGAGGTGGTCAACGTCGGTACGTATTCGTACCTTGCCTGAGAGTCTCAAGTGATACGGCATCGTTTTGTTGACTTAGATATGCTTTTGGCGACCAAAGCCTCTGTATTACACGAGGCTGTATTACAGTCGACTACCTACGATACAAGACTAGATACCGGTTGCCTCCCAGTCACGCCTATCCCAAAGATGATGCCGTCGTCTATCCCATCACAAGCCGCATCAGCCTCCGAGCCACGACGTATCCAGCAAAAACCCTCCCAATCGAATCACCATCCCCCTCAGTCAGCCGAAGCCCTAGCAAGAGCCTCGTGCAAGTGCGGCGGGAAGCGGTACCGCAGCTGGCTCGTGTACGTCGTCAGGTCGACGCTGATCTGCTTGAGCTCGTCGGCCAGCATCCTCGCCGTCGACTCGTTGCCCGTAAACTGCCCGTTCATCAGGCGCTCCCTCTGCTTCTGGCAGCAGATGATGGTCCACATCAGGAGGTTGGGCACGTTGATGGCCACCGGCTGCGACAGCCCCGAGAACTTGGAGGCGTAGTTGCGGATCACGCTCGGGTCGCCCTTTGCGTCCAGGGGCAGGATCTCGAGGGCGCGTATTTTCTGTTACGGGGTTGGTGTCAGTACATGTTACATACAACCTTCGTATGGGGATAGAGAAGGGGGCGTAAAAACTCACGTCCAGACACTGTGGCCACCTCCCCGCCTCGACCAACCCCTTGATCTCGCTCATCTGCAGCAGCACCGAACAGGCGACTCGGTTCGGATCCCGGATACGCTGCCAGAAGGAGTGGTCCCGCTCGTACATCGTCATCATCGTCCGCGCCAGCTCCACGGGGTCGTCGATAGCCGCAAGACTCAGGCTGCTGCCTGGTTGCACGGCCTCGGCCTCCTTGCCCGCCACACGCGGCTTGACCGGCAGGAGCCTCATCGGATCCTCTCCGATATCCTGCGAGATCGCCTCGCTCAGTGCCCGCGAGACGATGGCCACAACGGTGTCGTAGTCTCCCGCCAGGTGGTAAAGCAGCACGGCGTCCGTAATGCGTCCATTGTCGTCCGCGAAACTGGCTGCCTGGAGGGTAATGGTCTTGACGAACTCCTGTTCCTCGCCAAGCGCGATCAGCGAGCCGCGCTCCTCGATCAGACCCTTGATGCGCTGTCCGTCTGGCTTGATGTCGCCAATGAGCTTGCTGAACTCTCGAGTCTCGAGGACCAGTTCCCGTAGAGCCTCGTGGCACAAGGCGGCATGTTGCAGGCCGCCCGCATCGTCGGCGTTGAGACAGATAAGGATCAGATAGTCGACCGCGGCTGCAACATCGGCAGCCCGGAAGTCGCGGGTATAGTACCCCACCATGCGGCCAAAGTTGATCTGCGGCAGACCGCGCGTGTTGTGGCTCAGCAGCTCGTTACCGGCAGAGACAGCGTCCGCCGGCCGCAGGAGTCCGTAGTACTCCAGCGCGATGGCAAAGTGCACCGAGTCGACGTACGAGAACGGGTAAAGGTACGCGATAGCCTGCTCAAACATGCCCGAGAGGATCTGCAGGTAGAAGAACATGCCGAAGCTACCGTTCGTATCCTCCGCTACCGTCTTGGGGAAGTGCTTGAGGCCGATCTCGCGTATGCTCGTCTGCAGCTCGCTGAGACCGTACATCTCGCTTGCCAACTCGGCCGAGCGGTCGCCCTCCCTCGCGAGGTTGAACTGCAGCCAGATCCAGTCGTTGACGTCCGTCTGCAGGCCCTCGAGCGTCCTGTTGTTGACGTCGCAGCGGCCAATGATCTTGTAGCACGCCATCCGGAACGGGTCTATCGACCGGTCCGGGGCGTTCCTGATCCTCTGGGCGTACTCGTTGTTGCAGCGCTCTTGAACCGCCCGCTTTAACCGGCGATCCTCGCTGGCGGCATAGGTGTTGATGTAGGTCGAGAATGTGCGGTCGATGCTACGGAAGTGGTTCTGGTTGTTGTTGACGTACTGCGCGGCCTCGTTGACGTGACCCGCCCGGAGGAGATAGTACACGACAGCCCAGACGTAGTCGCCGCCGACCTCCTGCAGTGTTGTGTTGTCCGGCACCAGCGTCTTCCTCGCAGAGCGAAGACGGATGTAAGCCTTGATCTTGCTCACAACATCTGGCCGGCCGCCGAGGTTAGCGTCTTGAGGGTACTTGGCGATCAGCGACTCGACCTCGCGGAAGAACTGCTTCTCAAGGTAATCATTCGCTCCCTTTAGAATACGTTTCCGTATGGCAACCGCATTTGCTGAATTCGGATTGGGGTCCAGGTACATCTTCGCATACTGCCGTGGACGAGGAGCGTTGCCCCTGTCCGCGTCCTCTCCGAGGATCTCCATCAAGGCGCGGTATGCGTCAACCATGTGTGGTGCGTGACGATCTCCCGACTTCTCCTCCAGCTCTGCTAGTTCAGCTAGCAAGAAGTAAGGTTGTCCATTCTGCCGGGCGTCGTTGAGATGATGGATCTTCTCGGCGAGTTTGGTTTGCTTTTCACGCAGGAACCGGTCGTCCAGACTTGCAACGCCGTGAAGCGACGTGACACCGTCAACGCCGCCCTCGACGTCAGAGAAGTCGGCTGCAGGGTGCGCGCCGATCCGACTGGGAGCACCGATCAGTGACTTGTGCATGGAAGACCGGCCAAAAGTGCTGGTCTTCTGGGCGGATTTCGGGCCCGTAGTGGCCTGCATAGACTTGCGTCTTGACCGCCCAAATCCGCCTTGTGCCTCTCTGCTCGGGGTGCCCGCCCGCACACTGCCAGCTGCAGTTTCTTCTCGCGGCTTGATTCCGAAGTGTTGGTAGATGCGCTTCCGCTGAGCCTCCCACTCCATTGTCACATTGTCCTCCAAGAACGTGTCGAAGTCGCGGACAGACCTCTCGAGCCCGTCTGCAATCATGCTCAATGTAGTCTTGGCCTGCAAGTTGTTCAGGTATGTTTCGACATCCAGCTCTCCGGTAGCTTGGCTCGATGTCGGCCGATCAGACCGTCCATGGATACCAAAGGCAGCTCCCAGATCCTTGACCGCCGCCCCAGGGTCCACACCTGACGCCGCAAGCAGGTAGTGTGCCTTTCCATCTACCGGTCGGTCGTGCGCTCGCCCTGGGCCAAGCATTCTGAGTCGCTGGCGAAGGTCTCCGAGGCCAAGCTGCAGGCTAGGAAGCTCTTCGAGCGCGGACTCTCCCTCGGCCTGCTTCTTGCTCTTTGCCAATAGGCTGTCGAAGTATGCACCGCCGGTCGGCGCCTGATTTTGCGTCTGCTGGGGCTGCTGTTGGTTCTGGCTCAGACCGAGGCTTGTCGGTTGCGATGTACCAAAGAGACTTGTACCGAAGGCGGGGGCCGCGGACTGCTGCTGCTGCTGTTGTTGTTGTTGTTGTTGTTGTTGCTGCTGCTGCTGCTGCTGCTGGTTGTTCGTCGCAGTCGCCGAGAATAGAGACGGCCGAGCAGTCGAACCTCCTAGGAGACTGCCTCCTAGAGTATTGCTGCCGGTTGTGTTCTGCTGTGCGGTGCCAGTGTTGAGGCCCCCAAAGAGCCCGGTCTTCGGTTGCTGCTGGTTGAGGGAGGCTCCGAAGAGGGAGCTGGTCGGCTGGGGCTGCGTTGTCGTCGTGGAAGCGCCGCCCGCTCCAGTGTTCAGACTGCCGAACAAGCCTGTTCCTGGAGGAGCCTGGGCAGTGTTGGACTGTTGTTGAGTACCGCCCAGCGTTGGTCCGGTCAAGGTCAATGTCGGCGTCGATGTAGGCTGGCTGCTAGCCGGCGCGCCAAAAAGGCCGCTGCCCCCAGCGGGCTTGCCGAAGAAGGACATTCTGGATGCCCACTCTGGAATCGGCAGACGTCGTGATGCAGGATGGAGCGCGTCGAGAGGCGCGTTCTTGAACTGCGCAATGTGGGAATCCGGGTTTGTTTTGCAAGGCTGAATGCTAGGAAAGCTCCAAAAGCTTGTGCCAGGGCGACAAGTTGCAGGGATGCTCTTGTGGGGTTCCCGCGTGCTCACCCGCCAATCAGCGTCATACGTCTTGCTTGCTCCTTTGCTCATCATCCCTTTGCCTTCCACAACCTCACCTCGGTTTGCGAACGGCCCTACTACTATACCTAAGGCACTGAATCCGCAAGTATCTGCTTGTCTTTCAGACCTCTCCTAAGCCGGGTAAATCACATGGCATGGCTATTGCTAGATTCCATCATCTCACATTTTGTCTGGCTAACCCTCTTTGTATGGGCTCATGCTCCCAAATTAACCCACTTATACCGTGTCTCTAGACATAATTCACAAATGGTTCTCTCCCCGCTGCACCTTTAGGGTATATACCTGAAAAGCAAACTCCGTATGCTCAGAACGCCCTCGAAAACAAAGATGCTAATAAATGACAGGATAGGAGATTTGACTAGAGATAGTCCTTGTTGTAAGTCCTGTCACGGTCGTCGCCAAATCGGTCAATGTGGTGTGCGACACTGTACACGCTGCTCACCCCGGTGTGCATGGGATGGAGAGCAGTGGGCGGGCGCTGCACAGCTGGCACAATCGGGCTCCTGCGGTCGTCCTGGACCATCGGGATCTCGTCGCTGTCTCGACCGCGCTCAATATCCGGCTCCTGAGCCAAGATGGGCTTGCTGATGACGGGCTTCTCAGAGTGTGGCTGGATCTTTGACTTCCGGAAGTTGAGGTTCTTGGGCAGGTTCATGGGGTTCATCATCCTGGTCGCGCGCCGGAAGGCTGAGACCTCCTCCCTCTCCTGGTGGTACGAAGCCGCAGGCTGCGAATGGGCTCCGTCACGGGAGTATGCATCGCGGGCAGAGTAGTTGTCGTACATGGTCGCCTTGTTGTCAGCCGTGGCCAAGCTGCCGTCCTTCCTTATGTGACGTGCAGTGATGCCTTGGTTGCCGTCTCGGAAGATGATGGACGCGACAATGTTGATGAAGCCGAAGGTGATAGCCAGGATACCGGACGCCAGGACAAGACGCCAAATG
>Ga0209127_100695_pt1 | contig 11502 bp, 9 predicted proteins | sample LakSupMetagenome_FD_187469 | JGI IMG/M metagenome (GOLD analysis project Ga0209127, IMG submission 187469) | Freshwater microbial communities from Lake Superior, Canada - Sta WM archaea (SPAdes) (version 2) | ecosystem: Environmental > Aquatic > Freshwater > Lake | place: Lake Superior, Canada...
TCAAACCCACCGACAAGCGGCCCGTTCCTGGGATCCTGAACATTGCTGCGGCAACCAAAGCGTCTTCGAGCAAGCCTGTCGAAAGTCCAAAGACCAACGACAAGTCCACAATTGAAAAGTCCGCAACCGAGAAAGACCCAACCTTCCCAGCGCTTCCAACGCCAAGCACATTATCCGCCTCGTCGCCGGCAACGCGTGCAGCTCCCAAGACGCTGAGAGTGGTATCGACGCCCAAGACCGAACTGCCTTCTATAACTCTACCAGGACCTGTCCGCTCATCTACAACCAACGTGGTCCGTCCAGAGACACCGGGCAGCGAGATCATCTCAGACTCCACCTCTGTCGTGTCTGCAGGCGTGTCCCTCTCGCGGACGAGTAGTCCTCCTCCGTCGCGAGTGGGCACCGCGCCCCTGCGGACCGCCACCAAGAGCCAGCAACGTAAGGCGAGAAAGGAGGCGGTGAAGAAGGACACAGAGATCATTGTCACCCCCAAGCCGGAGCCAGAGGTTGAGATTGGCCCCATCGTCGGCAGGAAGAAGAAGCAGAAGAAGGAGAAGACCATGGCCAGCTCCAACGTGACACCCACTGTGAGCCGCCCGGAAACGCCTGTGACAAGGGAGTCGGCGTCAACTCCGGCCAAGGAGACCAAGGACACGAAGGACGTCAAGGACGACTCGTCTGCCTACCGCTCCACTGCTCACGAGACTATGAGTCTCACCGAGGATAAACCACCGGTTAGAGTAGACGCCAAGGGCAAGGGCAAGGACACAGGCGAGCCCGGGAGTGAGGGAGGTGCGAGTGTCGACCGTCAAGCAGTCCAGCCCACCCCATCCTCCACCTTTCAAAAGCTGATCGAAGAGGGCGCCTTCCCAGGCGGCATCGACAGCCTCGCCATTGTCAAGCCCGTGTCAGGCGTCAGCGACAAGCACCACCACAGCCAACCCTCCACCAGCCTCCTCGCCAAGGACCACCTAGAGAAAGACCTCCTCGCCCCTCAAACCCGATCCGTAGTCGACGAAGAAGACCAAGCCGCCCTCCTTGCCGGCCAGCCCGTCCGCAAGCTCGTGGACGGCCTGCGCGTGATGCTGACCCCCTACGGCGACTGCGTCCGCAACCTCACCCCGGAAGAAGAGGACCGCTTCCTCCAACTCCAAGAGCGCGTCGCCGCCAGCGCCTCCACGCCCGCAGCCTTCGTCTCCCAGCGCCACGAGCCCGCCTCGGGCTTCTCCCTGATCAAGGGCCGCGCCGTCCCCAACGGACCCCCGACCTACTTTCCCCCCGCACCCGGCGCCTACCCTCAGGACCCCGTGAACAAGATCCAGCGCGAGGAGGCAATCTACTACATCAACCAGTACGTCCTCCCGCGCATCAACCTCGGGTCGACTGGGTTTCCGGGAGCCTGGAAGTCCGCCCTGCCGCCCAACAGCGCCCCCAACCTCACCGACAAGATGCTGTCCGCGGGGCTGAACTACGCCGCCGCAACCGCCTCCCCGACATCTCCAGAGTTCAACACGTACATCGACACCGCCGCGCCAGAGGTATCCTACCCCGCCCCCGCTCCCACGGCGGCGGCAGACCACCACCACCACCATCACCACCCCAACCGCGACCCGCACCACAACATAGCCAGCATCCTCGTCAACCAGCTCGCCGGCCCGGGCAGCGCCTGGGCGCTGGCCGATTCCTCGTCTCCCTCTGCATCTGCCTCCTCTGGCGCTGTCGCCGGGGGTGGTAGCAGCAGTAGGTTCCCAACCGCCGCCGCGGGCGGAGGACCGTGGGGCAACCTCCCGCCGTCGATGAGCCTCGAGGACGCGGAACAAGCGCTGGCTGCCGCGCGGAAGGAGACGGAGAAGCTGGAGAAGACGCTTAACCAGGTTGTTAAGAAGAATAGGAAGCTGCTCGCCGGTGTGGGAGGGGCGGGAGGAGGCGGAGGGCAGGGGATAAGCGCTCATTGACTAGCCATGGCGAGGCCCGGTGGGGCGGTGCTCAGGGGTTTGTGGCTTGCGGTCTGGTTGGTGATTGTGTGTGTTGAGAGGGTTGTTGGTTTGGTGCTGAGGGGGGGGGTTCTGGTGGTTGAGGTGTTGGTTGGGGTGTTGGATTGGGTTGGTGCTGAGTACTGAAGGGGAGAGAATGAGTATATGAGGAGGAGCAGGTGTATATGTGGATGGAGGGAATGCTCTACGAAGAGGTGAAGGGCGTGTTCCTGAATGGTTGGTGGATGCATGGCGACGAAGAGGAGGACAGCGTGGAAGTTCTGGTTTTAGAGTTTATACCCCGTTTTAGGCAGCAGTTAGCTGCTATGTTTGGGAGTTTGGATGAGGAAGGGTCATTCAGGCTTTGCATGCTTTTCGATGGTATTGTTTGATAGCAGGGTTGAGGTGTATATCAATGTACAGATAACTCGTAGCCCATGGTGTACAGGACTAGACCAGCAAATTGCGAAAGGGAAGCAATGCCTTGTTATTCACATTTTGGGTTTTAATCATCAGAGTCGACATCCAGGATAGTCCGGTGGGAGTTGCTCGGAGGCGCTGCTGATCCCAATTCTGGCTTTTCGTGCGTTTGACAAGTGCTTCAGATCAGACGCATCTCGGAGACATCCCAACTATTCTAGATGCCATGCATGTTCTATGGTACAGCATTGGCGAGATCACTTCTCGTACGTACATCCTGTATCACTTGCAGCCATGTCCATATGACTGCACATGGCACCTTGGATCTCCCACGTTTGCAGATGGACGCGGTGGTGCATGCTTAGCTGAGGTACCTTACTACAGAACCGTTCAGGTTCAGTATTCAACCACTCCGGCAAGCCCGTTTACTTGGACGTCTACTACTCATCTCCTCCCGAATGCATCTATCAAGGTCTCCCGCTACTCACAGCAATAGAATGATTTCCTCCTACAACCTCCACCTTCACCAGATCAACCACATCCTCCGCGACACCCCGTCGGAACCACCGCCCACATACCCTCCTCCCATCAACCACAACCCTCGGTTTAACCCCCTTCTTCAGCACAGGCAGTACCAAAACCCCCTTCGTCGCCTCAGGCGTACTAACCATCGCCCCATACACCCCATCCTCGCCCTCCCTCGTCCAACTCCCCTCAAACCTTCCCAGCCCGGTAACAAACCCTCCCCTCGCATACCTCAAGTCCCCAAACTGCGGCGCAAATTCCCACGTCTCGCCCAGCCTCCCCGTAACGCTCAGTCCCAGCACACCCTCCGTCAAGGCCCCGGTCGGCCCGGAGCTCCACCCGTGCGCGTGGCTGACGTAGCTGGGGTCCCCCCCGTACCCCCGCTCGGAGCGGTACCCCCACGTCCCGTCGGTGCGGTAGCCCTCCACCACCGTGCTCCCCGTCCCGTTGGGGTGGGCGAGGTACCACCCCCAGCTGCGGCGCACGAGGTCCAGCGCGCGGGATGTCTGCCCCGCCGCGAGGTGGGCGCGGACCTCGAAGGAGGATATGAAGGGGGATATGTTCCCGGGAAGCTCCGGCGTCTCGGCGCCGATGGGCGTCCAGTTCTTGGTCAGCTTCTGGGAGATGGATTGCCCCAGCGGGGAGGTCGGGTCGACGAGGTTGAACATCAGCGCGAGGCTGTTGGCGTCCTGCGGGTGGAGGGTGGTGGAGGTGGCGTTGTCTTTGAAGATTTGGTTGGGGCCGTCGAGGCAGTGCTGCAGCGTGGCGTTGGCTAGGGCCGTGGCTCGGGATTTCCAGTTCGCCGCGAGAGAGGCGTTGTTGGCTGCCCAGACGGCCAGGTCGGCGCCCGTGTGGAGGGTGTGGTAGAGGATCATCTGAGCTTCGGTCATGTTGAAGCCGGTCTGCCAGCGTGCCCAGTCCCGCGTGCCGGTCACGTTGAGGAGGCCCGATGGGCCGACCTTGGCGAGGACGTAGTCCATCGCTTTGACGTACTTGGCCCAGTTGTGCTGCAGGAAGGCGGTATCGTTCTTGTACATCATGTAGTTGTGCGTGCCGATCATCGTCCACATGTGGTACGTGTCGCTACCTTGCTGCAAGAGGGGCGGTCCGGCTTCTGGGAAGGAGCCGTCTTCGTTCTGGTAGTCGTACATGACTTGCAGGGCGTTCCTGACGCTATCGAGATCGCCGACACTGACGAAGGTTGAAGGGACGGCTACGCCCATGTCGCCAGGCCAGACAGCTCGGTCCCGCTTTGCCCCGTCAACGATGATGGTGTCTCCCGGTCCGAGGTAGCCATCGTTGTCCCATCCGTAGGCGACAGACGATGGCGTCCGGCGTCCGGTGCTGGGTGGCACGGCATTGGTTTGGAGGGTATACGCTCCGCTGTACCAGATCTTATTCAGCATGTCGTCGCTGCAGTCGAAGTAACCCTGATAAGCTCTGAGGTTCGACCAAGTGGGCTGGAAGCCGATCTCCAGCGAAACGTCGGTGATGACAACGGTGTCTCCTGTTGGTACTGTGTCGGTGATGAGGAACACGGTCAGGTACCTGAAACCGCCCCGAATCTTGCCGTCGGGCATGGTGTACACATAGTCTCCTGGTCCAGTGAAATTGGAGTATAGCGCACCATCAGGTCCCTTGAACCCGCCGTTCGAGGTGTCGGACCACATGCCGATGTAGTTCCTCGCCTCGGAGAAGGCCAATCCAACCGCGCCGCTCACGTTTGCGGCCACTTCGTACTTGATGGTCACGATGCCGCCGACCTCGATCCCGAAGTCAAACACGAGGCCGGAGGCGTTGTGCACGAGGATTTGAACGCCCTCGTAGGGGATGTTTCCGATGCCGGTTGTCATCGGAATGATGCTCTTAGGCCTGACTGTCCTCAACTCTGGGGCATAGTTGTTGGACTCCCACGGACCGGGGAAGGCGGACTCGGTGATATCACTGCATGATGCGTTCCTCCAGCACGACTGGCCGAGTACCAGTGATGCTGTCGAAAGGACAAGAAGCCCTCCGATGAGCAAGCCTGTTGAGCGTGCCATTGCGCAGAGCTTTGAAAGTTGTCGGCGCCGCAGCCCTCGATGGCCTCAACCTCAGGGGATACTGTTGCACTTGCAAGCAGACTATGACCTTCTCTTTATGCTCGATCGCCCCATTACCCCAAGTCCGGGGTAAGCTCCGGGGAACCTTGTTCCCCCATGGTTCGGCTGGACGGGCACCGAGATGTTGTCATATACCCCGGATATTTAGAGGTGTTAACAGCCGGAAGGATTGGTGATCTTGCTGGTTCCTGCATCCTCAATGCGGGGAGAGAGGTACCATTTGAGGGGCAACTGCAACTCCTGCGCTGTAAATATAGCCCGAGAAGACGAGCGTGGTTATTTGGCGTTGTAACGAGTTTGGAAATAGGCTCAGGATAGTTCTGGCCGAGGCGACCAACTTCCCGTGATGTCGTCATGCGGTTTCCGCCCGCAAACGACAAAATCGACGTGCGTCTCCTGAAGAACTCCGGACTAGGTATAGGTATCCTCACTGGAGACTGACGAGAGGAGCAGCAGTTCTAAGTCTAGTCCTGGGTTGAGATGGCCACAACGATATATGGAACGGCTACCAGGCGCATGTCCTTAGAAGCCGCTTTGTTGAGGAACCACATGCGATGAAACCTGTATTCACGAGCAGTGCAACAACGGGGGAACAGGGCAAAGCGGCCATTGCATGTTAACGACATATTTTCTTGGGTATCGGGGCGTAAGCGCGCGGTGATGACATTACGCCTTGGGTTATCAATACCTGGCTTCCCACTCCTGATACAAATTTGCGATTGGGACTAATAACCCAAGATGTCTTCTTCCCGGCACGAGTGTAAAAGCCACAATGCTGGAAACCAAGTTGGCGACACCCATCCGCCAAGATGCACGACATCACACGGGGCGGCGGGTAGATGCTCGAATGAGTCCGATGCGTGTTGTGGTTGGCCAGCGGCATTGCCCTGTACGCGCCTGCATCTCACTAGAATATGATTTCAATCTTCGCGCTCTCAGGCAGAGATGCCGGGGGGACATCAACTCAATGGCTGGGTTTTGTTTCGATTCTTCGTACACGAATAGCTGTCTGCAGATCGCGGCATAGAAGAAACAGATCGCTGCTCCCGCAGGGCCCAGGCCGTCGAAACATAGCAAGAAATGACGAAAAAGATGCAATCTGCGACCAGCTGCTTGCCACATCGACTCACTGCATCCAACTGCCAGCAGGCCGACTCAACTTGACAGGTGCGATCACGACTGGTGGGTCATATTTAGGCTCTTGCCGTCCGTGTCACGAGACTGGCAAGCACCCAGAGGATGTTGGTACGTATTTTGGCCGAAAGTTGGAACTGGATAAGAAACTTTTGTCGTCCCTTTGTCGTTCCTGCCCGAGTCCCGCCTTGTCCAACGTGCATCTAGAACCTTCAGGCACCCGGCATGAGCCGGCCTAACTCAAGACGCTATGTACCTTAGTTTGCCCCCAGCTGACCTGGGACCCTGGCGGTTGAAGAAATCGAAATTCAGGTCCGAAGTCCCGTCCCTTTGCATGATGCAATCGAAAAGAAAAACGGTGACGATGAGGCAGGGCCTTGGACTCTTTTGTTTAAGTGGTGCACGTGATATGCCAGTCCGTTTGATTGCGCTAATGCGTGTGGTTACCAAGGAGCCTACCTAGGTACCTTATCCCTGCACACGCCAGAATAAGCCTATCGGCCTTCCTTGGGATGGGGAGCGTAATCGCCGTAATGGACCCCCCATCGAAGGCCCCATCATCGCCCAATTTACCGCGTCTTGGTTGAAATGCATAGGCTCGTTTAACTCGCAAGTGCATATTATAACCTGTGACCTGCACTTATTACTGCAACGGTACATGCAGACACCATCGTGTCCTAGACTGCTAGGCAAGACGACACCACCGGGAGCGGTAAACGTGACCTAATCGCAGTGCCTAGGTTGCCTTGGACTCTGGACACCGTCCTGTTCTAGTCTAGTCTAGCCACTCCTTTCCGTCCCCAAACGTCAACGACAGTAAACTCGCAGCATCTTCACATCAGCCCCTGAGTGAGCCGATCGCGTTGCTCTTTGAGAAGCCTTTGCGACGGTAGAAAACGAACCACGTCGGACCGTCGACTACAACCTGGACATACCCGTCGATCGTCTCCTGAAATCTCCCCAATCCAAGCCCGGAGTCCAGGATCGCCTCGTACTTTTTCGCGACCACCCCACCTCAACCCCTTGTTCCCGACATGTCCTCCTGCCGATGAGATCTCAGCATCGTCTCGTTCGGCTGTACGATTTGCGGTTCGGTAGAGGCTGAAGAGGGACTTCGAACAAAGGGGTACAAGGCCGTGGAATCCGGTCTTGCGTGTGGGGCCTGTCCTCCGTTCTCGATGATGGTGCGTCGACTTCCCTCTCCATGTTCTCGGCGGATGCCTGACTCGACTGAGGGAGATCCTGCAAAAGGGTGTCTCGGCGGTCCGGGCAGCTCCACGCCGCGCCTGGGCTTCGCGTAGCGATCGCCGTCCTCTGCGCGTCCCGAGATTAGAACTAACATGACCTTCCTCCAGACCTCATCCCGACCCCGCGATGTTGGCGGCAGCTTTGCAAGCCGACGCGGGCACGCAGCGCAGCTTTCCATTTCCGATCCGAGCCATCACGTCACCGAAGCGATAGGCACCCTCTATGGCGACGACGACGACGGCTATTCCGACTCCGATAGCCGACCCACGAGCTTTGCAGCCCAGCCGTACGACGACAACCAACGTCAGGGCGACAGGCAGTATCAACAACACCTCCACCCGCAAAACGGGCGGAAGCCACCTCCAGAACCGCCCGAGGACCCCCGCAAACACTTGATACGCTCGACCTCGGACAAATCGCCCATGACCATGAGCACGACGAGCAACAACGACCGCGGAGACACCCTCAAAAAATCACACACGTTACCGTCGCGTATACCCAGCCAGAGGAAGACTTCGAACGACGGCCAGAGATCGCCAATGTCGCCATTGTCTCCGTCGCTCAGGGATGTCCAGGCTGACCAGGCTGGTTCGCAGTTCCCGTTGACACATATGGATAACCCCAACGATATCGCGCAGGAGCTGCACAATCTCCAGGCGCTGAGGCGCATGTCGATGGATGTCGGGAATACCAGCGACCCGGATCTGCTGCCTTTCTCTAGCATGTCACTGACTGCCATGCCGTCTACAGCGCCCCAGGGCGACGACGACGAAGGCGATCCATCCCGGTTGCTCTGGGTTCCAGCGAGGGTTCATCCGGAACTGGACACCAATGCCTTCAAAAACTTTCTGGAAAACCGCGTCCAGGCTATGAAGAGGAGGTCCGGCGAGTCGCTTCTCTCGTCCGATGGGACCATCAGCACCTCCACAAGCTTGAGGAGGAAGAAGTCCATGCTCTCACGACAGATCGACAGTTCCAGTGGCAACGCGGGAGACGACTACGTGGATGGCGCAGACAGGTTGCAGCGGAAGGGATCCCAAAGCATACCACCAATACCAGAGGTCAGCCTTGACGAGCTGGTTAAGGATCCTTCGAAAGTTGTCCAGAAACTCGCAAGGGAGACACAGCAGGGACAGGATGGGACAGCGTCGGAGAGTGGGGTGGATAGCGATATCATATTACCTTCGGCACCCGGGATGGGCTTGCGGCGGTCAACAAGGACAACGTACAGGAAGGGAGGAAGTCTGCGAGGCGAGCGGGTGCCCTTCTCCAAGCGAATTGCAGAGAGGAAGGCTGCAGAGCCCGAAGACGCGGCGGCAGCGCCATCGGTGCCGGCCGTGCCACCCATGCCGGCAGCACCTCCTGGTCATGGACTGACCCGCGTGCAATCCGAACCAGTGACTGAGAACTTCTCGCGGCCTTCTCGGTCGGTGAGACGACAGCAAAACTTTTCGAGAGAAGCTCCCGCAGCCCTCTCCAACCCGGCATCCGAGCTCACGCCTCAGGAGCGGCAGGATTATGACGATTACAGTGAAGAACATGTCGAAGATTCACCCGCAACAAAGCCGCAACCCAAACCTCAGCAACTCCCGTACCGCACTTCTTCCGCCTTGGCTCAGAGGGCCACACCTGTCCCTCAGATTGTCGAGACCCCTCCGCCGCAAGAACCTTCGCCACCTTCGCCAACCGAGACCGCGCAGAAACCGCCGGCCAGACCGTTTCCCGAACGCTCTTCATCACAAAAAGTCGCTCAGCAAATGTATGCCCAGCCTGAGGAACCGCCTGCAAGGTCAAGTAAACGCCCAAGTCCGGGACAACCGCCGCAGAAATCGCCACCACCATCGCAGCCGCAAGCCAAGGAGGAGTCGCGCACCGCCCCTGGTCAGACACTCACTGATATGGCTAATCACCCATCACCTCTGCCAGGCGGCGGTGCCACTCGCACCGACAGCTTGACCTTCATCCCCACATTGACTGCCAGCGAGGACAAGAAACTCGAGAAGAAGCAAAAAGAGAAGGACACGGATGCCGAGAGCATTAGCTCTACCAAATCCTCTGGCTGGAAATGGTTCAAGAGTGACGACAAGGACAAGAAGAAGAAAGAGAAGGAGAAGGACGAGCAAGCGAAGAAAGCGAAGGGAAAGGCCGACAAATCCCACGACAATGCTCGGCTCGATGTGCTGCAGAGCTCCATCGACAACGTCGTAGCCAAGGGTCGCGAAAGCCTGTTGCTAGACAGGGAGAGCATCGACAACAAGCTCACCGAAGAGCGAAAGAAGGAGAGCACGCGCAAGACGAGCGACTCAAAGAAAGACAAGGAGGGCTTCTTCGGCGGCCTATTCGGCGGCTCCAAGAAGAAGACAGAAAAAGAACCCGGCAGCAAGAAGAAAGAGCTGCGCGCCCTGTCTCCCGAACCTCCATCTCGCCCGCTCCGCCCGGACATCGACTACCCGTGGTCCCGCTTTACCATCATCGAGGAGCGCGCCATCTACCGCATGGCGCACATCAAGCTGGCCAATCCGCGGCGGTCGCTGCAGAGCCAGGTGCTGCTCAGCAACTTCATGTACTCGTACCTGGCCAAGGTTCAGGCTATGCACCCCCAGATCCAGGTACCAATCAGCCCGCAGCAGAAGCGGCAGGAGGAGGAGCGCAAGCGCAAGGAGGCCGAGGAACAGCGGCGGAGGATGGAGCAGCAGCAGCGCGAGCAGCAAGCCCAGCAGGATGGGAACTTTGACTTTGAGTACCATCGCGTAAGTCACACTCAAGGCGGTGAATTGCTCGGTGAACATCACACTAACTGAAAGCCACAGTCTGGCAGCCAATACGGCGACACGCCCGTCCAGCATGAGAACGAGGCGCAGTACATCGACGACTCGGAGAGGTATGCCTACGACCACCAGGGCGACAAACACGACAACGGGAACCCCGGGCAGCACCAGAACCAGAATGGTGGCGTGTATCACTCCTCCGACGGCTACGACTCGGGCCACCCTGGGCAAGGAGGCGAAGGCCACGATTATTACTACGGCCAGGGGAATCCGTACGACGACGAGGACGAGGACGAGCGCAATATGTGGTAGGGAACGTTGCAGCAGTTGGTCCGGTTCAGGAAGCGTGCGGGTTGACTAGGGGACGGTAATAGTGCGCTTTGACTCGTGGAGGGAGGCAGGGAACGAGAAGCGGCCCATCGGGAAGATGAAGCCCCGGGGGTCTATTCGAGGTGCGACGAGCAGCGGGGGGAGAGTGGTTAGCGATCGGACCAAGCAGCCCTGTACACAACAAAGCAAGCATCCGGTTTAGGCGTTTGGCGGGATCTGTTCTTCTCAAGCCATGGGAAATGGGACCACGGTGTATGAAGGGCAGCACAGCATCATCGTCGGCCATACTTGGGTCCCGTTTTCGTCTCGACTTTGTGAAACTAGTGGGGTGCTCTCATTGCTACATTTTATTTCCTATCCTTTCTCGTTTGAGGTTTTAGCTACCTACTATATTGAGACGAGCGTGCCGCCGTTGAGTCCGGCTATTTTGGTTGTCTCTACCTACCGGTTCGTGACAGACACGAGGTGATAAGCGAAGGACGTAGGGTAGTGTAGGAAAGGAGATAGTAGGTGAAGATATGGGAAGATATGGGACGATACCATCTCTTGACCAGGTTGATATCTGAGATGGTGGCAAGCTATGAAAGGAGGCAGCTGCGGTAGGATCGCCTGCATAATGGCCGTGGGATAGGGGCAACGTATGAGTTGCACCAGCAAATTATACCTGCCTGACACCTTACATCAGACCAGAGTACTTACCTGCTCTACTAGTACGGTACTTCACCTTACCCAACATCCTGCCCGTCCAGAGCGATATTAACAGGCAAGTGCCTTCGGGCCCACGGGCTCCTTCCTTGCAAAGGATTAAGCTGGGGAGGAAGAGTCGCAGGTCGGAAGTTCTTCGAAGCCTTCTCCCTTTTGCTCTACTCTCCTCTCCTCTCTCCCCCTCCAGAACAACATCGGCCATCTTTTGGTCAATCTTTCAATTGCTCTTGAGACCTGGGACTCTCGCGGCGACTACAATATCACCAGAGCAACCAAATCACGGACCCCCCCCCCCCC
>Ga0209127_100696_pt1 | contig 11450 bp, 12 predicted proteins | sample LakSupMetagenome_FD_187469 | JGI IMG/M metagenome (GOLD analysis project Ga0209127, IMG submission 187469) | Freshwater microbial communities from Lake Superior, Canada - Sta WM archaea (SPAdes) (version 2) | ecosystem: Environmental > Aquatic > Freshwater > Lake | place: Lake Superior, Canada...
GAGGCCCCAAATTTCATTCTGCCTTCTGCCCATCTCGAGCGCATACTCCTCTTTGTGGTAGTTGTTCCACAGCTTGGTCGTGATGAAGATGTCATCGCGCTTAACGAGCCCCTCGGCAATGGCCCGGCGGATGCCCTCGCCCGCCTCCTTCTCGTTTTGATAGTCGTAGGCGCCGTCGAAGAGACGATAGCCGACTTTGATGGCCTAGGGTTCGAATCATCAGTGCCTCGTCTTGCTTTCAGGGATAGGAGCTCGAACTTACGTTGTAGACAGTCTCGGCCGCCGTCTCCTTAGGCACCTTCCACAGACCGAAGCCTACGAGGGGCATCTCGCGGCCAGACGCGAGCTTGATAGTTTGTGTCATTTTCGCTCAGTCGTGGGAGTTAGGGGATGGAAGCTGAATGATGAGAGTTTGCAGATGGCAGAATAGACTAGAAAATAGTCAAGGGTTGTCCAGTTGTCTGTAGCGAGCATATTAGGGACAGCACGGTCGATGTGAGTCGGTTTCCTCTAGCTCCAAGGCAAGTTCAGCCGGGCGCTTCAGATTTCCTGTTTCGGCTGGACGCTAACAGACGTGGGTTAGGCCTACACCCCGCATTTGGTTCTTGCTGTTGTGGGACCGTCTTTCCCTTTGAGTTCTCCGTGTGGAGATCTGGAGGAATCGGTGCCAACGAGTACCATCTCGGTAGTAGACTCATCCATAGGAGATAGGTCAGTCCAGTCATCTTCGTCTCTAGTTACCACATGCGGGCAGTCAACTAGCGTTACTAAGACATACGAAGAGGTAACCGGGGACATGGCGACGATAACCTAGGGCGCTTAACAATTCCATTTCTCAAATTTCGCTCGGTCACACGTAGTTGTAGTAATGGCGAAGTTGGACTCTTCACTTGTAGTATGTGGCTCAAATCCCGTCTGCTCCACTGGGCAGACTGTGTAGCTAAAGCACACGCTTGCGAACTTACCGTCAACAGTCTAAGACTCCTCTCTCATGCAAGAGCACAGAGTTGGCATGGCTGCGAGTGCCTCCACGCATTAATATTTCCGAAACACATGCCTAGGACCTTGCTCAATGTGACCAAAAATGCGGGAGAAGATAATGTACACTAAGGTCACTGGAGACTGCCAGACATCTCGAAAAGGAACAAATATTAAGTCCTAGGAACTATGCTTCCAAGTGCTTCTGTCTGGTGTAATACGCTACCCTAGGAATTGAGTTAGTAAGGAACGTATCGAGCGTTTTCCTAACTGCGAGTTGATGACTGACCGCGATTAGCACTTGAACTTAACCATTCTGCCTGGTAGGAAACATTTAAGGATGCCGTTATAACCTGACATAAATTGCATCGGTAACTCCGTAACAATTGCATTGGAATCTAGTGATACTATTGACCTTTCTTTGCTCTAATTCCCCTCTTAACCTACGCAGCGTCTCGATCCCTCCCCAGATTCACACTCCTATAGCTCTATAAACTCGCGGGCAAGCAGCTCGTCCCCCTTAAGCCGCTCAATGTAGCCTATGATCTTTTGCGTTAAGGAGTCGACGTCGAACCCAAAGTACCTGTACGCCGCTTTCGACGGCAGGCTGTGGCCAAAGCGGGTGAGACAGCACGCGGCGTCGGCGTACCGCTCCCAGCCGTTAGGCGCGTACGGCTCCACCACGACCGCCTGCGTGCATTGGCGCCGCAGCACATCGCGCCTGTACGCGACGGGCTGCGCCTCGAACAGTCTCCAGGACGGGAAGCTAACGACGCGCGTCCGGACGTCGTGCTGGCTCCTGAGGCGCTCCGCGACGGCCACGACGTGGCTCAGCTCGGCGCCGACGCCGATGAGCGTCAGGACTGCGTCCTCGCATTCCCGGAGAACGTAGGCGCCACGCAAGACGCCGTCGCGCGAGGTCTCGGCCAGCTGCGGCACCGCGTGCCGGCTCGTCGAGATGATGGTCGGCGTCCCCTCGGCCTGGATAGCCGCGGTCCACGCGCCGGCTGTCTCCTCGCCGTCTGCGGGCCGGATGTAGAAGATGTTCGGCATGGCGCGGTACAGAGTGGCGAGCTCGACCGGCTGGTGTGTCGGGCCATCCTCGCCCATGCCGATCGAGTCGTGTGTCGCGACGTGGATACAATGCAGTCGCTGGAGCGCGCCTGACAACTTCGTTAGCATTCCAATTCGATGACTGGACAGCGCAATGCCCCTCCTTTTCCCCTGGGAATACGCACCCATCCGCACCGCTGGCGCGGCATAGAGATAGAACATGAAGAAGGAAGACGTCACCGGTACGATGGTGTCTGGGGAAAAAGCAGCAAGACCGTTGGCGATAGCACACATGGCGTGCTCCCGAATACCGTAGTGGATGTAACGCCCAGTGTAGTCACCGCTAGCGCCGCGAGCCGGACGCAGGTCTGGCTGGAAGGAGTTTACTAGTCAGCACTGGCCAAAAAAAGCGCAGGGGCGAACGCAAAGCAGGAACAGAGCGAGGGGAGGTCATTCCGGCTTACGCGGTTGAAGTCCAGCTTGCCGGGCCAGGCCATGTGCACGGACGGGGACAAATCCGCGGTGCCCACCATGAAGCTGTCGATATCCTTGGCGATGTTGTTGAATACGAGACCGGACGAAGCGCGGGTGGCCGTGGGCTTGCTGGGTAGTTGTTCTCTCGCCGGAATCATGCCTTTCCATCTAGGGTCGATCTTGCCGGCCATCCGCTCCTTAAAGCGGCTCGCAAGCTCCGGGTGCTGCTTGCTGTAGTCGTCCATTGTAGACTTCCACTCTTTAACGAGCTGGGCACCCCGGTCGGGCAGATCTGCGAAGAATTCCCGGACCTCTTGCGGGACGACGAAGTACTCCTCCGGGTCAAAGCCGTTCGCTCTTTTCATGTTGGCGACGTCATCCTTGCCGAAGGCGGCACCATGCGCGTCGGCAGTGCCTTCGGCGCTGCTGCCGATGCCGATAACAGTGCGCGCGTTGATAAAGGTTGGCCGGTCGGACTTCTTGGCCGCTTCCATGGCGTTGACAAGACCAAGGATGTCGTAGCAGCCATCCTCAACGTCAATGACGTTCCAGCCGCAGGCACGCATCTTGTCGTTTACATTTTCGGTATTTGTCAGCTAAAGAGCGTTGTCAGTACAAGTCTGAGTCTGAGTCCCCCAAGCGGCCTCCTCCAATAGGAACCATAACCGCAGGGTACCGACTTACGTCAACGGAGCCGTCGCAGGTGATCTGGTTATTGTCGTACATGATGGTCAGGTTGTTCAGTCGGAGGTGACCAGCTAGGGATATCGCTTCGAGGGCCACGCCCTCCTGCAGGCATGCATCCCCAACCATGCACCACGTGTGGTTTGACACGACGTCGAATCCCGGCCGGTTGAACGTCGCAGCCAGATGCTTCGTAGCCATTGCCAGCCCGACCGCGTTGGCCACGCCCTGACCCAGAGGGCCGGTCGTCAACTCGATCCCTTCGTGCTCAATCTCGGGGTGTCCCGGGCAGAGCGCGTCAACCCGTTCGGAGTGGTAAGACTTCAGCTGGTCCATGGTCATGGCCTTGTAGCCGGTAAGATGCAGGAAGCAGTACTGGAACAGGCAGGTGTGTCCGTTGGAGAGTACGAATCGGTCGCGGTTGAACCAATCGGGGGTATGAGGCGCGTATCGCATCGCGTGCTTCCACAGCGCGACCCCGATAGCCGCCATGCCGATGGCCCCTCTATACTCGCACGATTAACACAGTCTCTTTTCTCTTCTTCCCTCAGGATGGAAGTCTACTCACCCGGGATGTCCGCCATTGAACTGCTGGCACAAGTCGGCGACCAATAATCGGAAGGACTTCAAAACGATATCGTGCGACTCCTGGCCCTCCAGTTGCTGCTGGTGTGTCTTCGCGACACCTTTGGTAACGACATCCCCGCTGGCAGTCGCTGCGATGGTGCCGTTGCTTGTCTCAATAGCCCCTGGCGCCATGTTATCAACTCGATGAATCGTACTACAAGCAATGAATAGGTGGAGGATTAGATTGTGATAACTCGAGAGCTGCGACGTGCCTCGAAACGACTATGGAGAGCAGGCCAGCACCACCACTGCATCTTCACTGCTTTGCCGCACTGAATATATTCCGCATCCTCTTCTGTGTCGCCCCATAAAGTTCGCATTATCGACCTTTGCCCCTCATCGATCGATAGTCGGGAATACATCCTGGGGGAAATTATTACACCCTTTCACCCAAAAGGGTAATCTTAAGCACTGTGGGCAAGTGTGCGTGTAGAACAGGAAACCCGAGGCGCCGCCTAGACTTACAGACCCACCTTGCCACGTCCTAGGGCATCTATCCCGACCCCCGAGATCATATGTTGTTTATTTACAATTTCCCTCGCTTCCTCTGCGCCCTCACGACCGCAATATCCAGCGCCGTACTGTCACCGGAAAGACACAGTCAATCCGGATCCAGGGACAAGCCGGCAAAATGGGAAGCCTCGCAGACAGCCTCAATGGCGTCCTCAACGTGATCAAGCCGTCGCATGCGAATCCATCACTGCAGGTGACTGCGGACCATCAGGTCAAGATGCAGCAGGCCCCCGTCAGCGAGCCCGGGCTGGGTGAGGCTCTCGTCCACATCAAGACGACCGGCATTTGCGGGTAAGCAGCTGGAGCACAAGCACTCCGAAAAATCCCACAGAGATAGGCATGCGGGAACGGACCTGACTGACTGCGGCAGGTCCGACATCCACTTCTGGAAGACGGGACGCATCGGCTCGCTCGTGGTGGAAGGAGACTGCATCCTGGGCCATGAAGCAGCTGGCATCGTGCTGAAGTGCGGCCCTGGCGTCAAGCACTTGGCACCTGGTGCGTAGTCCCCGTGCTTATTTTTCTTCGCCTACTGCAAAAGATGACACCCGGTTGCGCGATTAGCTGATGACTTGTGAAAACACAGGCGACCGCGTGGCGGTGGAGCCAGGCGTTCCCTGCGGAACATGCTTCCTGTGCATGGAGGGCCGGTATAACCTCTGCGAAAGCGTCCAGTTTTCCGGTGTATATCCCTATCACGGAACGCTGCAGAGATACAAGGTGCACCCCGCGAGATGGCTTCATAAGTGAGAAATAGGGCGAATGCCCATCCCTTTTCTTCTTCGAGAGGATCTCGATTAGCTGACACATGACGGCGTGATTAGAATCCCCGACAATGTCAGCTTCGGTGAGGCGGCCCTCCTTGAGCCACTCAGCGTCGTTTTGCACGGAATAGAGATTGCGCGGCTGTCTCTCGGCCACCCCGTGTTGATCTGCGGCGCCGGCCCAATCGGACTGATCGCCCTCACCGTGGCGCGCGCGTCCGGCGCGCACCCAATCGTCGTGACAGACATCGAGCCCAAACGACTGGCATTCGCGGAGCAATACGTGCCCGGCTGCCTCACCTACCAGGTGCGGACGGCGCTGAGCGGAGAGCAGCACGCGGCCAAGATAAGGGAGCTATTTGGGGCTGCGGATGACCCGTACTTTGCCCCGCGTGCGGTTCTCGAGTGCACAGGCGTTGAGAGCAGTGTCATCGCGGGCTGCTACGCGGTGAGGAGAGGCGGCACGGTGGTGGTCATTGGCGTTGGGAAATCAATCATGAACAACCTGCCCTTCATGCACATCTCTCTATCAGAGGTGAGCTGAGACTGGCTGCTCCCCTTCCCCCACCCCCCGACAGAGGGGTGCCATAGCTGACCATTTCTCCAGATCTGTCTGAAGTTTGTCAACAGGTACAGAGACACGTGGCCCGCCGGCATTGCCTGCCTCAGCGGAGGAATCGTCAGCTTGCACAAGCTCGTTACCCACACTTTCCCTCTTGAGAAGGCCATTGAGGCTCTCTACGTCTGCTCTGACACTGGGAACGGTAGCATCAAAGTCCAGATCGTGGACGAAGTAGACGCTTCGATATAGTGTCGGATAGTGCAACCAATATTTCAAACCGTACCAGGCCACGAGTGAACGGGATATACCTCAACTTGTGCTCCTCCGTCTCCTCTCCTCTAAGTGTCGCTCTTCATGTTCTGTTGGTGGGAGGGATGGAGAGCAGAACTGGTATCGCGTGTCTACGGAGGCCGCTTGTACATTGCAACCTGACCGACTCGTGATAGCCCAGCGTCTTAACGCAGGCCAAAAGACAAAAACTTAGAAGGGTATCAATATGCACCGGACAGTCCCGCGCTGTATAGAGAGGTTGATATTGACGGGCAGTCGAATGAAGTTTAACCGTTTGAACTGCTTTTGACCGACAAGGCTAGTTAAACAACGCTGACTTAAGCAGTCGAGTAGCATTCAGTAGGGACGGTTGTGCACTGTTGCAGTGTTGCTGAATGTGGCCCGTATGGTTGTTAAGGATGATGGCTTTAGGAAGAGCAAGTCTTTCGTTTACCATCTCCCCTTTTGTCGTTGATGTTAGCATGAAGACACTAGCCTGCAACGAAGTTAGCTAGGTGACGGTTCTTATTATTTAGGGCTAGGGTTAATCCTTTTCGGGCACCGTCTAGTCTAATCTATGCTCAATCACCTTAAAGACATCCAGGGTGGTCGGTCAAGCATGTATCAATCCAAAGAAGCACTTACATTCTCTACGATTCGACTTCGTTAATCCTCTTCTTAATATTCCGGGTCACCACCTTTATTCCACTCTCCTCCCCTACACTTAGATTTACTATCCTCCTCCCCGTCCTTAAAACCAAAATCACCCGTCCTATCCGCCTTCTTGATATTAAGAGGTGAAGTCCTCCTCCCTTTCTGGGGTCGACTAGGTTATGCATCGTGTCTTCGCGCTGTGGAGGTTGTGGAACGCTTCGTCTACACAATAGCGCTGTGTGTTGTATCAGCTGCTCATGGGTAAATGACCTAGGGCTAGGGTTAGTAACCCAACCTCTAGTCGTCCCACCCTGATTTTCCCACTAGTCTCCGGTAGTCCCGATACCATAAGCTTTTTCTCTCCTAAGTAGTAGCGACATACCCACACATCTCATCCCTTACACGCTGAAGTTAAGGCGGTATTACGAAATTGGGTTAGCAAAAGCGCAGCCTCCAATGACCGGCTTTACCGGTACCGCCTATAATGCTTGGCCCACCGGCGACACGCCTCGGTTCCCAGACGATGGGTCATCCCCGTCGACGACCTGGCGCTTCGACTTCGACGCTTTCGCCCAGGACCCCGGCTACATCGCCTACCAGGAGGAGCTGCGCGACCTCATTTTCCACACCGCGACCAACGCTGCACCGAGCCCCGAGGCGACCGCTGACACTCCGACGTCCCCGGATATCACTGGTACCAACACCGCGGGCGGCGGCGGGGTCCTCTTGGCTCTTGCCGACGACGACACCACAGCCGACGTCCCACCGCCAGCCCCAGACAGCGTCGATGAGCCGGCCTCGCCCCGGCAACACGCGCGCGCCCTCCAGAGGCTCACGGCCGCCGTGCTCTCGCAGGGGCGGCGCTTTGAGTACCTCCAGAACTACGTCGGCCAGGTCGCGCCCTGGCTAGACATGTTCGACAGCGGCTCGCGCGTCTTCGGTGTCGAGGTACCCGTCCTGGCGCGGGCCTCGCCGGCCCTTCTCTACGCCGTGCTTGCCCTGTCGGCGCGGCAGATCGAGCGCCAGGGCGCAGGAGCTGGAGCACAAGGGGGCACTACGAGCGCTGGCGCTGCTGCTGCCGAGGATGGAGGCGGAGGAGGCAGGAGGGCGACTGAGGCCGGCGGTGCGTCTGCGCGGCACTGTTCTTACGCGGACAGTCTGGAGCTCTACCAAGAGGCGATCCGGCTGCTGCGCCCGCTCCTGCAGGCTCGCGACACGCTGAGCGTGCCCATCTGTACTGTCCTGTGCGTCATGGAGATGATGTCGGCCAGCGCCCAGGACTGGCGAAAGCACCTGGAGGGCTGCGCTGCGCTCTTCGACGCCTTCCACGTCCATGGGTTTAGTGGGGGGTTGTTCCAGGCTGTTTTCTGGTGCTACGCGCGGATGGGTGAGTTGGCGTGTTTTCCTATTTTCTATCTGTAGAGCCGACAGGATTTCCTTGCGTTGTCATTTCGGTTGTGAAAAACATCATGGCTGCCGCCAGAGACATGTCCCGGCGTCATCTATTTCCGGACGGCTCTGAAGCTAATACTGCACTCAACTATAGACCTGTGCGGCGCTCTCATGTCTGACGGGACGCAGAGCACCCTCGTGCCTCCGGCCAAGTGGCTCGCCCCCGGCACCGACGAGACCGCAGCCCGCGATCTCTTCCGCGAGGCCAACAGCCCAGACGTGCACGCTAATTACGCCGTCTACCTGTGCGCCAACGTATGCGAGCTCGTAGCCGACCGCACGCGGTTCGTTGAGCTGGGCGAGGCCAACGGCTGTGACGGCGACGTCTTCGCCCGGCGCTGGCAGCGCCTGTGGGACTACCTGCAGGGCTGGGTCGATAACCGGTGTCCGGAGATGCTTCCCGTCCAGACGGTCGAGACTCAGCCGTTCCCGCAGATCCTCTTCACGCACTGGGCCGCCATCTCATCTAACCAGCTGTACCACACCGCCTGCATCCTCCTCCTCCAATCGATGCCGGCAGGGGGCGTGCGCGCCGTCCCCGCCGAGGCGGCCTCTGCGACCGGGCATGCGCGGCGTGTCTGCGGCATCTCGCTGACGAACCCCCATCAGGGATGCCTTAACAACGCGATCCAGCCGCTCTGGGTCGCGGGCAGGCTCCTCAGCCATAGATCGGAACACATTCTTGTGGTGAAGCTCATTCGTGAAATCGAGTCCATGACCGGGTGGGCCGCCTGCTGGCGTATACCCGATCTCGAGGTCGTCTGGGGCTACAAAGTCAGCCGTTAATGGAGCATCGAAGCCTGCTCTCTTTGTATATCACATGCTCTTGATTAAGACAACCCGAGCTGAATCTCAGTCCCTGCTGTCCGGCATGTGCCACTCCCGTTGGAGCATCGTCTTCAAGTGGCCGACGTTCCACTTCGTCAAGCGGGCCACCACGTCAAAACCGCGGAGGAGCTCTCGCTGCTGCGGCTCGTACGTCATGCTCTTGGCAGCGAGGTAGAAGCTGGCAAGGAGCAGAAGGTCCCAGCATTCCCGGCGGTCGTTGCTGAGGGCGATACCGCAAACTCGCTGTGCATGCCACAACGGCGACCAGCCCGGCAGCCGCCGCCGATCTAGCACGAGCGTCCTGGGCTTGTGCTGCAACAAGAGCATCATGGCGGTGTGGTACATTTGGTTGCCTAGAATGGCAGCTCCGTTAGTGAAGAGGATGGCTGGGAACAGAGGCTCCGCGTCGGTAGGCGAGTGGTCCAGCTCCACCACAGGCTGGAGCTTCTCGGGCCGGCTGCAATACCACGCATTTAGGTCTTCGGCAATGAGCCTCCAGTCCTGGGCCAGCGGAAACCCTGCATCTGGCCCGTGTGAGGCGAGCAAGGGACGGCTTGGATATCCAGAGCAAAGATTTGCGGCGCGGGCGCACAATTGCAGCATCTTGTTGATGTCCTGGAAGGCGTAGCTAGCCCAATCGGCAATTTCCAGGTCCAGCACTGGGCGAGCCATTGGCGTCTTATCAAGGGATATATAGGCTCCGGTTAGGAGGGCTACGGCAAGGTCTTCGCGTACATCAGCACTAGAATAGCCTGCACATGTATTCTCAAGGAACAATAGATGTACCTACCTAGTCTTAGATGCAGACAAGACAAGTATTGTGCGTGCTCTGGACGGACTCGGTTCGTGGAAACCGACGAATTGAACTTCTCCATCATACTCCGCCACGATGAGGGAGCGCTTCTAATGAGGGAGGCCACGGCCAGAAGCAGCGCGGCAACATAATCGCCGCATGCACCGTGCCCGTAGGTGAAATCGGCCAGTGCCTGGAACGAGCCCTCGAGAACAGCGTCGGCGTGTGGCGAGAGTGATGCTGCGGAGAGGCTTAGCACCGCGCGCCTGGTTGTAACTGATTGGGCTGCCATGACTGGCACCGCAGTGCCGAAGAACTGCCCCATATCACAGATGTCCAGCTGCTTTGGTCAGCAATCATTAGTTGAAAGAAGATGTACGTCTTTTGAACTCACCCACGGCGCTACATGATATCTGTAGTTCCTAAGTTGCGAGACAATAACCTCGAGAGACGCCTTGTCAAGGGTCGGGGTTAGAGCGGCTTGCTGGCGGAGTGGTCCCAAAACCGTGTCAGACGCAAAGGAGACGTCACAGATGGCATGTTGAGTTCCGGTTGGGCTCTCGACGTCGTTATAAACGACCGACTCTCCGGGGGCGTCAAAGTTCACTGCCTGTGTGGCGAACGAGCTAGTGCTGAGAGAGACGAGAACCTGCAGAGCGGTCTCGAAGCCGTCACTCTGCGTCGTCCCCGGCGGCTTGCCCTCCGTCATGTCGGGCGACTCCGCAGACGTACCAAAGCCTATCGAGCCGAAATGCTGCTCTGCGGAACCTCCTGCTATGGCGACGTTCGGCAACTCGCGGTCTATCGCCGTGGCGAGGGGCGTATCGGCTGTACCATGGTCCGAGACCAGCTCTATCGTGTGCGGCTGTGCCACAGCCTCGTCTATCTCTCGCAAATCCGAGTTTGTACTTCCAGCGGTAGGCGTTGAGGGTTCTACGAACTGTTCAGGCACCTAGTCAGCGGGAGGTTTTGCAGCAACGTCGCCCGAAGAAACATGCCTGCAGGCGAGAATAGCGCGGAGCCGCCGCCCCTGCCGGAGTCGACGGCCCGACGACGAGGATGTTCTTTTCGAGGAAGGTAAACCCTGAAGGATACTGGCAGTCAAGATTCCGGTTGACACATCGCTGACATCGCGGCTTGTCCTCGTCGCCTGATCGAATAGTGAGGACAGTGGTCAGCAACGTCCCAAACACGCTAGAAAGCAGAGTCGCAGCCTACATTTGCGCCTCCGAGCCCGACAATTACGACAGCCGGTCTTGGTTCTCTTCCTGCCGGCGTTGGCTACTCTTGATCCTGCTGCAGGTCCTGCCGCTTCCAAGACTCGGGCCGACGGCTGACCAGGGTCGCGCGGCATGGCTGTAGGCCGGGAACGCGTGCATATAGGAGAAGCTCGAGACAGAGATAACGTCGTGATCCATGGAAGCAAGACACAATACAACGTTACTATCTGAATGAGGGGGTTCGCAAATTTGTCAGCTAGGTTCCCTCGAGTGCTGTTGCCTAAAGCGGAGAAGGCACGCGCTGTCTACTATAGACCCCACTCTTACCCCACCTCGTACCCCATCCACCAACCCCGCCTCCGATTTTGTATTTTGCGGGGCAGGCGATGGGCCGATACTAAGGCCCTAATCGGCTCGGGCCTGCCAACTAGGAAAGTATCTACTTTATAGGGAGGGGAGAGATTACGTGTTATCTGGAGCTCTTAGCGTAGTTTCTAGCCTTATTAGAACTTAGAAAAATCAAGCTATTTTATTTATTAAAAATGAGATATTACGGCTTCTAGCCCTCTATATTTTAG
>Ga0209127_100697_pt1 | contig 11449 bp, 10 predicted proteins | sample LakSupMetagenome_FD_187469 | JGI IMG/M metagenome (GOLD analysis project Ga0209127, IMG submission 187469) | Freshwater microbial communities from Lake Superior, Canada - Sta WM archaea (SPAdes) (version 2) | ecosystem: Environmental > Aquatic > Freshwater > Lake | place: Lake Superior, Canada...
AGAGAAATGCAATATCAGCATCAGCCATCGAGAGTCAGGCAGATATACTGGCAAGTAACAGGTGCTCCTGCGAGGGAGACCCGGAAAGACGAAGCTTCTTCATGGTCGATTCAGCTGGGAAAAGAAGACGAGTTCTATTCTTGTCATCATGAAGGAGATGGCTGGCTGATAAGCGGGAGGCACGGAGGACGGCATGTTTGCTTCTTACCTGGTAAGTTAGTGACGCTAGTCGGGGTTGCTGCCCGTCCCTGTGCTGGAGACCTTTTTTTTTTTCTTTTTTTCTTTCTTTGATTTGATATGTTGACTTCTCATCCATCGTCTCTCGCACCACAACCCAGACTCGACACCACCGTCGACTCGCTGGAAAAGACGAAAGTGTCAATCTCAGATAAAGACGGTCCCAGCATATTTGCCGTCGGCTTAACTGAAGCCAAATCGAGTCCGGAGCTGTGGTGCTGCGAGAGTGAGGATAGAAGAAGAGGTAGAAAATTTTGAGGCTCAAGAGATTGAAGTTAAATGCTTGATACTGACGATCACGTGGACGAGTTGTGGTGGGGCCACCCGGGACCTAAAAATTTGCTCCAACCCAAGGCAGATCAGCCTGTACATCGCAGCCAATGAAGGAATCTTCCGTTGCCCGGATTAACCGGGAAAGGAACAAGTTAAATCCAGTCCAATGAAATCAGATTATGTGCTCGGTTCCTGCGGGTCGGCCTGCGGGAAGCCCGTGGCTGCTTTGATTGATCTGTGCCAGGATCCTCTGCCTCTGCGACATCCCAAGCACGACCCTTCGACGCCTCCCGTCACTCTTGCCGGTGATCGTTTGCTGCTTGCGATCCCTTGCTGCTTGGATATATTGGAAGAGCAAGCAAACAACACAATATTATTTACATGCACCATGAGCGGCATCTTATACTCCACTTAAGCTACCCTTAGCGTTCGCCGCCTATCCTGTGTTTTTTTTTTTTATCTTTGCGTTTCCCGGTCGTTTGGTGTCATTCTGGTCGCCAGACCACAAGTAAGGTACCACCTGCCAAGTACCGGCAAACGCACGCCAGTTGACGGCTGTTCACCCTTTTCCCGCGAAAAGCACGAAGTGTCGATAAGCTTCTTGGACCCCCATTCCGGCGCCAGAGCATCGACCTCATCAGAATTCTGGGACGTTCAAACGCTGCTGCCCGTCCGACTTATCAGGCTCTCCTATCAAGACACAGCACAAACCACGCCTTTAAATCGGTGGTTATCCTCATAATTCCTTCCTTGTTCTTCACCATTCCCCAACCCCCCCCGGTCAAACGACAAGACGCCACACCCAGTCCCCAAAAAAATAAGATCCACAGCCCACTCACTGCCAGGTGCGTCGGTGCATCCGTCTCTCTATCTCTCTCCGCCATTCTGCCAACCTGGAGAGTGCGAGCCTCAGAGCTAGTAGGTACCTACTCTCTGCCTGGTGTCTGCCATTTCCACTCGTTTGCTGCAACACCACGCGCGATATCACATCAGATTCCGCATTCGCAGCAGCAAAGCGCGCCAGTGCACCTGACGACACGCCGACGAGATCAAACGGCCCCGTCACAACCGAGCACACGCCACTCAAGGCTGAACACCGCGCGCCCAAGCTGTTGGTTCCTCGTTGCGACCGCGACCCGCGCCGATACAGACGATCATCGCCTTCTATCCGCTGCCCACATCCGCCCGTGTAATATAATCCTGTATTAGTGTCACCACTGAGCCGTCACTATCCTTGGCCGCATCCATTGTGTTTTCCTCGGGAGAGTCGCATCTCGCCGCTGCCGGCGCACTGTTTGTCCTGACTTCCGTCTTCGATCTCAACAAAACTATCGTCGCCTTCCCCCTCTCCTTCGCGTGTCGTCGGACTCGCTGTCGGTGACGACCCCGACTTCCCTTCTCCTCGCGCGACCCTCTACGACTATAGACGCTTGTCTTATCCGCAATCGGCCCTTGCCCAATCGCAATCGGAATTGTGGCCCCCCCTGGCATCTCCCGACATCGAGACTGCTACTTGCTTACCTGTCAGAACTCGCATGCGATAACACGGTTCGAGTCGTGTCGATATCCACGCCGGTGGATTATCGACAACCAGAGGGAGGCTGAGAAATGATGACTATGGGACCGGCGTTTCCGCCACATGGTGCGGCCGGAATGCCACAACACCCGGGGGCTGCGGCACATCCCATGGCGGCTCCTGGTATGGCTCACAACCCCAGTCAGCCCGGCGCACCACCACAGGGCATCCCTCACCAGCTCGCACCGCACATGGCCGTGTCCGCACCCGGCGGCCAGATGAACCCTGGACCCCTCGTCGGCGGAATGCCACCCGGGGCGGGGGGCCCGAATGCGCATGCCATGTCTCATCTGAACCCCGCGCAAGCTTCTCAGATGTTCCAAGCGCAGCACAACAATATGGGGGCTTGTGAGTTGCGCCCCCTGCCAGACGTTCCCCTCCGCAAGTGTATCAGTGCTAACTCATGCCTTCTGTAGTCGCCGCCAACAACCAAGCCATGCAACAGATCCAGCAACAGCAGCGGCTGCAAGCACTACAGCAACAGCAATACCTGCGAATGACGCAACAAGGGCACGTGCCGGGTGGCATGGCCGGGATACCCATAGGGGTGGGGATGAGTATGAACTTATTGAGCCCGGCGGCACAACAGCACGCAGCACATCTCGCGCAGATGAGAGCTCGTCAGAATCCGCAAGCTCAAGTAAGCCGCCATCCCGGAGCTGGAGTATGGACTGTCCGGCCAGCATGTCAGTTTCGGAATGACAAAGCTAACTTCTAAGCAGCAAGCCATGATCGCGCAGCAAGTCGCGCTCCAGCAGCAGCAGCAGCAACAGCAGCAGGTTGCCAACCAGCAGATGGCGCAACAAGGCGGGAACCCGAATAACCTCCAGCTCAATCCTCAACAACTAGGCTTCCAGCAAGCCCAACTCCAACAAGCGGTGCAGATGCAACAGCTCCAAATGCAAGCTCAGGCACAGGCTCAAGCGCAACAACAACATCAACAAATGCAGGCACAGCAGGCACAGGCACAAGCGCAAGGTCAGGGCGGACATCAACAGCCGAACCAGCCGCAACAGCCTGGTCAACCACTACACCAGAATCCTCAACAGCAACAAGGTGCGAATGGACCCGGCGGGAATCTTCAGGGACAGAGTCAGGGACAGATACAAGGTCCCGGCCCACAGGCAAACCAGCACCAGCAGCAACAACAGCAGCAGCAGCAAAACCACCAGCAGCAGCAGCAGAACCAGCAGCAACAGCAGCAACAACAGCAGCAAGGGCCGACGCAAGCTCAGCAGCAAGCACACCACGCACAACTACAGGCGCAGCAAAACGCCGTCATGGCACAGAATATTGCCAATCAACAAGCCCTCCGCCAAATGCGCGACTTCAAGGGCCAATGTACTTTGAGGCTCTTGTCCTTCGCCGAGCATTTGAGTGGCTTTCCTGTAAGTTCAGCGCACGTCGACACGCTACAGAGAATGGCACGTACTAAACACGGGGTGATCACAGGGCTCGAAAGGCAAAGATGATACTCAATATTGGGACAACTTCGTCAGGCTGTTCTTCGCCGAAACCGGCGTCTTCCGGTACACGATCCCGAACACGGACGAGAACGAGCAGCCCGAGAAGTCGTACGACATCAGTTTCCATGCCCTCCCGCGGTACTTCCACACGCAGTTCGACAGCGGTGTCAAGAATATCCAGCTAGTCATGGACAAGACGACAGAGTTCCCTCCGTCCAACAATGGCCGTCATGTCATCGAGACCAACAAGGCAAGCATGGTGACATGGTTCGAAGGAGGCTCGCATGTTAGTTTCTGATTCCTTTCGCGTGGGTTTCGGGTATCCGGTTGCTGACAGTCTCTCCAGGTCGTGGCCACTGGCACTCTACGAGCTACTCTCGACCCGCAGCTGAAGATGGAAATGCTCGAGTTCACGACGTCAAGTCACGAAGAGTACATATCACGGAAACTGGTCATCGAGGCTGCCAAGCCCGCCCACAACTGGGTCAAGGACTGGCACAAGGTTAACACGCAGCCGGACAGCAAACAGTCACCCGAGATGAGCAAGAAGGGCAAGGCGCGGGTCATGAAATCGCCGCAGAACCCTCCGCCAGATTTGGACCTCCCGCACTCGCTAGTCAAGCACAACGTCGGCGTCACGGAGGCCGTGCACCAGTTCCTCGAGGTAGGTCGTCTCCATTGCATGGCATCTCGCACAAGAAATGACAACGCTAACACGAACTTGGCAGATGGTTGACATCATGAGTCAGATGCAGCCCCTCTTCCAGTACTACCACCAACATCCGGGGGTAGCACCGTACTCGGCGCTGCAGGAGATTGTCAACCTGAACCAGGCCAACGCACAAGCGCAGCAAAACATGGCCATGAACATGAACATGGCGAACGGGCAGCCGCCGATGCAGCAAGGCGGACCCCGGACACCGAGCTTCGGCCAGTTCCAGATGGGCCAGAGCCCAGCACAAGCGCATCAGATGCTGCCGGGCTCCCCGCACATCAGCAGCCCGGCGCCAGGCCAGATGCAGGCACCCCCGATGCAACTGCAGGCCAGTCAACAAGGGACCAGCTCGAGCGGGCCGAGCGCCAATACTTCCCCGTCCCAGAGCAACAAGCGGCGCAGGCCCTCGGGCGTTAAGAACGAGGACGACGGACCTGCGTCTGCGCCGACGCCGGCAGCTGCCGGTACTCCCCAGATTAACGGCGTGCAGGCCAAGACAAAGCCGCCCACGCCGCGGATGCCTAAGCGTGTCAAGGGCAATCCTGCTTAATTCACCCGTCATTGTATGATGGTGTCAGGCTCTTGCTACATCTTACCTCAAGGAGGCGGACCCACCGCTCCCCGATCTCTCCCACCCTCGTCCTCTCTGTGTTGTCCGATCCCGACATCAACGAACATGAACGCCGCAATCCCGGCGATTGTAATGTGCTATGCATGGTGTCTCGGCGTCAGTTTCTCATTACCTCTAGGGAAGTCCTATTTGGCTTGTTGGTTCATTTGGTTACGCACAGCATCTGGCATTTCTTGTCGTGTCTTTTGGGCCGTTTGCTTTCGCCTTTCTTACTCTACACTTTCTCGGCCGGCGGATCAGGAGACGTGCAGCATAGCCCTGGTATCGGAAGTCCCGTGGTGCATAGACCCCCCATTCTTCGAGCCCCGGGTGGTGGAAGGGGGTTTGAACAGGGCAAAAAAAGGAAAGGAACGACTGGCTCGTGGCTCGTGGTTCCCTTGCGCTGGCGGCGTGGTGTGTGTGTGCGGCTGCTTATTGGGTCCCTGGCGTTTCTGGCGAACTTTTGGCATTACTTCGTTTGGCATTTTGTTTAGAACTGTTCAATAAGTACCTTATGTGTGCATTGGTCGATGAAGGTCCTGGAACACGGAAAGGTCGGTTTATGTTCGGCCGTCGGGAAAGGCTCCTAATGCATGGTCACGTATGCCTGGTTGTGCTTGTAGAGAGTATAGTGATGCAGGTTGTTCATAAACGGATTCTCCCGCCCTATGCAGTGCGGTTCCTTGAACATCGATCGTCATAGATACCACCTTGAGCGGCTGCGCCTGCGATCCTTCATCCGTCAGGATTGTCGACAGCGTTTGTGTTACATTGGGGGCTAGGTTTTGTACAGTGACCTGGCTCTGAACGAGTGGTTAGAAGTACTGCAGCTGCGGCCCTGGCGTATGGTAAACACACGACTTCGACATCACCTTCCCAGATGAGGCATGATAGACAAGACATAAAGACGCCACCGGAAGAGTCGGAGCTGACATGGTACAGCCATGACCAAACGCCAAGCAGCGCGAGCTCGAGTTCGCGATGAAATGATAAGCAGGATTATCGCGCGGGCATTCTATCGGGTATACTACATACAGTCCCGTTGGCATATGGGGTCCTCTGGTAGGGTGTGCAGTCGACATCACGGGTGATCTATGGTTTGTCTGTGTCCAGAGGGTGCGTACGGTTTAGACTTAGGCAGTCATGGCCATCTCTGATATCTATGTCTCACTCTCGCTCATTCTTTCTCACATACAGGCACATATACAGGGACACACATATACCTACACACACATATGCACGTTACTCTTCTACTCTCCATAGCGGCAACACACATGAACGTCCATATAGTAGGGCAGTACTCAAGGACTCCTGTGTAACGTCAAGGATTACGGCACACAAGGAAGGAATACGGCATATCAATAACCAATGCGGCACAGTGCCCGCTGAGGGTAGCAGTGGTGATAGTTTGCCTTGCTGAACCACTTAACTCACACTCTCTCTCATACTGCCTCACCCGCCCCGCCCCGTGCTCTGATTATGCGTAATATGCACAACAGACACGATCAGAAGGATGCGGCACAGTACGGCGGATGGTAAGGTTAATGTTCGTGATGGTTGCTGACCGGCTACTATACAACACCCTATAGGACGCCCCACATGTGATATCTGCAGGAGAGAGGGAAGCCTTCTTGGCGGAACTCGCCTTGTTCATGGTTCTCCTCCAAACCGATCTCGATGAGGAGTGTTTCGACGAGAGTTTGGCTCGGACATGCCCTCACTCGGTTCATGATCAGCGTCGGTGAGCTGGTTCCCAGTGGTTCAAGAAGGAGTCGGGTCACACATCTTGTACGACGGTGATATTACGACCTGGCTCGGAAGCAAGCTTGCTGAGGCATGTTGGATCTCTACGAGGTCCGCCCCTCTGACAGCAGCCAGGGCTATAAAGCCTGGGCTGTCTTCCTCGTCGAAACCGATGCTTGTGCTTCCTCTCTATCTGCAGCACTCCTCTCAGATATCCCAGGACATATCATCTGATCTTGCTCTTTCTTACCACCCACTACCAACCAACCCAATCAAACCAACATGCGTTTCCAACAGGTCCTTCTGCACCTCTCGGCTCTTCTGGCAGGCACCTACGCCTTTCCGAACGAGATGCCTGAAGAATTCAAGCGCGAGATACTCGCAGTAGGCGGTGTAAGTCATACATGAGGACTCGTTTGGTCACCTCAACTTACAACTACCGGCACTAAATATGACCTGATACAGAACTGCAACTTCACCGGGGCGTGTGCTCAGGCCAACGGCTTCGATCCGGGCGAGTGTATCGGCGAGAGCGCAAGTCGCTGCTGTCTCGCTAGGACGGCGAACAGGGTACGTTGTTGATGTTGCTCGGCCCTCTCCAATATCCCCGTCTGAAAAGCTCCGGGGCGGCGGGTCTTGGAAGTCTCTGTGGTGCTTGCTAACGCTTGTAATGTACAGTGCAACGGGGCTGGTAACGCGTGCGAATTCGACCCGGAAGGCGGTCTGGCTAGGTGTACTTAAGATAGAGCTGTAGTGAAAGGATCAATTTGTTTCCCCTGAATCATGATGACAGGGGAATGGGTCCTTCCAGGGGGACGATAATATAGGTCCAGTCATTACCGCTGATTGTTCCTCGAACCACATCTTCACCAGTGACCGTGTATCATGAAACGGAGAGCATTCACTTGTCTTCTAGGCAGAGTCTTTTTCATGTAATTGTGTAATTGTGTAATTGTGTGACTTGTCGTTCTTGGAATTAACAGTTATCTATATATGAAATGGATGACCATACACACTATGCGCACCAATTACCATGCCAATCCCTCGAATGCAAGTTACAAACAGTAATGTTCGTTCACTTCGCCTTCCCCAAGATGTTCTCCTCGTAGATGGTTGTGGTCTTGCCAGTATTGGCATTTTCAATCTGTGAACTATTTGTCAATACTTGTCTCTTGGCTCCGAGTCGACGGGGTAGCAGGCGTGGTCACCTCATATCGCGGCTGCTCCTCGCTCGCATTCACGTTGCGCCCGGCTTGGTTGCCGGGTTCGGTGAGGACTCCCTTAATGGTGCCGACACTCTCGGAGGTGTTCGAGTTGGGTCCTAACAAAGAGGAAATACAAAACGTCAGTGGATTGGGTCCAGAGCGGAATGGTTCAAGCGAGGAGATTGGAGGAGCTACCTACCGCCCACGGGCTTGTACTGGACCTTTTGTCCTTCCTTGTATTGGGGCATGTTGAGAGAGACAGAGGAAGGTGTAGCTGCAACGTCGATGTCTGCAGAATAGTTTGTTAGCGGACGTTACTCGCGCCGAACAGTTTATGTGTAGAGTGACGAAAAAGTCGGAGTGCTCAGTCTATACAGTAGTACGTACAAAAGTGTCTTCTGTGCTTCTTGGGTGAAGGCTGAAGTTGTAGCTGATGGAAGGGTACTGAGCAAGAATTAGCTTATAGGTAGCGGATTATATCGACTTTATATATCAGAAACTACTAGCACGTTCCCCTTGGCTTAACTGGACGTGCCTGTCATCGATTGTAGCAATGACGACGAGAAAGCCTATCATCCACATCACAGCAGCCTCAACGCGACATCACGATATCCTGACATCGACATCACCATGGCCTGAAAGCGACGTTCTTATACGTGTTTGATCTCACATGGTGATCGACGAGCCTGACGTCAACATATACCTGATGAAGCAAGGGATTTTGGAATATCTGATCATGACCTTTTGTCTCTTTGCAAATGGTGGAGCGGATCTAGCTGACTAATACGGGCAACTGGCTGCTGCTGCCGAAGCAGGGTGCGGGTGATGCTGGAGCTGCTTTCCCAGCGGAGATGGGAAAAGCAGATGGAAGGAGGAGAAGTGTATGCACGACTTATCAGAGGATACGAGGCAAGGAAATGTGGGTGACCGGGCATGGAACACGACTATCTACCGTTTAATAGCATAGGATATGCCAAGTGCATCCCGTATATTAGGCTCCAGATCCCTAATAGCATGGAGCAATGACCAATGTTGCGAATGTTAGACTTAGGATAGGTGGGCAGACTGTGACAAGGGCACTTCGACTTGTTGGCTGTCTTAGAGGGATAGACGGGTTACCGTGCTCAGGGGAGATGTTGGAGTAACAATACGGTAGTCCTGGGGGGGTGGCAACAGAAGAAGCCGAAGACTCGGAGCGAGCCATACTATTTAGACGTTTTGCCATCGGATGAGTAGCGCTCCCTCAGCAGCCGGTCATGTCTATGTCCTCATTAGTAGTCCTTATTCCGGCAGGAGGTTAGTACACCATGATAGATCAACGTAAAGCTCTCATGATCCCTAGCAACCTTTGGTAAAAGCCTCGTGTTTGAAACCAGCTCTGAAATTTTCATCTAGACTCCTTGACATGCTCAAAGGAACCGCGGTCAGGACTCGTCACACATAGAAGAAGCAGTGTATTAGCTGCCATGCCGCTGTCATTATAGCAGAGACCATGGTACAACTTTAGGATCTACTTGTTACAAACATAGAGTGGCTTCTCTTTAAGAAACGGTATTAGGGGAGGTTGATGTCGCTGAGCAACCAACGACAGTGTGACATGCCGTGCTCTCGAGCATAGAAACAGCCGAACAGCCGAAAACGTAACGCTATAAATCCGCACCAAGACCCTACAACATGCAGCCTTACGGCTCTTGAAATCTCCCGCAATCCTACAACTAACCCCTGGTCTGTCCTGAAGCAGACACTCCGTTTGACCCTCTTCATCCTCTCTTGGTCGTGTCATCGTTCGCAGGCGAACGTGGTGTGATCTGCCCTGCATTCGACGTCCGAGGCGCGCCAGCACCGGGGACTGCCTGCACATGTACCTTCAGAAAATTGAAGACTTCCTCCCAGGGCGCAACGTGGACATGCTCGAAGCTCCGGCCTTCGATCCTCTGGAGGTCGTACCACTCCGTGGTCACGGGGAACTCGTATATCATGCGTGTTTCGTGCTCGTTTTGTCTCCTCGCTGCGGCCGCCTGCTCGTACAAGTGGTTGATGCACTTCGTCCGCTCTCCCGGGGGCAGAGGTTTGCCTCGCGGTGGGTGGAAGATGAGACGGGTGTCTTCATCCATGTCGTCTGCGTCCGCGTCGGATCCCGTAGGTTCGATATCCATCGGCTCGGAACCTGCTTGGGATCGGTCGCCGGGAGTCTCCGACTCCCTGCCCCTCAACTTGACCTTCCGGTAACCCCTACAACGCAGCGCGTCCTCGCCCACCGGAAGCTCCCGCTGAAGAGAGTTCACAACATCTTCGAGGTATTGTAGGGTGATATCGACAGGATACGACGATTTCGTGCGAGGATGTACGAAACCTCCCAGCCAGACAGTCTCGAGCCAGCTGCCCGGGTTCTTCATAGGGGTGCCGTTGTCAACAAGCCGGATCAGTCGTCGCTGTAGGAAGTTCAGGTCCTCCTCTCGGGGAGATTTGACACCAGCAAACTTGTCCTTTGCCATCGGATCCCAGATGAGGAGTTCGCAGGCTTCAAGGCGCCCCTCTCGATACGGGTTCGCAGGCCGGTAGATGCATAGCCAAGGGTGTCGCCGGCGCTGGCTATCCACAGGCGGCCTAGCAGGGTCCCAATCCTCAGTGCTCGTATAGAACAACCCAAAGTACGTGCAGAACTTTTTGTCGTGGCCCCAAAATGGCTTGGGGAACCTCCACCATGCGTGAAGCGTGCTGAAGGATTGAGACGATGGAAACCATGCGTCTCCAAAGGCCCTGGCCATTTCCGGATTGAGCCAAGAGACGGTGAACTTGTAGATGGTGATACCTGTGCCTCGCCTCGCACCGAACCATATCCGCTGCAAAGCTTCGTTGAAGCCGGGTTCGTCTTCACTGGCGACGCGTTCGCTCTGGAAAACCCAAGGCGCGAGTGGCCCTGAAGGAGCTGGAGCATTTGCATGGGAATGCAATGCGGGCTGCTCTGGAACCCGCTGGGTCCCTTTCAGCTAGATAAACCGGTCGACTTCCTCAAGAACAACATCTGGGTCGCTGAAAGTAGTCTCCGAATATTGTGGAATGCTGATGACTCGAGAGCCCTTTTCAGACCCTTTAAACCTGACGGTGCTGTTGGATCCGACCACGTGGAATCCCCTAAACTGATCCATCCGCATCGACGACCACCATCCGAACCAGTTGACGAGGCTCTGCTCATCGTTCGGATCAATGCACGGTTCGGCATACTGGAGAGAAGCGAGATCTTCGTTGACTTCGCAGGGTCCCGCATCTGCCACTCGAAGGTAATGAAGCTCTAGCGCGACCAACCAGGCCCTGAAGCGGTAGGCGCAGTCGTCCCGGCTCAAGCCCTTGACGTTCGCTGCTATCTCGCCCTGAGCGACATTGTGCTTGTACTGCTGTAGCACCGCTTCGCGCTCTTCAGCCTTTTGCAGCGCCAGCTCCTCAAGGTATTCGTGCAGGTTATACGCCGTAACCAGTTTGCACGTCTGCGACCGCCGGATTGCCCACGTGTCGTGGAACCATTGCAGCAGCTCAAAGGCGTGCTGAGGCTCAGAACACAAGAAGCTAGGGGTGACGAACAGGGCAACCCTCCGCTTCGGTACCGGAAAGAGCTGCACCAGGTTG
>Ga0209127_100698_pt1 | contig 11435 bp, 12 predicted proteins | sample LakSupMetagenome_FD_187469 | JGI IMG/M metagenome (GOLD analysis project Ga0209127, IMG submission 187469) | Freshwater microbial communities from Lake Superior, Canada - Sta WM archaea (SPAdes) (version 2) | ecosystem: Environmental > Aquatic > Freshwater > Lake | place: Lake Superior, Canada...
TTAATTGCGGCGCCCCGCCTTGTTGGATTTCTGTACGCTGACCTCTCTGAAGCTGCTTGTGAATGCGACAGAAGAAACGCAAGGCAAGGCACGTGAGGCGACGTGACTTTCGTCCCATCTCTAAGGTAACTCTACTGTGGTAAGGTATCCATGTCCCGCTGTCTCCCGTACTTTGAGGGAATTTGGTTCACCCTCCATCACGTCTGCAGCGCGCGCAGCCTTTCCTGGATGTCTGAAGTCTGTGCCACCGGCAGACCCTCGATTATTCGTACAGCTGCGCTATTGCATGCCCAATCCTGGCATGGCTGCAATTAGCTTCTCGTCTTCGGCGTGGACACGCCGGTTCGGTATTGAGAAAGATTCGATGAATATTTTCTCTCCAATTACCACCTCCTCGATGATGCAGCTTTGAGGTACATTACCTTAGCTCCCTACTCTCGCAGCTCTGTCATAACATATATCACAGGATGATATACCTCCGCCCAAGTCCACCCACCACCACTCTTTTCTCATAAGGGTACCGTACCTTTTTGGAAACCATGGAGATAAGCATGGGACGCGAAGTGCCAATCCGTCACCCCAAAATGGGCGTCTCTTCCAGGATGTTTGTGACCCCTAGGCGAAAGGGAGATACTTGAGGGACAATAGCTTGTCCGGGGCTGGTCCGGGGCTGGTCCTGCTGGCTTAGGAGCGCAGATTCAGTATAAGAGACGCCATTTGACCGACCTTCTTTTTGGCTGTCCTTCGGCCGAAGCCGTGTCAGGTAGTTGTCATTGGTCTCCGGCGCTCCGATATCCCAGGGGCCTGGCTGGAGTCGCTGGACTAGCTGCCAAGCTCTCACGCCAGCGACCCTAGCTCGAGGACATTTCCGTCCTTCCGTCTCAACCGTTAATGACGAGATTGCATCGTTATCGTTGCTTGCCGCCGAAGATCAAACTACCTACGACGGTGAACCGCCCGGCTGCTCCCTCTTTTCCCACGTTTTGACTCGTGTACATAAGGTACATGCGAATACAGCCAAGGACCCAAGCTGGACAACACACACCTAGCAACAACCCCGGCTCAATCCCCACCGCGCCAGCGGTAGCTCAATACTTACCTACTCCTGGTTTCTTACGTGCCGATACTATAGACCTAATCCCTACCCTCGGCCTGAACCCTCGACATCGCACCTTCGAATTCCAGGGACATCGCTCCCACCTGCCGACAGAAGGCATGCACATGTACCTCAGTGTATGGGATCCCACCGGGAGTTGATCTTGATCGTGCCATTCTGGTTCTTTAGGGCCGTTGTCTGCGGTCTGCACAGAGCACAACCGTTTTATATCTTGCCATACGAAGGATCACGAAATTGGCCTAGAGCTCACTCATTATCGAACCACCGAGCCGACTACCCCTGGATCGATACGACTAGAGGAGTCTGTGCCCCCTTGTGCCTGGATCCGGTTCAGGAAATGCCTGTCCATAACGTCATCACAGCTCTAAGTACCCGCGCGTCCATGACGGATTTTTCCAGCAGGATCATGTTGACGACCTGTTGGCTGTGATGCTGTTATTACTGTCCTTGAACAGGACCGAAGGGAATGCGCCGGAATCAGCCGCCTCAACAGCTTCCGCCTCCTTACAACAGACTCCAGAGGCCAGCACGACCGGATGCTCTGTGGTCAAGGTCGTGCGGACAAGCATCGACAAAGATCTCAAAAAAAGAAAGCCGTGTACCGGTAGCATTGCGACAAGGGTCTCCATAGCCCACTCCCAACCCCCGCGCCAAAATCTACTGTAAGAGCAAGGGAGGGTTAAGCTCATCCCGGGTGACTGCTAGCCGTTTTTGTGATACCCTGGGATTGGCATCTGCAAGTCTTCGCGGCCTGCCAGCCCAGGAATAACACACCTCCTGGAAGCCGGGCCGTTCTATGGGCCCTCCTCAGGCGCCTGGATGCCACCTCGCATATGCCTCCGACTGTCTCTGTGTGTACTACGGAATCGTCCGCTTGTCCGTCACTTGATCAGACCCGCGACTCTTTTCTCTTCTTACGCTTCTCGCCGGCTCGAGCGTGTGATAGTGTTGAGGGGCGAATATCTCGGAGCGATACGCTTCAACTGGCGATAGTACTGGTCTGTTATACATCGCGGCTTCTGACTCTTCGTGGCACACTTCCGCAGACTGGAGTACGTACTGCGAGTACCAACCCTCACTGGTAGTGGACAGTGGGCTCACGCAAACCGGCTCTGTCCCGCGTTGCCCTCCCCCTTACTATCCTCACTAATAACCGGGAGCAGAGTATAACTCCATAAAGACCTGCAGCGGGAAATACCGCCTTCATTATTCCTTTCAAGAGCACAACCTCATAAAGCTCCCAAGACAGCGCTGTTTTTTTTGGGTGGCGACCAATCCTAACAGGCCACCAACCCAACATATTCGGCAATATACGACGCACATACTCCTTGGCTGCGCAAGCTCCCTCGTCGGTCCGTCTAGACTGGGCCAGCACTTCTTGACCCTGGACACGAGCTCTGGTCCTACCTATCTGCGGATGCATCTTGCCTACGTACCGCTACTACCAGATCGACCAGCAACTTTTCTCCCCTTCTTCTCCAGGTAACAATCGCCGCTCTACAAGGCCACTCATAGCGACGATATCGACAAGTGACGACTGCTAGGGGCCCCGTCGCCTCGTCCTTCGACTAAAGCCTTAAGATCCTCTCTAACCGCAGGATTTGAGCTCGAGCTTCTACTTGTGGCCCGACCCTGGGCGGCGTAGCATTGATTCAAGGTACCGGGTCCAACCAATCCTTGGCCGAGGGATATCTTCCAACGGTAGCCCCGCTCCGGGATTCAGCTCCGGCCTCGCATTGGTTGAGGAGGACTTCTTCTGCTGTATAAGGTATCGTTGACACTCCTCCTTGCCGTTAGGTGATCGTCGATACTTAGTTGAGGCTGCGCAGCACCACCAGTCTCCAGCAGAACTACAACAGGACAGCGGCGACCACAGAGGATCCTGTGAGCTGTATGCATCCTAGGAGTATGTGAAGCCCCCTCCGGGCCATCCTTCAGTGCGTTGTCGCAGTCAGAACGCAAGACAACTTCTGCAGACCTTCCTACATCACGAGCCAAGTGTTGTGCTCCGGACACAGTAGGCCGCGATGAGCGACTACTACCATCACTTTCTGTCCTCGATGACAGAGGTTGGAGCGCAACCGGCGCAGCCACCCAATCCCGGCTTCAACCCTCAAGATGCGCCTCTGCCCCTACAACAGCCACCGACAATGCCGCTGGCTGGAGTTCCCCCAAACCCCTATCAAAGCCTGGGTTACTTCACTGGTTTTCCCGAGCCCGTCATGTTCAACGCTCCCAAATCCCAAAGAAGCCGCAGGAAGTCAGCACCAGGGTTGGACCATATTAAGCACCGGCGTACAAGGTCTGGATGTTACACGTGCCGAGCTCGCCGCGTCAAGGTATTTGCAACCTTGCTGCGGGTTCTGAGGCGGACTGAAACTGACAGAGATCCCCAAGTGTGACGAGAGGCGTCCCACTTGCGAAAGTAAGGAACCGGCATGACCTGGACCGTTGTGATACGGCTAACCCTCTAGCAGGATGCAGGAAAGGGAAGCGAGAATGTGTCTATCCAGAACCTCCACAACAGAAAGGTACCCCTCCGGCAAGCTCGAAGGATGGAAACGACCCAAGTCAGCACACTAGTCCAGCCTCCTCCAACGGGGACGACGACGGCGACACGGAACTAGACCACAGACTGGAACCCATAAAAGACGAAGACGAAGCAGACAGTGAAGGTCCGAGCCAACATGCGCGACCGGTACATCCACCTCGACGATCAAGCACCACTTCATCATTCGGACAACAAGCCGGCCGCTCTGGCACACGTTATGGCTCAGAAACACCCTCCTACGAAGGCACCAAAAGCTCGTCTCCACCTGCGTCGACAGGCACTGGTTCCAGCTTTACACCGGCAGCTCTACTCTCAGACGTCGCCTGGCAAACCACGAGCAGCCTTCCAGACTGGTCTGCTCTACCCTCGGATCTGCAGTTTTACCTCAGCTATTTCTGCGAGAACATAACACACTACCATTACTGCATGGTTACGGACTCCGATGACTTCTTCAGGTTGGTTCTGCCGAGCGCTGCGCTCCAGCACGAGGCCCTTCTTTTCGCCGTAGTGGGATTCGCCGCCTACCACCATACGTTGAAGAACCCCAATGGACAGATCAAGGAGTTTCTGCAATACTACAACAAAAGCGTCACGTTGCTGCTTGGTTTTCTCAAGAAGAAGGAGAAGTATAACATAGGTACTCTTCTGACAATCCTGCAGCTTGCGGCCATCGAGGTAAGGGAAGAACCGGCCCCCGATTGCAATCCAGGTTTCCTTCTAACGTGGATCAAGGAATACTTGGGTGATTGGGTCAACCTGATGGGCCACCAAAGGGCAGCATTCGAGGTCATCAACCAGCTATTCACGCCGCAGTCAGCCGTGCAGACGGCAGCTAACCGTGCCATACTGACGTGGTATGTCCGGTTCGATGTCTTTGTAGGAATCATGGGCAACTTCGAGACGGCACTCCCGCGCGAATGGTTTACAGCGGCGGTGGAGTTCTACCGGGCACAAGCGGCGTCGGAACCGGATAACGTGATGTGGAAGATTGAAGAGCGCAGTGCGAGTCTGCGGCTCATCTCGATGGAGATGTCCATCCTGTTTGGCAAAGGCGCAAGAGGGGACTTGACCGGAGACGGCTACTTCGCCGAGCATCGCCGACTACTACAAGAATTACATGACTGGAAAGATGCATGGCATCCGGCGATGACAGATCCGAGCTTCTTGGTGCCGGACTTCAGCACGAGCGAGCCTGTCGAGGCAGACCCTATCGTGAGACCGTTCACCCCTGGAATCCTCTACCGACCGCCGCTTTTTGCTTCGACACTCCTCACCTGCGAGTGGCACTCGATCTTGATAATGCACGGCTCACAGGCTATCATGGGGGCTGGAGCTGAATCGCAGTTCTCGGTCTTGGGACAGCACGCCTACGCAATATGCCAGATCTTCGAGACGGTTTGGCGCTGGCCTTCAACTCCCAAGGGGAGCTTGATCAGCATCCATGCATGCATTGCTATTGCGACTCTTTTCGTACCGCGCGAGCCGAAATATCACATGTGGATTCGGAGGAAGTTTGCGTTGCTAGAATCCATGGGGTAAGTTGTCCGTCTTACTTCCTCCTACGCCCGTTTTTCAACGCCAGTTCGTCCACTGGCACTCCCAAGACTTTCCCTCTTGACGGATACATCACCTATCATCAACGTTGTCTGCTTTTTCCCCGACAATGAGTACAGCGTCGCATTAAGCTCCGAGACTGACTATTGCTCTTGTCTAGCTACATCTTCCCTCTGACAATGCGAGCGCGAATGGCCGAGCTCTTTGGCGATTCATCATGTGTCCGGTGGTGGCTCCCCGGCGACGAGGGGTTCACGGAGATCTTGAAAAACGTACGCTTATTCGCCGACGAACGCAATGCGACAGCCGTCCCGGCTCAGAGCGAGAACCTCCGCGAGATACGCCACATCTTTGCGAAAATGCAACTTGTCGGGCAGAGCGACAGCCCGCAGAGCGACGATGCGCTCCAAGCAAAGGGCAAGGGGAAAGAGAACTCGGCTTGAACAAGGAGAGATATGTCGCATGAGAGGCTTGCGTAAGCCTTGTCTCCGGATTGCCTATTGAGGTTTTCTTCGACGGATCAGCGTTTCGGTCGGTGCCGCTCCCGTGAGCCTTGGGCAGCGAATCACCGTAGCAGAGGCAGATACTGAGATACTTGCAATCGATCCCCAAAACACTTCGCGGATCAGAGAAGATTAAGGGATAGAGGTCAATGATTGCATCTGCGAATCGTCAGCTGAGATGAAAACAAGCCTTGTCTGGAATAAGGGATGGCATGATCTGCAGGTTCCAAAGTTGTGTCACTTTTGGCTCGCTCATCGAGGTATCTACCCGTTTCTGTGCCGCGGATTTTCATTGAAGTTGTTGGGACAAGAACATGGCGACCACTTCGAGCTTTCGTCCGGATGTTTGAGTGGTCCCAGACAGATGAAACACGACGCAACTGCACTTCAACCGGGAGGGAGACCGGGGACGATGTCCCTCCGTGGAACAGAGAAGGGCCTGACGTTCGATGAGGCTCTTACCCGCATGGTCCGAGTTGCCACCCTTGGACGCATACCCGGGACCCGATCATGCGGCACCACCATGTCAGATATGTCAGATCTCGATACGACAATGCACGTGTAGCGGGCGCTTGGATCCCACCATCACAGCAGCACAGCCTCCATATTTACATATATGCATCTCTGAAACAAACTCCGCAGTGTAACGGCACTGCCAACTGTAAGACGGCAAGCCGCTGTATGCGCGGCGCACGGCCACCCAAAACCAGACGATCATGGCTCTTGGGGGACGGTCTCGTCGAGGAACATCCGCGGACGGCCGCTACTACCTCCAGGTACCAACAGCTACCTCACCTCTACGACCGTGACTTCCTTTGGAATGCAGACGGGAAATCGGGCGATCAACAAGGTCCTAGGCATGGATGGCACATAGACGGCATATTCTGACAACGACTATTCCTGAGTTTCAACGCGGGCCTTCCTTTTGGCCACAACTCGACCTTACTTTACCTTCGGCTTCAGCGTCGTTATGACTTTCACTTCTCATGTACTAGCTTCTTCATTCCTTCCGCTCAGCAGCATAGCCTAGGACTTCCGAGGATACCCTAACTGACAACCCTCGGCTATCTGTTGTTCAATTTCATGGTCTTCTTCTCCTGTACCACCGTTCCGTTGTCTCTTCAAGTTAACTACCATACCTCCTCTATCATATAGAGCAGTCAAACGGCTTGGCCTATACGCCTCTGTTTCTATCCGCTTCACATTTTGTGTTCATACCTGGATAGAGGTTTGCAGTCGGAGCATAGGTTGGGGCGGCCGGGAAAAAAAGAGATCAACTGGGAACAGAGGCCGGGAGGGTAACGCGGGAAAACGACAACTGGCGTCTTAGTACGGCGACAAGAAAGATACCCAAAGGCGTGTTCGAACGGGGCAAGGTCTGACTTCAACCGTGCCACAGCTAGCAATTACCAGTAGCACTAATCATAAGAGGTGACGTGATGGAGCTTTTCGCCGCCCCAGATGGCTCAAAGGCAGCACCTTGGAACAAACGCCCATCCAGTTGTATGAGAATCTTCGTGATTATTCATTACCTCGAGACTACAGGCCGGTGATGCGGTGTACCTATTACTCGTGTGCATGGTACGCAAGGACAAGTAGCTATCCTTCAATTATACACAACCAAAACCATCCAAGCTAACGGACCAGCCCGCTCAAAGGCTGCCCTCCGAACTGCACGGTCGACCGTCTATCCTATAATTGCCATGCTTCCTTAGACATCAATCACCCACGATAACGCTTCACCAATGATCGTACGGGAGTTAGTCCTCCTCCTTCTTAGTCCCCTCCTGGGTCTCCTCCTCCGAGGGCTTCTCATCCTTGGGCTCATCCTTCCCTGCTGCACCACTCGTCTCCTCGGGCGCATCCTCCTTCTCTTCGCCGGCAGCCACGACAGCAGCAGCAGCAGCCGGATCATCCTTAGCCACCGCCTCCTCAAGATCCTTGGACTCGCTGGCCGCGACAGGCGGTACCTCTTCCTGGACCTCTTCCGGCTTAGTCTCCACTACAAAGGGCTCGTCCCCGTCATCATCAGGAGGGACGAGAGTCTCATCGCCGACGTCCTCCACCTCCTCCTCCTCACCCTCCTTCCCAGTCTCGCTTGCTCCCGTCCCAGAGGCAGACTCGACAGTATCCTCGACCGACGGCTCAGGTACAGGCGTCTCCAGCTCATTCTCGACAACAACGCTCCCCGCCTCGGCTTCTAACGGCTTCTCCTCCTCCTCCACCGACTCGTGCTGCTCCTGTTTCTTCTCCGGTACATTCTCGCCCTCCCCCTTCTCATCCTCCGTAGTCTCCCTCGTCTCAACCACAGTCTCCCGGCGCGACGCACCGGACCGGCCCTCGTCCAGCACAATAACCGGCACATCAGCCGCCTCTGCCTCAGTATGCTGCTGCTGCTTCTGCTGCTGCCCCTCCTCGACCTTCGGCCGTGCGCCGGCCAGGCCAGGCGGCGCTCCAGACACGTCGGCACCCGGCGGCGGAGGGGACGCGAGATTCAGCTTCTTCATCCTCCCCGCCAGACCGCCGCCCGCCTCGGAGTGGTGTTGGTCGTCCTCGTCCACCTCGGGCACCATGGAGATGGCGTTGCCGGTCGACGGGTTGCTGCGGATGTGTCTCCTAGTATTCGTCCTCGCAGCAGCCGCCGCCGAGCCGAAGCCGTCGTCGTCGCCGTCGCCGTCGCCGCCGCCGCCCGCGCTGCGCTCGACGGCGGACGGCGGAGGACGGGAGGCGATGGCCGTGACCACCGGGGGTTGACCGCCGCCCCCCGCGGTGGTCTGGTGGTGCTTCTCGACCACTCCGGTAGCGGTAGGGGCCTCGAGCCCCTCCGCTTCCGGGGGCAGCTTGTAGTTCTCGGCGGGGAGGAGGTCGTACAGGTCGCACACGGTCTTGAAGAAGACGTACAGCCCCGTCTGGCCCTCGACGCTCCAGAAGACGCCGCGGTGCTGGAACCAGGCGTGGGCGAAGATACGGTGCAGCCGGCGGAAGACGTTGACGAGGTTCTTGACCGCGGCGGACTTGTCGTGGCCGCCCTCGCCCGTGGTCGGGGGCGCCACGAAGCGCGAGGGGAAGATCTTGGGGTTCGTGACCACGTTGGCGGCCCAGTCGAGGGTGTGGCAGCAGTAGTCGATGGCGCAGCAGGATTTCGGGGCGTCGTGCACGGCGCACAGGAACTGCCACTCCGAGGCGCGCATCTCCGGGCACGTGGCGGCGCTGCAGGGCGGGGTGTCGAAGAGGAAGCCGACGATGAGGGAGTTGCACTGCGCGATGAGGAAGCGGCAGAGCTCGTAGAGCCAGAGGGTGCGGTCGATGCCCGGGGGAGGCGTGGCGAGGAGCTTGGCCGTCTCGCGGGTTATGGGTACGGTGTTGCCGCGGGTGTGGTGGTAGTGGAGGGCGGCGAGGTGCTCTTGGAGCTGGAAGGCGGAGTCGAGCTGGGGGGGGATTTCGTGTCAGTGGTGTATGGCAAGCTTGAGGGAAGATAGGTACGCACCTCGTTGAGCGGGACGAGCGGTGGCCCGGCGGCCATGTCGGCGGCCCTGGTGCCCGGATGTATGCGACGCTTCGCGGCGGCGTCGATCTGTGTCTGCTCAATCTGCTGTGCCTGCTGCGCATTGGGGCCCATAGACGGCGACTTAGGGCCGATCTGGATCTCGGCCGGAGGCGGTGGGCTTGGGAGCCTCGGTGAGCTAGGCATAGCCATCTCGGCGGCAGAATGTGGTTGGTATATGGCGGTTGATGTGATGTTGTGTTCTGTCTTCTCTAGCGTGGTCGCGGACAGTGGTGTTCAATATCCGGTGTAGTTATCGTATTCGCAGACTCCGACTACAGCTAGAGAAACAGGATTGTAGTCTGGCAAAGCTGCTGGTATGCAGAAGTCGAGGTCGACAAGAGACTCGACCACCCGCTGTTTGAAAACCGCCGTTGTCCAGTGGTGACAATCGATTGTTAGCCGCTGCCGCGTTACAGCTTCACCCCCTGTCTTGCCTCGTCCCGCGGTGGGGCGGTTCTCAGCGCCATTAGGTAAGACATGTTTCTTCATCAGCTGTGTGCACTGTCTAAGTGCACTGTATCCTCCAACGCTTGCATTCGAGGTTCGACGAGTCCCTCAGAAAGTGTCTTACACACGATTACTATTGTTCGCATTAGTACACACTGTAAAGGCATCGGTTCAGTTTGAGATTCCACGCAATCTTCTAGGGGGCTAGGCAACCCCACGTATACACCATTTGGCGCCGATTTGACGATGAACTTTGACGATGACGTGCCCCCGGACCTCGTTGAGACGAGTGTCGAGACGGCGGATGAGGAGAAAGTTGTCAAAGTACCAATTACTATAGTCACTGGTATGATATACGCGGGGGGGATTACAAATTTTCGGCTAACAGACATGGACAGGATACCTAGGAGCCGGCAAGACGACGCTTTTGAACTATATCCTGACAGCTCAACATGGCAAGAAGATCGCTGTCATTATGAACGAGTTTGGAGACTGTAATGGCATTCCAGTCCAGTCATCTACTTCTCAAATTCTAACTGCGTCACAGCGCTCGATATTGAGAAGTCACTTACTGTGAACAAGGATGGCGAGTCTGTCGAGGAGTGGCTGGAGGTTGGCAATGGCTGCATATGTTGCTCCGTGAAGTACGTTGATCCGCCCTGGTGGCGTTAGACGTGTCCCTGACCGATTATAGGGATACCGGAGTGAATGCCATTGAATCTCTCATGGAGAAGAAGGGCAAGTTCGACTACATCCTACTGGAAACAACAGGTCTGGCAGACCCAGGAAATCTGGCGCCTCTTTTCTGGGTGGATGAGGGACTGGCCAGCACCATCTACCTTGACGGCATCGTGACCCTCGTGGATGCGAAGAACATTCTCCGGAGTCTCGACGACCCTGCTGGGAAGGTTGAAGGCCACGACAACAACGAAATGGACGCATTTGGGCCGGTCATGACCACCGCCCATGTGCAGATATCGCATGCCGATGTCATTGTCGTCAACAAGTCAGACCTCGTAACGGAAGAAGAGCTGCGCCGGGTCAGGGAGAGGATAGAATCCATCAATGGCCTGGCCAAGATCCATGTCACCAAGCAGAGCGAGATACCCCAGCTGGAAGGAGTCGTCCTCGATATCCATGCCTACGATAGCGTGGAGGTGTTGGATCAGTCTGGTAAAGGCCATAGTCACCTCGATCCGGTAAGTCCAGCGCATTTGTGACCATATGGCGCTTACTGACACCGCGCAGTCCATAACAACGGTGTCCATACCGCTGCCAGTCTTGACCAGACGCCAAGTTGAGGCTATAGACGAGTGGCTGAGGATGGTTCTCTGGGAATACTCGCTCCCTGGACAGACCTTCCCTCACAATGGTCCCCTCTTCGAGATCCACAGGTTGAAGGGAAGGCTCGTGTTGGAAGATGGTGGGCAGAAGATGATCCAGGGAGTTCGAGAGCTGTTCGATATCATAGATAATCCGTCAAGCGGGACATCAGAACCGGCGCAGGGTAAGATGATCCTGATTGGCCGCCATCTTGAGAAGTTTGACTTCGAAAGGAGTGTGCTGGCGGCAATAGAGGGAGGCGGTCAGTCTCAAAGCGATATGGACTAGGTAGATAGGGGGGGTCGGGATGCGTTCTGGATTCCCTCCTAGTATAATTCCAACAAGCTGCACGACCGACTCTTCAAGATAGGCGATGCACACGATCGTCTCAGT
>Ga0209127_100699_pt1 | contig 11433 bp, 10 predicted proteins | sample LakSupMetagenome_FD_187469 | JGI IMG/M metagenome (GOLD analysis project Ga0209127, IMG submission 187469) | Freshwater microbial communities from Lake Superior, Canada - Sta WM archaea (SPAdes) (version 2) | ecosystem: Environmental > Aquatic > Freshwater > Lake | place: Lake Superior, Canada...
AATGAGCACCCCGGCCTTTGAATTCCCGCGGCAAAACCTCTCCCGGTCCGTCAAATTCGTAGGCCCTCTCCTCCCCCTATTCGACGAAGCCACCTTCCAGCCCCCAGACTGGTGGGACACCCTCCTCTCCCACCCGCGCGAAAATGTCATCCACGTCACCCAAGGAACCGTAGCCACCCAGCCGGAAAACCTCCTCAAGCCCGCCGTCCAAGCCCTTTCCCCGCGACCGGACCTCCTCCTCGTCATCACAGGCAAGGACATAGACAACCTCCTCTTCCCCAACACCCCCAAACCCAGCAACGTCCTCACATCCCCCTTCGTCCCGCACGCCCGCCTCCTCCCCCACGTGGGCGTCATGGTCACCAACGGCGGGTACAACGGCGTCCTGGCGGCGCTCAGCGCCGGCGTGCCGCTCGTCTGCGCGGGGACGACAGAGGATAAAGCCGACGTGTGCAGCCGCGTGGCGTGGAGCGGGGCCGGGGTGGATCTGAGGACCGATGCGCCGTCCGAGAGGGCGCTGGCGGACGCGGTGGAGGAGGTGATGGGCGACGATCGGTACCGGGCGGCTGCCGAGCGGGTGAGAGACGACTTTGCGCGGCATGACGGGCCTGTTGAGGTGGCGGACGAGTTGGAGAGGGTTGTTGGGGAGAGGAGGGCTCGGGTGGTTGCGGGCACTGCGTGAGCTCCCGTTGATTTATGCCTCGTCTGCGGTAGTGGCTACGCTGGTGGTCTTGCAGTACCGGGTGCAGCCAATACTTTCGAGAACGTTGCGTGACCGATAGCCACGACTAGATAGACTCCGTTGAAGAGTGCCCCGGGGACAGAAGGTGACTCGCAGCCTGCGTCTTTGGGAATCTTCAACTTCTCGCGACCGACGTTCTCATTGGCCTTGGCTGGGGTGAGCAGCCCCAGCCTGGCTCTGGACGCCCGGTGAGACTCTCTCCCCACATACGGCACCCTTACGGTGTTCCCAAATGATGGCTGGGATGCCCAAGTCGTCCATATTCGATATGACCGGAGGGCATGATGTCGCAGTGCAACACCTTCGGTTCATGTCAGAATGATGTCTTGTGCCATTTACAATAGCTAAGGCTTGTAATGTCGATAGTAGCCAAAGCCGAGAGCTAAAGACAAGACCAAATCGGAAGTAAGGTAGGTAAGACAAGACCTGAAGAGTATAGGCAGACCACACACTCCGTTTCCGACGCGAGCCTTTCCGCGATTCGGAGTCCTCAATCGGCGCGCTTCCAGGTTCAGCCTCAACTCCACAAATGAAATCCAACCCCAGAGCGTAACAGACAGCCGAGCAGATAGGTCCCAGCATGCCATAACATGTTCTCCGAACCAGAACGCCATTCCCAGTCGCCTAATGTACACGCAAATCCCAGACTCTGTGGAGAATATTCCCGTCCCCTTTTTCGCAGTGAGGCCTTGGATGGCCATCTCTCTTTTAAAAAGAATGTCTCAGCGGGGTGAGGCAGATCCGCGAAACAGCCAGCTGAGCTAGCAAACATTTGTCGAGCCACACCTTTCGACGATGTCGGTTTACGCATTGCTGTGCCGAGGTCGCTTGCGGGCGCTGCCCGTGGCCGGGTGCATCTTCTCCGTCTTCTCGCGCTTGAGCTTCTCGTCCAGGACACGTGCTTTTATCATTGTTAGCAAACGCACTTCCCTACAAATAGTACAACAGCACAACAAACTTACTAAGCACGTCGTATCCGAACTGCGGGAACTCGAGACACAGGCTGCGGAACTCCTCCTCGGCCTCGCTGCGCAGGGTGTGGCTCCTCGTGGCCCAGAAGTTGGCGATCGGGGCGCGGATGGTGGTGTCGGCGGGGTTCGTGAACTCGTAGACGTATCGCGCATAGGCGATCTCGCCCTTGGCCGTCGACGAGACGCAGTGGATCTTGCTCGAGGCGAGGTTCTTGAGCTTGTCGAGGCCGAACTTCTCGGCCAGCGTGTAGACGCGCGCGTGCTTGAGCAGCTGGTCGCCCGTGTCGTCGACCTTGGGCAGGGCCGGGTCGGCCTCGAGGGCGCGCGAGCCGGGGACCTTGCGCGGGAAGTACTCGCCCGTGTAGAGGAACTCGAGGAAGCAGCCGACCGCGTCCACCTCTTCGTTGGCGAGCTCTATTTGGCGGGGCTGCGTCGAGGGGCGAGTCAGTGGGTGTCTGCTCGGGGGGGAAGCGTGCGTCCCTGGCCCGGTCGATGGCGCGTAGATGGACTCTGGTCTCTACTCACACTGCCGTCATCGGCGAACTCGGCGCAAGCCTCGGCGAAGAAGGGACTCTGGGTGAGGAGGGCCTGGTGCGCCGTGAGGATGGTCTCGGTGTCGCCGCTTCCGACGAGGAGGGTGACGACGGGGCTGGCCAAGTACTGGATGAAGGTGGTGCGCGGGACAGCGGGCGCATCCTCGGGGCCTTCTTCGGCAAAGGGCAGATCTGACGGCCCGTTGGCCTCGGCGGCCGGTGCTTCCTCGCCGCCCTCAACCATCTCGACGTCGGTGCCTGGGGCGGTCGGGGGAGTCTCCTCGACGGGCGTCGCCTCTGCGAAGCTGTCGGCCATTGTGAATGTAGACGAGATTGCGGCTTAGTCCGGTGGTGTTGGTTGCAACTTGTAAGAAGAACGCTGAGAAATCCAGGCTCTAACGACGGTCGAACCAATTCTATGCAATGCCGGGCAGAGGATGGGGCAATGGATGCTCAAAAAGAGCGTCGCAGCGGCGCCAGAAAGGCCAGAGGCGGCTGGGAGGAGCTGCACAGTTGCGGTCCTGGTTGCTGGAGAAGAAAGCTTGGGCCACGTCTGCCGGTGTCTCAATTGACAGGGGTAAAGAGGTCCCCTTGTGGGGCACAAGAACATTTAGCTTCGCGCTAGCCCCAAACCTTGTTCTGCCTGACGCGCAAGGCAGCTTCAACTCCATCGCGAAGTTGAACTTTAACCTTAACGTCAACCATGAGCGGGATCCGTCTTATCGACATGGGCGGCGATCGCCCATACCGTGGCCAGCCACATGGCATTTACCGCGTTGATCGTCTCCGGAATACACCTCACTTTACACAGCCTGGAGGCGACAATGAAGGCAAGTTCAAGACGAGGGTGCTCAAGACGGACGGGTCGTGATACTCTTGCTTCTTAGTATGAGTAGTGCATTGCAGTCAAGCTGTACTACCGGTATCCCCTGCAGTATTTGCATTGCTGGTCCCAACAAACACAACAAGAACCGCAGCGTATGTGGCCGTGGCAACAAGCGTCTCGACGTTGGACACGCGCACAACGAAGGACAGGACCAAGACGAATAGCAGCACCGACAGAGACACCGTCACCAGGCTCTTTGTCTGGGACGTATTCAGAGACATGATGACCATGGGTACGATGAGGAATGAGCCGCCCGCCAGCGCCACGAGGAATCGCGCCAGCCTGTCCACCGGCGTCGATACCGCTCTCGGCACTTTTCCCTCGGCGTACTCCTTTTTCCTCTCGCCTTTTTCTTCGTTGGAGTAGGTCAACCATGGAGGGAGATACTGCATCAGCGTCTGGCGGAGTGGTTCGACAGTCATGTGTGCATCTGCATCTTCGAAGAAGGAGTAGTGCGAATGGAAGGGGTCTCTCGAGTGGTTTTGCAGCCCCGGAGACTGTAAGTAGCGCTGTAGGAGGAGTTTTCTGCGTCGCATCTCCTTCTTCGGAAGACCTCTTTTATTCCTCATCTGCTTATAGTCGCGGAGTGCAGTTGCTGTAGCGTATGTGAGTCGATCAATGTCAAGCAAGGCTGTTGCTGACCCGCAACCTACCATAATCCTTGAGTCTGGACTGCAACGCCTGTCTGTTATCGGCAGACAGCACATCATCGCGGTTGATCTCGCTCTTCAGCTTGATAAGGTCGAGCTGGATCTGAGTTATGTTGAGCCGTTGCAAGAACTCAAAGCGAAGAAAATGAAATTCTTCTTCGTCTGCAAGGGACTGTCTGACATATTCGACCATGTTTCTGCCATTTCCCTCCATTGTGTCGCTTCGTGACAACATGCGTCTTGTTGTATCATCGAACTCTGGTGGCTCGCCGGATTCCTCAGCTTTCGTGGTTTGCCTTTCCCGCTGCTACCTCACAGCCTTGCCGTGCGACCAGTAACATCCGGGAGCAGAAAGCACTGCCTCGGGCTGAGTCGAGCATGGATCCCCGCGTCCCCATCACGCAAACCTCAGATTTCCCTGCTGCAGCATGGACTTGCGCCCCCGTGCATGGGCGAATGTCAATACAAACCTCCACGACATGGAGCAATTGCGGCACAACTTGGCATCTTTGCGAGAATTGGCGAATCGCAAGATGAAGAGGAGGAGGGAAATTGCTAGCCCGCAGACAGAAGCGGCGTCGGTGCCAGTCACTAGACGTGGACGCGCTCCTTCGATTGCCCTCGATACCTCTACATTCAACTCCTCTCCCTACTCTACCAGGACTACCCCCAATGTCTCCACCAGCAGTCTACCCCTTGGGTCTACGAACAATGACCTTCTTTGGACTCCTTTCAGATCCAACCGTGGCTCGACCAACAATTCCGTTGAATCTCTCCGTTGTTCCATCAGCTCTCAGGTATCGGACGGCTCAATCGACGGCACTGTCACTGCTCTCGTGGACCTCATCGACGATCACTCCAAGGCTGTGAGTTTTCGGGCACCGCCAAAAGCCACAACAGAAAGGCTCGGGTATATCAATGCTGTGTCTGCCTTGCGCGCGATAGTCTTGATACACAAGTCCTCCATTGCCGCGCATGATCGTGAGTCTCATCAAGATTTGTCAGCCTTCCACCACGCTACGATCTGTTCTCACACAGGATGCCACCTCACCAGTTTTTCGAAGCTATGACTTGGTTGTGCTGTACCACGACTTCAAGACCTTCTTCGAAACTGTCACGGCCGACGTCACCAGATTCGCAGCGGAGAAACAGCGTCTCAATGGTCAAGATTCAGCGCAGGATACTATATATACGGATTGGACAAGCCGACTTATGGCCCTTCAAACCCGCTTCGTCGTCTGCATGACCACGCCAATCGGTGGGGTGGCGTTGCCGCCCGTTTCAGAGATGTCATTTGACCATGAGGATGACGACCCTACTCCAAGGGTTAGGGTTAGGGATTCATGGCCACCGGTCCATCCAGAGCATACGCAGTGAGAGGTCTTACGCATCCGGGGACGTCTAGAAGCTTCCTCACGGCGTTGGGACAGCAGGGGCGAGGGTGTAGTCACAGGCTCTCTGAGACTGAGAAAACAATGAACGGGTTAAACTCCATCTATTGTGTCACGCTCGTCTGAATACAACAAAGAAGAAGTCAAAGGAACCAGCTTCTCACAGTCCGGAACTTCCGCCAGACAAGGACACCCCATCCCACTCCTCGCCCTACTCACATAAACATAGACTGACCTCGCCTACCCACTCTCAGCGAATCCACAACGAGTTCATGCCCCCTTCCGAAAATACTCAATCGAAGAAGGGCGTGCATGTCGTCCTGCAGGACGGTGGTGTCCTTGCGGGCTCGGGCGCAGTTGGATAGGGACATGGTTGAGGTCAGTGTCGAATTGTGGGTTGGGTAATGGAGCAACTGGATGTAGAGTGGTTGGGCTTGGAATGTTAGGAGAAGTTGGAGATTGCAAGCCGGTGGCTGAGAAAGGACCAGATGGCTCGACAGACGAGCGGCAGTGTCTGTATATTCACGTTTCGGCTTCAGCAGCATATTGACATTGAGTAGCAACTGCTCGGTGCATAGGAGACAAAATCATTGGTCGGGTCGGCTGCATAGAGTGAGCTGCTCACCCCAGCGAGAATATACAGACAAAGACGAATAACCAGGTACGCATACGTGTTGGCGTTCTAGTCAACGCTACTGAGCCAGCAACAATCCAGCCCCTTTGTCTCGACAAAGACATTGTCCTCCCTGAAATGTCTCTATTTCCAAGACTATCTCAGTAGAATTTGACAGCGCAAATGTGCTCCTTGTCCTAGAGCCTTACCGTTCTTTAGCCGGCGATGTATTGGACATCCGTCTACTGGTATATAGTGTGACCCTGTGTCCAGCTCACACCTCCACCATGTGGAAGCAACTCTTCACACCTTGAAATCAAATCATTGACATCCAACACCATTGCCAGACCCATCACCGTTGTCCAATATGACCAAACCACAGTACAAGTTCTACAAACGCAAAGGCCCCCACGAGCCCGACATCACCAGCGGCGGCCTAGGCACCATGACCCTCATCGGCTGGGACGTCGACCGCCAACTCCACTCCTGGCGCGACGACGACACCAACACCACCTGGCTCACAGAAAAGGGCAAGAAATACGGCCGCCTCGTCCCATCCCCCACCCAGCCCACCCAGACCACCACCACCGTCACACCGTCAATCACCCTCCCCGACGGCTCCCAGCACCGCACCCTCTTCGTCATCGACCCGGTCAACGAGCTCTACGAGCCCCTAGGTGACGTCCCCCTCCCAGCCCAAGCGCACGTGACCAACAAGCGCGGGCAGATCCTCCTCACCACCTGCCCGCTCCTCCTACGCACCGAGCACCCGGGTCCCCGACAGCGCGAGCTCGACGTCCTGGCCTGGCGGGAGGAGAGGTGGTACCCGACCACCCAGACCATGACGCCGTTCGACCACGACGTCGACGAGGGCGTGTACGTCTGGAGGGACGACGTCCTCGGCGGGCTGTGGAAGACGGAGCCGGGGAGGCGGTACGGGCGGCTGGAGCTCTGGAACCCTTCGCCGAAGGTCTGGGGCGCGGAGCTGCCGCGGGTGATACCGGTGGGACGGGTGACGTTCGAGTTACTGAAGTCGGAGCTGAGTCGCACCTTTGGGGGCACGGAGCTCGAGTGGAATGGGGTGGCGGGGAGGTTGTGGTTGGTGGACCCGGCGGAGGAGTGGGTGCACAGCTGGGATGATGAGACGCGGAGGCCTGGGCTGGTCAAGGTCAGGAGGAGGAGCACCGGGAGGTTGGTCACGCCATGTGCTATCCCGTTGATTAGGATGGTCAATCGCGGGACGATGGATGATGGGCAGAAGGAAGCTACTTGGACGGATGTGGATAGTCTTTACAAGACTTATGAGGGGGTGGAGAATGGCGCGGATAGTGAGAGTAGTGGTTCTGAGGCGGACTCTGTGTGGGACTCGGACCCGGAGTAAAGGTTTGTTGGGATGTGTTTAGTGGTCTGAACTAGGTAGTGCTAGTAGTGCGGGATCGGGTTGGGCATTAGTTGAATACAGGGGTTAAGGCATAGAACTGGTGGTTGTCAGTCTTAGTACCACCTTGATATTAGCCACTATCCTGCTAAGAGTGTCTTCCATGAATGCCGGACCTCAACACCAGCCGAGTTGGTGGTATAGCAAAGGGTTGGCACCCTGAATCTCATCTGAGGTACTGTTTCAGCATGTGGGCTTTCACAACAACACTCACAATAAGAAGGAGTATAACGGCAAAGATGAAACCGAGCGATGACAATGCGATATCCACCATCACAATTCAACCGATGACACTTATCATAAATAGTAGACCGTTCTACCACTGAGGCAAGCGGGCCATGAGGGGCGAAACTCATAACGAGGCATGGTCTTTTTCATGGTTTCCGGCCTTAACTGTAGCTTAAACAAGACAATTCTAGGCGAAGTCATCGGCGCTTTGGGATATGACACTCCATAGAATCGGTAAACCCAGGTGCACAATGTCCATAACACTTGTTTACAGAAATAGGCCTAGTGAGAGTGATCAAGCATACAGCTATACCAATCATATCGCATGCTCAGAATCTTGGTAAGTGTCCTTCCGGGCCCACAATGACTTCCCGCCGCATTGATACAAAGTTCAATGCCCTAGTTGAGAGGCTCTACATGAGCGCAACAGTGGCTCGGAGCAGCAAAGCAGGGCAAGAGCAGCAAAAGAACACAACAGGGGCAAAAACGAATGATCGGCAGGCTTATGCAGGGCTCGAACCTGCGACTCGGGAAGATCAGATGTAGTCAAAATCCCACGTGCTAACCACTACACTAATAAGCCAATCAGATGTTGGGGCTTGCTCCCGGTGCGGCATATGAGGCATGACTCGTCGTTCCCAGCGAGTCATGGCTTTGCAGGATGCTCCGCCAGAAGCAGCTAATGGGCGTCGAATTGGCAAGGAGCCGCCTCCGAAGCAGATAGAACTGAGGTGGGGGGAGGGGACTGTAACCCGCGGGAAACAGAATCACACGCTCAGTTGAGCTCAACTGCGTATCAGACTGGCTAAACAAGTTTGACGCAGGCCGTGTGGTTGAGAAGTATAGGAGCAACTTCAAATGTTGTGAAGTGGGGGCAACCCCTTTCTTTCTGGTCGCGGCATCTGATGACTCAGCTACATTGACTGAGGTGCCTTACCACACGAGGCTTGAAAGTAAATTCACGGTTCGAAAGGCTGTCGAGTGCTCCGTGTCATCTATGAACGCAATGGGCCAGCTATACTCTCGTGGTCTTGAGCGTGCCGCTGTGCCACCGCTTTTGCATCTCCCCGTCGAGCTGCACCTGTCTATTGTAGATCATCTCTCTGCAGCAGCGTCCGTCCGCCAGGATTGTTCGCGACGACCTCTTCCTGCGAGAAACGCACACGACAGCTAACGGTCGGACCAGCCGTCGTTGGATGGCGAGCCACGTTCACTGCCTACGAGGGTGCCGAGATGTGGACGAATGAAGATGGGTAGCCCTCGTGGGAGACGACACAGGACAGGGAAGTGTTTTCTCTACGGTTCTCAGTGGGCGAGATGCGGTAGCATTCCCCCCCGGTTGGGTGAGGCAGAAATGGCAAGCTGCAGACCATCTGCCAGAGGACCATAGGTAGGACGCCGAGTCTACAATGAGAGCTCATGGATTTCCACTTCGACTATCTAAGGTCAGAAGAAAGAAGAAGACGCTTGAGCCTAGCGTGGGAGAAGAAGATGGGATTCTGGTGGAATGCTGTCGCGGATAGTCGTCCATATCCGGGCGTGTCGTCACATGACTGTATATGGTGCTGTGTCAAGTGGATTATTATTGCCCGAATCGCTCGCGTATTTCCTATCAAGTGGTGATCTGTGATTGCAGGAGCAGGTTGCTCGGCTCGCTCCAGACACTGACAGACCGCGCCATTGCCGGATCGGGCAAGGCGTAGACAAACTCATAACGGCTTGTTGCGCCCAATGCGGGGGACCGTGCTGAGTCCAGACCCACCAGTGGACTCCGGGGTCTCTCAGCTGCAGCCCCAGATTCGGATCACGCTGCATCTTTCCCATGTTTACGTTGTTCGACGACTCGTTGCTTCTCTCCCTTCCTCTGCATCGCCGTCCGCTCGGACATCATTCTGTCGTTTCTGTCCTCTTATACAGCATATTATACATACCTAATCAGCATACCTTTACCTAAACCCCCTTGCAGTTCAGTCAACAAGCGGTGTGTAACAGTCTGTTTTGCTTTTTGCTGACTCGGAGGAAATCCAAGACATCTCCGTCTCGCCACATCTTGCATTTTCTTTGTGCCAATCGCGCCAACCCCGATCTATCTCCACTCCCCATCAAGTCCTGACTTTCCCTGGAACTCGGACCTGTCAAACCTTGTGGGAAAGGCACCAGTGAACGCCAATACATAGCATTTGAAGATCCGAGACCCGGTGCGGCGCTCTAGGCCCGCCTGCGGCAGGACCGCCACCTGCTTGTGCCAATCGAAGGCGGCAGGGGAAAGAAAAAAAAAAAGGTTACAATATCAGGGACGAGACACACCTCGAAAATCATCCCTTCTTTCCCCCGCCGACTCGTCGTCTTTAACACCACCATCAACTGGAATGGATCTGGACAGAACCGACATCGACGGATAATTTGAGACTGACTCTCCTTTCCACGTTCCCTCCACGAGTCCACAATTGCAGACCCCTGAAGTTCGCTGCTCCGCACTCCGGCCATACAATGACGTCGCCGTCGACCCGCCCCGCGTTCTCGAGCCCGGACTGGGCGCCGGCACGGGAAGTTCTGTACTCGGAACCCAGGGATTGTACACAAGGCGCAGAGCACGGGGCGAGATTACGCAGCATGAGCCTCACGTTCCCCTGGCGCCAGCGGCGGAAGTCGTCGCTGTTCGGCTTCGAAGACGGTGTTGCCTCGAACCCCGCCGGCCTTGTGTTGGAGGAGGATCGTCAGGCCATCAATGACAATGCCTTCCAAACCAGCGCCGACTCCTCGAGGGCGGTGCCCGCTCACCGCGGCCTAAAGAGCATGGTCCGACGCGCTTCGGTCTCCGTCAAGACCGGAGTCAAGGGCTTTGTCGGCCGGCGAACATCGGTTCCCTCGATATCTCCGCTCCACGATCAACACCCGCAAGACGCGCCCGTGCACCAACGGTTCGGCTCTGCCTCCAACTCAAGCCAACGCCCGACGACCTCGCATTCGACCTGGCACCGCCTCAGGCAGGCCGCCAGCTTCCACAGGCAGTCCCGCATCCTACATACAGGCCACGGTGATCGCGAGTTTGACCTCGAGCCCATCGAGTCTCCGACGTTCCCCATCCCCGGCTCCGGCGTGCAGCCTCCCATCATCCCTCGCAACACCGGTGCAGCCGCAAGACAAGCAGCGGCCAGTGCACACAACGAGTTATATGGAGTCGGTGCTCCGTCGGGTGCCCCCGTGCCCAAGCCCAACTGGCTGGCGTCCGAGGATGAGGCGCTGCACGACTATGAGAGTGGGATAGGGATTGCGCTTACCAGCTCCGAGGTCGAGGCATATGTCCCGTCAGACGACGTCGACTCTGATGTGGACGTTGGCATGGGCGCGGTCGAGGACGAGTCGGACATCAGCAAGGTGGATTTCATTTCTCAGCTGCCGGCCGAACTGGCGATCCAGATCCTGGCATACCTGGACGCACCCACGCTGTCAACCGCCAGCCGTGTGAGCAAACGATGGCACCAGGCAACCGCCAATCAGCACATCTGGCGCGAATCGTTCCTCCGCGAAAAGACCGCAACGTACGCGACAAGCGGCCCCGTCAAGCCGGGCACCGGCCTCGGTGTGCCTCCTATCCGACCCAATAACGACTGGAAGGAGATATACCGAGTCAAGGAGGAACTGGACAAGAGGTGGAAGGAAGGCAAGGCGCGGCCCGTGTATCTGAACGGTCATTCCGACAGTATCTACTGCCTGCAGTTCGACGAGTATGTCCCGTTACTGTCACCTACTGCAATCGTATCATCTTCTAACCACATTGTATAGGTCCAAGATCATCACCGGCTCCCGCGACAAGACAGTCCGCATCTGGGACATGGAGACCTTCGCCTGCAAGCTGGTCATCGGCCCACCAGACAAGATCAACGACCCCTGCCACGGCCTGCTGTACGACGACGACGGCAACCCGGCCCACTACGCCACCCTCCCCGAGTCCGACTCCTCCCCGCCCTTCAACCACAC
>Ga0209127_100700_pt1 | contig 11422 bp, 7 predicted proteins | sample LakSupMetagenome_FD_187469 | JGI IMG/M metagenome (GOLD analysis project Ga0209127, IMG submission 187469) | Freshwater microbial communities from Lake Superior, Canada - Sta WM archaea (SPAdes) (version 2) | ecosystem: Environmental > Aquatic > Freshwater > Lake | place: Lake Superior, Canada...
CCACCTCCAGATTCCCGCCGGAGCTAGGCCTCTCCATCATAGGTCTCGGGACACAATACCCCCCGTACGGCCTCAAACCCGACTCGGTCGAGACGATAGCCAAGAAATTCTACCCGGACTCCCCCAGCATGCACAAGGTCCTGGCCATCAACCGCTTCACCGGCATCGACACGCGCTCCAGCATCGGCAACCCAGACCACCCCTCAGTCAACCAAGCCCGCGCCCCGCCAATCGACGAGCTCCACCGCATCTTCATGTCAGACGGCGTCCCGCTAGCCGTCGGCGCCGCGCGCGAGGCCCTCCTCGAAGCCGGCCTCGAGCCAAGTGCCGTGACGCACGTCGTCTCCACGACGTGCACCGACAGTGCGAACCCGGGGTACGATCACTTCGTCGCCAGGGAGCTGGGGCTGCGGCCCGAGACGGAGAGGGTGCTCCTCCACGGCGTGGGCTGCTCAGGCGGGCTCGCGGCGCTGAGGACGGCGGCGAACCTCGCGCTGGGCCACCGCGCGCGCGGGAGGCCCGCGAGGGTGCTGGTGCTGGCAGCCGAGGTGAGCACGACCATGGTGCGCAGCGAGCTGGACTCGATCGACGAGCTGCAGGAGACGCGCATCGGCGTCGCCCTGTTCAGCGACTGCGCCAGCGCCGTGGTGCTCAGCAACGGGGTCGGAGACGGGGAGGGTACAGCGCCGCCGCCCGTGTACGAGCTGCTGGGGTGGGAGAACCGGGTGGTGCCCGACACCGAGGCGGACCTGGGCTTCGACGTGCACCCGAGCGGGTGGAAGGTGGTGCTCTCGCCGCGGGTGCCGAAGCTGGCGCAGGCCGCGGTCCTGCCCGCGTACGAGGCGCTGATGAGGGACCTGCCCCCGCTACCGGAGCGGTACGCGGCGCCGGGGGACTTCGACTGGGCCATGCACCCCGGCGGCGCGACGATCCTGACGGGGGCCGAGAAGGCGCTGGGGATCAGCGCGGAGCACATGAGGGCCAGCTACGACACGTACATCAACCACGGGAACAGCTCGAGCGCGACGATATTCAGCGTGCTGAACAGGTTGAGGAGTAAGGAGATGGACGCGCTCGCGCCGGGCGGGGCGGTGAAGGATTATGTGGTCGGCTGCGCGTTTGGGCCCGGTATCACGGTGGAGATGTGCATGCTCAAGAGGAATCTGGGCGTGCGGGGGATATCGGGGCTGCAGACGCCGCCCGAGACGGAGAGCGAGGGGAGTAGCAGGAGTGATGATGGGGAGGAGGAGGTTCCGCAGACGGAGAGGATAGGGGACGGGGATGAGAAGAGTGACGCATTTATTAGCGAGGCGTTGGCGGGCGTGGAACTTGATTAGACCTAGTTGGTTCTCCCGAGTGTACATACATGAATGGGTCTTGTTGCGCAAGGAAGCGTGTGGGCAATGCATGAGGCAACGGATTGACGTATGCATGTATACCACGCGTATACCACAAAATACTTGATTATATTGAGAGCAGAGGCAGAAGCAACATTGCGCGGTGTAAGGCGTTCCGATCCATTCATAACGGGTTAGCTAGCTAGAAGCAGTGGTATCATGCGCGAGCGTAATGTGACAGGCCAAAATAAGACCTGTTATAAAACCCACCCCATCACCCCCAGGAAAGCACTCCCAACCGCGAGATGTAACATATGCCATATAATGACGTCGTCGCGTATCCAACATACCACCAAGGTCCACTCGAGACATCGCCCGGAAATCACAAACCACCCAGTCACATCTTAGCCCACTAGGCCTTCGTCTCCCCAGCGCCCACCGCCTCGATCGTATCCAGGCTCTCCCCCTTCTTCAGCCCCAGCTGCCGGGTATCGTACCCGTGGCTCTCGAGGTAAGCCCTGAACCGCGCGTCCTCGAACGTGATGGTGTCCTGCCCGATGTGCGGCAGGCAGAAGAGCGCGAGCGCGGCGCTGAGCACGCACAGGCTCGAGCTGACGTAGAAGGGGTACTGCGCCTTGAGGGTGTCGCTGTCGCCGCCCGCGGCCACGATGTGCGGGAACACCCAGGTGCCGACGAAGGCGCCGATCTTGCCCACGGCGGCGGCGATGCCGTAGTAGCGGCCCCGCACGCCCGTGGCGCACGTCTTGGCGGCGATGAGGCCGATGTTGTTCCCGGGGCCCAGCTCGCCGAGGGCCAGGAAGATGCCGTAGACGACGGCGAAGCCGCCCACCATGCCGGGCTTGGACAGGTTGGCGTAGTCGCCGGCCATGATGAAGCCGACGACGGCCTGCAGGGTGACGCCGAGGGCGAGGGCGTACCGGGGCCCCAGGTAGTCCGACAGCGGGGCGCCGAGCATGGTGCCGGGTATGTAGAAGAGGTTGATGACGGTGTTCCACCCGAAGACGGTGGTCAGGGGCGCCGTCTTGGAGTCGTAGATGTTGGCGATGATGGTGGACGAGTAGATGCCGAAGCTGTAGGCCGAGAAGTCGTAGATGAACCAGATCAGGCTGACGACGAGGAGGCGCCAGCCGTAGAAGCGCAGCACGAGCATGTAGGGGGTCTTGGCGTACTTCATGCTGTTGCGGGTGAACTCCTCGGGCTCCTTGAGGCGCAGACGCAGGACGAAGAGGACGAGGGGGAAGACGACGCCAATTCCGAGTGAGGTGCGCCAGATGGTGCCGTAGTGCGCGTTGTGGCACGCTGCGGCCACGACGTAGGGGACGAATGCGCCGATAACGAAGCCCTGGGTGTCTAGGGTTAGCGAGATGTCATTGCGTGAGGATGCCACTTGAGTGCGCGGGCTCACCCAGTCAATCATCGTGTTCGTGAACATGATGAACCACAAGTTCCGCGAGCCCTTCTTCAGCTCACCAGTCGATTCTGCGCAGGCTGTGCTTCCAGCGGGATACTCCCCTCCTATGCCCACGCCGACCTGCTCGTGTGTTAGCCTTGCTGGCGGGTGTAGAGGGCACTTCAACCCCAAGCATGACTTACAAAGAAGCGCCAAGCGGTCAAGATGTTAAACATGCCCACAGCATCGCCGTGGTAATATGAGCCAGCTGCCAGTGCGGTGAAGACGATCAAGATGACGGTCGAGACGAGCAGGGAGTTAGTGCGGGACCAGTGGTCAGACAGGTATCCGAAGAGCAGCTGGCCGACGACAGTGCCGACGAAGGCAATGTCTCCGACATATTGCTTGGCATTCGAGTTCGCGTATGTCTCGCCGTATTGGTAACCGAGTACTGTCGAGACAGAGCCGATGACCTGGTGGCAGGATACAGTCAGTGTGTGTCGCAGCGCTGTGAGGATACTTGTCAGACGTCTTACGTTGTTGATATAGCCGTCGGAGAATAGACCGGCGCCGCAAGCAAACACCGGCAAGATAGCCTTGTGGAATGGTTGCACGGCCTCTAGACGCTCGCCCTCGACATGTTCATCTTGCGATGCCTCGTCCGGGCTGGCTTTCCTGCTGAAGAACTTCATCTTGGGACGTGCAACGTGGGACGGCACTGGTCCGGATCTCGTATGAATTATCTGGCGCGTTATGAGACTATGAGTATGAGGGCCCAGCTCTCGAAAGCTGTGGGAGGAATGGAGGTCAACAAGAAAGGAGCTCAGTCCAAAGCATCACCAATGTGCCAAGAGGTCAAAATGTGTCAAACCCGACTAAAGATCGGGGACTGCGCGAGCGGCATGTGAAAAGAGGAAGAGGTAAATATTTAAGGTGGCAGATGCAGCAACAGGGTAGTTAGCTGGATCGGTCCATGCCACCCTGATCCCGACTGCCACGATCCAGCGAACCAAATAGCTTCGCTCGGTCACCTTGCCAGCTCCGGCTTAGACCTGGCTATCTTTGAATGCGACGGTGCGACCAACCAGTGGTTGTTTCCCCGTCCTCGTGGGTGGCACTCGATCCATACCCGTACTTTTGGAAGCCAGCGGGCAGAAGGCCGGGGAGCAGTGAGGGGAGACCCGAATTGGTGCGAAAACCTTCAAGAGCAGGGGCCATCACAGGTCATCTTGACCCAGCCATGGATTCTTTCCTCCTCTGTTATTGGATGCGCAGTGGTTGGAGGGGAGGAGCGATGTCACCAATCTCCAAAACTCCAACCCGCAGCTGCTTAACCCTGTCGATCTGTGAGATGATGCCGCGTGCCGTACGTGCACGTACAAGCTTTACCTTGTCCCGCGCCAGACCGAAGCCTATCGTTGTCGGCCACAGATACAAACGTCGAACCGCAAGCCAGAGAGACGGCCACTTGCCAGGACAATTTGTGGTCCGATCTACTGTGTACGGCTACTGGGCACTTGCGCAAGAGCTCGATGACATCGAAAACTAGTGTCGCTAGGATGCGCCAAGTATTGGTCTCTCGAGTCCAGGTGACGTTGTTCTGCATGATAAGGCCGAGCCGAACGCACAAGCTTTTTGGCGTCCTGCCCAGGACGCGCCGTTGAGGGCTTGGAAGCCTTGAATACACTTCTGCATCGCGGCACTTGCCTTGCAATATTGCACAACCTAAAACCCTGCCAGTACACCAGCGTGACAGCATGGCAAGATTCTCGGCCTTATCCGAGCTGCATGCCCTAATAACCAGATTTGAGAATGATCTTTGTCGCTTCTTTCAGAATTCGGTGACGCCGATTCGACATCCGACAACGACGAGAACGGAAGGAGGCTTGCCTGCAGCAGGTGGGGCCGCTATTCCAGCCCACCACCCGCCGCGAAGGAACACTTCGTGGGCCTGAGAAAGCTCTCCGACTTCCAGCGACTTCCAGCTCCCTTATTTGGCGCACTAGACGACAAGCCCTGCACCTCCCTGCTCGCCAGCATCAATATATATTGTCAATCTGTACTTCCGGCCGTCAGCCACCACGTACCGATCGTGATGAGTTTGGCTTTCACATGGCCCCTCCCAGCTCATCGAAGGCCTCTTCACGGCCACAAGCCCGGATTCAATTGGACTGCCAGGATCCTTGCGAGTAACATCTCGGGGATCGCCATGTGCACGTACAAATGTATAGCAGCCTGGGTCTTGTGCTAGCCCAATGACGGTTGGTTCGTAATACAACACCAAAGATTGATTCCGGCCCCGCCCCGGGCCGCGTCTGAGAGCCCCCGCCGAAGCCGACGCCGCCGACGCAGACATTTTCCGGCCCTGCGGCCCCCACGCCTGCTCCCACTCCCGCTTCCGCCCACGCCGTCCCCGCCGGCTGTTGAGGTCCCCGATTTTTGCGCTTGCAATGCCGAGTAGAACATCTGGTTGCCGAAGTGAGACTGTGATGACCGATGCGATTCCGAGGAAGCGCCAGACGGACGGTCAACAAGGACGTCGACGCCCCCAGTAGCCATTGTCCCATTCCCGTTGGTGACAATGCCTTGTCATTGCACAGCCTCGGCTACCGTGGCGACTGGTCTGTTACTCCGATCCCCATTTGTTGGGACCCCTAGCAGAGCATCGTCCTCCAAACTACTGGGCAAGATGGCGGATTTGCTGTGGGCGATGGTTTTGGTTTCATGCTCGCCAAGGTCTCGCTGGGCAACCGCGGCTTCCGCATAGGTTACTCTTGGCCATTGCATCGTGGAAGCTGTACGAGATCCTCTTGTTATTTATCTAGGACTGGGTCCGGACGTGGTTCGAGGTCGGACCTGACAACCCGGCCCCTTCATCAATGATTGCTTGTGTGGTATGGTTGTATCCCACGTCATAGAGCGACGTCTCAGACAAGACCAATACGGCTGTAAATTTTAACAAATGTAAGATGAAAACCGAGGATAAAAATCTAGTTGCGAGCCTGTGTCTCAAACCACTCCCGCAGCTTCGCCAAAGAATATGTGTCGTGCTTTTTCTCCGAAGTGAAGAAGATCTCCTCGTACCACCCCGCGGTACCTAGAGACTCCAGCTTCTTTCCAAACGGCTGGCAGGAGCCAAAGTCGATCACCGCGGGTCTACCGTCGTTGACCATGATATTGTCCGGGTTGATATCGTTGTGGGCGAGTCCGAGGGAATGCAGATGCTCCACCGCCGACTCGATTTCCTCGAGGAAACGAACATGGTCGAGGTCTTTGAAGGACGGTGACCACGCGTACTGAGTCAAGGTCGTCTCCAGTCGTTCCAACACTATGGCAGTGATCCGGCCGCGTCTGACTCGGCAGCCATAGTAGCCAACGATGTTGGGGTGGGGTGACTGGGATATTGACTCCATGATGAGAGTCTCGTCGAGAAGAGCTTTAGCCACAAAATCGGTACCTCTCGTGGACTCGTAGGAGTTGAGCCATGGCCGCTTGATGTACGCGGAGCTCTCATCTAAGCTCTGGGGAGCGAGCGTCAACTGGACACATTCTGGGACTTTTGGGTAGAGTTCGTGGTCCGGGACAGGTTTCAAAGCCGCGCTGTACTCCCCAAGAGTGATATCTCTCTTTTTCTTGGAGGACTCGCCGAAGTAAACCACTTCATCAGGAGCAACAAGATAGAAGGTGATATATTTCGACGAGTTTGTCTCCGTGTCCCATGCCTCGATGATGGTCAAAGCTTCAAGGGTGGGATGTTCGAGTTCCCCATGCGTCTGCGCTGGATGTGACATGGCGAGATAGTGGAAAGCTCAAAGCATCGGGAACGAGAGCGCTAATCAAAAGTCGAAGCAAATCGTCAAGTTTCAGATGTCAGGTTCAAATGAGGGATGTTCGGTGACCGCTGGTTCAATCACCACCCCGCCTACCGTGTATCCCCAACCAGCATGGCCAGCAGGGTCTCTCGTTTTCTTCTCAAATTTGTCGCACCCTTCACAGACCTTGAGAGATGGCTGTTGAGCGACTTGCCCAAGGGAATTGTTTGGGTCAACCAGCAACCACGTAGAATTCTGGCACCAATGTGTTCGAGTAAGGCAACAACAAGCTTAAGTCGGGCACGATCCAAACAGTCAGCACCCATGCTGAATGCGCACTTCACCATCTACTTAGACAGAGGCCCTCTGAATACTACTTAACAAGGTGTTCTTGACGTGTTCGTCCTCCATCACAAGCATCAACAGATGTCATTATGCCCGGCATACTCAAAGCTGGCTTCGCCGTGACATGAAAGGAAGCGTACATCTTCTCGCCGTCGACCTCGGGCGCGTCCTCCGGGTAGACTTCCTGGAAGTTGAACTCCCTGACTGTCAAGGCTAGGACGACCTTGATCTGAATCAGCGCCATGGCGTCGCCGATGCAGTTCCGCGATCCTCGCTCGAACCCACGCCACGCGTTCTTCGGCACGAAGAAAGGATCTGTCTCGTCCGTAGTCAGGTACCGTTCGGGGATGAAGCGCTCTGGGTCCATGAATATGTCCCCTCGGCGCATCATAGCGTGGTTGTTGATGAAGCATGCGAAGGGGTACGTCGGCCATGCCTTGCCGTCGTGGATTAATGATACGCTGCGAGACCGTCCGAGTTAATATATGACCTGTCTCATGGAGGAGGGCAGATGAGATATTAGACCTACCCCTTTCGACCGAACCGGTACGAGCCTACAATAGGCGGCAACAGTCGCAAAGTCTCTTTGATCACGGCATGGGTGTACGGGAGTTGGTTCAATATCGCGGGGTTGCTCTTCAATACTTGCGCTGTGTCCTCGACACGAGGCTCGAATACATCGTTGAGTTCCTCTCGCAGCTTCGCAAGTGCTTCTGGATTTCTGTTCAGCAGGTAGTAAATATACTAAAGACAGTCAGCACACAGTCCCTGAAGCACTCGTTTCGGTCTTGGTTTGTTACTCACGCTAATTGTACTACTGGAAGAGTCATGGCCAGCAAATATCAGTGTCTTGACCCTGAGCTTGTGTTAGCTGACCATTAGCACGAGAAATCCTTGGGAGTCATTCTCACTGGGTGATGATGTTATCTCGGGTCTCCGGGTCCAACGTGGCTGCCGCCACTATTCCGTGGTTCATCTCCAGGTCAACTCTACACATGTCTAGTGCATAGTCAACCGCTGCGCGTTGTCTGCTAGTAGTCTTTTCTCCACCCGCCCGCCCACAGAACCTGTAACGATCGTCGACGACCTTTCCGATGATCGCATCCAGACCGCGTCGGTTGATCCATCGTCTGTAATGGGTCATGGGGTTCGGGTGGATGAAGTAGCGTGCCCAAAAGGCCACCGGCTGGAGCTGAGCCTGGCGCCAGAAAAGTGTCATGAACTCGTGATCTTGCTGAACCGCATTACAGTCCATCCCCCTAATCTCAAAGTCAGATTGAAGCTCTCGTACTTTGCAGATAGGATGTTGTACAGAATGATTCGCGCGGCAGTGTTAAAGATCAGCCTCGCACATAGCTTCTCAAATGGAAAGATATCCCCTTTCTCCGCATGCTTCACGAGTTCCTCGCGAAACTTCAAACAGTCGTCGACACAATCAGGTACATGCTGTAGCAGGTTGCCATGGAGTAACCCCGGTGTGAACAGCCGGCGAGATGTCTTCCACTCATGGCCATTGGCAGCCACCATGGCTTTATACCCGACCAAGGGTCCTAGGTACTGACGAACCATCGGACCCTTGTCAAACGTGACCTTCCCCTGCGTGATCTGTGCTGCCAACTGTGGCTCGACAATGACGAGTTGTGGAGGGGCCACTGGCCACATATCAAGGTAGAAGAAATCGCCGAGGCCGTATTTGGTTCGTATGTGATGTGCGTATGACTGAGGGTCGGCGTCGGGTGGTAGACTTCGAGCCACACATGCCATGACAGGGAGATGGCCCCATATCGGATGGTGTGGTGGTCCAGGCTACAGAGTATCAGATTTGAGCTCATGAATTAAGAGCGAAGGAATTCCTTACTAGATTCCTGAACTGGGATCGCTGCTGCCAGAGGCGGATAACAAAGTAGCCTAGTGCTAAGGCGCAAATAAAAGCGACGCTGCTAAATGCCATGTCGAAGTCTATGAGACCTAGAGAGAGATATCTGTCGCAAGCGGCGTTGAAGAACTTATGGTTATCAGTTTTCTGGGCTGTTGTCGCCCGGTATGTACGATGTACGCGAGTGGGTAGCTACTGCAATCGCACTGGTAATTGCTTTTGCGACAGCTGTGTATTGGAGACGACAACTCCAGTTCGACCAGCTAATAACAGTTGGCTCGTCTTAGATAGAACAGGGTTATTAGTATTTTAATCCCTCGACTGCCTGCACCGTTGTGCCAACGTGCCGCCCGCTGTGTAACACGACATGCAAGGAGTCCAGCTCAGGAGATAGTGCCTCATGCATGCTGCTTTGATTATGTGCATGCTAACGTAAGTTTCCAAGAAGATGGAAAATGAAGGGAGACGGCAGGATCAAACGTCGAAGGATCCGACTTAATTTAGTAGCATGAAATGAGCAGAAAGGGTCCCTTATCTCGTCTAAGCGGTCAAAAAGGTCATCCCACATCAGTGACTTCAATGCTTCGGTATGTACAGGCAATAACTTTCGGACACCTTGGATACAGACCCAGGTACTGATATCTTCGAGCAGAGAACTTATTGTTCAGGGACATGTCCGGTCTATGGAATAGAGATGCCCAAAATGCGAGCCAGCCGAATGGTCTAAGACATTTGCCACAACTACCATTTTCCGTCCCTCTCGCACAACTAGGTGGTCTAAAGAATTTAGACTATAGTATATGTTCTGCCAACCGGATTGAGGAATACAAAACGCGACTGCAAAGAAACCAAACCAGAACCACAACTCCAAACCAAGCAATGGCGCCGCAAGTCATGCAGAGCCATTTGTACAACTGGAACGTTCCCCTGTGACTTCGATGAGATCGTGGGAAGATCTTGCCCTGGGGCATCTCACGACCGAGAAACTTGCAGAGCGGAGCGTAGCCCATCTCAACACGATACTCAAGAAGGTTTTCCGGCGCCACATGGCTTTTAACCCAAGCACTGTGAGCGTGGTACAGTTCTTCCGTCACATCATCTGCGATACCGAACCTCGAAGACGATATGCGCGTCCAGGCGCGATATATATCGTTGGTCGAAACAGCGGCGGGCATAAGATATCCTACATAGCGCCACGACCAGTTCCGCGTATAGCCAATCGAGCCGTGCCATGACTCGAGCCAGAGTTTGGCTGAGGAACGCTCAGTAAGGATGACCTTCGCGTCGGGATACATTCCCAGTAGGTCGGGCAGACACGCGCAGACGGGCTGTTCAAGAATTGCTTCGCATCCGTCGAAGAGTCCTGCTAATTTCCGACGTCGTAGCTGCGTGTCGCAGGTGTTAAGGAGGTCGGCGGTCAGCCGTAACCGGTCGTACTGATTTGGGGGATCTGCCAGATGATGGCACGGCCCGATCCCTAAATGCTCCAAGGCGAGCTTGAGGGACGCGGTTCCAGTCCGGGGAAGGCCGGCCTCCAACAAAGTCAGTTTCGCATAGGTATTTTCGAAGAGGAACTGAGCATATTGCGACGTACAACAATGACTTTTACCCTCTTACCGGGTATACGCTCTGGGGCGGGCGGAAACTTGAAGGGGTCAAGGAACAACATTGCAATCAACGGCAAGTGGTTTGTCCTAGCTCCTAGCGGACTTCGATTGGAGGGTTGAAGGGGAGAATATGGCCTTTCTGTTGGGTTATTATGAAAAGCAACGCAGTCTACGTGTGGCGTCTATCTAATAATGGGTAATTCCTTGTCATCAGCGCTGAATCGTGCATGCTGGGAAATCCTTCAAAGGATGCTGTGCGACCTGCGGTTGACAGATGCATCCTTCGGGACCTCACAATGTACTGCAGGGGCGTATACTATTGCATACAAACACTCTGTCGGAAGTAAGCTCTTGCTCGGAGGCCGTTCCAGGCGCCAGTCTAAAGGCTTGCTCTAAGCGCTGTCTAGGTGCAAGGGGCTAATCCATCTGTTCGTGTACGTTAGAGTAATCATCGTTATCCAAAAAAGAAAGTCAGGGATGCTGCAGTGGCAGGATGCCGTTGCCGCAACCCTATCTCCATCTTCACTCCAAAGGTACTGTGCCTGGAAGATGCAGCGGCTAAAAGATGACATGCTCGAAGCCTGCTATACCCCAAGGTTACGTTATTGATAATTTTAGAGCAGGATCCCGTTTCCAATTAAAAGGATTACTGGCCCAAAGGATGCGTCCTTCATGAAGTCAACTGCCAGGATGAAGCCAACAGTCTGGGGTGGCAATTTAAGAGCCTGTCCATTTTCGAATCCACAGATTTCTCGTGTATTAGAGCTTTGGGGAGATGCACACACCCCCTAAAAGAAATCCTCCCCAGAGTGCCATTGAAGTTATTGTAATCTTCCTCCTTGGCTGTGTTCTTCGCCATTCCCAAGACAGTCCGAGAAACCAAGCAGACTAATGGCGGTCTCTCCGGTCCTTCTCTTCATTCAAGACCTGGATTGGCGGTGTCTCCCTTTCTTCATTACTATCTCTTTTATTTTGTATTTGATCTATGATAGCCATACTGCTGGCATAAGCCATGTCCCTGGCCCTTTCATTGC
>Ga0209127_100701_pt1 | contig 11422 bp, 11 predicted proteins | sample LakSupMetagenome_FD_187469 | JGI IMG/M metagenome (GOLD analysis project Ga0209127, IMG submission 187469) | Freshwater microbial communities from Lake Superior, Canada - Sta WM archaea (SPAdes) (version 2) | ecosystem: Environmental > Aquatic > Freshwater > Lake | place: Lake Superior, Canada...
TGACCAGTCAGAGGGGACGAGGGTTCCATAAGCGGTAGGCAGACATTATCAGCTGAAGGGAGGACGTGGCCTTCCAGACTTTGGCTTGTGGAGTTTCTTCTCTCGATATTTGAGGCTTCGTTTAGGCTGTGGGCAAACCTGTTCAGACTGTGAGATATGGGAACTCTTGAGCGTTGTTTTGATTTACAGCTATAAGTAACTGCCCCAACTGAATTCTTGCAAGTTCTCAGGAGCCAACTCTCGAGCTATTGTGTGTACACCAGTGAGCCAAAAGAAAACAGCGTTACAAGTCTAACATCATGCCCAGGGACTGCTGGTTATGGTCCCTATGCGGCGCAGAAGCATAGTTGATGCTCGAACCTACGAACTGCCGGACAAGATGTAGTGGGATGGGTTGATTATGCCCCCGAGCACAATAGCCCGGGTCGAAGTTAGATGTCTCATTCCAGAAGACATCCCGGACTTCGGTAGGAAACAGAGATGACCTCAGACAGTCGACGCTATCAATGGTGCAGACCAACATCAAGTGGACTTGAACCGACTTCGTGCAGAGCTGAAGCCGTAACATAGCTGCCGAGAGGCAATACGAAGGAAGTATCATGATAAATTCGTTCTGTGGGAGTGGACCTAGGTGCTCCTCAGTCCAAGCTCTCTTATGAACATGAAGTATAGGGTAACGGCAAGCAAGATGCGATCTGGAGGTTTCTCATGTCGCAGGACTGCGCCTTGAGATATCATGTGCCGTAGGCAGACGCCTTTGATGTTGTATCCTTGGGCAGCACTTGCCAAGCTGCCTGTGTACTAGATGAATACAGCCCGTGTAAAGCGGTACATGCTCGGTCCGTCAGGATGCCCGACATGGCTTTGGTGCACTCGGAGTCACAGGCGGCAAAGAGTCGTTAAGTTGATGTAGTCCTCTGCTGCATCTGTGAGAAGAGAGGTCCAGATTGTCCCGCCGTAACTACATCCGAGGTTCCTTTGGCACTCGGCGTGGTAAGTTAAGACAACCAATTGCGGTTCTCTGTGCTGCCCGCTTGGAGAACGCCACCTGCCGTGCAGACCATGGAGGCTTCCACCGCCTACCATGCCTAGTAATACGCGGCAAGGCGAAACCTTGGTAGGATGCTGCGTTGTACGACTCGTGTTCTACAGCAACCGACGACGGTCACGGGAGAACAGCAGGAGGATGTTTGGATATCTGACTGAGGCAACACAACCCCCGTGAGGAATGCCGGGTTCCATTACCCAAATATGACTAAAGGAGAGGCTACACCATCTGGCCCGAGTGTAGCTGCGTAGTATTGGTCTGTTGGAGAAGCTGCACCACGTATGGGTTAGCACCCAGACAAGCCGAATCTGAATGACAAACGGCAGAAGCCCGATGTTGTCCACGCGCTTGCCGCAAAGCAAGTCATCTGGGAGCGCCTCTGGGTCTACCTGCAAGCCCGTGGCGTTGCATCGCATTGCACTTGCATTGCATGGAGTTACTTTAGCGGCTCGGGGGTTCTCGGCCTTGTAAAGAACACGATGCTCACACTGCTCCCAAATACCTCTCATCGTAAGCTAACCTGGGAAACATCGGGGTCGTCCAAGAAACCAGACGTCAAGCTGTAGAACTGGCCTCTCTCATCGAGAACAAGCACCGCCACGTATGACATACCGCCCCGGTCCGCTAGGCGCTGTGGCCTCTGAACCCACCTTTTCAATCATTTGACCCCAACGAACCATGGCAGGGACGGCAACGTAGCCACGGCTTCCAGCGGCTGCCCCCAGAATGACATGGACGGTGGGCCACATACCCGTGGCATGTGTGGCTCCCTGGTGTCAACTTGGTTGTGGCGCAAGGAGGGTTGGAGGTCTGGACTCCAGTGGATCCAAAATCCGGAGTTGGTGACGTCACGGAGCATGCGGACGTGCATCAGAGGCAGCCAATGGGAAGCTGGACATCAAGGCCCATAAGGCGCTGAATGGCGTTCTGTTTCACGTGTACCGTACTGTAGTGTAGCTCTTGCCGTTTCTTTTGGTGGAATGCGAAAGCTCAAGATCTCGATGTTCCGTTTGGGCAAATCCGGTCCTGCCAGTTCCAGGATTCAGGATCGGACATTTGTCCCCCGCTCGTAGACTTACCTAGGGCCACTGCCTCCTGAACCAGATTCATGTGAGTGATAACCTGGAAGCTCTTGAAGCTCGGTCCTACGTACATTTCCAAAAACGAGTGGATCAAAAGCATTGGTCCTTTTGTCGGTAACGGACGTCACTCAAAGTGTAAGGTACTACAAGTGTGGCCCGACAGCTGGAGAGCATCGCAGTGACAAAGACGGTGGAAGGTGGGCTGCTTGCGGCTTCCACCAAGTACCGTTTTACAGTTTCAGAAGCTGGGGTTACCTTACCTTATTCACGGCGCTACTGCCTGGGCGTTCCTGCCGCTAGTGGAGCAGAGCTTCACGTGTTGAGCCGCAGAAGTGTCCGCGTGGAGTCTATCTTCCCCTCTGTGACGTCACCCAGATGGCCTCTGGGCGGTTGAAGGCAGTTACGCAGATGTTGAACCTCTTTGGAGGGGAAGCTCTGCCGGTGACGCACTCAACATCCCTCAACGGCACCTTCCAAACAGCCGATTGTTGCCCCATGGCATGTGCTCCATGACGTAACTGCCTTGGACCTGCCACTCCTCCTTTCCAGTCGTTTGACCAGTTTCACTGCTCCTGTCCTCTATTTAAACCCGCATCTCCCAACTCGGATTACGATTTTCTCTCTCATCAACCATCACTCCAAGACCTTCAATCCAAAAAACAAACCCTTTTAACACAAACCAAACCAAACCCATCAATCACAATGGAGACCATCAAGAACGCTGCCAACTACGTCTCTGACAAGGCTCAGAGTAAGTGCCTTGACTTCGCACCTTCGGCACCTCGAGCAGTCTTTTGTGCCTGCGATCCAGTAACTAATATCTTGCACGATAGGCGCCACCGCTTCGGCTTCCAAGGAGACCAACAAGTCGGTCGCCAAGGACTCCAACGCCCCCGTCAGCTCCCGCCTCAATGCCGGCGTCGACGCTCTCGGCGACAAGAAGGACGAGAAGAAGCACGACATCTCTGCCGAGGGCAACAAGCAGCAGGCTATGCACTAAGTGCGTGGTCCCGTGTACCAATATCGGAACCGGTCTTGAGAGAGAGAGAGACGGATGAAGACACTTTCTTGGGATGGCGTTATGACATGATGCAAATCATTGCACCTTGACGAGACGGATGGCAGACATACCCCTAGTCACGATGGAGATGAATACCTCTACATAGTCAATACACCTGGCTTTGCCAACACAGCTTGTGTCCTTTCTTCGCGTGTGACATTCTCTTTTCCAACTGCAAAGATTCCTTATGGTCTATTGCCTACACGACCCTCAACGGTGGTCGAGATGGGACCCTTGCTTTCGTGAGCACGGACCATTCACTTGCCCCGCCAAGCGCCGTTTGCCGATGCTATTCTCTCCGGCGCCGGGTAAAGTGGACGGGCGACAGACCATCTTCCCAGCCATTTGAGTCCCATACAGAAAGGATATTTACCTCTATTCAGCTGCACAGGTTCACGGCGTGGGAGCCTGATCAGTGCAAGATGGCGTCCACACTTCCGCCCGATCTCTTCGACCAAACCACGCTCATCTCCCTCGGCGCAGTCGTCGCCATCCTCCTCGCTTCCCTCGGCGTCTCCCGCAGGGTCCTCGCGCCCTCGACGCCGTCCAGCCTGCGCGTCCTCTTCATATGGCACGCGTTCGACGCGCTGATACACTTCATCGTCGAGGGCAGCTTCCTCTACCACTGCTTCTTCTCGTCGATGCCCATCGCCGAGGCCCGCCGCCTGCCCAACTTCTACCCGGACCCGCACAACTACCTCGGGCACACGGACCGCGTCCACGGCTCCCAGGCCGGCGGGCAGAATCCCTTTGCGCAGATGTGGATGGTGTACGCGAAGGCGGACAAGCGCTGGGCTGGCGTCGATTTGGTGTGTTCCCCCTGTCTCCTGTCTTCACCTGTATTGTCGCAAGATTAAGGCCAGTATGCTGACAGTCAACTTTGGTATAGGCTGTCGTCAGCCTCGAGCTCCTGACAGTCTTTGTCGTCGGCCCGATGGCCGTTTGGGTGTGCTACGACATCGCCAAGAAGAACCTGCGCTACAACATTGTCATGGTCATCCTCGCGACGGCTGAGCTATATGGAGGTATATACCGCCGAGAGCCGCTATATGTAGAGGTCCTTGCTGACATGCCTAGGCTTCATCACCTTCTGCCCCGAGTGGCTGGTCGGCAACATCAACCTCGACACGTCTAACTTCATGTACAAGTGGGTGTACCTGGTCTTCTTCAACACCCTGTGGGTCTGGCTACCGATCTACGCCATCTATATCGGGTCCGCCGATATCATGAACGCCTTCAGATTGAGCGCCGCAGCTACGGGAGTCAAGAAAACCAAATAAGGGGTGGTGGGCGGATGTTCCATAGCTCGAATGAACGGGCGATTTCATGCTTGCTTATGTCTGTTGTAATACCTGTTTGGGTTTCTGGTGATATCCAGAATTTATTGATGTCCATGGAGTGGGTTAGCGAGTATATGTGCAGATACTTCTGATTTACATGGTATAGACGGCGACAAGGAGGGCGGTATCTCAACTGTCATAAGCCTTCCGCATCATGTCTTGGGTCTCGGTATGAAGGCTAAGGGCTAGAGGGTGCGACGGGAACCGTCATGTTGCTCGTTCCCTCGAATATGTTCTGTGCGGCAACCAGATGTCTTTCTCTGCCAGAGGCACTAGGCGGTGGGCGGTGGTAGTTCTCCCACCAGATGGTCCTCTCTCGTCATTGCTGGAGCATGAGGCGGGGCTTACTAACCGACCAGTCGATAATAACGACGGCTGGAGCCCTGCCACGAGGCTCGACGGGCGAGTGTTTCGCCCTCGAACTCCACTATCGCATCCTGGGCTTACCTCTACGTTGCCGATACCTTCAGGGGCAAAGATGGTAGAGAGATTACCAATACGCGAGGGAGAAAAAGATAAAGGGGAAGAGACGGAGGAGAGGAGACGGAGGTGGATAACGAAGGTCCATCACATTGTTTGCCATGGGAGACCATGCCATCATGTGAGAAAGGTGGTACAAGGTTGATTCCTATCGGCATCCCGCCGTCTGTTGGTTCGGATCAGAGAGTTTCCAGCCCAGGGTGTGTGATGAGCTCACCTGGTCAGCTTATCTAGCACTGCTTCCCCCCGCAAGATCCTCCGCACAAGTCCCTACGTATTACAGGGTTCTGCTACTTCACCACCTCAACCATTGCACCCTAGACCGACTTGAGAGCACCTGTCCGAGAGCTCCACGACAGGTACTTGGCACTATCTCAGGACACTAGGTTTACCATGGCTGTCGCTGTCAATTCGGATTGATATCGCGGCGTCAGACGACTGGTCTCGGAGCAGTCAGGCTGTCAAGCTGTCGATGAAGCCACAAAGCGGTGGTAGCAGCTGTCGTCCGAAAATCATCCTTCTTTGGTCCTCGATAAGCCCTATTAACACCCAAGTAGCACTATGGAATCATCGTCCAACGCCGAACCACGTCCGGGGCTATCGGACCGCAGCGGCCACGTTTGAATCCCTCTTCGTCCATTGCAGATCCCACCCAAGCGGATCTACAAGATTTGATAACGAGATGCTCGAACACGACAAGATGCCCCTACTAGGGTCGTCTCTTCGAGGGCGGGCTGGATATGATCCAAGGAGATCTTACCCAGGTACCCTCGCAGCACAAGGCTTATGAGACAGGCTATGATTCAAAAAAGAAGGACTGGACGCATGGATGACGACAGGATGGGGCCCGGGAAAAGGTTGCAGTATCCACAGACCAGGGGGTTCTGTGTCTATGCCTTCTTGAGTGTAGTGGCTGTTTAATCCATCTCTGGACGACTGGAATGGGGGGTTTGAGTCCTGAATGCTCAGCAACAGCGAGTCGTCTCTGCATTGCAGGAAAATGAGGAACATGTGCCTCGACACAGTGCAGCAGACGGCAATAATCCGAAAATATCTCTGTGGCAGGCAGGATTATATTGGACCAGTACAATGTTCTAATAATGCACGTTGTGGGTGCTTCGCCTCGTCAACAACTGGGCGCTTCATTCAATTGATGAAGTGCACGATGTAGTCAGAGGGACTGCTGCGGTGCTGCATCCCAACCTTAAAACGTTTGACATGCAAGTGCTTCCCGCGTCCTAACCCCGATGTGGACTAGTGCAGCGTTGGGGCTCAAACTTGACAGGGGTAAGAAGCTTGGAGATGCTTGGCGAAACTCGGGGTTGTTACAGCATTGCTTCAGCTCCTTCACACTGGAGCCATGCATCGACGCTTCGTCACGTCTTTGGCCTTCCGCTGCTTGTTTGATTCTCATACCGGATCAATGCCTTTCCATTGCCACCCTGGTATCCCGCAGCGGCCTGACGGCAAGGATGACCCTTGGTCAGCTTCTGCCGTCGTGCATCTGCTGAGTGAAAGTCGAAGTCGTGGTCATGAGCATCCATCCAAGTGGATGGGCCAATGTTTGTGCTGCTTTGGCATGCCTATCGAATGGGGAGACGTCCGACCTCGCCAAGGTCTCGACATCCATGTCGGCCTCTCCGCTTAACATCTTGTCGTTATGCTACCCTTGGCCTCTGTTGGCCCTCTGCAAGGGCCAGCCCTCGGCAAACAGGCAGTCACCGTGAGCTAAATGGTGGCCGCACTCATAGGACCCTTGGCCGGCTCAGTCTTGTCCGTGTGGGGGCTGTCCATACCATCAACCGTCCTTCGAGGCTTCATCCCATAGGCGACCAGGATCTCGAGTGTGCTCCTCTTGGACCCCCTGTCGATGTCCGACTTCTGGAAAGCGCGGGCCACTCACTTTCTGCCGCTCCTCGTTTCTGCGCGGAGCCTCGACCTCTCTCCCATCTCTTGGTGCTGGCTCGGGGGTCTGTTTCGTCTGGTCCGTGGATGGGATGGAGGTGTGCCTACCCTGGCTACCCTTGACTTGCATCCCAGTCCACCCAAGGCTTCTGGCACCTTTTCGTTTGCCGGCCAATGTACATGCTCTTCTTTCTTCCTACTCCCACACATCCGTCTCTTTTCCTTTCTTCATCCACCACCGACGGACGTATTGCGAGATCGACGCTTGCTGTAGATGACTTAACGACCAAGGACTCGGGGGCATCGCTACGGCTCTCGCCACTTGCCTACCTGGGCCTGAGAACAAAAACAACATGTCGCCTTTTATCACCATGGACGGGGCGAGCTGGGTAGTGCCACGGGCAGACACAACGGACATGTCTGGGGGCGGCGGAGGGAATGGCTTCAATACAAACGGAACGAACAACATGCTGCTCAACCAGTTCAAGCTCGCGGCGGCCAGGTCGATCCGGACGTCGACCATCATATTATGCACTTTCAACACGATAGCGGCGTTTGCGACGGCAATGGGGATTCTATACGACAGTTACAGCAGGGCGAAGCGGAACAACCGTCAGTTCAAATTCAGGTAGGTTCGATACTGCCGCTTGGATCAAATCCTGCCGTGGTAGCTAACGGAACTCTAGTCAAAACGGCTTCTCTTTTGTTCCCTCAGGAGAAGTCTATCCGCTTGTGCTCTCCTTCGCCATCACAATTCAAGGGACGACCTTTGCCGTTGCGCAGTCGACCGGCCTGAAGGGCATCGTCATCTTCGGATGTACTTTGGTCTCCCAACTGATGCTCCCTGGTAGGCCAAAGACCCTTGACCCGGACGAAGTTACGTTGCTAACACTTGCAGCGCTGTTTATTGTCCCGTACACCCAGCTCGTCTTCGCGGTCGAGTTAGCACTTAGGGGAATGAGGAAGAAACCGTTCGCGCCCAGAGGCAAATGGACTGTCACGATATGCTTGGCCACGATCGGCCTACTCACACTGGCCAACTTCCTGGTGGCCGACTTCATCAGAACCAACGACTTCTGCTTTGGCTCCCTCTTTTGGTTTGTCGCCAAGTACTCAGTGGGCTGCTTCGGAATACTGGTGGCAATTGCGTCCATCATCCTGATCTGCTTCTTCACGGTTGCCGTCAAGCTCTACAGGAGTATCAAGATCGAGGTCACGGAGAGAGTATGTGCGTCAAGGATGGTGTACTACATGGCTCTGGCCTTCGTCTCCAACGTACGTGGCTTTCTCCCATGTGTGCGTGTGCTTGTGCTGGCGCTAACAAAACGTTCACAGTGCTTCATGATCCCTTTCTTCTTCGTGCTGGCTTTTGCCGATCAATCTGCTCCGGGCAATGGCGCGCAGACTCTGACACTGTCAATGGTCGGGTCGGTTGCAGCGTGTGTTTCCGGTCTCATGACTGGCGGTCTCTACTTATTCTTGAAGTCAAACACCCTTTCGACGATTGGACCGAAGAACAAGGCCGGAGAGTACGAAAGACAGAGGATGAAGCACACGATCCGCCGTGCCGCGTCGGGAGACCCAAACTATACCAACCACATGATGCAGCCAGTGGCAGCACCTGGGAACTTGCGGAGGATGGACAGCGAGTCCAGTCTGATCAGCAAGGAGAAAGAGGATGAGGCGGCGTTGGATGCCTCGCGAAGTCCCACTGCGTCGTCCAGGTACGACAGCGAACAACCGAACCCCTTGAGGTCAAACGCCGTCTATCCTTCCACGACGATACCGCGAGCGCCCGAACCGGCACAGATATCATCCGGCATCGGCCACATGCGGAAGCGCTCATATTCCTTGTTTCCCAACAACGGTCCCAGTACCAAGTCATCTGTCACGCTCTTACCCTCCACTACCTATTTACCGAATGCCAATCCCAGGACTAGAGACGCTCAAGCAGCCCTCGACGCCCTCAAACCTCCACCATCAATGCGCAATCTTGCTATGGGTCGACACAGACGCGACTCATCCATGATATCGTCGGCAACCGTGCAGATTGGCCTCCGCCTCTCGTCGGTGGACGATATGCCCATGCCTCCTTCGATCCCTAATCGAACAAACACCCCGGACTCGGATGTGCTGAGTCTGGACTGTCCCAAGGAAAGGGCCAAGTTACATGGCAAGCGACCGATCCCACTCAACACCACTCCAACGGCAGCAGTTGTCAATGCCGAGGCCGCGCCGCCTGCTTCCAGTAGCAGCCCAAAGAGAGATCCCGTCAAGGATGCCAGGATGAAGACACTTCCACCGGTTCCGAGGCCTGGGGAATCGGTACCTGATGTTGCAGATGACGACGACGAGTCACGATACGAGGAGGAAGAGACCCTCAGCCCGACGGTCTACAACCCCAGTCCGACCAAGAGAGTTCCCAGTCCAAAGGGGGTCGGCTTCACCTTGCCACAGACAAGGTTCAATGGCGGAAGCCCAAGGAGTCCTCCAGGCAAGGCGCCTCCACGCCGTGGCACTGGTGACGCCCCAGCGCAACCGGCCACCACAAAAGACTGGATATGAACCACGCAAACACACGAGAGATATGTTTCTGTGCCCCCGGACAAGTGCATTGTGGCGTTGTGGGGAAGTATAGAATGCGGAAGGACGGCAACATCTTTGCTGTCTCTAGCTGTACCAAAACCCGGAGTTGATCTTTTCATTTACCATTTGGAGCCGGACGGCGTTTGGCGGTCAGAACGTAACGGCTCCCATCCACATTCCTTTATTTCGCTTCTTCATCCCCTCTTTCATTCTTCTCTATTTGGTGTTTGTATAGCATACATGGGAATGGCGTCCAGAAACCGGAGAGAGCTCACGGTGCGACTGTATACATGGTTCGCCTCTGAGCATGATACGGGGGTCTTCTTCGTCTGCTTCTGTCATTACATTTACGGATGATTTCACTACCTTGTCGATGGGTTATGTCGGGACCACTGAGCACTCCGGGGCCATGGACGATGATGCAGTCAACACACGAGACATGCATACTCGGCTTGCCCCGGTAATGTCCAGGGTGCCCAGCAATACGATGCTTCTTACGAGACAAATTTGCGACTTGACATACGTGACTCTGTAACCTAGACTGAGGTAGTGACCTCAAGTGGCCGCTAACAGGCTAGTCTGTAACGATAAGACTGCCCAGGTGAATACGCAACCTACTTATCGCCTCGTGATGGACAAAGCGGCCTCACCTTCAGCTCACCCGACCTGTGCCAGTCCCTTATCCAGTTAAATACGGACCAGGTCAATCACCGCAGAGTGGTCGAGTTGGCACGACCCTCCCACTCCAGACACGACGCTGAACCGTCAGGTGGTCCCGAGTTCAACTCCCACCCCGGTCAGATAAAAAGTGTGCTCAACACCGTCGCAAATCAAATACCCATACCAAACCTGAAAAGGGGGGGCGCAGTAGCTACCAGCGGAATCGACAGACAGATGGTAGGCTGGGCCTGAAGCAAAATAACGACACGACACCGGCAAGCGAACAATATCGACCGAAAGCGAAGAACACTGGACAAGAAACACGACGTTTCTTTTAGCATCTTCGGCCTACTATATCACATGTCGTCGGAGTAGCATATGTACACTTTTCCTTTGTGAGCCTGATCAGGTACGACACTGTGTTTTGACCGCTTATGACTCCGGGACAATGTAAGCACATGTGCTTAGCATGCTGGCAACGAACCGTCTTTTGGTCCATTGGATTCATATCTACTTCTTCTTCAACCGCTCAGCAGCAAGTCTCTTCTCCTCCCATTTCTCCCAGCCGGCCTGGCACATGTCTTCCTCAACAACCAAGTCACGTATCCTGAACCACCTCGAAACAGGCCAGTCCAATGCTTGCGCCAGCAACCCGGTGTGCCTCAGGATGTACGTCACGGCAAACCAGCCAACGGCGCACACGAACCCGGCGGAACAGCCGGCCAGCACCTGCTTAGGCGTGTGGTAGCCCAGGTAGACCCGGCTCCACGCGACCATCGAAGCGAGCGCCAGCGCCACCAGACTGACGGCCACCCGCTCGACCAGCGACCACGGCTGATGCGCATACGCCTCCACATCCCGCAGCCGGATCTGGCCCAGCCTCCCGACCCCAGACCTAGTCCTCCGTCCAGCAGCAGTACCTTCCCCCGGTCCCCTCGCCGCCTCCGTACCACTCCTCGGCTTGTGCCTCGCGACCAGGAACAGCCCCAGCGCGACGGCCCAGAAGACGGAGAACTGCGCGTGGCTGCTCGGCATGCCGTAGCCCTTGCCCACGCCCAGCGTCGGGGGCCGCTCCTCCTTGATCAGGCGCTTGAGCGCGAAGTTGAAGCCCTCGCAGGCCATCTGGCCGGCGAACATGAGGATCACCTCGGCCTCGCGCGTGGACCACATGAGGGTCGCGTAGACGACGCAGAGGGCCTGGGGTACCAGGGCGAGGAAGGCGCAGAGGTAGGATATCGGGTCCGAGGGGTCCTGTGGCGGG
>Ga0209127_100702_pt1 | contig 11407 bp, 8 predicted proteins | sample LakSupMetagenome_FD_187469 | JGI IMG/M metagenome (GOLD analysis project Ga0209127, IMG submission 187469) | Freshwater microbial communities from Lake Superior, Canada - Sta WM archaea (SPAdes) (version 2) | ecosystem: Environmental > Aquatic > Freshwater > Lake | place: Lake Superior, Canada...
GACATAAGGTCCATGTTTGCCCTCACTCTCTTAATGGGCGGGGAAGTACAGATGGTAGAGCGTCCCCAGATCTCAATCGCACCTACTGAGGTTATGGAGCATTTCGAGCAGTGGGCAATTCGAAATCTTGGTTCCTTCAAATCGGAGAATCAAACCGGAGGTATTAGTCAGATCAATGATGGGATCGGTAAGTCAACACACTTCGGATATCTTGCGGAAGAGATTTGTCGCAATCGTTCGTTCTTTGTGACGAGACGTGGCTTCATGGGGCTAGGTTCTCTTAGCATCGCTCCTTTGGCTTCTGTAGTGCTTATCCACGGGCTTAAGACACCATTCGTGGTACAGAGAAACCCCGATAAAGACTTATTTCGCGGTGAATGCTACATTCACGGCTGGATGGATGCCAAGCTCGGTCTTTCAGAGGAGGATATATACTTGAATCTTGTTTAGCCATACTGTTCAGTACTGAGAAGCTGTTGTTTTTGCCGATTATCCATTCCTCAATAGACCGCGATGCTCTCTGCCTGCGACGTCCTCGTGTCGCCTCATGGCATATCCTCTACACCTTGGTTGGAGGGCGCCAGTTGTTGCTGCTCGCGGACCGTCAAATATATGACCTTGGACTCGGATACCACCCCAAATCGATCTTTCAGATGAGTAGTCCTGGTTCAGGCTGGGAAGCGGTTACTATATCGCTCATTCCATAAGTGCATCGCCGCTTTAAAACCGACAGCAATAACACCCCGTTTTACGTTGAACAGTTTCATCCGTACTTCGTCAAACTGCTGCAGCTCGATTCGCTCGTGGCCTGAGGCGATGGTGTTGCCGGGCTATACGCAGGGGCTGACGTGGCATCGCGACCGTCGGGCGGGGGAATGACGTCTGAGCTGGAGACGTTGGAAGCATCGGTACGAATCGCCCCGGCGGCACGACCTCCATCTCCTCGGCCGCCGGCCGGCGCAGGAAGTGGCAGGCACCAAAAGACGCCGGGATGTCGAGAATGTGGCACCAGACGCAGAGGAACAACAAGGCATCAAGCACCTCATATCAGTAGCGAAACTGTCCGACAGGGAGAAAGTGCTGCTACACGCGACGACAGGCAGCCAGCAGCTCGTCTATCTCAAAGGCGTCGCAAACACCGAGCATCCAAGGTCTTCCAAGCCCGCCACTCGGACCACCCGGGCGAAATCGTCATCGTCAAAGTCATGAAGCGCGACGTCGGTTTTGACCCAGCTGTTGCCATCATAATACTCATTGGTGAGTAGACGGAGATAGTTGTCGTCGAACGAACGGATTGAATGGTCCGTGGTCTCAAAAATCGATACCAAGTCCACGGGTTCGCAAAGAGGCGGAATACATGCAGCATCCTCGTTAAAGAATTTTACAAGCTTGGACAGTTTGTCCGCTATAGCACAACTCTCGTATGCGACGATGATGTGCTTCATTTCAGGACTTGGGCCTTCTCGTTGCGCTCCAGAGTTGAGAGAACTCAGCGAGCCGGTTTCTAGCATGATTTTAGTCAATCGCGAACTAGTTGTTCAGTGATATATTGCGTTACCTGTCATCTCTGTCGATTGGCGTGGTAGAGTTCCTCGAACGTCGCCGGCTGTAGGATGGGCGGGTGAGGCCGGCCCCTCAGTGCTCGATTCATTTCGAGGAACGAGTCCTTGCTCGATGAAATGGACGAGATTGAGGTATTCTTCGCCAGTCTCATCGGGGAATGTGCATACGTCAATATGATCGCAGTTCTGCCTCGGCAGCGCGTTTTCTTTCTCGATCCCTACGGAAGCGGAGAACTGGTCGACAACCTGCAGACAGTGAGCAAGCCGCTTTGAGAATCGAGGTCGTTTTAGACTCACCAAATCCTGTGTCATCGGGGCAATAGCTTGCACAAACCGGAGTAGTCCTTTACGGCACATCGGTCGACATTCACGACACGATATTACGAGAGCATACCTTTCACACACACCCAACCAGGCATTGTGCAGGGCAACCAGCTCGGTCGAGTTGAATTGCAGGGACTGAATCAGGCGAATCGGCGGCCGTTCATTCCAAAAAGCGACGGTCTTGATTCTTTGAAGAATCTTGGCAAGCTCGGCTATTTTCGAGCCGCGGTGAGGTGTTCCAAAGAACACAACGCCTCTTGTTGAGCGGTGTATCGACAGGTAGCTCGGCTGCTTGCTGGCAGCTAACAGCGCCTAAAAAGCACATAAGAACGGAGAACACTTCGCCGTGGACCCCCACAATTCGGCAGGAATAAAAGATTACTAGTACTGAGACCATGACGCGCCCGGGCTGTCAGGACGGTAAACAAGGCTGACTTACAGATTTTATCACCAACCCTCCCAGACTATGACCAAAGAAAACGATGGGCCGATTAGCCTGCGATGTTGGTAAGCAAAAGCCTAATTGACTTGCATCCGACTGGATTTACCGCAGCAGTCCCCGATCTCAGCGCAGAGAGCGAGGCCAGTAGAGCATCTCTGAAGTCCTCTCGAATGGCAAGAGACGTATTCGTGAATACATTGGCATTATATCCATATGTTGGAATGCGAGAATTGGGGAAACTATGCTTGAGGAAATCCCGAGGCCACATTCGGATGGCTAGGTCATCGTCGATACAAGAGAACGTCCTGAAAGCATGCCCATTCAAACCGTGGAGGAATATGAAACTAGCCCATTGTTAGCAAGGGTAGAGCGCGAACATGGCAGATACCTTGGATGCAGATCAAGATGGATGACTCATGCATACTCGACAGTTGGTTGTTCATCTTTCAGACCGTTGTATAACACCGTGAACCCGAAGAAGTCGACATCGACGCTAACGGACCGCTGAGGACTATTTGGCATAAGCGAACCCAAACGTTCGCGATACTGTTTTGGCTTCTGCGCCTCGTAGAATTGAGCGGTGCGGTTCAGGGTCACTGTAGCGACCTGAGGGCTGCCGACGAAAGGCTTCTGTGGGCATAGAGAGATGTGGTCGATATCCGCAGAGTCGAATTTCTCGCGGATGAACGACCTCAGGTCCTCCACAGTGAGGTCACTCCGAAGGTTCTTCAAACGTATGGTTGTTTGAGGCGCCATCTTGGCAGTCGTGCAGATTGCTAAGCAAAGAGAGGTGCTAGGAAAAGAGTTACAAGTTTTCCGAGGGGAGCGAACCCCTACCTAATGTGTTTTTGGCATGGCAGTTCAGCCACGTGCATCACAGTGGTTTTCGTTCTCCATTCCAACAATGAAAACGGTTCTTCGGATAATATGATCCTTACATATCAATACTGGTGCGCGGCTGAGAAGGTCGCGTACCTACACCTCCACCAGGGTTTTAAATGTTAGCTTGGTTCTTAGTCCTACCGGCTATACCAATATTAGAAACGGTTCAACAAGGTCGCTTTCCTAGCAGTTTCTACGCCAAGTTACCTGAAAGTTAGATCTTACTACCGGCCTTAGATCAGCTTGGATCTTCGAAGAGTATAGTAACTTGGTAAATGCGATATCTTCTGAGAGACTTTGGGTATCGCGACTTACTAACTGTATTTGTCTAGCGGATGGGTCACGTACCGATCTAACATTCAAAGCCCAGGTGGAGGTGTAAGGATATGCAGTGCTAAAGGCGACTGACTGGATCACAAGCAGCCTTGGACGAAGGCGCACATTAGCTTAGGATGCGATGTCACCCTGGAACCTTGCCTGAGACAGCAAGAAGCAACCAAACTCTTGGGGCGAGCCTGCCATTCGCTTGGCTTTCAGCTGTGGCGGCAAGCACGAGGCATGAGCGCGTTCTGGGCTGGCCTTTTAGAGGGGAGAGTCAACCACCACGATCTTGCACAGGTAACGAGATGACAGATAATAATTACAGTCTGCTGAATGTCACATTTCGTTGATTGATCAGTCAAGGGCTTTCCCAAATCAAGCCGAGGAACTTGATCTGTAAAGGAACAGGAATTTCTCGATCGCTCCGAGTCGCGCTCGTCACACCCGTCCCACCAAGATCGTTCACGAGAACCTGAAACCTTGGCACTTGTATGGCTGGCACCGAATCTACCTACCTTCGGGCTTGCTGGGTCAAAACGGATGTCCTTAGCACACAGGCAAACGGCACATACTCATAAGCGAGATTATGATTGCAGGAGTTTGACAGGTCACGCCGAGTACTAAAGTCATCTGTTTGATAAGGCAAGGAGATATAGTGTCACTCGTCACGAACTCGGCACTGGAGGCTGGCCACAGTCCAGCCGTGCTAAGTCAGTGACGCTAAAGGACTTCAGCCGCTCAATGTTGCTCAACCAATCTAGAGTGCATAGTGAGTGGACCATCATAGCGAGTGGACCACTTCCAACCAAAAACCCATTGTAAGAGCGTCTCACAGAATAGCGTTAGGTTAGGTAGAGATACGACGGGTAAACGTCTGTGATACGACTATAATATGAGAGCTCTGAATAGCAAGACTGATTCTTGCCAAAGGCAAGATTCCCTGGGAAGTGGGCGCGCCAGACTCCTCGTCTTGAACCAGTACGGGGTTGCTGACTTGCGCCCACACACACACGTGACCGACCGGTACCCGAATCGGGTACGGATCGCGGGCATCCCCTTAGCCACGCCGTTACACCCATCTTCCACATTCAATGAGACCTTTCTCCGCAACAAACAATGGAATCCACTTGTAAAGAAAGCAGGATACTCTTAGCCATTCAGGCTATCGAACAAGACCCAGGATTAAGTGTCCGGGACGTTGTAAAGATTTCCACTATCCCCCAAACCACCCTCCTCCGCAGAATGGCCGGCCGACGCGCCCGACAAGATACCCGCGCCAATTCATCCGGAAGAGGTTTTCTTCAGAGACATGACGGACGGTACAGGCAAGAACAAAGTAGGCTACGCTAAAATTCTCTTTTGCGGAGACCAAGCCTGGCGCGATGGGTTGAAATTCTTCTGGGTCGACACATGCTGCATCGACAATCGATCACACGATCAAGACCTGGGACCTTGCGTCAGGGCAATGCTTCTAGACCTTTGAAGGCCATGGTGATTTGGTTCAATCGGTTGCGTTCTCGCCGGATGGCCAGCGCCTCGCATCGGGGTCCGTGAATGGCACGATCAAGATCTGGGATCCCGCGTCAGGGCAATGCTTGCAGGCATTTGAAGGCCATGGTCGCTCGGTTCATTCGGTTGCGTTCATGCCGAATGGCCAGCGCCTCGCATCAGGCTCCGTGGAAGGCACGATCAAGATCTGGGATTCCGCATCAGGGCAATGCTTGCAGACATTAAAAGGCCCTGGTGACTCGGTTTGGTCGGTTGCCTTGTCGCCGGACGGTCAGCGTCTCGCATCCGGCTCTGCCGATAAGACGATCAAGATCTGGGATCCCGCATTAGGGCAATGCCTGCAGGCATCAGAAGGCCGTGGTGACTCGGTTATGTCGGTTGCATTCTCGCCCGACGGCGGACAGCAGCCATAACACTGCTTCACGGTTGCATGCAATCCAGCAGTAGACCGGATTTAATCCATAGCTAGCGTGTGGGAGAGGGAACGATGGAGATACGGCTGAAATAGGACCGGAGTGGGAAGAGCAACGACGAGCCAACGGCAAGAAGGTCCGGTTTCTCGTGGAGTCGGGTACTCTGGCGGACTCTATGGCGGCCAGCTCTGTGACGACTTTGGCCTTCAGGTGGACAGGGGAAAAGTTGTAGGCTAATCCTCATATCCACCCTTGTTTTGTGTTCCTTACACCCCTCGCCTATGTCAGAGCCATATTAGGCTCCTGCCCATGGCTTCCATCTAGGAATTCGTTATAGAGATATGTTACCTTCCAGGACGCAGGGCCTGTGGCTGGGTGTTGCAACCCTAGCGCTGCCGTATTCTAGTCATGTATTAGAGCCAATATCCTTCTAGTCCTTTACTAGTCCTACTTGAGAAGTTGATGCTGCCGCCGAATGTGAACAAAACATGGCACCTCCAAAAATAGCTCCTGAACTAGCCTGCTTATATACTGCACACGTCACATGTTGATCGCTTTATGCATCCGAGCGCCAGAAATGGCTCCCTTGGCAGGCTTAGCTAAATACGAACTCGAAAGGGCAACAAGCTGATTAGGAACTCATCCTAAATTCATAGTGATTTCTGCCACAACCATTTGATGGCGTCTTTTTCCAGAGGACGCTAGATCTCACTGATAGATCCGAGACGGCTGTGTTAGAAGCGGATTCTGATAATGCTACTTCAACTCAGAAAATAGGCCATTTTTGGAGGCGAGATCTCCGGAGGTCCCATTTCTGGAGATACCCCTTTCTGGAGGTTTCCATTTCGGGAGATTGGACAGCCGTTCCTGGCGGTTGCCATTCCTGAAAGTTTGCTCAGCTTACATAATGGAAATCGTCCCAAACCCGGAGGTATTTCCATCCATTGCACTTGGAAGCAGCAGAGCATCACAAAAACTAGGTGTAGCCAAGCGATGTACCTGGCCAGGGCGCCGCTATAAGATCAGAGGTACGGTAGCAGGAGTTGCCTTGCAGGAGGTCTTCCAAACCCAGGGCTTGCGACTAACGCATCGTTGCTTTCCTGGTACAGTATTGGGAGTAAGAAGAAGAGCAGCAGCAACGGATTGCAGCAGAAGAGGATTGCAGGAGAAAAGGCTTGCAGCAGGAAAGGATGTGTAGCGGCAATAGATGTGCAGCAGAAGGATGTGCAGAAAGAGGCTGTAAAGGCAAGAAAGAGGACGTAAAGCAGAAACAAAAACAGTAGCCTTTTCTGGCGGTCCAACAGCCGAAATTGCTGCAGCAGGACTCAACTCTCGCAACTAATGCACGGACGTCCTGTGTTTGTGAATGCGCAGAAAGTCCGTGCTGGTGTCACGTGAGACTGGGCGGCCTATTTCTTCCAGCAAGCCTGGGACACACCGGCCCACTTGCGATTTCTACCACAAAACGCCACTGCTCACGCTCCCTTGCGATGGCACAGAAAGTCGAAGATCTGGAAGCTGATTTGAGAAGCTTCCGCGCAAATGTAGCGTTGGGACTAAGGCGCCTCGAGCGGGGTCTAGAGCGCCTTTCTCCAAGCCGTCGCAGCCTCTCACACGCAGAGCGCCAGGATACCACACCAAGGCTTAACGAGGAACATTCCAGCTTACCAGATGACCCTACTTGCGATTCAGCATTAGAGTCCTGGGAAGATGTCTTTGGCTTCTTCAAATCCTTCTCCGATGACGTCAGCCGCCAGTTTGAGACCTTTGAAACGCGAATCGACGCGGTCAAGCGTCAAGGCATACAGTTCGATACGGCACCGCGCGCCAGTTCGATACCCAACGATACACAAGACATCCATATATCAGCGGTAGAAGCGCTGCTGTCGATTCGCACCGATGCTTCCAACGTCTCCGTTTCCAACGTCTCCAGCTCAGACGTCATTCCTCCGCCCGACGGTCGCGATGCCACGTCAGACCCTACGTCTAGCCCGGCAACACCACTGCCTCAGGCCACGAGCGAATCGAGCGTCGAGGTCTCTACGCCAGGGACTGAGGCGGACGAAGGTCGCGCAACAAACACGCCGATATTTCGGTGTGCCTACGATGATCTCAACGACGGAAATACGCTGGACCGACTTTGCCAGGATGCGCGTGTAAGAAGATATGGCTTCGCGAAGCTGGAGATTGATGGCCTTCCGGCCGTTGCGATAGACGAGCTGGAGCAACAACCTGGCCAGGAACACAGTGCGTACAGCTCCTTTGAAAAGGTCGGAAATTTCGTCCGAGTGAAAGAGGCGCAGCACGACGCACAGATCGAAACGCCTGCGTTGCCATATCCAGCGAGCGAGAAGAAAGATTGGACGCGCGAGGAACTCAGACACATCTTCGAAAACATTCTCCAACATCCGGCGGAGGAACCGGTAGCGTACGTTATCGGGCCGCCCCTGTTTTCGGACATTGACCTCGACGCTGGCGAGAGGCTTCGGAGACGGACAGCTCTCGGCGAGATCAAAGGTGTCCAGAGCCAATACGCGTACTGGAACTTGTCCAAAGAACCGGTCATCACGATCGTGCACAAAGAGGATGGCGACATATGCTCCCTTAACATCGTGCGCTCTGGCGACTATAAGCTTCTGCTTGCTATACCGCCGGAATACAGCAAGCTATTCGAGCGCCACATGGCCGAGATATTCGGTGAGACTGACAAGGTATCAAAGTGCAGTCAGTTCGTCCGCCATATCTCTGTGGCTGTTCTCCCAAGCCAACTAGACGCCTGGGCCATTCCGTACCGGATCGACTTCTTTGGGCCGGGCCAGGGCTTTCTGACGGCGCCCGCGACATATCATATGGTGGTGAACTTGGGACCCAACTATGCAGTTGCCGTGAACTATGAGGACAGCTCGTCGCCGGAGATGCCCAGGGATTACAGGTTTTGCGACGACCGTTGTGCCGTACACCCTATCACGGAGGCCCATTGGCGGCCCGTACGAACGGCTGATCCAGTCGGTGGGCAAATGACGCGGCATAGCAAACGCACGAAGCTGCTCAAGAAGCAGTCGCCGAGCAGGAACTCCGCCGAACTGGAAGTAGCGGACGGCAAAGTTGGGAACAGAAGGAAGCAAGCGCAGCAGCATAATCCGCCGGTGGACGAGGTCCAGCTGAAGCGCCACATCAAGAGCCGCGAGGCAATCGTCCGGTTTTGCCACCTTGTCTCTGCCTGGCGCGTACTCGACACGCCTCTCAAGGAGACGTTTCGGGGCTCGGGTGATCGGAGGGCGCTCCTGGTCAAGTGGTCGACGCTCAGCGGCACGCTTTCACAGAGAATCCAGCTGGACACGCTGTTGTCGGTGTTGACAGGCATTGAACTGGCGCGCATTCTCGACGCGAAAATGGTCGCGAGTGATCGCCAAGTCTCTGACCCGGACGACATTGCGGCGGTGCTTGTGGCAAGGGGATGGGACGTCACCACAGCGAATCGCAGAAAGCTCACCAACGAGCTGCGAGTCCCGCGGAAGGTCATGGAGCTCTTCGGCGAGCATTTGGGCCTCTTGTGCTTCACTGACTTTGAGGGGGCTACGAGACGTCAGCTTGTGAGCACCACACTTGACACTATGGAACGATTCCAGGCGTCTATTGATCCCGACATGAGAAAGCTGAGTCGCGTAGGAGCGATGTTTCAAGACTGCATTCTCCGAGGCGTTGAGCCTCCTCTATTTCCGTGGGAGACCTTGCCACCAGACCAGCTAGCAAAGGCGACGGTCAAGCAACTAATGGCGCTCCCCGCTGTTCCAGAGATGGCAGTAACATCGACCGACTAAATCCACCCTCGTCCAATACACTGCGGTCCTTAGAAAGCGGCGAAGCACAGCATCTTCATAGATTCGCAATCACATAAGCTAGCGCCGATTCTACTACTAATGTGAGGACGCTTATGACGACGTACACGGTAGGGATTATGTCTTGACAACCGCGAGAAGGATGCTGTTAACCTCCTGGAGGAGCTCTGGAGCGGTTCTCAGCGGTTCGTTCGCGAGTCTCGACCCCTAACATTGACGGATGGGATGTATCGCGAAGAGCTTCAACAGATGTGGCCTAAGGCAACATTATCACCGATAAGACAGCTGCTAGACAACCTTGGGGTGGGTTCTATGTTCAAAGACGCGAAGGAGCTAGACGACTTTCGCTTCGTTCTCGGAGAAGAGGTATGCGTGGCCGAGATCCAGGAAGAATCTCTTCAAGTATTCCTATCATCTATGAGCGCCGGCTGCACCATCAAGAGACTGGGACATGGGATACACTTTTGCGGTGGGAGCGCGTTTGTCGGGCTGGTCGATCCTGGTCGGACACCGCTCTACAAATCATGGAAGGACAGGGAACAAGCTGCCTCAAAGGGGAAGAGATGCCAGCTGTTCGACATGTGCAACGGCCGAGAGTACAGAAGGGATCCTTTCTGCTGAGCAAGGGGGATGTGGGGATCGGCATTGGCACAGGGTGGATCGCCGAGAAGATCGAATCCGGCATCCCGCTCGCAGAGGGACTTCCCAAGGACTGGCTGGACACGTGTCAAATCGCGCCCGACGAGGCCGGCTACCTAGGGGAACCCAGCCGCTGGTTGGAGGATACGAAGCTCAACCTGGACCAGTTACGCGATCTGGCGGCCTCGCTCGCCAGGTTCTGCTCCGCCGCGACGTACGCGCTCTCCCGGGGCTACTGTAAAGCATCTCCCCATAGTGTAAGTTATCACCCCGCTCCACGTGCCAGCAATTATATGGCTGGAGGATGACAGCTACAGCGGCTGGTAGCACAGTTCGTAGCTGGCGTGGTGAAGGATGTGGGAGGGTTTGAAGGGTTGAAGAGCTTTTTGTAGGTGATCTGGGCAATTAGGTGATCAATTACGTTAACTCGCTTACGGCTTTCGAGGCCTGCTGCGTAATGATAGCTGGAGGAAATGCATGATGCTAGTATGCACTTCAGACTTTATGATAGTTCAACCGAAATGACGCCTTGCTGATTGTATCATACAGTAAGAAGAAATGACCGGCGCCACATTAACATTCCGTCAGACAGTTGCAGTGCGAAAAGGGTCCCGAGTTGAAGAAATACATCGAAAGTGCTAGAACTTGGCTAAGGAAGCTATAAATTCATCCGTCCTCCCACACCCTTCTCGTGGCACGCTATGAAAAGAAATAAAGAGGAGAGGAGCGAGACTGCAGAAAACAGCCGACCGTCAAAATACGAACTAATCTCACTGTCCATGCTATGGGATCAGATTGCTATCCGAGAACCTGAAGATCAAGATGCGGCCCGAGGAACATGCGATCGACACAGCCGTTCCAGATATAGCTGAACGGTGCGGCCGATACTCGGGCGGCAGCCACAACAGGTTTTGTCCTTGATGCGTTATCCAGGTGCCGTTACTGCTTAAGCCGTATCCTACAGCAATTGGTGATGAACGATCAGCGGAAGTAGGGTCGAAGACTGCAGAGATTGAGAGACTCCCTAAATCGAGTGTGCCAAGCTCAGTGTGTAGAAGGTCGGGGTTAGATTCATGAAATCGGAGATAATCGTGAATTCGACCGGTCTTGAGCGTCGACACGCACTGCCCCGTCGCCGCATCCCATATCTTGACTGTCTTATCGTCGGACGCCGACGCGAGCCGCGCCGCATCGTGCGACCAGGCCACCGACATGACCGAGTCGCTATGGCCGTCGAGCGTCGACACGCACTGCCCCGTCGCCGCATCCCATATCTTGACTGTCTTGTCGACGGACGCCGACGCGAGCCGCGCCGCATCGTGCGACCAGGCCACCGAGTCGACCGAGCCGCTATGGCCCTCGAGCGTCGACACGCACTGCCCCGTCGCCGGATCCCATATCTTGGCTGTCTTGTCGACGGACGCCGACGCGAGCCGCGCCGCATCGTGCGACCAGGCCACCGACCCGACCCAGCCG
>Ga0209127_100703_pt1 | contig 11407 bp, 8 predicted proteins | sample LakSupMetagenome_FD_187469 | JGI IMG/M metagenome (GOLD analysis project Ga0209127, IMG submission 187469) | Freshwater microbial communities from Lake Superior, Canada - Sta WM archaea (SPAdes) (version 2) | ecosystem: Environmental > Aquatic > Freshwater > Lake | place: Lake Superior, Canada...
CCCGTCCTCTCTCAATGCTCTCATCCTTTTTCAGCCACATCACTTCTCGACACTCCCCTCCCCCCCCGACTTCCCCCTCTCCACATCTCCATCTCCATCCCCTCACCAACTAGCCTTCTTCACACCAGGCAGATTCCCGTCAAGCGCCTGCATCCGGAAGTTGTACTAAAATATCCGCGTTAGCACCAATTATGCTCATCCCCCACTTAGCAGCGTAGAAGAACATACCCTCGTCATCTTGAAGTCCCGCAGCACGCCCCTCCCCTTGCCGCCGAGTATGCACCGGTTCCGGATCTGTGTCGGCCGCGTGTAGCAGTGCATCTGCGTCAGCTGCAGCTGCGCCTCGGCCCTCGTCCGCGCGGGGAGCGTCTGGTTGCGGATGACGTATCGGAGCGCTTGTCTGTGTTATTCACGCCTCGCAGATCAGCTTTATGGCCATTCTCTACACTTGCACGAAGGGAAGGGGGGATAGGTCGTTTGGCAAGGGGGACACCATACCGCTGCGTCTCGAAGGCCTCGAACGCCTTCCGCTTCGAGTGGTCGCGGATCGTCTTGATGTTGACGAAGCAGCCCAGGTCGAGCTTCTTGGCCCGGAACATGGACATCTTGGGGCTAGGTTTCGGGTGTGAATCGTTCTTACGCAGGGTTGGAAAACTTCGGCGCTGGACAGCAGACAGGAAGGGCCGTTGATGTTCAAGTGGATTCGCTGGGAGCCTCGTCCGTCCCGCCGGTAAATTTTTGTGTTATGTAAGCGCAGCACACCAATGGTACACCAAGGTGAGCAGCCCAACCACAACCTCAAAGGCGCACACGGCAACCCACGTATATCATCGCGGAACAGGTAACTAAAGATATGTAGTTGCAAACCATCCCTCTAGAACTGCTATATACAATAAGCACAACGAAGCAACACAAGACAGAAAAAATCGATCCCAATTTTGAGTTCCGTGGAACTCCCATAAACCATCAACACGCTAGAACAACAACTAAGAAACTGCGGCGGCCCAACGGTAATCTAGACGAATTGCATACGCCATGACACCCGATGCGCTAGCAAAATGCCTGTCCTGCTCTCCGACTTCTAACTCCCGGCGCTGCTTTGCACTGGCTCCACTCTACATAACCGGGATACCCTCATACTCGGCAAAGCCAAGCGCCAGGTTCATGTTTTCTGTTGTTTCGCTTGTTAGCCGACAATCCAAGGTTTGGTGCAGAGGGTGAGTGGTAAAAAACTTACGCAAACACTGCGTGGCAGCGCCCTTGAGCAGGTTGTCGATGGTCGCGCACACCACGACCCTCCTCCCGGAGCTGTGCACCGCGAACCCGCCGATCTCGACGCCGTGCTTGCCGCTGATGGCCTTGACCGACGGCGGCTCGCCCACCACCTTGACGAGCTTCTCGCCCGCGTACCGGTCCTGGTAGATCTGCCTGATGTCCCGCGACGTCATGGTCTTGTTGAGCGGGATGCTGATGGTGTGGTGGATGCCCTGGAACCAGACGGCCACGTGCGGGATGAAGGCCACGTCCGCCTGCAGCCGCGTCGAGATCTCGCGCTCGTGGATGTGGTCCGTCAGCGAGTAAGGGATGATGTTGTTGGTCAGCAGCTCGACGTCGTTCTTGGGGCTCGGCTTGGTGCCCGCCCCGGAATACCCGGAGACGCCGAAGACGGTCGGCTGCCCGCCGAGGTGCTCGACGAGGGGGGCGATGCCGAGCTGCGCCGCCGTGGCGTAGCAGCCCGGGTTGGCGATCTGCGTCGCCGACGCGATGTCGGACCGCGCCACGAGCTCCGGGAGGCCGTACGTCCAGTCCGAGTCGAAGCGGTAGTCGGCCGAGAGGTCGACGATGACGCTCTTGTGGTTGGACCCCCGGCGGCCCTCCCACACGGCCTGCACGAAGGGCTTGCACACGCCATTGGGCAGCGCCATGACCCAGCAGTCGATGTCGCCGCGCTTCTCCATATCGCGCACGTCCTCGGGCGAGAGGTTCTCGTACGTGATCTCCTCCTTCTCGTAGCCCTCGAGCTTCTGGCCGCAGAGCTCGCGTGAGGACACGTGCTTGAGCTCCATGTTGGGGTGCGAGTTGAGAAGGGAGATGAGCGCCTGCCCCGTGTAGCCGCGGGCGCCGATGAGGGCCACCCGCGCGGGCTGCGTCTTGGAGGCGTTCTTCTTTCCGTAGGGCGGGTTGGGGTTGGTGGTCGTGGCGTATCCCCGCACCATCTGCTTGAGGGAGGCCTTGGGGAGCACGGGGCGGCGGGCGAGGGTCGAGTAGCCGCGAGCCTGTTGAGCTGCAGCAGCCGGCTGCGACGATGTTTGAGTGGAAGTCTGCGCAGATTTGCTGGCCGCGCGGTGCAGACGGGATTCGAGGTTGGAGTCCCCCAGCATCGCCCTACCGTGCTGCGTAAAGTCCTTCATCAACTGGATAATCTCGTCGCCGTTGTCGATGCCGTACCAGAACATGACGTCGCCGTTGCGGGCAATGCTGCCGTCGGCTTTGTCGTAGAACCAGGTCAAGTTCTCGTCGTCCTCCTTGACGGTCCAGACGAGCTTGGGGTGTTCCTTCTTCAGCGTCGTGAAGATGTTGTCCGCGACGTTGGTCAACCATCCGGACTTGCTGATAGTCAGGGTAGCGAGCGTGGCCTGAGACCGGCCGTGGCTAGGCGGCAGCACAATAGCAAAGGCGTTCATGGGACCATCGTAGTAAGCCTTGAACGGGTTCTCCTTGAGGAAATCGAGGTACTTCTCGACGATGGCCTTGGAGTCGGGGTAGTCACGGTCGCGGAGCAACACTGACTTCAGCTTCTCCAGGTCCTCAAAGTCCGAGATCTTGTCCGCAGAGACAAGTTTGTTGCCACGGCGGATCAGCGTACCGGCACCAGAGTCCGTGAAGAGCTCCTTCTGCAGGTCTTGGGGGTGGATGATGGCAACGCTGGTGGTGCGCGGCAGGGTATCCAGTAGCTCCTTGATCTCCTTGATCTTCAGCCGGGTGCCGTATCGGACCCATTCTTGCGACATAAGGTGGTCGTACTCCTCGTCCAGGTTGATTGCAGAGATCTTCTGGCCGGCGGCGTCGAACAGACCGCCCTTTTCGGAGAGGTAGACGACCTTCAGGGGCTCCAGCGCTCGTGCCAGCTCGGCAGCCGCGACGTCGGCATTGACGTTCAGGATCTGGCCATCCTCAGTCTCGGCCATCGACGTCAGGATCGGCAGATAGCCGTTGTTGATGGCCGTCTGGATAGACTCCTTGTTGACGCTGGTGATCTTGCCAACATATCCCCACTTGTCCTTGTTGAGGTACTCGGCGTTGAACATGCCCAGGGTCAGGGGCTGCGCATGGACTCCCTTGGCCTCGAGCGCGTTCACCAACTTCAAGTTCTCCTGGAGGAAGAGGTTGCGAGCCACGCGCAGGGTCTTGGAATCAGTGATCCTGATGCCCTCCTCGAACTGGGGCTCCACGCCAGCCTGCTCCAGGAGGTTGTTGAGTTGCGGACCGGCACCGTGGACGATGACGGGGTAGAGGCCGACAGTGTAAAGGAATGCCAGGCTGGAACACAGCTCGTCGAGGTAGTCGGTAAGAATGGCGCCGCCGACCTTTATGACGGCGAAGCGCTGCGAGGAAACCGAGGTAAAGAGGGAGAGGTACTGCTGCACCTCGCGCTTGGAGCCGACGCTGCTGAGCGTCTGGACGATCATGCCCCGGGTGCTGAGATCGGACGACTGCGATGCCGAGGTCGAAAGCGGTCGTCGGGAGCGGATGCCGGCGAGGGCGGCAGTCGCGCGGGCCTTGGGTAGGCGGCGGACGGTGCGACGAGCACCTGCCCGAACGGCGACGGCGCATGCGGAGAGCATGGTGACGCTGGTCGGATGGGATATGCTTCTAGGAGAGAGAGAGAGAGAGGGGATGTCAGCAAGTGTACGTAGAGGTCTCGGGCGTTGCAGTCAGACAATGAGCGCAGGGGTTGCCGCATACCACGAAAAGACTGGTGGATGAGTGTCTGTCTTGCTCGACGACAGAGCCCTTAGCCTAAAGAATGGCCGAGAGGGGGGGGGAGACGGAGGCACTATCCCCTACAGTGCGTGACTCACAGACGGAGGACGACTTGTGCCAGTGCCGATTGATGTCTCAACGCATAAAGACCAAAAACATTGAAATATCTCAGCAAAAGGGCGCAAAGCGTACAACGTTGGTGAGTCGTTCTGTTGGAGGTCGATCTGCGAGACTTTTTTATGACCGAAAAACGGAGGCGGTGGCCCTGTCAAGCCAAGGCCCGGATTCCCAGAAATGCGGAGGACTGAGGGGCAACTTTTTTTTGCCTTCGCAGGCGGTGTGGGACGGGGAGATGGGGGTTGCAACGTACGGCTGGCCTTCCAAGTTGTCTAATCGCCTGATTCTCTAATTAATTGCCTCGTCCTTTGGTCATAGGCTTGTATGCTCTATCATACTTAATCCCACATGGGAGTGTATGTGGTGAGCGTTGTCATGCGTGCTCTTGCTGCGAGTCGTGAAAAATTAACAGGACGCACGTGTCGCTGGTTTAAGCGGTATCGGCAGTACAAGGGTGTCTGTCCAGAGGCTGAGCCAGTATCTACCTCAGTGAGAGTCAAACTACCTACATAGTACTCAGACGCGTGGAGTGCTTGATTCTCATTGTATCGGAGTACAAATAGTCTTTTACGTCCTGTGATCATGCTATGTACGACTCTCGACCGCTCTTATGGTCATCGGCCAGCGTCTCGAAACGGGCGGGCGGGACGGTGACAACGAGGTGACATATTCACAAGCACGGCATGACGGTTCTGTTATCGACAACGAAAGAGACAGCATCCCCCGACTGGTGGACGTGATTCGTCATGATCAAACACAGCATCTGAATTGAACGCCTAGTCGCCGATCCTTCATAGATACACCTGATTGGGTGTCCAGCAAGTCTGCTTCCATGGCCCATCTCCGTTGCTGTTGCCATAAAACGCAGCAGGTTAGAAGACCGGCATACTCGTAGAACCGGACCCAGCCAGCCGAACATCTCGTTGAGCATTCCGAGAAAAATCAAAACCCCGGAGAAAAAACGCGTCAAGAAATCAACGTGCCAGTGCCATCATCCTAAGCCTCCCATCATCATTCTGTGATCGTAGTCATAACTAGACCTAGACCTCGGCTTCGTGTCCGTTGTCGTAGTGAAGACCATTAAACGAAGAGGAGGATGCTCGTGGGATCTTGGAATTATTTGCGGGTAGCGACAACTAGTGGTAGCCAAGTTAGTACCGTCCGATCCTGAGGATGGTGATGATAACATACCGGCGGGAATCACAATGATGAGAATGAGAATGATGATGCCGGCAATGAGGCACATGCGCATCTTCATGTCCTGTGATGCTGTTAGAATGGGGTGGTCACACACACGAGAAACTAGCTCGTTCAAGCGGCAGCACGAACCTTCCACCACATCTGCTTGCGGACTCGGTTGGCTCCGCGGCGGAAGCCTTGGGCCGAGACGGCGAGGTTATCCGTCTTGTCCTGGAGTGCGTCGAGACGCTCACCGCGCTGTGAGACCTTGTTGATATTCTCGCGCATCACGCCGACAGTATCGTCGATTTGCTGTTAAGGGCACAGTGATTAGCATAGGTCCAGTAGTTCGAACTGCCACATCCCAGCAAACGATCCGGGTCCGGCTCATCCACCGAGTGCAAGGTACCAGCTGGATATCCTCGATGTGGACGGGCCGCCGCTGAATGGCGTCGCCAGCGCCTTCGCGGACATGGGCTTGGGCAGGGGTGAGGGGCAGCAGCAAGATGCCATCATCCTCGGTGGTGTGGATTTGCTTCAGGACCATGTTGGGCGAAGTGGCGCTGATATTGAAATGTAGGCTGAGCGGTCGAAGGTCGAGAGTTTTGAGTTCTAGTGTTGCCGTTGTCCAGGACAAGAAACAGCTGAGGTTGAGTAGGTTGCGGCCAACCAGAAAACGGCAGGGCAGGTTTCTGTCTGGCAGCTCCCGGGAGTGCACTGAGCGCGAGGACAGCCGTGGAGGCGGCTGGTGCCCCCTCCCAAGGCGCGGCTTGTCACCATGAACTTGTGTCCAGGAAGCCATTCCGAAGCTCAGACCGCACGCAGCTCTCTCGTCTGTCACCACCTCTTTCGATAGACCAAGCATCACAATGGCCAGCAGTCGGGACCACCACCACCAACCACCCATGGATGCGTCCAACTCGAGTTATCTCCAAGATATCCTTGTCCGGGATCGGTAGTGATTGATGCGCACGGCATGGTCATCGAGAGTGTCGACCTCCGGATGATGCGGCTGCGTCGCCAGCCCGAGGTCCGGTCTCTGAGGGCATCCAATCCGAGCGCCCGGCAGCCAAGAATCCATCACCAAACGCACGGCAAATTAAATCAAAGAAACCTACCGCTTGCAGCGCCTGAGTCCTCGCATTTCCAGCACCCTGTTGCGGCGCGGCCTGGCCGCTGGGGATGTAGGGGTCGTACGGAGCCTCCTCGGCAGGCATGATGAAGGATGAAGGATGATGCTTTGTTGTTCGTTTAGAAGGTTCGAAGGCGCACAATCGGAAGACTGAGGCGACAGGGGCTTATCGCAGTTCAGTTCAGAGCGTAATGACGACGATGATCAATCCAAATAGTTCGTTGTTCGAAGATGGCCGGTATCTCGAGCGAGAGGCGGGAGTGAAGGAAGAGGATGGGATGATGTTGATGGAGGTTTCGAGAATGGAGACGCTAAGAAGAGCGGTTGCTGAGGTGGTCGACGGGCGATGAGACAAGTTTTGGGGGAGGCGAGGTCCCAGCCCAGCCGAAACAAGCAGCTCTGACCCCAGCCAGCCAGTCAGCGATCAGCAACTGTCTCGCTTGAGGGCGCTCGGGCCACAAGAATGTCACTTTTGCGCTGCTTCTTAGCGTGCAGGGGACCTTCCGCTCCAGCCACTGCAGAAACTCAGCTGAGGCTTTGTTCTCTGTTAAGGAATTCAGCATCACAGAATGATGGATCTGGCTACAGTATGCTACTAGGTATTCAACCTCAAAAAGGGGCCAACTTTGGTGACAGCTCGACTGTGAGTTCATGTCTGCCGGTCGGAGCTCACGGGGGATTACGCAACCCTTGTTGTAGTACAGAGAGTGAGGTGGCTGTGCACAGAGAGGATAAGGTACTGAAGGCACGTGAACACCTGTCAGCTCCTTTTGGAGAGAACTCCTTTGTCTGCCTGCTGCAACAAGAAGACAAGCAAACAACAAGCCAGACTGGACATGAGAACGGGCATGGCCCTCTGTCTCTCCATGCGTTGTCCGCTTGATAAAAGTCCTACAGTCTAAGTGCTTGCATTTGACCGCCAAGGCTACCGGCAAATCTCCAGATCCCTCCACTGTTGCACTTCAGTTTCATCTTCGGCAACGGAAACAGCCGGGCCGTACGTCATGGCCTTAGCAACGCAGCTGGCTGTCAGACTCCAGGGTCTCTCGTGTTCGCCATACCTACTGCTCATGCTCTTCAAGTAGGTACGGGCAAGCGAGGCGCAGACAAGGAGTCAACCTTCTCCCAGGTCCAGAACGCATGGGAATTCAAAAACTCAAGAGGGGGAGAGTAGGAGTGCTAGCCACAGACATAAACACAGCACGGGACCTTCACGAGAGCTCACAACGGTCCTCGCATGCAGCAGTATCGGGTTAGACTGAATTGATTCAACTGCAGTCAAGTGCCAGCTCTGATCAAAGTAGGTGCGTACATGAAATGAGTGCCGTCAGCCTTGTAAATCGCTGGACATTGGGAGGTCAGGGAGGTACGGGTTTGCTGGCCCAGAAATTGGAGCATACCACAGTAGTCGGGTTGAGACGGATACTCTCGGCTCACGTGACTATAAGACTTCCCACCCTTTGTCCAGTGATGACTCTGGCGTTTTCTAAGCACACTTCTTCATCCACCACACAAGTAGCTTATGGCTGATCCTGCCCCTGGCTTCAACAACTGCACCCAAGCAATTCTCGACGAAATAAGAAGCATCTCGGCTGAGCTACGGAGAAACTCGAATGATTTCATTCGGTTCCAGAACTCGCAGAGATACGGCCTTAATCCTGCTACAGCTCTTATCGCACCGAGATCCCTTCGAACGAGGGATTGGATACCCAACTGCCCAACCACAGTTGATGAGATAGACCAACTAACTGCGGCTGAGGCACGCCGTATTCTTCGGGAACTTGAACAACCTGTGCCTGAAGGTGCAGCAGCCCGGCGGGCCGCAGTTCGGCGGGCATTTTTCCTCAATTAACTAAACACGACATGGCTTCTCCAGTCTCCGGTCTGCAGCGTGTGCAGGCGCCCCTGCGCCGTTCCCTAGCCTCGGCCGCCGTTGGCAGATCCTACGCCACCATCCCGTCAGCCCCGAACTCCTCGGAGCCAACTCCGGCATCCTTCCAACCATCCCCCTCCAAACCCCGACCGACCTACTTCAAGGACACCTCGGTAGCGCCCTTCTCCTCCTTCCTCGCCCAGCCCGAAGAGCCCCTCCTCGCCTCGGAAGCCTACGCCCTCCGCACGGCTGAGGTCGGCCCGGCCGGCCGCAAGCGCACCATCACCCGCCTGCCCTCGTGGCTCAAGACGCCCATCCCCTCGCCTGGCGCCAACTCGGACTTCGCCAAGATCAAGGCCGACCTGCGCGGGCTGAACCTGCACACGGTCTGCGAGGAGGCGCGCTGCCCCAACATCGGCGAGTGCTGGGGCGGCAGCGGCGGCAAGTCGGCCGCGACGGCGACCATCATGCTGATGGGCGACACGTGCACGAGGGGTTGCCGGTTCTGCTCGGTCAAGACGTCGCGGGCCCCCGCGCCGCTGGACCCGCACGAGCCCGAGAACACGGCCGAGGCGCTGGCGCGGTGGGGGCTGGGGTACGTGGTGCTCACGAGCGTCGACCGGGACGACCTCGCCGACGGCGGGGCGAGGCACTTCGCCGAGACGATCCGGCGGATAAAGCAGAAGAAGCCCACGCTGCTGGTCGAGGCGCTGACGGGGGATTTCGCCGGCGACCTGGACATGGTCAGGGTGGTGGCCGAGAGCGGGCTGGATGTCTACGCGCACAACGTCGAGACGACGGAGGGGCTGACGCCGTATGTGCGGGATAGGAGGGCGACGTTTAGGCAGAGCCTGAAGGTGCTCGAGCATGTCAAGAGGGTGAAGGGGAAGGAGGGGATCATCACTAAGACGAGTATCATGCTCGGGCTGGGGGAGACGGAGGATGAGCTTTGGGAGACGCTGAGAGGTAAGATTCCTGTTTCTGACTATGATGATGTGGGATGAGATTGCTAACACTCGCGTTCTGCAGAGCTACGAAAGGTGGACGTGGACGTGGTCACTTTTGGCCAGTACATGCGGCCGACCAAGAGGCATCTCAAGGTCGAGAAGTACGTGACGCCGGACGAGTTTGAGCTCTGGAAGCAGCGGGCTATGGACATGGGCTTCCTCTACTGCGCCAGTGGGCCGCTTGTCCGGTCGTCTTACAAGGCTGGAGAGGCGTTCATTGAGAACGTACTGAAGAAGCGGGCTGCAGGAAATGCCACGGCTTCGGATGCCCTGAACCAGGCTCTGGTGGCTGATGCGGACAACAAGGACGCGCTGCAGTAAGCAGAGAGTGGGAAGGCTTTCGACAGACTTGTATTACTGGTACACTCATTGTAATCATTGGTATTATAGATGGTCGCATTGGACGGGACCGGTGTTTGGGGAGACATATGTCATTACTAGTGCCTTGTTGCACGTTCAACAGCATCTGCAAGGGGCTTCCTGCATGACACCGGGTAGGGGCATGAGAACGCACTTCAACAGCAGGCCATGGAAGTCAGTCAGAGAGAGATATATCGACTTTCTTCAGTCCCCTAACGATTGCGTTGAAATATCCTCCTTCCTCGTCTCATGTGTCTGTCCAATGATGCGTTCAATAGTGTTCAAGTTGTCCGTGCTCCCCGATGTTCCCATCATGAGCCGTCTCGTCTAGGGAAAAGACGCAGTGGAGCACCTGCTCCGATCTCGACTCTTGGCAGGCACCCCACACCCCGCCGCAGCGGCGATGAGCCGATGACGATCATCCTAAATTCTCCCTGCGTGGAGGGGCAACAGCTTCTAGCTAACCTGTCGCGGTCTTTCGTCTTTACACTTCAGATGGCTGAGTGTCACTGAGCAACATCTGTGTCACCGGCACATTCTTTTCCAGTGAAGGACAGCTCCTCTTCATCCTGCCGTCATAATTTCGAGGAGCATCCTCGTCTGGTTCTATCGATCATCACCCTATCTCGGCTTGCCTCGGCCCACGCAACCTTAGGCCCAACAAGAACCGGCAACCCATTCTCCAGTCAACTATCCCATTCCAAAACCACCCAAAGTCAAACCCAGAACAGTTCGCCAAGTTAACATCTTCAAGCGCCTCAAGCACCCTCGTCGGGTCCAGCAGTACTCGCTCGTACGCGCGCTCCATCAGACCCCCCAGCTCCATCATGCCACTAGACGAATACATGGACCACCTGCCAATGCCCCTGGAGGTGGGCGACCTGTCGCACCTCCTGCCGCCCTCGTGGAAGTCGCAGATCACAGCCTGGCTGGCCGAGGACACGCCCTCGTTCGACTACGGCGGCTTCGTCGTCGGCGACACCCCCAACACCGCCACCCTCTGGGGCAAGTCGGCCGGCATCCTGGCCGGCATCCCCTTCTTCGACGAGGTCTTCCGCCAGGTCGGCTGCACCGTCGAGTGGCACGCCCGCGAGGGCAGCCACATCCAGGGCGCCCGGGGCGAGAAGTTCCACTCGTCGTCGGCGTCGCACACAAAGACGAAGCTGGCCACAGTGTCGGGCCCCACGCGGGGGATCCTGCTGGGCGAGAGGGTGGCGCTCAACATCTTGGCCAGGTGCTCGGGCATCGCGAGCCAGAGCCGCGGCCTCCTGGTCAACCTGCGGTCGGCGGGCTTCAAGGGCGTGCTGGCGGGCACGCGGAAGACCACGCCCGGGTTCCGGCTCGTCGAGAAGTACGGCATGATGGTGGGCGGCGCCGACACACACCGCATGGACCTGTCGTCCATGATCATGCTCAAGGACAACCACGTCTGGGCCCGCGACAACGACATCGCCGAGGCCGTGCTGGCGGCGCGCGCCGTGGGCGGGTTCAGCGTCAAGATCGAGGTCGAGGTGGGCAGCGAGGACGCGGCCCACGAGGCCATCGCCGCGGGCGCCGACGTGGTCATGCTCGACAACTTCGCGCCGGCCGAGGTCAAGGTCGTGGCGAGGAACCTCAAGGAGAAGTGGGCTGGCCGGGACAAGAAGTTCCTGGTCGAGGTGTCGGGCGGGCTGAGGGTGGATAATGCCGAGATGTTTGTGTCGCCAGGTGAGTTATTGTCTCTGTCATAGCCCCGGTGCCGTTGTCTTGGTGTGC
>Ga0209127_100704_pt1 | contig 11402 bp, 15 predicted proteins | sample LakSupMetagenome_FD_187469 | JGI IMG/M metagenome (GOLD analysis project Ga0209127, IMG submission 187469) | Freshwater microbial communities from Lake Superior, Canada - Sta WM archaea (SPAdes) (version 2) | ecosystem: Environmental > Aquatic > Freshwater > Lake | place: Lake Superior, Canada...
CGTCCCTTCATGGAAGACGTCGAGAACTGTGTTGTCTTGTCAGAAGGGTGGCAGCTCCTATGACGTCCTATGGCCGGTTCAAGAGCTCTGCACGTACCACAGTATGGTAACCCTGTGGGAATGTCTTGGCCAGCATGCAGGAGTAATTATGATATGTCATTTAAGGTCTTTGTCGTCGACTGTGGAGAGAGATAGTCGAGAACCCATCCTCGGCCCGGAGCGCAGTTGGACTCGCTTGGAGCGAGAACCAAGTGGGTCTCGATGTGGCGTTGATAGATGCACACCCTGGTTGAATGACGGAGTTTGAATATGTAGATCGGACAGCAGGAGAGCATTCGTTCTCGAACATGAACTGATACTCTCAACAAGAACAACCAACGGAGCGTCGTTCCGTAATACATAGATTATCTGACCCATTTCCTCCCAAGAGCCGTACACCTATTGAATCTCTCTTAACACGCCGTCAGCACCTGGACTAATGTACAACACTGGCTCTCCGACGAAGTAGGGTATCAAATGACAAATTTCAAGATAGAAGGAGGAGCCCCGGGGCTCTGTTGTAAGAGACCAGTTATGCAGTAACCAAGGAAAGGCGTGTCGACGTCGAACTGACTTCCGAAGAAGAAAAAAAGAGCCCTTTCGAATGGTGTAAACAAACAAGAACATCAGTCTCCCGGCGCCAACGCTATCCCCCCAAATAATCCCGTCTAAATATTAGAGAAGTCAATGAAGTCGGAGAAAAGTACATCTCTCGAACGTGGCGAACAAAATATGTGGGTGCTCCAGCACCTATGGATTTTCTAGCTGAGGCTCTGTAAGGATCGAGCCCTCTGGTGCCCGCGAGGTGGTCTGGGGCTATCTCCTGGATCGCTTCCCGGCCGATCAAGCATGCCCAGAGCAGAGTTAACGTTCTCGGATGCCACGTCATCGTCGATGCTCAGAACATCTCTTGTCGTGGCAACACCGTCGTAATCTTCCTTCGGCTTGTTGGCGTCATCTCTTGACCAGTAGTAGAGGACGTCTTCCTGCCAGCGTCGCTTATTTTTGACTTTCAGTTCTGTCGAGAAGATGGTGTAGAGCAACTCGACCTCGAGTGGGGAGATCCGCAGGCGATGGAGCAACCACCGGTTGATATAGTCCGATTTGTTGTCTGCGGCAGACTCCACAACAAGAGTCGATATTCCGTATTCCTTCATTGCCTCGGCCACTAGTTGTGGTCGCGATTGGTCGTCGCTTGGCAATTTTGTAGCAGCTCTGAGAGCCCCGCGCGGCGTCAGAGGAAAGTCATCCTCCAGGACGTACCGCGGGTTGGAGAGGAGGATGGGGAACCTCGCGTTAGCCAGCGCCTCTTCCCGCTTCGGCCCATGTTCCTGATTGATGCTCATCGTCTCGGCAGAGAAAGGCTCGCCGGCGTCGGAGAAGATGGTATATTCCTCGTGGTAAGGGGCATTCTTGCGCATTACTCCCTTATCAATGCATAGTTGACGTAGCCTGTCCACTTCGTCTTTCGTCTCCTTCAGCTTCTCCCGTAGCATGGCGTCTTCTCTCGGGAATTCTCTGAGGAACTCCTCGTTCTCCTGCCCAATGCTGGTCCTGTACTTTGCTTGCAGCTCATCCAACCTGGAAGGATTGTCGGCAATGCCTGTCAGGAGCTCTATATCGCTGCTGTCCGGCAGGGCACCGACCTTGTCAGGCCGTCCTTCGGCATCACGAAGCCGCTCGCGCTTGATAGTGAGCTGTAGATCGTACAAGATCGAATCGCGGTGCATCATCAGTTCTGTATGGTGCTCTTTTGCAAGCTCTCGGTCACCGACAGCATCCAAGAGCTGCTTATACAGAGGGTGAATATCGACCGGCCGATCAGCTGGGATGCCCAATAACGAAGCTCTCGACGGCGGCGCGTAGCTTTCGGCTACTGACCTCGACGGGGAGTCTTCCCTATGGCTGCCTCCACCAGATGCTCCGTAAAGGATTGTAAAAAACTGGGTTTCTAGGGTCTCACGGGAGAGCTCCTCCTCGTCGAGTTCAGCCTCGAGCTGCTCTACCTCGGCCTCTTCGTCATGATACTCGTTGCTCTCCCTTTGCATCGCCTCGAACTGCCGAATGATCATGTCGCCGGGACCAGGCAGACCACGGCCAGCCACAAGGTAAGGGCGCACCATGCCCATGAAACGATTGTCGGCCTCGTTCTTCTTCCTCCGGAGCTCCCTGAGATGCTTCCTCTTGTCCGATAATTCAAGCCGCAGTTGTTGGACGGCATCGCGTTTGTCCCGAAGTTTGACCCAGAGCGCTTGCACACGGCTGTCCTCTTCATCTTCCGATTCTGAACGGCTGTCATCTTCGTCCCCGGGCTCGTCATCGTCGTCATATTCCTCGGCATCGGATTCCTCCCCCTCCTCTTCTTCAGATGACGAGTCATCCGTCGTCGAGCTGGAATCAACAGCTGATAAGTTTGCGGCTGGTGTTCGATTCGAAATAGTTGCAAAGGATGCAGCGAATTTGGAAATTGCAAGCGGTCGATCCGGTCGGTTTGTCGAGGGTAGTAGAGGGGGGAAGCGACGGTTGCGTGCCTCGAATTGATCTCCACAAGATATAGACGAATACGAGGAATCTGAAGACGAAGAAGAGGAGTGGGATAGCGATCGCGAATGTACAGTATCCGCGACTCCGTGGGATGCGTCATCGGTCGCGTCTGCCACTCCGTTAGCGACGATCTAGAAGGGACGCGGCGAGACCTTGGACGGTAAGCGTACCGGGTTCCGGGGGGAGTCCCTCCACTGTGGAGCTTAGGGACCCGTTGGGGCCGTTGGCGGAAGCGGGAATGTCCATCTTGACTCCGGGCGGCGGTGTCCTTCCATCTCTCGGGTCTTGGCCTGGACTTCTGTCCGGCCACTTCGAGGGGCCTTCGAGCTCGATATTTACTCTGGTGCGGGTCAGGTCCGGGACTCGACTGAGAGCCGGAACTCGACTGGGGGCCGGAAATCGACTGGGAGCTTGCCGGTCGGAAACAGGAGCCATTCAGGAAAGCGAGGCGTGCAAGATCAGAGGTTACATGTGGCCGGGTAATTGATTTGATGTCTCTCAGCCAGTCTTGTCGGCCCATGCCGTCGGCCAGACATTTCCTCTCCGAGATTGTCAGCGTCACGGACTAGGTATGCCCAAGCGGTGAATTCAGATTTGAGGCCCTCGGGAACCAGCCCAAGGGTTTAGCGTGCAATCGGGGGAGTCACGTCTGCTGTCGTAGCCTGCAGCGTCAGAGTGATGAGGCTGGGCGGGCACAGTTACAGGGACGAAGAGAGCGCCCCGAGTGTTCGTAGCGTAGCGCCGTGTTTTGGTGCTGAATGCAACAAAGCCAGATACGTCGATACTATTCCGGGGAAGGAAGTATTGAGGCGTGGGACGACCGTATGCTGCTGCCACACCCACCTTAGGGGCTTTTGGCAGTGCTGCCTTTTGGCGTGAACGAGATGGACTGACTTTTCGTGCAACCACATGTGATACATGTGATGACTTCAGCCAGTCAGCAACGGGGCGTGGATATAGCAGCGCCAAGGAAACAGCCTGGGGTGCATCATCCGAGCTATAAGTTATGCAACAAAGTTCGGGCTGGCGAACCATGTGTCCAGCTCGGATTCCGCTGCCGCCTGCGATTGCTGTTTCAATTGTCTTGCGTCTCCTCGCTCTCCCTTGGAAGCATGGGAGAAAACAAAGCCAACCGATGGGGGACGATGAAAGACGGGCTGCCCCCACTATAGAAGCTCCACCATAACAACATCGCCCTATAAAACGTCGTGCGCGGTGTCATGGCATTTACAATCCAATGAGCTGAGATGCGCCCCCATGCTCACTATCCTTTGCGAGCATCTTGGGCCATTCAAGCCAATCCGAATCAGACGTTCTCATACTCCAGCGCACAAGAACTACCACTCCAATCGATTCTCTGATGGCCTCGAAAGTATAGCTGCCCAAATGCCGTAAGATCAGAGACGCGTTCAACGTGGATCTCTTGCCGCCCTAGCCTCCTTTTCATGTTACGTGGTGTCCTGCTGGGCCCTCTCCTGTCTAGTGGCAGCAGGTGGTAACACCCAACTCAGTCCGGACCCTGCCATGTTCCCGACGGCGGCCACACATAGCACCCCATACTATATACACTAAACAGCCGCATTTCCGGGTGGATGTCGTCGGGAGTGGTGGTGGCCACAGTCGGCTCTAGGTCCCGTCGGCGCAAGTTGCTTCGACATGGACCGTACTAGATAAGGATGCCGACACCCCCTCCATGCCTCGGAATCAGACATGACCGCATAACAGACGGGCTAGACTCTGCCTGCGCGCCGAGCTGCAAAGCGGAACGAACACTTGCCCTTGCGACTTCTCTCAGGCAACCTTCCAACGTCTGAGGCTGTCAGAATCTGCCGGCTTCTCTCCGCGCAAGTGCTATTTCCTCACCGCCTACTCATTCCGGCAAAGGAGACTCCCGTCAGCATCGAGGCAGCAGTCCACCACCGCCAGAGAGAACGGCCACACCCGTCCGCATCTCCAGCAGCATCTCCCAACATCCCATCAAAGGCGTCTTACCGGTCGCTCTGCAAGTATCTAGCGACAATTTTCCCGGGAGTATCGCGGCCGCGAATAGCAGCGCCGAGAAAGCATCACGGGTTCCTTGTACCTGTCCAATGACACCCCCCTTCAAGGCTTCAATATACCCCAGATAGAAGGTCCGTGAGCCCGTGAATGAGTACTGTTCGCTCGTCGTCTTGCTTTTCGTCATTGGTTTCCCGGGCTCCCTTGAGCAGAGCCTCAAGTCCTCATTTCCCGTGACCATCTTCGTTCGGGTTTCCCTTGATAAGGCCTGTTAGCTGCTGTGGACTGTGGATTTGTCTGGACCTCTCTCAGGTTTCCCCCGCGCAGCCACCGCTTCACTTGGAACCTCTCCCATCCCATCCTAGGTAGACCCGTCGTTACACACACGACTGTAACTGCTCAACCACTATCGGTCATTTGTCCGAGCCAGGCTCACACATGGTATTACGCCCCGACTGAGATGACCAAAATACTGCATTATGAAGCCGTTCAAAAAGCCCAAGCGTAGTGCCACGGCTATATCGTGGGACTGGCAACAAGACCCAGAGACTGGTCTCTGGTTTCAAGATTATCTCGATGAGAGTGGTAGGTACACGTCTCGAATTTTCCCGCCTTTACTGACTTGCCCTCATTGGACATTCACTAACTTGCACTTTCGTCTGATAGGACACACGCAGAGACAGTGGGCTCAACCGGAGACTCCCCGAACGGGTGCTGTGGAAGAAACTCCCTATGTAGATTCTGCGCCAGACAACGAACTGAGCACTGAGGGATACTATACGCACAATGCGGCTCAAGGTATGCTCGTCCTCTTCGAACTCGTTCAATTGCTGATGATGTGACAGATGCACCAGTGGGATATGCCCAATATGCAGCAGATGCAACAGGCGGCTACACGGAGGAGCCTGTTGAAGAAGACCTCCCGGCTCAGCTAGAGGACTTGGACCTGGAGGACGAAGTGCAGGGGGACGATCCTCATCATTCGCACGGTGCTACTGGGTCGTCGTCGAAGGGCAAGTCCAGCGAGAGGAAGTCCTCCAAGCGGGAGGAGAAGAAACCGGCGGCCTCCAAGCCTAAGAAGGATCACAAAGACAAGAAAGGCAAGGGAAAGGGCAAGGAGAAGGAGAAGGACGGCCGTCATCACGATGGGCCGCCAGAGGATCCCTTCTACTCGCCTGAGCAGCATCGTCAAGCTCAGCTCCAGCAGCCACAACAACAACAACAACAACAACAACAACAACAACAGCAAGCTGGTAAATAAATCAAGTCCTTGACTTACCCCTCTCTTCTAGTTCCGTATTAACAGCAACCAGGGCACCATAAGAAACGAACACACAGAGATTCCCATAGCCATCAAGCTGCGCCAACGGGTGTTACTGGGAGTGCCACTCCGGATGATACAACGCCCGTCGACGTGGGTTATGGCGCAAGGCATGCCGGGACAACAGGCGCAGAGGCGCCCTACTACCCGACCGGTGACCAATCCATTGGAGGGGCTCATGGTGAGGAATATGAGCCGCAAAACCAAAGTAAATGTCTCCGCCCTATACCTGCTGATCGATGTCCTAACCCCATGAAGTCGAAGTACCCGACGAATCAACCGATATGACAATCCCCTCCGATGCTGGCTATTCTAGTGGCTACGCCCCACAAGATTTGGACGATAACAGCGCGATTGACCAGAGCCAACAAGGCGCCTTCGGGGGGACTGCCGGCTATGACGTATATCCTCCCGGTTATGGCCAAGCAGGGCCATCGTACGCCCAAGAAGGTACAGTGTTCGTCACGTAGACATGGATGAATGTAAGCTGACGGCCTAACAGCGGATTATGAGCGAGTACAAGACGACGATGACGATGGCACCATAACACCAACGAAAGATAATCCCGGCCTGGGAGTGGACCAGGTCATCCGCGGCACCCAGGGCAGCTTTGAGGCAATCGATTCCCGTTAGTGACCTATAAGCCCACCTCGATCCTCTTGCAGGAGTCGCCCAATTGCCTGCGTTAGAATTATTGTTAACACAGTGTAATCCAGGATACCGGGTAGAATACTCGCACAAGTTCCAACCAGGCGAGGTGAGTTGCCCTGGCGAGATGCCGCAACCGCCGGACTTGGACCGAGGAACACGGAACCGGAAGCCGAAATACAGGAAACGTCACTAACAGGAACAAATCAGGTCTTCAAAATTCTTTGGTCGGAACCCCAGGGACAAAAGAAATTGGACATCCAGAATACCTACACAGACAGGTTACAGCTCCAGAACGACTGGGGCGAGCCGTTCTACGTCGGCTTCCGTCGTTTTATTGTTGTGGCGAACGATGAGGGCCACTGCACCTGCGTGTACGTGTTGACCGACTGTGCACTTCGTTGGATAGGGATTGGAACTAACTGATAGACACCCCTAGTCCGATCCTGACATACATCCGGCAAGGGTGCAAGAAGAGAGGAGTGAAACCGGCCAAGCACGGCATCATCCACGAGTACAATACCAAGCCGAAGCTGCTTGAAGGCGAGCCGAGGCTTGGTTTTAGGCCGATCCGTCTGCAGATACAGGCCGCCGGCGAACGGCTTGCGAGCGAGTCTCGCGTGAACTACTCGAAGCTGGTCACCGTGGAACACAACGTGAAGGTCTTCTTCATCGGCAACATATACCCCCAGGATTTCGATGACATCGTCCCTGCCGCCGTCGACCAATGCTGGACAGAGAAGATCCGCAAGAGGATGAAGAAGGGGTCGGGGAAAGACCCCAGGAAGTAACAACTGACGACTAATGACGAGAGTGAAATTGATACTTGTGGATTTTGGCGGTGGCATACTGACGGCCTACCGTCACAAACGACGTTTCCTGGCCTTCCCATCACGGAAGTCCTCTTATTACGGAATGCCCTCTTGGATGCAGTACCGCGTCGGTGCTACTCCAAGGGAACACTACTCATATACGTTCAGAGTCTCAAGCGTGTCGGTCGAGATCGACGGCCAGCCGAGCTCGAAATCTTGTTGGCAGAGCGGACCGAAGGCACTTCGCCTCGTGTTGGATCTCATAACGACAGCTATACCTCCATCTATCGTGTTGCGGACTTGCCATCTCTTTTGTCATCTGAAGTGGTTTCACATCTTCCGGGGTCCATTCCACTGGTTTGGGGCGGGTCACCAGCACAACAGATTGTCACCACACGCTGGCCCACGACGTCGTGACTATTCGTAGGGCGGAGCGATTTTGCTTTTGGGAACCCCCCCCCCCCTTGGGACAGATTGCAAACATTGTTGGGAAGGGACTATGTATGACTGCATTTATGCCCCTAACGACTTACGAGCTTTTCTTTTCTTGGGACGCGAGTTGGCTACAGGTTCCGTTGTATTTATGTCTACTCATTGGATACTCTTAGTCCGCAAACATGACATCGATCATGATCCTGAGTCAGAGGGCATTGCGTCCGATCAAGGTTGTCCGTCCCAGGCGCTACAGCCATCTGAAGCAGGAGAATCAGCCCCGGCAACTCATTCAGGCTGACCTATGCCTGAACCTCAACATCCGACCTCGAAACTCCTCCACCTACTCGTAGCACGATCATTCTGAGCCAAATATATCCGGAGGCTCGAGGCTCCAACCTCGTGACACTTCCCATACGGCAATCAACACTTCGCAGAGTGGACCTGTTCCCACAACTAACAACGCGATCTCGAGAAATCTTCCGCCAACTGATCCACAACCCCGTCTTCCAGGGCTTCATCTACCCACATCATCACCGCCCAGACATCCCGTCTCATCCCTCCTTCGGAGGAAAACAGACCGGTCCTGTGGTCCAGTGGTCAAGACTAGACGTTGTGGAAATCCTCCCCTCTCTCAGCTCCGTCTCAACCCGTGTTCGATTCACGGCAGGGCCAACAACAGCTCGTCCTACGAGCAAAACTTTTTGCATGTTCCACGCCTGTTATCACCATGTGTCATTTCTATCACAACCAAAAACCGCGTGTCCTCCGCTGCCTCGGTCACGTACCACCGGGCAACCGACTCCTCGTTGTGGACCCCTTTAGACTTGCTGCATGGTGCGACTTCTGTTGGATTCATGACGGACGTTTTGACATATTAGCAGTCTAGAGGCTTTGTCATTTAGCACTCCGGAGAATCCTAAGAAATTGAATGTCGTTTCCGGCGCTCTATAGCAAGTTTGACTCGAATCCGAAGCACATAGCCTGGCTGACATCAACCAACCGCCCCACAACACCGCATATCACGAACGGACATCAACATCATCACCTGCCCGCTTTGGCTTGGATCGTGGTTCATGAATATTTCCTTGTCTGTATCTGTCACGTACGTACGGCCATAGACGTCTGAAAACTCGGGATCCCGTCCGCTCTCCCATCGATAAGCAGGCGATCGCCAGACTAGTACTCGGGTGGGTGACCACCGGGGAATCCCTGGTGCTGTACGTTTTTTCTTCTCTTCCCAACTTTGCTTTTTGCGCCCTCTGCTTCACTATTTTCAAGGGACAACATCATCACTTATCTCTTGCATAAACACAAACATGTGCAAAAGAAAAACTTTAGCACCTTAGCACCGTAGGAACGAATATTCGGGGCGGTAATGGTGCATGGAACGACCGCCTGGGCCGAGGTAGGTTTGGCCCCAACGCAGGACCAAGGCATAGCCAAGAGCACCTCGGGAACTCGGCTGTAACGCAGTATTACACCCATATCATTATCCAGACTATGGCATAGACAAATCAAGGAACGACAGCGTACTGATAAATAGAGGTATCATCCGCAGCATCGCTCATTCGCCAAGTGCAAAAACAGAGCAAACGCCTGCTAAACTTAAACAAGGAGACAACAGACACATCAAACCCCAGCAGAAGTTCAGAAATCATAACGCATGCCCCCTCCTCGCATCCTCCTCCGTCAGACCCCCTCCCACGACAACCCCGCGGGACGAACCCCCCGTCCCGGCCCTCCTCAGCGACGGTTGCCTCCCGTACCCCGGGTGGTGCAGCACCGGCGCCTGCGGCGCGGTGGGCATCCTATGCTGCTGCTGCTGCTGCGCGGCCACCGGCCCAGCGGACCGCTCGCCGCCGCCGGCGGAGGACGGGACCTCGTACATCTCGTAGGCCTCGTCGTCGTCCTCGTCGCTTCCCCTGCTCTTCTTGCCCTTGGCGGGTGACGACGAGGAGGACGACGACGACGGCGACTCGTTGTGGTGGTATGTGGCGTTTGTGGTGGTGCGGTACGGCTGGCTGAGGTCGCCGGCCAACGACCCGCCGTAGGGGTTGTTGCTGCTGAACTGCGGGTCCGAGGGCTTGGACCGCAGGCTGGCGGATTCGAGCTGCGGGTTGGACGGCTTCGAGCGCAGGCTGGCCTCGTCGCCGCCGAGGGCGAGTCCTATCCCGACCCCGGCGAGGGACTGCTGCTCCTCGCGCTCGCGCTGCATCTGCATCAGCTTCTCCTGCGTGGAGGAGGGCCATTGCGTGAATGACGACGCGGGGTGGGGTTGCTGCTGCTGCTGCTGCTGTTGTTGCTGCTGGAGTTGGAATTGCAGCTGTTGCTCCGCTTGTTGCCGTCTGACCATCTCCTCCTGCCCGCGCATGTACGCGAGCTCCTCTTCCTGGACCTGCGTCAGTTTCTGGGGGCTGAGCGTCGGCCAATTCCTCATGGCGGGGCCGTCGATGGCGCTGACGGGGCTGTTGTACGTGCTCGAGTAAGGGCTGAAGTACCGGCCCAGGCTGGGGTCGGTCGACGCCTCCGTGGCGGCGCTGGCGGGCGTGTCGTCCCAGCCGCGGAGGGGTCTCTGGCTGGCCGGGGTGTCGTCCCAGCCACGCAGGGGTCTCTGACTGGCCGGCGTCTCGAGCATGTCCGAGCCTCCGTGTCGCGTCTTGGGGTGCGGCCACCCCGCCGCGTCGGCGTGGCGCTTCTCGAGCTCGCGCAGGAACCTCCTCCTCCGCCGCTTCCCGTTCCAGACGACGCAGCAGCCGGCGACAGCCAGGATGGCAACGATGCCGGCGGCAGCAATGCCGACTCGCGCGCCGACGGGCACAGCAGTGCTGTCGGGGGTATATGTGTATAAAGGGGTCGGGGTAGGTGTGGTGACGTTCATGGGGGTCTTGGAGAAGGGATCGCCAGCGACAGAGATGGTCTTTCCAGGTTCCGGTTTCTGGATACACGTCGCATTGAGCATCACCAGGAAGTTGTTCAGATAGTGCATTTCGCCGGGCACAAGGCAATCTCTGCACTTGGCCGACTGAGCCTCGTTCCACTCTTGGCAGTAGTCGTATGCCCCCACGGCAGTGGAGAGGTTTTTCCACTCAAGCGCCTTCTTGAGCGGGAGGCACGCGGTACTGACGGGCTGTAAGTAAGGGGCCGGAAGGCAACATGGCCGCCTAACGGAGCTGGGGCATCAGATGCTCACCTCGTCATGCAGGGGTTACTGCCTGCTGCTTTGTTCCCGAAGTCCCCAAACAGACAATAGGACAGGGCAAACCGCAGATTATCTGACCTCGGATGTCAGCCCTGGATCGAAACCACGACGAGGAGAGGAGCTACTCACATGCCATCCATTGCAAGTCTGTCTGGCCATCTGCAGAGTAGTTGCTCCTGAGCTCGCATTGCGTACACCCCTGGAAGACGGCGCCTGCCGATGACGAGTACTGGCTTTCATCGCAGACAAGATCATCGCCGTGGGTCTCGTCGAGCACATTGCCGCAATTCTTCTCGCAAGGGGATCCCCGAGCAACCAGAATGGCACTTGAAGACTCCAGTAATGCCGCCCAGGCGACGAGAGCGGCGGTGATGCGCATCATCTCGGTGCTGGATCAGTAACCTCG
>Ga0209127_100705_pt1 | contig 11395 bp, 10 predicted proteins | sample LakSupMetagenome_FD_187469 | JGI IMG/M metagenome (GOLD analysis project Ga0209127, IMG submission 187469) | Freshwater microbial communities from Lake Superior, Canada - Sta WM archaea (SPAdes) (version 2) | ecosystem: Environmental > Aquatic > Freshwater > Lake | place: Lake Superior, Canada...
ATAAACCAGGGCTGTTTCCGCACGAGGATAAACGCCACAGCTTGGATAATGATGCAGATACACATCTGTCCCAAGAGCGGCGTCAAGACCTTGCGCGAGACCAGATCTGCTGTCGGCCTCTTTCGCGATAGTTCCGGATAAGGTCCAGCCCAGCTCATGAATATGGCAATGGGCAGGATGAGAGCAAGGTCGATGAAGAGGAACTGGAAGTCGCCGAGGTTGGAAGCAGATGCGTACAGGAAACTGACCGAGGTGAACTGGATGGCGGAATACAGACTCATGTACTTGAAGCAGCTGAAGCTGGTTACGAGCGCGGCTCTTCCTTCGCTAAACAACTGGTTAGAATATACCCATGGGGAGGAAAAACCGCGTTGCGCTTACCGAATAACCTCAGGCACGCATCGGATATCGAAGACCCGCGAGGTGAACGGGGCGGCAACAGATGCCTCGGCTTCGGACAGGGAGATCCCCACGTCGGCAGCCTTGAGCGCGCCGCAGTCGTTCGCGCCGTCGCCGCAGAAGCCTGCGCAGTAGTCGATACTTTGCAGCTTCTCGATGAGCTCATGCTTCTCGTCCGGAGACATGCGAGCAAACACCCTGCCGGTGACGAGCATCCTTCTCACCACTTCGGGGGAAGCGTAGTCTATCACCCATCGGAAGACGTCGCCGCTCACAGCAACCGTATAATGGCGGATATTGGAGATGTCGTATGGCAGTGACGCGTCGGCTGCAGGCGGCGGTGGCCTCGGCAGCAGGGTTTTCTCGTCGAGCTCGTAGAGGCCGTTGTCAATACTCTCCCAGTGCAGTTTGGCATTCGGGTCACGGGAGTGACCTTCCTCGAAATGGGGTACGAAACAGTGTGCCGTCTTGTTCATCAGGCCGCACTCTCTTGCTACACTGATGGCTGTGAGGATGTTGTCTCCCGTAACCATAACGCAAGGGATGTTGGAGCGCAGTAGCTCTTCGATCACCGGAGTGGTTGTGGGCTTCAGCTTATTTTCGAAGATGATGAATCCGACAAATTCAAGATCTGATTCGACCTCTTGTCGGGACATCTTCTGGGCCTTCACCCAGCTGAGTTTCTTGATGTGCCGAGTTGCGCAACCGATGACTCGGTAGCCCTTATGGGTGTATTCGCCGAGCAGTTCATCATAATCACTCGGGACTTGCCATGATATCAGCAACTTCCGCGGGAAAGGGGCTCCGTGCAAACTTACAGCTTTCTGGCCGGCAGATCTCCTTCATGACTTCAGGGGCGCCCTTCACGTATATGTCTCCGCTTCTCTGGTCAAATGCCCTGACAATGACACTAGCCCGTCTGAGCTGCGACACGAATTCGAAGGCTTTTAGGACACCGAGTTCCAAGGAATGCTGCAAACGCATCAGTTGCCATACTTGTTAGAGGTGATGATACCACTGACCTGGTTGTCGCTTGTTTCCATCGCGCCTCCGTAATCGCCCTTTGCGTCTGGCGGCGGTCTGGCCACAGATGGCTGAAGCGTGCCTTGGTCTTCATCGCCCACGTTACCTCCACCATGGTTACCTTCCTCGTACGACCATCTCGTAAACTCGAACATCTTGACGTCAAGGGGATCTCCAACGAGTTCCCCGTCGACTGACCGGAGAGAATGGCAGGTGGCCATGGTATATAGAGCTGCCTTCCGGGTGTCGATGTCTTCGGGAGCATCTTGTCCGTAATTCTGGTGTGGCACCAAGAGATGGGGGTCTGACACTACTTCGCTGAACCGGTTGTTGTCACGAGACACTACTCTCACGCCGAGAACATCAAGGCCCTCCTCCGTGAGCGTCCCGGTCTTATCGAAGCACATGATGTCGATCTTTCCACCAACATTGACCCGCTGCGGACTGATGCAGAATATTTGCTTTCGCTTCAATCGGCTCAGCGCGAAGTTGGTGCCGATGGTGAGCGTGGCTGGCAGAGCAGGAGGAACGACGATCGTGATGAGATCGAGCGCCCTGACGATGATGAGATGCCAGGCCAGGCGTAGCCGGATGAAGTTGACAAACGACGCGACAAATCCAAGAAGGGCGACACCACCCATGACGGAGATGTACCGGAAAGAGTCCCGATAGAACTTGAACCCCGACGGCTTGGGGAATAACATTGAGCGCACGAGCGAGCCCTTTGTAGTGTTGAATCCGGTTCTGACGACCATGGCAAGGGCTACGGCTTCCTGGTTCGGGTCTTCCTGCGGTCGCCGGACACGGATAATCTTGGTACCACAGAACAGGAAATGCTTGGCGATCTCCGGCATCATCGTCGAGGCAGTCAGGTCAAGGTGGTGGATGCTCTCATTTGTCGCCGGAGTCTTGGATACGGGAACGGACTCGCCGGTCAGCATGCTCTCGTTGACGATACAGTCGCCGGCAAGGAGCAGGCTATCCGCCGGGAACTGCTCAAGATTTGGATCGCTAATCTCGTAGATGTCTCCAGGAACCAGATCACCGGAAGCGACATATCTCCAGAATCCATTGCGCATGACTCTGACATCGCACTCGAATCGCGAAATCTCCCTCAACCGTCTCATGGTCTGGGGTGATTAGCTGGGATAGGCACTTGATCAGGGGTTCGAGGAACTTACAGATTTGGTCTCAACAAGGGTAGCCACGATACTACCCAGAGACATGAGGAAGATGGCGATGGCATAGTAGTAATACTGATCCATGGACCAGAGGATCAAACTGGCGATTTGGAAAACGTAGAACGGGTGGAACACTTCGTCAACCAGGAGGCGAAAGGTTGACTTCTGCTCGATATCAATGAGATTGTCGCCGAAAACCAACTCGCGATGGCTTTTCTCGTCGCTGTCAACTCCCGAGCGGACAGCTCGAATATCTGTCCAGGCGGGATCCTTCCACCCGTGACAGAGGAGGAACTTGTCTCTTGCCGGGTGGTAAAAGAACCGAACATAGCGGTAATCCAGTGTTCGCAGGTCTCGAAGTATTGGATCCTGGTCCTCGTCGAACAGATACGACGTGACCTTGTCGGGGCTGCCGAAGACGGTGGACATGGGTCTGCCGTACGGCTTGTCTTTTACATCCAATATAGCCATCTCATTCCAAGAGTTCTGGCAGTCGTCAGCTTCTGCAGTCGTTATTCACTGCTGATGCGCTATGTGCTCACCTCGATCACAACCCAATCACAATCTCTCAACGTCGAGGGCTTCCCTGTCAGCTTGACGTGCCATCTCGGCACCCACCTAAAGAGCAGCCAGGCGAGACCGAAGGTCAAGATGCATAGAAGGGTGTAGACCGTCAATCCGACAACGCTCGTCCTGAACCCGGCGATAACGATGTACAGATCCTCGTTCACCATGTAGGTCTTCTGACTGAATCGGGCCTTGCCGAAATGGCTCTCGCCCGAGAGGCCACTGTCGCGCCGCAAGAGGCGACTACGAACGGAGCCCCTTGACTGGGTTGACGCTCTGCGATGCAGCACGTAATCGTTGGCGGGAGCCTGCTGTTCGAGGTCGGTTGAAAGATCTGTAGACTCGTCGTCCTCGGCCATTTCTTCGCCAAATCGCATGTCGGCTGTGTCGCCCCTCCCGCGTAATTCCTCGTCTTCTTCGTCTATTATCGGGGATTCCTCTGGCTCTTCGTCATCGTAGAAAGCAAAGCTCGCGGTAGAATCGGCGCGCGCACGGCGATGGGTGAATGCTGATACGCTTGTGGGCAATGACTCTGCCATTGGACCCGAGTACAGCTATAGGCCCTGTGAGCCGAGCGCCGGGAGAAGGAGGTTGGCGAGGGTGACTAACCTCGTCATGCGCCATCTCTACATCCTCGAAGACGCTTGCGCGACTCTGGTTGGAATCCAGACGGTATAACCCATGCCGGCGGTGGCTCCCAGCAACGCTGCTGGCCACTGATTCTGTGTCGCCATCCATATTGGTGGGTTCAGCTTTCGAGTCGTACGTAGGAGGGCTTCGTTTATCGAACTCTGTTCATCTTCGCCCTGCACTTGAACCTCGGGCGTAGGGGGAGTCGGGTACGAATCTAGAGGCGTCCGATTAATGCTAACAACTCATCATTTGCCGGCAGCCTCCAAACAAGCCTATATAAGCGAGGAGAGATTGCAGAAAGGGACCGTACTGAAAGCTCCGTGTTGCTGTCTAAGGTAGCTTCCTTACTCTACTACACCCATTGTACCGTACTAAAGATTTCTGACATTCGTTGACGCTGGATCGAGTTGGTACCTGGAAATGCATCTATCGAGCGCATGACGCCAGTGTGGAGAGAACTCCGAGACTCCGATATGTGCATATTCTTTTGCTCCCTTGGAGCCGGTGACCGACCGATAGGCGAGCTCAGCCATCTAAACCTGGCAAGTAGATGGTGTGTTCTCGTTGCCTACAGGATGTGAAGTCCGTATATTTACCTATCGTACCTTACGGGAGCATTTTATCCTAAAAGCTACAGTATGCATGTCGTTCTTGATCACTTTGTTGGGTTTCTGTTCAGGTAAGGTAGGTACCTATCTTTCGCATGTGCATTTGGGCTTAAATGGATCGGGTAGCCAATGACAACAGGCATGTCAAGAACGGGAACTTTAACCACGGTAACGGAATGCGCCTTCACAGGAGACCGAATTCGTAACGATCCTTCAGTCACCAAAGGGAATTCTGTAGCACCTTTTCCTCTGTGCACACCCCAATCTATGAATGTTTTAGGGTAAGGTGTAGATTCTACCTTGGACATATCGCAGTTTCTGAGAGCTGGACCCTTAAGTATTACGTGGTATAAGGCGGTGAGCTGCTTTTGTCTGGGTCAGTTCGATGCCCATTGTTACAGCAAGTGGGCGTAAAATTTGAACCCAACATTTCGCCTTCACCCCACCTTCTTAGACTTGGGTCAACCTCTCCCCCAACCTGCAACTCCTTCCACATCCTCCCTTCGATAGCCTCTCTCGCCCTCTTACCATCCGCAACGCACCGTGTTTTCTTGCCAGACTCTCACCGAAACAGATCCATCGACGACTTTGACACCGATAACCATCCAGCCCAACAATCACAATGGCGGAGCCCATCAGGAACAAGCGGCCCGATACCCAGACCGCTCCGTAAGTACATCCCAACGACATCGCGCTCATCCTGCGGCGTTTGCACCATGACGGACGACTGACGTGTCACTACAGTACCCCTCAGAACACCCCCGCGAGCAACGCTCCCATCTCATCGCACGCGCAGCAGCCCGGTGTTGCCAGCATCATGGAAGGTTGGTAACCCGTCCCAGTGCGGCCCAACTCTGCTGCTGTCCATAAGCGCTAACCATTGTCTTGTCAAAACAGAGGGCGAGCTTGACCGTGCCGCCGCCGCCAGCATCTTTGCTCAGAACCCCAAGCTCGTCGAGATGATTCAGGGCCGTCTCGGGTCGCTCGTCGGCCGGTCTTCGGGCTACATCGAGTCCCTCTCCCCTCCCATCAAGCGCCGTGTCGCCGGACTGAAGGGTATCCAGAAGGAGCATTCCAAGCTCGAGGCTGAGTTCCAGGAGGAGGTCCTGCAGCTCGAGAAGAAGTACTTCGAGAAGTTCACTCCCCTCTACCAGAAGCGTGCTGCCATTGTCAACGGCGCAGCAGAGCCAACAGAGGACGAGATCAAGGCCGGCGAGGAGGATGAAGAGCACGACGAGGAGGAGGGTGCTGCCGCTAAGTCTGAGGAGTCCGCGGAGCCCAAGATCGATGGCCCCGGTGTCCCCGAGTTCTGGCTGTCGGCCATGAAGAACCAGATCTCTCTTGCCGAGATGATCACCGACCGTGACGAGGGTGCCCTCAAGCACTTGACCGACATCCGCATGGAGTACCTCGACAAGCCCGGTTTCCGCCTCATCTTCGAGTTTTCCGAGAACGAGTACTTCACCAACAAGACCATCACCAAGACATACTACTACCAGAACGAGAGCGGTTACGGTGGCGACTTCATCTACGACCACGCCGAGGGCGACAAGATCGACTGGAAGGCTGGCAAGGATCTGACTGTTCGTATCGAGCAGAAGAAGCAGCGCAACAAGAGTGAGTACACGGAACAGACACTCTTTCCGGTAAACGGTCATACTAACTTCATATCTCTAGACACCAAGCAGACCCGCATCGTCAAGAAGACTGTGCCAACCGAGTCATTTTTCAACTTCTTCTCCCCCCCCAAGGCTCCTACCGAGGAGGACGATGATGATGCCGCGTCTGACATCGAGGAGCGTCTCGAGCTCGACTATCAGCTGGGCGAGGATATCAAGGAGAAGCTGATTCCCCGTGCTATTGACTGGTTCACTGGCGAGGCTCTTGCCTACGAGGAGATCGACGAAGAGGACTTCGAGGGCGAGTTTGACGAGGAGGATGACGAGGACGACGACGACCTCAGCGAAAACGATGATGAGGAGGAGTCCGAGGAAGACGATGTAAGCCACGGTGCTTGAAGAATATCCCTGGGGGTTAGTAGCTAATATCGAGCAGGAGGATGGCTCAAAGCCGAAGCAGGAGGCTGCCGAGTGCAAGCAGAGCTAAGCAAAGCAGCTTTGTCGAGCCAGTATCGGTACCTAGTCCGAGCATCGTGGACATGAAGGGGCTCACCACTCTGTCGTATTTCGGCATTCTACCTACCTTACTTAATAATACTCTGCCGTCATGTCTTTTGTCGAGATGCCGGCAGTGTCGGTGATTTCCTGAGGAGCATATGCCGCACATGACGGCTTATCCCGCCGTGAAGCAGATGAGCAGTCGGTTTCTGGATCACGGCACACACGTCGCCTTTGGCTTTTGCGTTGCGTGCGTCGGTCTGGACTTGCAGTCGCCCTTGTTTTATGTTTGGTTTTGGTCCTTAACGTGAAGACGGGACGACACATGTTGTTCTCCTCTCCTCTATCGGCAGTTGGCATTAGACTTATGGTTCTGAAAACGGTGCCTTTGTGCGGTTTAGGTAGGCAGGCTAGCAGCAAACTGACCTTGCCTTGCGAGGTTGTTAGTCTGCTTGACAGTGAGACTTGGTTTGAGGCTCAAGCTGAAATTAACGGGTTGCATTTTGAATGAGTGCCTTACCACGCAAACGTATGATGGCCTATTTAAGCGAAAAGATCTAGGGAATGTGACATGTCGCCTGCACACTTCAGCCTCCCCTTTCAACAGTACATCAATCAACATGCACAGGGCTTCGATCCTGGCTAAAATCCCAACCGCGCCTTGGACGACCTCGAACACAGGACGTAGGAAATGGCTTCAAATGGACATAAAACCATAGCGGACATCCTATACGTTGGATTCACTCGCGCAGTGAGTTATGGCTCGACTATGACCGGTATCTAGACTCTACGTAGGTTGAGTGATGGATTGATGGGAAGTATTACGCAAGGCTCTTTCATACATACTCGGTGGGCTAGGGGACCAGCACGTCTAGCAGTCTAGCACTAGACCTGCCTACCTGTTGCCTTGAGCTGGCAATATCCGCCTTCCGGAAGCGGCGGTCCGTCGGCGACAACAGGTTTATAGAGTTCGGTTTGATGTTTTCGGCGGACAGCAGGGCTGTCATTCATAGGGCACCTCCATAGCGCTTTGCGGCCCGACAAAGATTTTGTTCATGACTGAAAAAAAGTCGCCAGTGACTCAAACCCCACCAAAAGTGAGGTGATGACATGCACTCTTACCCACCCCACATACACCACCATAAGGTACTCACATCTCCCTATGACTGACACCCTTCCCAAACACAATTCTTAGGATCATACCAGTCTCTCACGGACAACAACCAAAAAGCAACATGGCCAGCTCAAGAGATATTCCCGGGCGGACCGACAGGGCAGTGTCGTACAGTCTTAGCGTTTCGCCGACGGCAACGATGCACTCTCCTCCGTCCAGCCAACAAAGCTTTATGGCTGGCGGCTTGGCAAGCAGAGTCAAGCCCAAGCAGCTCAAGCCATTCGAGACCACAGACATCAAGATCCTGCTCCTGGAAAATGTGAATCAGAGCGGCAGAGACCTCCTCACCCAGCAGGGCTATCAAGTAGAATTCCACAAGTCCTCGCTGCCCGAAGACGAACTCATCGAGAAGATCCGGTAAGTGGCTCATAAATCCCAAGTCTCCGTAATTCGGAGGCGGCTCTTCCCAACATGATGACCCCTTGGCTCATCAGCCACAACACTTTCCACGCTCGTGCTGACGTACACTTAGGGATGTTCACGTTATTGGTATTCGGTCCAAGACCAAGCTGACGGAGAAGGTCCTGCGCGAGGCCAAGAATCTCCTTGTCATCGGCTGCTTCTGCATTGGCACCAACCAGGTAGATCTGGACTATGCGGCCAAAAACGGCATTGCGGTCTTCAACTCGCCCTTTGCGAACTCCCGCAGTGTGGCGGAGCTGGTGATTGCCGAAATCATTACCCTGGCCCGTCAGCTTGGCGACCGCTCCAACGAGATGCACCGCGGCACCTGGAACAAGGTGAGCAACAAGTGCTGGGAAGTCCGGGGCAAGACGCTCGGAATCGTCGGCTACGGCCACATCGGTTCCCAACTGTCCGTCTTGGCCGAGGCCATGGGCATGTCGGTCGTGTATTACGATGTAGTCACCCTTATGGCCATCGGCACCGCCAAGCAGCTGCCCACGCTTGACGCGTTGCTTCAGGAGGCCGACTTCGTCACGCTGCACGTACCGGAGACGCCGGAGACCAAGAACATGATCTCCACCGAACAATTCCAGCAGATGAAGACCGGCTCTTACCTCATTAATGCCAGCCGCGGCACCGTAGTCGACATCCCCGCGCTCATCAACGCCATGCGCAGCGGCAAGGTCGCCGGCGCGGCGCTGGACGTCTACCCGAACGAGCCTGGCGGCAACGGCGACTACTTCACCAACAGCCTCAACACCTGGGCCGAGGACCTGCGCGGCCTCAGCAATATCATCATGACACCGCACATCGGAGGGAGCACCGAGGAGGCGCAGCGGGCCATCGGCGTCGAGGTGGCCGAGGCGCTGGTGCGGTACATCAACCAGGGCATCACCATTGGCAGCGTCAACCTGCCCGAGATCACCTTGCGCTCGCTTACCCTCGACGAGCCGGATCACGCTCGCGTCATCTACATCCATCGCAACGTTCCCGGTGTGCTGCGGAAGGTCAACGAGATCCTGGCGGATCACAACGTCGACAAGCAGATCTCTGATAGCAAGGGCGATATCGCTTACCTGATGGCTGATGTTAGCAGCGTCAAGGTGGATGATATCAAGGAGATCTCGGACGGTCTGGAGGCGCTCAGCTGTAAGTCGTTGACCGTGTTCCCTATACCTGAGAAGCAAATGACTAACAACGTTGCGTAGCTAAAATCCTGACTCGTGTGCTCTACTAAGAGGGGCAGGGCTGATATTTTGATGTGAGGTGAGAGTTATGGGACGTTGGTATATTTGAGGCAAGGCATCTCGGGGATATATGGAAGGCGTCCAAAATTCAACACGGGCGGCATGTCCATGCTGATACAGTCATAGAGCTGGTTTAAACAACAAAAGAAGGCTTGATGTGTTAGAGAACGCGAGTATCGTACAGCGGTGGCGGTGTTGACAAAGCGTGTAGTCCAAGTGCTAGCAGCCTGGACGGGTTGTTGCAGGAGCTACAAATTCAAGCCTACAGTGTCTTTGAATCACGGAATCTTCCATCGGCATGAATCCTTTTTCCTGAGCATGAGCCATGAACACAACCTAGGGTGTTGGCGGAGATTACCACTGGTCCACCTCAGCGCATTACCCTGGAAGCATGAGCATCGTGGCCGAGATTGACCTTCCGCGCTAGAAGCCTGGGAAACTCTGGCGATCCTCGCTCAAGACGAGCCGCCATTGTTTCAACATGCTTGCTCAGCCTGGGTTGAGCTGGCTGAAGACACCAAGCTGTACTGTATGAACAATAGCCGGTCATCCAAGCAATCGCATCCATCACATCCTCCGATTATTGCACCAATGTGTGCTGTTTGCTGCCCTACAAGTATGCAGAGTTCAGACGAGACGAATAGATACACAGGTAAGTCCTGTCTGAAGTTCAGACGAGGACGGGAGGTGTCAACCCCTCAAGTTCCAGTCCGAGCTGCTGCAGGTTCGTTTGTTGCTGCAGGTGGAATGTGAATCTCTGCAGGATGAGGTGCCCTTCCAGGTGGCAGACACGACGTGTCTGTGGACGGTGCAAGGGGCCGTGCCCACCCTGCCACAACCGCCATCTCGTCCTATCAGCTCCGGCCACTGCAACCGACACCCCTGTAGTGTACTTTTTTCTCGAGCCCCCTATCCTGCCAGCCGCGAATCACTGGAAAGGGAGGAAAGAGGGTCTCTCAATTTACGTGTAGTCAACGCCAACCGTGAGTTGCTCGAGCTTGTTCTCCGACATTGTAGACGAACCGTACATCTTCTTCGACCCATCACACCTGCATCCCACTCGTACGAAGTCGTTGAACTGGCACGGTCAACTGCTAGGTGTCGTGGTGCCGCGGGTCACATTACACGCTCGCGGGTCTTTCTGGAGTAAACTCTTTGGGTTCAACAATTGCGGTTCTAGACATCTTTTAGCCTACCGACTCTTAATCTTTCATGAATGTCTTCTCTTCTCGGCCCAAAGACTCCTCTCCTCTCTTGCCTTTGCCCGATCGACGTGTAGCTGTCCAACTTGTACGAACAACGCCCCTTCCGACCGCTTCCGCATTCTCCCACTGGCTCCTGCAGCATCGGCATCCAAACCGGCGAGCTCTCCTGGCCACGCTACGCGACAGTCACGATTCTACCTTTGCATAGACAAACCGCGAAACCACCGACGTAATGTCGGAGAGCTATGATGTGGGGACGAGAGCGTGGCAGCCCGACCCAACTGAGGGCTGGGTGGCTTCCGAGGTCATCAACAAGTCGGTAAACGGAGACAAGGTCTCTCTCGTCTTCCAGCTCGAGAATGGCGAGGTAAGCTTCCTGGACCTGAGATAGTGGCTTGATACCCTCCTCTGCGCCTGTTACACGATGGCTGACCTTTCCTTCTGCTGGCGCATAGACGAAGACTGTTGAGGTCTCCTTGGAGGGTCTTCAGAGCGGCAACGACCCGAACCTCCCGCCTCTGATGAACCCTACCATGCTCGAGGCCAGCGATGACCTGACCAACCTGTCACATCTGAACGAGCCAGCAGGTGAGCATTCTCCATACCTTCTACCCCGTCTGCCCTACACTGTCTAATGCCATGTCCCTCGTATAGTGCTCCAAGCCATCCGCCTACGATACGCCCAAAAGGAAATCTACACATACAGCGGTATCGTTTTGATAGCCACAAATCCGTTCGCGCGTGTCGATTCGCTGTACGTGCCTGGCATGGTGCAGGTATACGCCGGAAAGCAAAGGGCAACACAGGCACCACATCTCTTCGCTATCGCCGAGGAG
>Ga0209127_100706_pt1 | contig 11367 bp, 17 predicted proteins | sample LakSupMetagenome_FD_187469 | JGI IMG/M metagenome (GOLD analysis project Ga0209127, IMG submission 187469) | Freshwater microbial communities from Lake Superior, Canada - Sta WM archaea (SPAdes) (version 2) | ecosystem: Environmental > Aquatic > Freshwater > Lake | place: Lake Superior, Canada...
AAATCGAAATACTTATAAAGTTATACGTTAACTATATAATTAAAGACGACTTCTCTAACGTTTTTAAAACTATATTTTATATAGTTTTTACGGAAGATAATATTAAAGCTGGATTTAGAAGAGTTAGTTTAGTCTCTTATAATTTAGCCGCGATTTTATCCAAGCTAGATATAAAGCTACGGACTCTAATACCGACCGGTCTACCTCTAACGTCGGCTAACCTTTAGGTCTCTTAAATATTATATAACCCGATAGAAGCCGTTTCGCAATCAGATTTTATTAAGGGGCGGATTACCGGTTACTAGGGCAACTTTCCTATACTAATTTTAGATACTATCGACTAGTTTCTAAAGGAGGTAATAGCGATAATATATAAGGTAGCTTTTCTTCGGTCCGAAGTTAAAATACTTCGGGATACGAATAAAATACTTAATAAGCGTCGGAGGGCTAAAAAGATACGTATATAGTATAAAAGGTTACTAACTATAGAAAATAGTTAAGATTTACTAGCTTAGAAGGATACGGACGAGTAATTAGAGTAGGAAACGCGTCGGATAAGTAATCGTAAGAAGAGGGTCGAGTCGGGCGTGTAACGCTATAGTATATACGGTATAACCGGATATAATACGCGTACTTATAAAAACAATATAGAGACGTCTAGAGAATCTAGTTCCGAGTAGTTTTAATTAATTTACTTTGTTATTATTATATAATTAAGCTTTGTTATTATCAGAGTCGTAGGAGGTAGTCCACTCGCTATAATAGACTACTCGCTATACACCTACGTTATAGTATATTCGAAAATATACAAACGCTATATTTATACGCCTTTTATTTAATAGCTTTATAAATAGTAGCTTTTTATAGTAGATATAAAGCGTTAAAAGGTAGCGTAAATTACTATATAGGATTTGGTTTCTCGGAGATAGCTAAATAGAATACTTAGAGGTATATCGAATAGAATATAGCTTATTATAAAGAGGGGACTTTAGCTTCGTAAAAAGCGGTTAATGCCGCCTTAATTCGCTATTCTCGAATAGCTTAGGTTATTCTATAAGGTTTGAAATACTATAATCAACCTTAATTAGCTTGATTAACGTTATTTTAGCTAAGAAAGGCTGATGGAGTGGTGATACTATTCGTGGTGTTGATGTAGGGGCGCGGGAATTAAGTGGCGGTGTGGAGCCGTTCCAAAAGGGTATGTGTTCCAAAAGGGTATGTGTTCCAAAAGGGTATGGAATACGGTAGTGAGTTCGATGAAACCCAGTCAGTCTGGTAGTCATTGAGTACGCATCCACGTTCACCGTACAGGACTGCGGATGCGAGTCGAAGACATAGCCGGAGATACGGATGGCAACTACCGTATTATACATACAGTTCAGTTGCAACGCATCGCTGTCCGGTTTGCGGCTGCCATAGCCACCGCAGCCGGTGCCCGTCAGCATGCCGCTGTGGCGTCCCTTTCCGGAGCTGATCAGGTGTCCGCAGCATCTCATGTCTTCACCATGACGACCTCTACCGGCATACCGTCAATGACACCTCCCTTGTCGAAGGGAGTGGCAAGACCCGTGAAATAAGCTCCATGGTACAGGACATATACTCGCGTGCTCCAAGCGAAGTTGGAGGAGAAAATACCTGCATTGTCTTGACTACTATCAAAGCTTATCTTGCGTGTGATACATTTATGTTCTACCGTGTAGCTCTCTGGGTCATCCCTTGTTATATTCTGATCATCATGTCCATTCGGTCCAAGAGAGATATCAAGTATCGACATTATTCGCAATGCACGACGCCGTTGTCATGAGTGTGGCATTCCTAATCAGTATTAGCCTGCAATCTCTAGAAAGTTCGGGTCAAGTTTCCATGTTGACGAACCTTTGGAGCTTCGCTGGTGGCCGAGGGCTGCGCACCGGTGGTTGTGCTTGGGGATTCCTCCTCCTTCGCTGGCTCGCCCGTGCAGCCAATTCCAGGGGCGGCAATGTCATAGGCATATACATCGACAGCAAAGTACTGCAACGTGTGGATGTCCCTGATCGAGTGCGCCGCATCGCTCTTTGCCATTTCAACGACTTCGTCATACTCGCCAGCCAAGTGATCGACGACCCCCTCGCTGATTTTCGGCACATGCAGGACCCTGTGAAGAAGATCTGTCGCCCAGAATATGTTCAACGGTGAACCAGCAACAGTATAGCCGAGGTTGCACATCGCTGACAGGGGCCTCCGCGTCTCAAAGGAAAGAGGGCAGATGACCGTCTCTTGCGTTGCATTGGTGCCTCGCCAGTGCCCAGCGTAGCCTTCATCGATCACAGTTAGCAATGCCAGTCGCCCTAGGTAAATGAAGAGACTGTCCTTGTCTTACCCTTCTGCGTGGCACAGTTTTGATCTGGATCATCGCATCGGAAGGTCATACCGCCCTTGTCGGCGGAGACGATGCGTTCATACCAACCAAGCGGTTCTGCTGTAGATGAATTGGTCCCGAAGTACTTCTGAACAAACGGCGACTCATCCCCCCAACGTAGAATGTGATCTCTCGCGTGTTGGGCAAGGAGAACAAGCTCATCTAAACCCTGCCGGAGCTGGGTGTGAAGACTGCTGTTGCAGGAGTGGTGAATGGGAAACTTCGCTGATATGTCCGAGGCCCAGTCGATTGCCACTGTTGCGGATGGAACCTCGGCCGTAACGACTGAGGTCGTCGTCGTCGACTCGGCCCTCATCACCAGAGGTGTCGCTTGAGAAAGCGGCGCCACAATCAGGCAGGCAAGCGAGAGCAGAGATGCTACGCGGAACATCATTGTAAAAGGGAGTTGAGCGTTCGGTTGAGCTTTGGGTATTTTCCTGATGATTGGAAGTGGGTGATGGGGATATCGAGCCGAGAAATTCTGGCTGAGAGCCTCATTATATAGTCCTCGACGGCGAGATCTTTGCTGGCATCGAGCCTTCTTGCGCAAGCGCCTCTGCCAAGATGATAAGATTTCCTGGTTTAGCGTGAAGATTTGCTCCCACTGACCCTGGACCTACAGACTTTGATCTCCAATAGCGGTGGAAATTGAAGCATCGTGACCCTTTCTCAACTGCTGCCAAGTGGCTAGGAAGCCTGGGACACGCCGAAGAAGGAGGAGGCGCCAAGAGACCACGACCATCAGGGTGCATTCGTGATGAAAATTCTCACGGCGCCGCAAGCTGATCGTCCAACAAGGTACAATTTTAGCGACTCGTTGCATTAGCGGGCCATGACGTCGGGACAATGTCGGGACGGAGGGTCTAACAACCCAAGAGACACCTATACCGATTACCAAGCAGAACGAGACTCATCAAGGAGGCGTTGAGGTAGGAAGTGCTTCAAGGCAGCTGCGGTGATCCGAACGTCCTGGTGTCCACTCTTAACGGCTAGGCTGATTCTTCGATAGTCAGGCTACACAGCAAACACGAGTCGCACGACCAAATCCGAGGAGATGTGGTTGAGGTAACTCTGCAATCCAAGGAGCATCTCAATGTTGAGACCCTGCATACATACACGACTCATTGAGGATTTGGGTGAGCCTGACCGTTCTCATGATCATGGACATGGTTATGGAGTTGTTCATCCAACCAACCCTCGAAACCATCCTCAAACAAGTCGTCGAGCTTCTCCTGAGCGTTCTCAGATCTCATAGCCTCCTCCCATTGTCTGAACTCCTCGTCATTGAGGAGACAAGCGTCAAGAGCTCTCCGAAGACGCTGCTCACCATCTGATCGCATCTGTTGGCCTATGAAGACAATTTCCTGCCGGCGATCCCCCCATTCGCCCTCGAAGTCTCGCGTGATTGCCTCCACAACCTTTGGGTCTTTGGGCCATTCGTCCTCGGGTACTTCGCAGCGCCAAGGATCACCGCCCGAGATAGTGAGCATCACGCCAGCTTGTGACCACTCTCCGAACTGCTCCGAATTAGCGCCATGGTACCTTCAACGATCTCCCGGAAGTGCTCACCATTGTAGGCCTTGTTGCCAACCACAAGAAGCCTTTGGATCGGAGGAGAGGTCCAAAAGTCTCATCGGCCATTTTAGCCGCTAGTCGTGCTTGAGGGTTAAGCTGAGGCTGCTCTTCGTCGACGTCCATTTGACTCGATACTTTGTCATCCTCGCCATCCTCGCCATCCTCGTCCTGGCTCCGCTTCCATTCGACTTCCATGTCGCCCTCCTCATCCTGATACTCGGTCTGAATGACAACGAATACGGACCGTATCATCTCCCAAAGTCTGGCAGGGGCGAATGGCCGACGGGCACGATAAATTAACGTTCCAATACCATACTCCTCTGTCTCGGGATTGATCTCATCGGACAGGCTCTTCAGCCAGCCCGCACTTAGAGCCGCCTTTTCGTACGAGAACATCCGAGTATCGAGAATGTCTTCGAGCTCAAGCTTGGACTTGACTGTGGCGATGATCTTGGCGTCTGGATTCAGCTTCTTAACCACCCCCTTGACACGATTGACTTCCTCATTTGAAACCAGGTCGCACTTGTTGACAATGACAACGTCCGCGAATTCAACTTGGTCTACCTGGAGGTCAGATATGTTTCTGTCATCCTCCTTCGGAACGTCGTCTTGGCGGTCGACGAGGAAATCAGCGGTGGCGAAGTCTTGCATAAAGTGGACTGCGTCGACGAGGGTGACACATGTGTCTAGTCGTGCTAATCTTGACAAGCCACCAGCTTTCAAGATTGCTGCAAGGCGTTTGTTTGTCTCGATATCTCCCTGAGCTTCAGCTTCGAGATCATGGCCTGCCGCGATGTGCATCTCAGCGAACCTACGCATCTGTCAGCGGGCACCGCCATTCCAGTTGGAGCATTTATATCTACTCTTCCGAGAACGTCTCTGCAACTTGCATTGGCTCGCTTACTCCAGAGCTCTCAATGACCAGGTACTCGACTTGCTTGTTGTTTGCTAGGCGGGCCACCTCTTCCAGCAGGTCCCCACGTAGTGTACAGCAGATACAGCCGTTCTGCATGGCGACAACTTGCTCTTGCTTTCGAGTCACATCGTGTATCGAGAGGAGGGCGGCATCAATGTTCAGGGCGGAGACGTCATTTACAATGACTCCAATGCGCATGCCGTGGTCTGGGGATGTCAATATGTTCTCGAGGAGAGTGGTCTTGCCCGAGCCGAGGAAACCACTGAGCAGTGTGACAGGTAGGCGGCGGTCGGTTTTGGAAGATCCCGCATCTTGAAGTACGTCAATCAAGGCGGCCGGCGCCATCGTTGCCCCTTCGTCTCACCTGTAAGACAGCAGATTGCCTGAGAGGAACAGCCGCTTGGGAAGGTTGAGAAACATCAAATACTACAATTTTACAGACACGGGCGGAGAGTCCAGTCTATATAAGGTACCCTCTGCTCCCCGAACCCACCAACGCTTGCCCTGAGAGAGTTTACTCAGCCGATATTTGCCAGCTTTAACGATTATGTCCGAGGAAATGTTCCTTCTCAAGCATCTTGTGTCGACGCTATGTGGCTTCCGAGTCAAAACGGAGGCACCTTGATGGATACAAGGGAGCGGGAGCACACCAAGTGGATGACTCCCGCCTCCCGCTGTGGGATCCGCAACGGAGCGTTGACAAGTTCTTCTGTTCCCATTGGCTGTCGTTAGACAACATGCATCGGCAATCTTAGAACCCTGATGGTCGCCGTACCATACCCGCTTCTTCCGAAAGGCGTGGACGAGGACCAACTCCTGACTACAATGTTGCTTCGGCGTGAGGGCACATAGACACCATATCTTGCAGTCTACAGTAACGCAATCAGCGCTGGAGATGGACATAGTTATCGGCCGAGACAAATACCTGTTGTAATTTAAGCTTTTATCTTCTGTAGTCCAGATAGATACTTCCATGCCGCGCAAATTAAGGCTGTACAATCTCGAACTTGAAGAGCAATATAAGAGCCTAATAGTGCGCCACAGCCGGAAAGATGCCGCGAACGTGTCCCTGGTCCAAGGACATGGCAACACAAGCTTTAGACGCTCTGCATTAGAATTCTGCACTCCCCAATGCACCAACCATACCATGGACCGCATGGCAATGTAAACCATCTGCAAAAGCACTATGCCTCTATGGACCAAGTCATCTTTCAGATAGAGACAAAGATGGAGAGCATTGCTCCAAGGCTGAGGGCGAAAAGAGCAAGGGTCGGTTTCCCAGCACCTCCAGTTGCAACAGTCGCCGGCCCAGAGCCGGTACTGGACGCGGCAGGGGTGGTGTTAGACAGGGCTGTCGACGGCGGCGTTGTCATAGAAGGGGCCGCTGTTGTAATAGGTGCGTCCGACGGCTTGTACGTAGGTGACTCGACCCCAGCAGGACAATGCCAATGATCTTCGTGAGGTGTGCAAGTTGCAGAAGCACTCGAGGATGAGGATTCGTCGCCAGTAGGGCTAGAATCTGTTGGCGATGGGTGGCAATGCCCTAATTTCAGTTAGCTGGTATTCAACATGCGGGTATCGACCTCCGTTGGTGCTTTTCCACTCACAGTGGTCAGCATGGGGACTGCAGATGGAGCCTGTCGGCGATGGCGGCAAGGTGTGACCCGTCTCAGCTGGCTCGGATTCGGTTGTCTCCGTAGCCTCACAAGATGTCTCAGTGACTGTGTGTGTAACGAAGTTGAATCCCTCGGACTTCAAAGCATCGGATTCGTAGATACCGTACCCTGTAAAGCTTCCTCCTGGGTAGGTGTAAAGGGAAGTATGGATGAAGACAGTGTTACCCGTGATCTCTCCGCCGGACTTCCCGTACTTGGCATCCATCGAGCTTTGGAAGGCCTGGAGGTCCGCCACTGTTGTGTCGATACCAATCTGCGTAGTGGTAGTAGTTCTGCACTGCGCTGCAGAGAGCTTCAAGAGCAAAGACATGCTCGCACCAAGAAATGTGAGACGCATTTTGGCTGTTCGTTGGGTCTTTTCGAGATTGATGCCTTGAACTGTGCTTGGAAGTTGTTGGTATCCAAGCGCTAGGGAGGGTGCTGCCTTCCGCTTCTCGCCGCGGACGAGCTCTGATTAAATAGAACAGTAAAGCGCACCGCGTTGCCAAGCTTTACCATAAGAAAGCTTGAAGCGCTGATGGTTGACTTCGTCGATTTTCTTGCTCGTTATTAATTCACGCAATACCTTGAACAGATTCAATCTCCTCAGGCGACTTTCACAAGCTATCCTCTGACCCCTGAAGAGTGAGAACCTCTGCGGTCAAGCCAAGACTCGTGCCACCTCTATGAGTTTCTTGGCTTGCGGAACTGGGCCCTCAATTGACGGTCAACTGCCCAGTATGCCCCGTAGATGGCTTATGAGTCGGCCAACGCGCTTGAAAACGAGGTACACTTGGCCTGTTCAAGAAGCTATCACAGCGTGGAGGCCTGCTGCCAAGCATTTGGATCGTGGGTTGACAAAGAGAATCACCTCGATATATTTCGTTCCCAACTTGGCACGATGACAAGTGACCCCGTCTCGACCATACAGTGGCATAGGATATCCTACATTCCACCGGCTTCGTGTCGATCACCTTTGAGCCTAGGTCACTTCCTTGGCCGCACCCTACTTGCGCGTACTCCGCCCAGAGAGTGTCCCGGACATTTTCTCGTTGCTTGCGGTGCTTACCATCGCATCACGTCGGTTAGGTCATCCTCTGAGAGAAGAGACGATGACAATGAAAGAATTCGGTGGCTCACAAGTATAAAGCCGCCGGGACACCAGGGAAGACGTGACATCGTGTTATCATCTCTGACTCTTTTGACAGCCCGTAGTCGAATCCCTCAGACACATCTCTGCCCTTCACCGATCATTTTGACTTAACGCCACCATGGTCTCGCTCAAGGTCTTTCTCGTTTTGCCCTTTGCTCTTCAAGCGATAGCAAGCCCATGACCCAAGGAAGCCAGTACCCTCATGCCTCGGGTTTGCGTGCCACCTTCCAACTGCGGTCCCGCGGTCGGCAATTGCGAGTACTGCTGCGGGTCTGCCCAACCCAACAACAATGTTTGCCACTCTCACGGCGGGAAATGCCCTGATGGAAACACCAAGTGGCACTGCGATAATGCCTCCCGTTGAGGAGACTTGGTGCGTTCTCTTAGACCTTGACGATTAGCCACCGGGCTAACTGGTTCTCAGCTGCTGGACTGAACCTCAGCTCGCGATAGACTCTTTCACTTTGAACAGTGTCAGGTTATGCCAGGGACATACAAAAGGAAGCCTCTTGGATGGATACCAATAACATTCGTTCCAAAACGTCCACTATCAACTTAGTTAGACGTCTCACTAGGGTAGTCTAGGCATTGCTCCGTGGCAGAACAATACAATACGAATCTTGCCGTCGGCCATTCAGATATGCCGTATTTTGACAGGGCCGAAGTAAATTTCAAGGACGCTTCAAGAGTTCGCATCCCGGGATAACGATCACTGCTCCTGTTCAGTCAGCCTTCCACCAATGTGAGCAGCTGCTAGAGCGCTCTAACATGTGAAGGCGTTCGCTCAATCAGACCGTAGATATTGCCCCTCGAGGTCTGGGGCTAGGTACTGTCGCTGCCATGACCCAGTGTAGTCATCGTTCTTCCGTCGAGGTCAGCATCCTCAAGGATCATGCTGCGTTCCTGGAAGATGTCGGACGTTAAGTCAAGCAAGGCTAGTGTTTGGCCAGGTCATCCGCTTCACTCATCTGCGATACATCTGTATACCCCCACGGCCAGCTGAAGCGTCCAAGAATAGAATGACATGGAAAATATAGGTGTGATTCAGTTTCTTCGTCCGACATGTTGGACGATTTCGGCGGTTGAGTCGGCATGCGTCTCTGCTGTTCGGCACGCAGGATGCTTGGCATCACATCTTAGATGCTTGGCTTTAGAACGCCAAGAAAAAGTTGGTCAAAAATAGGAAGGTTATCGAGACTCCTTGCAGATTTTACAACGACAAACAGTGGAATCAATCGGTTGCCAAGCATATGACATCGAGCTGGATTGACCTCCTTAGAACCTTGATGGCTCTGATGGGGGAGGGTGATGGTTTAGAGGACATTCGGTGTTGTGTTTGGGTATATTTGTTCATTTTCTTCTCTAGCAGCAGAATCTGTCCTCCGGCTTGTCTGCTTCTTCGGAGATCCTGTCCTCGTGCCTGTCACGAGCTTACCTGTGATTATCTTCTAGACGGCATTGTTCGAATTGAACCGCGATGAGTCTAACTACGATGAGAAGCTGTCTGTTGTTAGCAGTTACATGTCTCTCGGCGGTCCTACCATCTTCGGCTTCAAAGTCGCATATATCTCAATCCCATGTCGTGCGGCAACTAAGCTCAACGACGGCATCCATTACCTCCGGCACTAGGGAAACTGCCGGAAGTCCGAGCATCACCGCTGTCTCGGAATGCCACATGCATGGTGCCACCGTGTTGGTGACCAGATACCGATAATTCTCTAACTGTGAAGCTGATAACAACTGTCAGGTATTGCGTTGCCGGAACTGCTGAGTATCAAGTCGTCGTGACTGGCACATCAAGCCCGGCTCCAGAATATACAGGGTGTCACCATCACGGTGCAGATACGTAAGTTGAGCTTTCGAAATGCCGTATGATAAATGTGCTAATCGACTTGCTCAAGATACTGTATTGGCCCAGATGGCGAGGACGTGGAAGTTCTTGTTGACGGAGCGGATGGTTCAGCCGGTACGTCGTCAGCGGATGGATCAGAGCCCAGCCCGACGCCAAGCACTAGCCCCGATGGACAGCATTGCCACTTCCACGCTGGTGTCGAGTAAGTCGTCAAATCTATTGTTGACGCCCGGTACTGACTTAGCCTATAGGCATTGTGTTGGAGGCAGCGAGGAGGAGGAAACCAAAGCGACGTGTACTCGAACAGACAGAAACTACAACATTCCCCTAAGAATCGGTCTCTTATTTGCCATACTGGTTACAAGTTTCATCGGTTAGTTGAGACCTCGATACACATAATTTTAAGGGTGATACTTACTCGACATATACAGGTGTCGTTGCACCCATCGTCTTAGATCCAGTATTGCCGGCCCGTTTCAATATTATATTTACTGTTTTAAAACAATTCGGTACAGGTGTTATCATGTCAACCGCATTCGTACATGTGAGCAACCTATGCCTCAACGACCTTCTACGCTCAGTTTAATGGAACGCTAATGTGGTTAGCTATTTACCCACGCCACGCTTATGTTTACAAACAAATGCCTGGAAATCGAGTATGAAGGCACTACTGCAGCAATTGTCATGGCAGGAATATTTGTTTCATTTGCTGTCGACTATGTCAGTCATCGCCTAGCAAATACGATGCTCACTCGGAGGCCTGGAGCTGCCTATAACAATGACTTTGTTACAGTCATGGTGTTGGAGGCGGGCATAATTTTTCATTCTTTGCGTGAGTGGCGCCCCATCCGATTGACCATGATACCCGGTCTGTTAACGACCTCTTAGTTATCGGCCTTACCTTGGTGGTTGCTGGGGATTCATATCTCATCACACTCTTCATTGTCATCCTTTTCCACCAAATGTTCGAAGGCATTGCCCTTGGCAGCCGCATTGCCTCGATCGGAAATGGACCTGCATCCTTGGAGCGAAGCAGTGAAGAGTCTAAGACATATACGCCAGCCGACAGCAAGACGGCAGGTGTTCAAACCAACACACCGACAGCTGATATGCCCCAACTCCTCATCCCGGTGAAAGCAGTGTCGGTGCGAGTCAAGATGATAATGGCATTAGCTTTCGCATTAGTTACACCTGCCGGCATGGCTATAGGTATCGGTGTGCTCCACCAATTCAACGGGAACGACCCATCGACTTTGGTAGCGCTGGGTACTTTGGATGCTTTCTCGGCCGGCATCCTTGTCTGGGTTGGAATAGGTAAGTTATCCGTTTGGCCATGCCGAAACACACGACCGTGACACTGATTATGAATAGTTGAAATGTGGGCTCGGGATTGGATGTATGATGGAGAGCTCGTGAACTCGGGCGCCGTTGTGACCTCTCTAGCGGGATTCGGCCTCATTGCCGGAATGGCTCTGATGAGTTTCTTGGGCAAATGGGCTTGAACAGAGGATGAAGCAAAGGGAAGGACGGTGCATCCGAGAAGCTCGGTAACGTGTTTCATAGCAAGATACATGACACTAAGCTGGAGGAAGGCGCTGAGCTGTCAGAGAAAGAGACAGAGAAAGACAGGGAGAAGACAGGGAGAAAGAAGGTGAGGGAGAGAGCCATGACTCCGGCACCTTATGCTGAACAGGCTTGTGTCAAGACCGTATAGACTAGATCCGACCATGCTGCAAGATCTGTGTCTAGGATATGTAGCTTGCTACGGACCATGGTAATTTGACACATTGTGAACTTGCCCTTCACTCGTTCCCGCCA
>Ga0209127_100707_pt1 | contig 11348 bp, 13 predicted proteins | sample LakSupMetagenome_FD_187469 | JGI IMG/M metagenome (GOLD analysis project Ga0209127, IMG submission 187469) | Freshwater microbial communities from Lake Superior, Canada - Sta WM archaea (SPAdes) (version 2) | ecosystem: Environmental > Aquatic > Freshwater > Lake | place: Lake Superior, Canada...
CCCCCCCCTTTTTTTTTTTTTTTTTTTTTTTTTTTTGCTTTGGCTTGTTTGCATCTATGTCCTGTCGCTAATCCTGCACCAGCGAATCCTCCTCGGTGGCACAAACAGGCTCCTCTTGCTGTACTGTGGGAGTTCACGCGTGTTTGCCTTCACTGCGACGTCGACCCTTGCGAGGTCGACATCCCATACAACCCTGACTGGGCGAATGAAAAGTCCTATCGGAACCTCTGGTTGGGACTCCGCCGGCATCCGTCCTTGTCCTCCGGCAAGGCATTCCCCGAGCCGCCGGACGACAGCGCGTGGGCTGCGGCGGCCAAGGTGTTCTCCCAGAACAACTCGGCTGTTATACTCTCAGCGTCAATCGATTTCAACCCTTCCAAAGATGGTCCTCTGTTTCTACTACGCCTGAACCCATTACGGCTTGAAAAGAGTTGCCGTCTCAACCGCCGCTTTGGTCCAGACCGGTTTCTCGAGGTCTTGATTCCATCGACCAGCAGCAAGGCTGCTTCGCCAGCACTGAAGGACGATGGGGCTGTGGATTCGCTCCTTCACTGGCTGACTCGCCGGCGACACTCGATCCTCGGCCGGCAATGGGCAGCATTCTTTGTGGCAGATGCCGGGTATAGGAGGCCTATCAAAGAAGTACGAGCATCTCCTGATGCGAAGCCTGATTTCAAGGAGAGGATCCATCTGTTCGCCGAGTCTAGCAATGACTTCCGCATCTCGGTGGCGCCCAATGCCCTCCGGGTCAAATCTGTGGAGGAGATGCTGGATTGGCTGTTGCAGTTCAAAAACAATCAGGATCAACCTTTCCTTAAGCTGTTCTCCCGCATCCAGCTGGGACTCAGCAAGACTGATCCCGTCATCGCGCTGGAGCAGCATCAGATTATACATCGTCCTGAAGACATCAAGTCGCCCACCGGGAAAGTGATGAACGACGGAATCGGGCGCCTTTCTCTCAGTATTGCCCGCAAAGTGCAGGCGGAGCTAGGCCTGTCTGACATGCCGTCCGCAGTTCAAGGACGCATGGGGTCTGCCAAGGGCATGTGGATTGTCGACGTGAATGACCGTGGCACAGAAGACTGGATCGAGACGTATCCGTCGCAACGGAAGTGGAACTGCGATCAGACGGATCCGTTCCATCGCACTCTCGAGGTGCACAACGCTTCACATGAGCTGCGCTCCGCCAGCCTCAACCTCCAGTTCCTGCCGGTCCTCGAGGACAGAGCCGAAGGAGCCTGGAAGAAGATGCGGGATGCGATAGGTCGGCTAATGGCGGACAACCTCCATGAGGAACTCGACAGCCTGAAGTCTTCAATGGGTCTATCTCTGGGGTTCAGACAGTGGGTACAAAGCAATGGTTCTTCATCTCGGGCGGAGCGGCTCCAGCACCAGCAGGTGCCCTTCCTTGGCGGGTTGCCCAAGAGGACCGAGGAGACGATGAATTTCCTCCTGGACGGAGGCTTCAATCCCAAGGAGCAGAAGTATCTCCAAGACCTAGCTTTTACCATGCAGAGACAAAAGTGCGACCTCTTGAAGACGAAGCTGAACATCCGAGTGGGTAGATCGGCCTACATCTACATGGTTGTCGACTTCTGGGGCATCTTGGAGGAGAACGAGGTCCATGTCGCGTTCTCAACAAAGTTCCAGGATCCCCAGGGAAAGTTCTCGGACGTACTGCTCCACGACGTTGACGTCCTGGTTGCCAGGTCGCCCGCCCACTTGCCCAGCGATATCCAAAAGGTCAAGGCCGTCTTCAAGCCCGAACTTCGGGCCCTCAAAGATGTCATCGTCTTCTCCGCCAAGGGCAACACTCCGCTGGCCGACAAGCTATCCGGAGGCGACTACGACGGCGACCAGGCATGGGTCTGCTGGGACCCAGATATCGTCGACAACTTCAGGAACGCAGAGGTTCCTGACCCGCCGGATCTTTCACAGTTTCTTCGCAAGGATAAGACTACCTTTGGGGAGTTGGCGCAGCGGCAGCACCCCCACAACTTATCAGATGCCGTCGGCGAGATGATCGAACGAAGCTTCGAGTTCAACATGGGCCAGAGCTTGCTAGGTCAGTGCACCAACTACAAGGAGAAGCTCTGCTACAGCACTGGTACGGTGCGCGATCGCGCCTCCGTATTTCTTAGCACGCTCTTGGGCAATCTCGTCGACCAGCCGAAGCAAGGCATTATCTTTGGGACGGCCGACTGGGATCGTCTGCGGAAAGATCTCGGAATCCGTTCTCAGTTGGACGATCCGGCGTACAAATTCGACAATTGGACTAGCAGAAGGGAACCGACGCATATCGTCGACCACCTGAAATTCTCGGTCGTCAAGAAGACGATCGATCTTGAACTCGAGGCCTTCTACAAAGAACTGAATAGCGCTACCGTTACGGCCTACGACGAGGACCTCGTCAAACCCTTCGAGCACTTCTACGAGAGTACAAAAAGCTCCAGCTCTTGCGCGAGGCTCCTCGAGGGTCTAAAATCCTCGCTCGGCGAAGTATTCGCGCTATGGGGCGAGGTGATGGGCAAAGACAAGGACAAGGACAGGGACGGCAACGAGTCGACCTTCGCGCAGAGAGTGACCGCCGTCTACGACAAGTGGCAGACCATCATGCCTAAATTCGGCGGTCGAGAGACCCGGAGCCGAACCGACTCCAAGGTCGTATCGCTGCTGCTCGAAGCATGGCTGGGCAGCGACGGAGAATACAGCCACGAGCTGAGCTCCTGGTCGTTGCTCAAGGCGAGTATGACGTTCAAGCTCTACCACGCTAAGCGGCTGCGGTTCGTGTGGCAGATCGCGGGCCGGCAGCTGCAGTTCATCAAGGCCATGGTCTGCTCGTCTCGGTCCGGCGGCCAGGTCCCGACGCCGGTCGTGCCGCTCATGTACGCCGGCCTCGCGGTGGATAAGCGGTTCGTTGCGCAGTATGTGGCCATGATGAAGGGGCAGAACTCGGAGTACTTGGCGCTCGGGGACGAGGAATGGGCACCCTGATGGAGGCATTGGTCGCCAGGAACGTCAGGAACATCGAACTGAGGAATCTAGGCCATGCAAGCACCCGGAGCTGGTTTCGGGCTCGGCTTCCGGTTGGTGCGGCACTTGGAGTGGGGACCTTCCTTCGGGCCCACTGTAAGGTACCTAAACCAAACTAAACCACTTCCGTTTCCCATTCCCAACCAGAGCCTCCATCATCACAAGTTGTGCTATCAATACGAAGGTACTATCATCACCACAAGCTGTGTCATCATCACCACAAGTCAGGCTATCAAAATGTCGCGTACCATTCTTAATAGACTTTTCGACTGGTGTCGGGCACATGAAGCCGGGACTCTGCACCGTGTCAGTCCGTCAAATCCGCACAGCCACGACCTTCGACGTTAGGACTTCGAGTAAGTTTCCTCTAATCCAATAGAAACCGTTGCTATATCCTCTTAACGTTTTGTTTCTCAGTTCATACTAGACGGCTTGACGATATCAAGGGTACTCTTGCCGCCATGACCGAAATATTGAAATCCATCAGGATGGATATCGATCGGTGTCGAGATTCAATCAACACCACCGAGACAAACCTGAAAGTATATCGTGCTAGGAATGAGGCGGATTTAAAGCTCTACCAGGAATCTACGAAGACCTACCTGACGAAGCTCATGGCCACCTTTGTCACCGCCTTTACTACAATCTTCCTAGCAATAGAAGTAAGTTACTCGTCTTCTAACTATTAGAAAAAGTCTATGCTGATATACTTAGGCGTTATTACACTCGAACCTGATACCGGGCCTATCGAGCCAGCGACAGACCTCGCCGCTCCTCGTCCAGAACTTCCCGATGCAACCGTCCAGCTATGGTACAACACACCATTCGAAGCAGGAGGACCTCGATTCACACGAAGAACAAACAGTAGGCTTCTGGGAGAACACCTGGGCGTGGGGTCAGAAGCGGTCAAGGTCATCCTAAGCGTGCAGAGGACTATCACGGTTCACAGCGAGAATAATATCAGCGTTGCGGAGGGAGGTCATGGTGATGGAACTGACGGGGCGTGAAGCGTGGTGCGCTGGAAGATTGTACAACGTAGCACTCAGCTCGAGAGCCTTGGCGCATCCCGACTGTCAGTCCGTGGTCACGGTCCAGGGTCCTCGTTGGGCTCGACGATAGCAACCATTCTACGTGCTGCAGATTGCAACCTCAGCCGCAGTGCCAAGACCAATCAGCCCGGCCATGTGAACAAGCCACCCGACTATCAGTGAGGGAAAGACAACGATGGCGCTCTTGGCGGTGACACATTGGTCAGGGTCGGGGAAGAGTAGGGGTCCTGTGTGATATACGAGTGCGATCGCTCATTTTGAGAAGCCAGAGCCTTCCTGTTCAATAGGTAGAAAGCTGTCGCCGACCCCGGGACGGACATGGGCTCTCGTCCGTCCTGTCATCCTCCCGGATTCCTGATCTGTGTCGTCACAACTTCCCAGCACGAGCCGTCAATTCTCTCTTTGAGCACAAGAAATGGACATTCGGAAGCTCGGCCTCGTGGCCGCCTGTTTGGCGCTGCCAGTTTCGGCACTGAACCATGGCATCAGGGCGGCCCCGGTGCGGGCGACGAGCGAAGCTGAACTCGCTGAGAAGTCGATCAACGGGATCTCCCCGGCGCCCACCGCTCGGCCGGAGATCGCAGAGATGGAGCTATTTAGACGGGCGGACTACTCTCTGCCACCAGGCTATTGTGGCTGGTATGGCGATTACAACTGCACGTGCTTTGCCTCCTTTTCACCTGTTGACAAAATATCCCTGAACTAATGGTCCGTAGCTATCTCCTACACCTGTGCGATGCGCAGCGCGTCCTGCATCAACGTCGGTGACTACCGTGGCTGCTGTAACGGTCCATCACTGTCATGTGCCTCGACGTTCTTCTCTGCTTGCATTCCGTCCAGGAGCCTTACCGAGTCCCAGTCATGCGGGAAGTCGACAATCTGCTGGTCAGTGTTGCGGCGTCAGTTCCAGGTCGAGACTGGAGATCATTGCTAAAATCTAACCAGTTCCAACACCAACTACCCCGAATGCGGGACAATCCTCTTCTCCTCCAGCGCCAATACCCTGCGCACGTACACCAACATCGACTGCTACTCAGCCGGCTTTGGCTCCACCTATGCCATGCAGGATTATCCTCCTTTCTGGACAGACACCAGCAGCTCCCCAAGCATTACATCATCCTCAATTTCAACGACGACCACACCATCTCCCCCTCCCACAGAAACCACATCCCCTCCGCCGCCCCCAACCCAGACTCCAGACCCTCCCTCCCCAACACCCATAGGCGCAATCGTCGGCGGCGCAGTGGGTGGCTTCGCGGTCCTGGCTCTAATCGGCCTCGGCATTTTTCTCGTCATGCGGCGAAGCCGCCGAGACAGCCACCAACCCCCGGTCGGCCCCTCCTCCGCCGGAGGAGCTCAACCTTCCCCGGCCTTCCCTACCCAGCAGCAAATGGCGCAGACCCAGCTGTCACCGCCCACCAACCCCGGCGTCCCGCCGGCCTACGACCCGCGGTACAACTACGATAACGCCGCCACCCCGCCGCACCAGGCGGGTGTATACGGCCAGCAGATGGGCCCGGACCCGAATGCGGGAGGTGTCGGGGTGTTTGGCCACCCTTCGCCGCCTCTTCAGTCTCCCGGGTCGCCGGACCCGGTGAAGACTGCGGGCGGTCCTGGGACGTCGCCTATGCAGTTCCAGCAGCACGAGGTGATGAGCGAGGCGCCGGCTACGAACCCGCCGGGGATGGGAAATAATCGGGTCGAGTTAGCTTAGGGATGTTTAGGTTGGCAAGGAATTGACCTAAGGAGAGATTTATGTTGATGACATTTGAGGTTGGATATAATGGAATGAATGCTAATGATGTGGCGTGTAAGGGTCATAGTGAGTCTCGTTAGGGGATGATTCTTGTGCTGGATGTCATAGCGGTGGTCCATATTTCCAAGATACTAAGATATTTCCCGATTGAGAGTCATGTTCCCGTAGGCTTACCATGGCACTCACCCCTTCAGCCTCGTCCTCATACAATACGCGCCCATGACAAACCCAGCACCGACAACCATTGACAGGCCACCCCAGATCTGCATATACAGATAGCTCCCGTGATCAGCCTCGATCAACGCACCCGCTATCGGCGGCCCGGTCAGCACCGCGATAGACAGCACGGCCAAGACCATGCCAGACCTGGTACCGAGCCTGTTCAGATCCGTCGTCAGGCTCGGCAACCCCGCAACGATCATGCCTTGGGCGGCACCATTGGCGAAGCCGAAGAGGGCCGACAGGGCGAAGAGGCTGGCACTCGTCTTGACACCAATCCAGCCGATGAACAATACGCCGAGTATGAGCGAGAGGACGACCAGGGTCCGCAAAGGTCCGAGGTAGGCATCCGCTACCAGCGCGGAGAGGATCCTGCCGGGGTAGCCGGCCGCATTCAGGATTAGGAGGATGGTCAACGATTTGCCGCGGTCGACGCCGAGGACCGTGACGGCGTAGTGTGTTATCTGCGTAGAGCATCAGAATCAGATCCACGACGACGGTACCGATGGGGTTAGTTACTGACATAATCGTATGCAACATATAGTGCCCAGCTGCAAAAGAAGACCCCAACAGAGAACAGCGTATACGGCAGCTCCCTGAACGCACCGAGTTCCAGAAACGGCGCCTTAGGTCTAGGCGACAGCCTGTCCCGAGCAATCAGCACAACAATCACGCTGTCCACAAGCACAACCAGCGCCATGCACCGTAGCGTCCAAGCCAGCCCGGCAGCGGGCAGCATCTGCTGCGCAACGACAGGAAACACGATCCCACCCGTGCTAGCCCCAATCGTAACCAACGTAAGGGCCAGCGCCCTCCGCTCGGGAAAATACGTCGCCACACACATCAACACGGGGTTATACACCAACCCGCCCCCGACCCCGCCGCAGACTCCCTGGGCGAGCAGCAGCTGCCAGTAATCCCTTGCGGCTGACGCCGTCGCCAAGCCGACGACCTGCAGCAGCCCGCCGACGATCATCAGCCAGCGCAGCAGGCCGTAGTCGAACAGGCGGCCGGAAAAGACTGAGACGAAGCACAGGAGGAAGATCTGGATGCTGCCCGCCCAGGAGACCTGGGATGCGCTGAGGCCGAGCTCGGAGACGTAGTACTGCTCGAAGAGGCCGTAGCTGTTTGCGTAGCCGATTGTGTTGACGAGGACGAGGCTGTAAGTTGGGATGTCAGTGGCATGTGCTGACTGATAGGGGGTAGAGATGCCAAGGGGTCACGATGAAGACTGGAGCCTTACTGGCCTGCCAAGACTTGGAGCCATCGTCGCCGGGATTGTGGTTGATGAGGTGCTTCGGAGTTACTAGACATAGCGCCGCTTTCTAGGTCGTCCGCGACGGCGCCGGTTGAGGCTGCGCGGCCGTCTCCCGCCTTGGGGGCTGTCTCCTCGGGTTTGGGCGAGTCCATAAGGGCAGACTTTGGCCATTTAGTGACAAATTAACGGACGAACTCATAAATTCACGATTTTTGTGGCCAGGGTGACTAGATTCTAGACTTCTAGTCTACATGACCGTTGCGTTGGGTAGCACTTCCGTGCCATCCATCAGTATGACATCACTGATCAACGGAGCGTGTAGAAACCATCTTAATGCAGCCCAGACACGGCACCACTTCAACCCACAGCAGTGCCGCAAGAATGCGACGCTGTACCTGCGTTTGATGGAAGCAGCAAGTGAGACGGTTGCCCTCCCTGCTGGGATTCCTGTTGTTCTGTAACTCCTCAGTGCTCCTGTTGGTCCTGTGGTCTGGATGTTGACCGATGCCATCACTCGTCGTGCTGACCAAGACGAAGACTCGACCCCTCAGGCGTCCATAACATGAGGACCGCCAGTCCAGTTCTGAGATCATCATCAGGTCTGGATATCGATATCAAGTCCGGAGTGTCTCTTACTATGGTGGTGTGGCCAGATAGCAAGCTCGAGGCTGAAGCGGCTCCAGGTGAGGACAATGGAGGTACTTGTGGGCATGGCAACACAACTCGCTCTTTCTGATTGGTGCGCATTGCTAGCTTACCCCAACTGCCGCATCAACCCCACGATTTCCCCAGACTCCGGGTTGTCGCCCTCCATCTCTGCTTTGGATATTGTTTTCCGACGTCGCTATGATTTGTGCCAACTCTGCTAATCATAATCCAAGGGGCGAGAAACATCCTGTTAGTGCCGTACACATGACTGGTCTTACCGAGCCAGCTATGACCCGGCAAACATGGCAGAAAAATGAACGGCCACTGCAGTACCGTCTTACCAAGGGGGCGCTTGAGGGACAGCACCATCAACCCTTAATTGGCGGTTGCTCCAGGATATCGGGTTCCTGGGTTTGCAGGCGGACCAGCCAACGCGCAATGTCAGCCTCAAGAGCTCCTCATCTCATGCCGGCACTGACCAGCTACCGCCCCGCTGGGATTTGGACAAGATGTTCATTAAAGTAGCCCCCTGCCCTCCTCTTGCCATGCCTTGAACCAAGGACGACACCTCCATCTGCCCTTCCACCGTAACGCGTCGTCAGGATGGCAACCCAGACCGACAACGTCACGCCGCACCGTGTCGACCAAATTGACTCGGAGAAGGGCGACAGCAACGCAGGGAATGTCGAGCATGTGCACGCCATTGACGAGGAGAAGGCCCCCGAGAGGCCCAAGAATTGGATCCCCGAGAGCGACGAGGAGTACGACGTCACCTTCAAGACGTGGATTGTGGTCGCCATCCTGTCGTGGAGTTATGGCGTCTCCTTCTGGATTGTGCCGTGTCTTTCGGCCTCCATGAGTGTCGTTGCTACGCAGCTCGGTGACGCCAGTTCCCAGTCCTTCTACATTCCCATCTACACTCTGACCATTACCGTCGCATTCATGATCTGCGGAGGTATGTCACCAGGGCGAACTATTGTCAGATAACGGAGTGCTGACTCCTTCAACAGCAAACAGTGATCTGTTCGGCCGCAGATGGTTCATCATAGGCGGCAACGTGCTTCTCCTTATTGGCTTCATCTTGGGTGCTACGGCAAAGACGAACCGGAATCTCCTGGTCGGCATGGCTTTCATCGGCTTTGGAGCCGGTAACGCCCAGCTCGCCGCTTTTGCCCTTCCCGAGCTGCTACCCAACAAGTGGAGGCACATTGCAATTGTCATTGCCGATATTGGTGTGCTCTTCGATGTCGTGGTTGGCCCTGTTGCCGGACGCTTCGCTGCTGTCCATGGTGATGCGGTGAGCTCATTCAGTCCTCTGAGATGTCCAACTTCAGACATACTGACAAAGGCATATAGTGGCGCTGGCTATTCTACGCACCCATCATCTGCGTCGTCCCGTCTTTCATCGGACTCTACCTATACTACTACCCTCCGGCTCATCCCAGAGGTCTGCCCTTCAAGCAGGCTTTGCGTGAGCTGGATTACGGCGGTGCCATTCTATTCACCACCTCGGCAGTTCTCATTCTTATCGGAGTCGTCTACACCACGATTCTCCCATCCGACGACCCGCACGTCATCGGCACTCTCGTTCCCGGCTTCGTCCTGCTGGTCGTCTTCGGCCTCTACGAGACCTTCATGCCACTCAAGCAGCCGCTGACCCCTCCCCGCGTCTTCAAGCGTGGACGCGGCCGGGAACTGACCGCGCCCTTCATCGCCGCAGCAGTTGTGACCGCCAACTACTACGGCATCAACGTCGTCTGGCCTACCATGATCAACGTCTTCTTCACCGACGCCAACACCTCCGTCTACCGCGCCACGGCCCTGACTCTCCCGGCCAACCTGGGCCTGCTCCTCGGCGCGGTCCTGTTGAGCTTCTTCGGCACGCCCCTCGGCCACTGGAGGTGGACCCTGACCGGCTCCGTCTCCATGATGGTCCTCTTCGGCGCCCTCCTGGCCCTGGGGACCCCCGACCGCTTCGGCATGATGACCGCCTTCGTCTTCCTCGGCCAGGTCGGCTTCGGCTGGGCCCAGTACCTCTCCATCGCCTACGTGCAGTTTGGCACCGACCAGGTCGAGCTCGGCATCGCCGGCGGCCTCGCGGGTGTCGCCCGCTTCGCCGGCGGCGCCATCGCCATCTCGGTCTACACCACCGTCCTGACCAACAGCCAGTCCAAGGCTGCTGCCGACCTCATCCCGAAAGCCGTCGTCGCGGCGGGACTCTCGCCCGACGCCGTGCCGGACCTGCTCGCGGCCCTGCCACTGGGAGCGGCGGCGCTGGCAAAGGTGCCCGGGATCACCGACCAGATCATTGCCGCTGCGGGGGCGGCTTTCCAGCAGACGTATGTTGTCGGCTTGCGCACGACTGCACTGACTTCTCTTGCTTTTGGAATTGTTGGAATTATCGGTGAGTCCGGCACTGATGCTACAATATCTTTTGGTAAGAGGTTGACCGCTAACTTTCCCGCCCAGCTTGCTTCTGTTGCCAGGACATCAGCCCGAAGATGAACAAGAAGATCGAGGTGTTCCTGGAGAACGACGTGAATGCGGAGAAGAACAAGTTCCATTAAAGTTCCATTAACCTCACGGTTAGGTGTCTTGGGTTTCTGTGCTTTGGTAGCGAATAATGTAGTTAGTGATAGGATCGTAGTGCAAGGCGTACATGTAGCAAATATACCCCAGCTGTGTCCTGAGTTTACGATCCTTGAGATGTCCTCTGGGATGCCGCTAGAGATGATCCGTCCGATCCGTCTCTGTGGACAAGTCTCCGTATAGTTTCAAGCTCGACCTTGGCAGCGCCTTCTGTCAAGACCAGATCATATTCACAGAAACGGTCCAGCCGTCCATGTTGGCCACAATGAAGCGCCGGTGTTGACGTATTCCCCACAGCCAAGCACCCTGTGACCCCTCGTTATGGGAGACGGATAAGGCCAACCGAGACTGCCACCACGACCGGGCCGGGAGCCAACAAGGTCCTCAGCTGTGCTTCAGGCACCCTAAAGAGACATAAAAACCCTAGAGAGTTCCAACAATGTCGCGATACCAGTGGTACGCCCTTTCGACCAGAAACCAGCGACATAGCGGACAGACACAATGTTCTACCTCTTCGCCAACGTGAACTTCCTGCCCGGCGGCTACGCACCAGTAAGAGACACACACCTTCCTTGACGGAGGATATCGGCGCGAGCGCTCACACATGCATTTGCCAGTGGCAAGCCGCCTACGACAAGCTAGGCGAGTACGTCTGGGCCCAGGAGCCCACAACGCTGACCTACTACTTCGGCATCCCGTACGACAATGAGCACGACTTCGAGTCCACGCCCCTGATGTTCGCCTTCGAGGTGTACGACGAGCGCAAGGCACGTTTCGCTTCTCTCCCCCCCCCCCC
>Ga0209127_100708_pt1 | contig 11346 bp, 9 predicted proteins | sample LakSupMetagenome_FD_187469 | JGI IMG/M metagenome (GOLD analysis project Ga0209127, IMG submission 187469) | Freshwater microbial communities from Lake Superior, Canada - Sta WM archaea (SPAdes) (version 2) | ecosystem: Environmental > Aquatic > Freshwater > Lake | place: Lake Superior, Canada...
TTTCTTTGGCCTGGTCACCTCGATCTCTGTCCCTTTCTTCTTCATCTCCGGCTACTCAAGCTTAAAAATCAGCATCTCATCAAGATCCATGGCCTCCTGCAGCACTGCAATCGGGGCACACTCACAACCTCGGCCCCCGGATTCATAACCATGTGCGTCGCCTCAGCCTCCCACATCAGCTGCCTCTCATACGCATCCTCCTTCCTCTCCTCCAGCTTGGGCAGCACGGCCAGAATGTCCTCCTCCGGGTCATGGTAAGGCTCTTCGCCCTCTGCGATAAAAGCAGGGTAGTGGCTTGACCAGTCCATTGCGTCCGGGCTGGTTGGGCTGGAGATGAAACCAGATTAGATTTTTCTGAAAAATAAGTGAGATGTTTTTGGGGTCTGATATTGAAGGCTCACTATTTGAGATTATGATCGCTGAACGGATTTGCGTGGGCGCGCTGGCGATAGAACTTCTTGCGCGGCATCTCGGCGACGCCCTCTTCGGCCTGCTGGTCCAGCTGGGCGCGGTAGTCCTCACGCTTCTGCTTCCTGCCACGGGATTTGGCCATGATGACTTTCTTGCGTCGTGGCGGCCTGGGTTAGATATCAGAAATCAGGATATCAGTTCTGTTGTTTGTTTTGGGAAGTGGCTTTGTTGGAATATCGTAGTCTAGTGGTTAAACTTACATCTTGTCTCACCTTAAAGAATTTCCTCGGTGAAAGGGTCGCTCGGTGAGAGAAGCTCGGTGTAGTGGAACAAGGTTTCGGTGAGCGAAGGTGAAGAGTTTATCTCAAGTGTGGTAAAAGTTTCGGCGATTAAAGGTCAAGCCTTGGTGGGGTGCTTGGGCGCCCCGCTATCGGCCTGTGTCACTGTCACTTCTTGATCACCCCTCCAGTTGACCAGCATTCACCAGCTTTGAGTGCCTACCTTAGGTTATCTAGTTTTAACTTTGCGTTCAAAGTAGCCCTGAGGACATACAATGGCTTCCAAGCAAGTGTTCATTGCCATCATTGGTACGTCTTTCTTCCCGATGATCAGTTCCTTGCCATTCATCGCTCTGCCCTTGTCTGACACATAACATTGCAGGCGCCGGAGGAGTTGGAAAGTGCTTCCTCTCCCAACTCGAAGCCCTCGCAAAGAAAAGGCCCAGCCCCAAGCTAGTCCTAAGCTACATCTGCACGAGCAAGAAGGCGGCCTACAGCCCAGACTACAGCCCGATCGCCATCAACGACGCCATCTCCGTCCTCTCCTCCTCCTCCCAAGCTCCCCTCGAGCTGTCCAAGCTCGCAGACTACCTGGCCGCAGCGCCCTCCAAGACCGTCCTAGTCGACAACACCAGCTCCCAAGACGTGGCCGACAAGTACCCCCTCTTCCTCAGCCGCGGCGTGAGCATCGTCACCCCGAACAAGAAGGCCTTCTCCGGGTCCTACAAGCTCTGGCAGGACATCTTCGCCGCGGCATCCGAGTCGGGCGCAAAGGTGTACCATGAGTCCTCCGTCGGCGCCGGCCTGCCCGTCATCTCCACGCTCAAGGACCTGGTGGACACGGGCGACGAGGTCACCAAGATCGAGGGCGTCTTCAGCGGCACCATGTCCTTCCTCTTCAACTCGTTCGCTCCGACGTCGGGATCCGGCGGCAAGTGGTCCGCCGAGGTCAAGAAGGCCAAGGAGCTGGGCTATACCGAGCCCGACCCGCGCGACGACCTCAACGGCCTTGACGTCGCCAGGAAATTGACCATCCTAGCGAGGTTGGCGGGCCTGCCGGTTGAGTCGCCGACGTCCTTCCCTGTGCAGAGCCTGATCCCCAAGGAGCTGGAGTCTGTCTCGAGTGGAGACGAGTTCCTGCAGCGACTGCCCGAGTTCGACTCGCAGATGGAGGAGACCAAGTCGGCGGCTGAGAAGGAGGGCAAGGTGGTGAGGTTCGTTGGGAGCATCGACGTGGCCACCAAGCAGGTCAAGGTCGGGCTGGAGAAGTTTGACAGGTCGCACCCCATTGCGGCGCTGAAGGGTAGCGATAACATCATCAGCTTCTACACCAAGCGGTATGGGAGCAACCCGTTGATCATTCAGGGCGCGGGTGCTGGAGGCGATGTGACGGCCATGGGCGTCACGAGCGATCTCCTCAAGGTCTTGTCCCAGATTGTGTAAACAGAGCAGTATATTGGCGTCAAAAATGGGTATCTCAAAAGTTAATCGCGTCGCTTGCTTATTGTTCCCGGTTGCCCTCAACATGCAGCTGGTCGAGTGTTCAATCGCTGGCCGGCTTGTCCAAGAGCGGTGCATGGGCCAGCTCAGCGCCGCTGATCTGTGACTTGGAAGTACGCGACATATTCGGTGCGGTTCGTATGGTATCGTCCGGTCGTAGAGCCGGGGTTCTGGTTGAGAGCAGCCTCCAGATCCAAAGGACGAAGTCGTAGAGAATGAGGCCAGCGATAGGAAGCGTGAACGCCAGGGCGAGGGTTATCTGGATGTTCTGTTAGTATGCGCAAAAAGGGACACGGTGCTGACGCGATCAGGGCGTACAAAGAACCACGATATCATGCGGATGATGTGGTGCAGGTTGAAAGGCAGGATGTTGAGCTCGACAATCATAGAGTACCAGCTCGTCTCGTCCGCCATGTCCGCCATGGTGATGAATTCCGCTTCACAGGTAGTGTGAGCATGTAACGTAGATACTAGTATGGATGAATAACGCGAGCAGACGATAGCTGTACAATCGGCGCAAGAGGGGTAGACGGCGCAATCAGCTAGCTATGTTGACTGTCAAAGGTCCGTAATCATGCTGCCGATACGGTGTCGATGACCGGAAGACAGGGCGTAGGTCCAGGATATCTGGACGAGTGACAGCTGTTAAGGGATAGCAAGTGAATCGACTGTTGGTAGCGTGATGTCGGACAAATGACAGAGGAAGTGACAGACATCGCCAACCCAACAACTGCAATTCCAAAACTCGACTTCAGGAGCTTCAACGATAGCAGGGCAGCAGCGTCATCAGCCCATCCCTGTCTCCCCACCGCTGCCGTTGTGTCACCGTTGCGGATCACACCACGTACGGTACCTGATTCGTTACCATCTTATCGGTTGCTCCACCCTCGCGATACGGCGAGCTCATCGTGTGTGAAGGCGCATTGAGCTTCAACCTACCATCAACTGCACATCACCCTTTCAACGTCTCCGGTGAGGCCTCACAACTCCAGTTAGTCACCAGATAGTACTGGTTTATAACCTGCCACCCCACCATCACCAGCACAATGCCCCAAGACCCCAACCTCTACGGGCAGCCCGCCCCCAAGAAGCAAAAGAAAGAAATGGCACTCTCCTCCTCGATAGACTTCACATCCCAACTGACCTCCCTCCTCTCCAAACCCCCGCCCACCCACGGGCGCGCCCGTCCTTCCAAGTCAAAAACCGACACCCTCTTCTCTGCGGCAAAAGTCAAGCGGAAACCTGGTGCCCGCCAACCCAACGCAGATCCAGATGATAATAGCAACAAGATAACCCTCAAATCCCCCACCACAACCTCAGAAGAGCAAGCTACCCTCGCCGCCGCCCGCCGCAAGATGGAGGAGAAAGCCCGCCTCTACGCCGCCATGAAGAGGGGCGACTACGTCCCCGGCCGGGAAGGCGAGGCCGCGCCGCTGGTAGACTTCGACCGCAAGTGGGCCGAAGCCCACCTACGAGAAGGCAACGGTTCCCCCGCGCCTTCCTCCTCCTCGGGCGATGACTCCTCGTCAGAAGACGACGACGAGCAAGAAGAAGAAACAATCGAATACGAAGACGAGTTCGGCCGACTCCGCACCGCCACGCGCTCGCAGTACCTCGCCCACCAGCGGCGGCTCGCGAGAGGCCAGCACGCCAGCGCCGAGCTGGAGACCATGTCGGCCCGCCCCGCGGCGCCGAGCAGCATAATATACGGCGAGGCCGTGCAGACCGAGGCGTTTACTGTCGCCGACCCGGAGAAGATGGAGGAGCTCGCGCGCAAGCGGGACAGGTCGGCCACGCCGCCCCCCGCGGCGCACTACGATGCCGCCGCGGAGATCAGGAACAGGGGAACGGGTTTCTACGCGTTTAGCAAGGATGAGGAGAGGAGGGTCCTGGAGATGGAGGGGTTGAGGGCCGAGAGGGAGCGGACGGAGAGGGTGAGGAGGGAGAGGGAGGATAGGCTGACGAAGAGGAGGAGGGAGGTCGAGGAGAGGAGGAGGGAGGTGGCGGAGAAGAGGGCGAAGAAGATGGCGGATAGGTTCTTGGAGGGGTTGGAGGTGAAGTGGGCGGCTAAGGAGGAGGGGGGTGAGACTGTTGGGACGGTCGGAGACGATGAGGGTGGTGCTGGTGGTGGTCAGGCGGGCAGCAGTGACTAGGATTTACTGGTAGCCCAGATATTAGCACAGCATCACTTTGCATCTATGACACAATGATACCCAAGTAGCGACAGGTCTACTGCAATGCAGAGATCTCGTCTATTAGTCTTCTTCAAATATTACCGAAGAATCAAGAGGACATGGAAGCTTGAGTGTCCCAGAACCTCTGTCCACACACCGGGCAACGATAATTGCCCACGCAAATAATACTCATTATCAGTAGTACCTTCAACAGCCACGCCCCAGATGGCCCTGCATGCTCCTCTTTCTCCGCAAAGATGCCGCTCAAGATGCAAACATCAAACGCCGCCGCACCCCCAACGAATCGGGTTCTGCAGCATTAGCATGCTCTAAATGCTGGTGTAATCAATCCTTCCAGCAAAAGCGCGTCTAAATTTCGTGTTCTTGACATCGGGTTGAAAATTGACAAGCAGGTTTCTTGTTCTGCTGTCTCTTGAAATGCAAATGGGGTACACCCGTCTATTCCTTGATGGCGTAGTAGCGCTTGAACATGTCGTCCACCTTCTCGAGGTAGTACGTGCCGGGCGCAATGGTCGACACGTCACCGACGGGGGTGAAGTTCTTTTGGAGATGGGCCTTCTTCCGGAGCTCGCACATCTGATCGCAGTTTGTTAGTAAGGGTCATTCAGCTCAGATAGAAGAGAGCAACTCACAGCATCGTATGTCTCGGGGGGCACAGCCCTCCGGTTGGTCAACCTCTTCTGGATCTGAAGCACATCCTTGATGTTCTGCGTGCTGCCGTTGACGCGGAACGAGCAGAAGCTGGCAGCCAGACCCGAACCGTAGCTGAACAGACCTATCCTCTTGCCCTGGAGCTCCTCCGAGTCGATGTGCCCGATAATGCTGGCCAGGCCGCCCCACACGCTGGCGCAGTACATGTTGCCGACGTTGGTGGCCACCTGGATGGACGTGTTGACGCGCTCCTGGAAGCGCTTCTTGGATAGAGCCATGAAGGTCTTCTCGACGACCTTGTCCGTCAGCGACTTCTTGTAATCCATGTCGCGAATTTCGGGGGGCACGTCAGCGAATGCTGGGCTGTCGGGATCGGCGAGGTAGTCGTGGTAGAGGAGACGGGCATACGACTTCTGCACCAGCTTGCAGGTGGGCGAGTGGAAGCACAGGTGGTCAAAGCGGTCGAGGGGCGTCTTGACCGGTCCGTCGGTCACGCCGTTGCCGTTTACGTGTCCGTTGGCGTGGCCGTTTGCGCCCTTGGTCAGCAGAGCCTCGCGCTTGTTGTATGCGCGGTAGGCGCCGTCGAGGGCCTCGGTGTAGCAGTTGACCGAGTAGTGGCCGTCAACGTAGGGGTACTCGCTCGTCAGGTCGGGCTTGTAGAAGTCGTAGGCGTGCTGCATGTAAGTGCCGCGCATGCCAGGATCGACGACGATAGGCGCGTCGGGTCCGATGAGCATGGCAACAACGCCAGCGCCACCAGTAGGGCGGGCGTTGCCCTTGGCGTACAGGGCAATGTCTCCAGCGACCACGATACCGTCGCGACCATCCCAGCCCGAGGACTCGACCCAGTTCACCGTGTTGAATAAGGCGCTGGTTCCTCCGTAGCAGGCATTGATTGTGTCGATGCCCTCGATGTTGGTGTTCTCGCCGAATAGCTGCATGAGCACCGACTTTACCGACTTGGACTTGTCAAGGAGAGTCTCGGTGCCGACCTCGAGCCGGCCAATCGAGTTGGTGTCGATGTTGTAGTTCTTGAGGAGCTTAGACACGGCGGTCAGGGCGAACGAGTAGATGTCTGTCGGGCAACGGGGTCAGAAAGAAACATCCTATAACGAAGACGGGAGGCAATGGCAGGACTTACCCTCGCGGTCGTCGCAGAAGGCCATCTTGGTCTGGCCGAGGCCAATTGTGTACTTTCCCGTGCTGGCGCCATCGAACTTCTCGAGCTCGGATTGCTCGACATACTGTGGTACTCGCTGTCAGCTTCGCTTCTCATGGGCTTGCCACTTATTCTGAGCGGCGAGGGGCGGGGTGGTGGACGCGTTGCCCCGTGCCATGGCGGCCAGGGGCAGAAAAGGGGGGCAAGACAAACCTGGCTGGGGAAGTAAATTTCAATGGCCTTGATGCCAATATTCTGAGGGCGGGAAGACATGGTGAAGTAGGTTACCTAGCCGGTGGAAAGTCGGACTACAAGTGAGGAGGGTCGAAGTCGAGGGCGGAAGAGGAATGTGTTGTGTGGTGTGGTAAGGATCGTGGTCGGTGAGGAAATGGTGGTGGAGGGAAACACTGGAGAGCGACGAGACGGTCTTAAGAAAAGGGACCTGATGGAGGGGCTCGTTAGTCGGATGGGATGTTTCCACTTTTGGGGGCTTTTGATCGATCTTCACCGCCGTTTCAAGGATCTCCTTCCTAAGCGGAACAGGTCCTCTGGGCCTCTTTAGCAGCATGCAAGCATGTGCCGAGCTAGCAGTCCAGAATCATGGACGGTCGACTCCCAACAAAGATGGCGGGTTTTGGTGGGAATAATCGGGAGGCGAGTCGGAAGGTTTTTGGTGCGACACAGGTACGAAGCTACTACGAGGTACTCACAGTTTGTGCCACCTTAGGTAAGGTAAACGATGTGCCCTCAGCCCCTGAAAGTGACGTCTCCCCGTCCTCCCGTCCTTGTACACGTACGAGTTCAATTGAGGCAGGAGACGCACGTGAGATCCCGAGTGCAGTTGATTCAGGTGGGCAAGCAGTGTTGTCGATACTCGCGAGAACGGGATTCAAAGCAGGTTTAAATACTTGGATGGTTGCCAGCCTCTTGATATTGTTCTGTCTTCCTGCGCTACATGAAACAATGGATAGATACTTCAAGTAGTGCTCTTGCCGGAGCTACTCACGGTCTCCCTGAGGTTCGATCAAAGAAAAGAAGCCGGCGTGGTTGCCACCAGAGTCGGAACTCGGAAGGGCGTGTTTTCCCCCACTGGGAACATCGAGTGCCTGTCCCACCAGCATCTTATCGAACCCACTCTGTGAAAAATTATCTGATCCGTGTGGGGTAGTTTATTCTGCCATTAGACGATGCCAAGGAAACCATCTTGTGTTAATGCCTCAATGTGAGAGCCATTTTCCGAAGTACAGCTCCGATATCGATGCGAGCTTCTCTACAGGATACAGATGTTTGATGTTAAAGGTTGGTGTGGCGTGGTGTGCCATCCAGGGTCTCATTGCTTGATCTCGCCCAATCTGCATTCTCAAAAAGGGTCCAGCTGCAGGAACGGTTGAACACGGACCATGACCCCACCTTAAGCCGTGGCTTAGGCCCAACGTCACACTCCTGTTGTCCAATGGGCGCAGCTGCCGGCAACGTTTTCAGCTTCGCAGGGCATCGAGAGAGCCTCATCGTTGCAGATAGCCTCTTCTTACCTGCCTTTCTGAGATGAAAATGTTCTATAAAGGATCTGTGGTGACGAAGGCTTCGTATTTACAACGAGAGGGAGCTGCCATGAGTTGGACCAGTGGAGTAATTAACGACTGTGCCACGAATAGACATATTGAGGAGACATGGATGCTGAGCAAGTCATCGTGAGAAGATCTCTGCTCAAAGAGACATGACGCAAAGATAATGTACTCAAATCCGCTACCGAAATCCGCTTTGCATATAGTTGCAGTGTTGCATACCAGTCTACGTCGTCATCAATCTGTGATATCCCTCCTCCGGAGCCAAACAATACCCAAAACAGGTTGGGGGCCACGAACCCCAACCTCCACGCTCATCAAGGAGTCCCATACCCAGAGTCCCCTCCATGCTTCTTCTCCTCAGCCAACAGCTTCTCTTCCGTACCGGCGGCCGAAGTCTCCTTGACCGACTCACTGGCAGGAATCTCCGTCGAGTCCTCCGTGGCCACACCACCACCCCGAGAGTCCTCTTCCCCAGGCGGCGTGTTATCGACCTCGATACTCACCTTTGACCTCGAATTTTTAGCCTTGGATGACTTCCTCTCTGCCCCAGACTCAGACTCAGACTCCTCAGAAGACGACCCAGACTCGCTCTCGGACCCGGTATCTCCCTTCTCATCACTCCCACGCTTCTTAGTCTTCTTCCCCCCCTTCTTACCTTTCTTCTTCTTCTTCGTCTCTTCCTCCTTCTTCTTCTTCTCGGCCTCTTCGGCCTCCTTCTTCCTCTTCTCCTCCGCCTCCCTCAGCTCCTTTTCCCTCTTCTCCCGCCTAGTCTCTACAACCCACGCCTCCGCCCCCTCCACAGCCCTGTCCGGATCCCTCTTGTTCTTAAGCAGATACCCTTGGATCTCGGCGGGGCTGAACTCGTGCGCCGGGATGCGGTCCGCAAACACTTCCGCCAGTCCCTCCACCTTGGCCAGGTTCTCCCTCTTCTCCCTCGCCTCGTCCTCCTCCTTCTTCTTGTCCTCTGCCTCCTTCCTCTCCTTCTCGGCCAGCTCGGCAGCAGCCGCGGCGGAGGACTTGAAGCTGAACAAACCCCTGGGCGGTCTGGTCGGGACGGCGAGGACATCCGCGGGCGCGACGTCGTCCCCCTCGAGCGGCGCGTAGATGGCCCGGAAGATGGCGGCCGTCATGCCCCTGTCGCTCCGGTCGAACTTGACCGTCATGTCCACCCGTCCGGGCCGAATGAGCGCCTTGTCCAGCTTCTCGACGTGGTTCGTCGTCATGATCAGCACGCGCCCCTCCTGCGAGGCGACGCCGTCGAGGATGTTCAGCAGGCCCGACAGGCTCAGTCGGCCGAGCGGGGCGTTGGCGTTGTTCCCGCTGTTCGCGTTGCCGGACCCCTTCCTCTTCTTCTTGGGCGCGTGGTCTTCCACCACCTCGTCGTCCGTACTCGGCTCCTGCCCCTCGCGGGTGTGCGTCAGGCCGGCCGTGTCGATGTCTTCGAGGAGAACCACGCAGCGGCGGGGTAGCTCGGCGAACAGGCTCGACAGGTTCTCCTCGTTTGCCGTGACGGAGCTGAGAGAGACGATGTAGATCCTCATCTTGAAGAAGCCGGCCAGCGCCAGACTGAGGGAGGACTTCCCCGTCCCGGGAGGCCCCTCCAGTAGGTAGCCCCTCCGGTACGGGATGCCGCGGTTGCTGTACCACCTCCTCGTCGCCGGGTTGAGGTAGTCCGTCACGTCGTCGATGAGGTCCTTCTTCACCTTCTCGTTGAGGATGACGGTCGAGAACGGGCGGGACGTCCGCGCCATGCACCGCTGCCAGGTGGGCTCGGAGCTGCCCCCCTTCGTCGTGCCGCGGTAGATGAGCGTCTTGGACTCGTCCTTCTTGACGTACACCTCACGGGCCTCGACGAGCAGTTCCTTCAGGATCCAGGGGTTGCGGCCGAAGCAGGAGAGGCTGACCTCCTCCCTCTCACTGACGGCTAGGAAGGTAGCCTGATCCCGGTTCTGATTGCGGCGAAAGACGAGGAGCCGGCCGCGGTACCAGAAGTAGTGGCTGCCAAAGGTAGGCGTGTACGCCAGCGCTTTCCTCTTCTGCCCCGTCCCGTCCTCGTCGTCGTCATCCCGGTCCCAGCGGAAGAGGAACCAAGAGCGGGAGTTGAGGTTGGTGTTGGCGATGGAGCGGCGGGAGTCCTTGGAGAAGCTCTGCGCGGCGACCCAGGCCATGATGTAGTTGTACAGCTCGTCGTCGGTGCGGATGTCGACGCTGGACATGCAGTAGGACTTTACCAGGCCCCAGAACACCTCACTGAAGTACCGCCAGCAGAAGATGACGCCGCTGGCGACGAGAACCATGGGGATGTAGAGATTCAGGTCGATGTGTAGGTAGCGCTGGACGGCTTCCGAGAAGACGCTGAAGCCTGGGATGAACATGTCGAGGACAGCGGTCTGGGGGACGGGCAGGAGTACGCTGCCGGCTGTTGGTAGGGGAGCGCCTGCTCCGAGGCTAGAAGTGATGGCCTCGGCCATGTCGGCGAGGTTGATGTTGCTTGTGAGTGAACCTGGCGAGGATGGCGTTTGTAAAGATGTCGCGGTTCAGATTATGACGAGACTTGTGAGGACAGAACTGGGGTGAAGGCAGATCCCAACGTAAGGTATGTCTCTACTCCTTCAAAGCACCACTGGGCAATTGTATGACGACGAGAGGTGAAACCAACAAGAGCACAGGACGAGAAGAGAGGTCCAAACTCTTTTATATCCCAAGCATGCGGATACAGTTACCGACGAGTAAGTATAGACATCCCAATCAGGCCGCCCGTACGCAAGGCAGCAAAGACAAGGGGGAAACAACCTTCGTTTCCAGACCCCACGCAAACTGCCCCGTGAGCCATCACCGGCAACGGCGTGTGGCTGTTCTAGTCGGGCTTAGAGCCAGGACATGCCGTCCATGCATGAGGCGACGAGAACGGAATGGGCAGGGCAGATCCAATCACGCAGGAACACCGCCGTCCTGCACGAGCAGCGCACGCTGACATGTCCACGAACCAACCCCTACATTGTTGATTCGGTTTGCTATTTTCTGTATGCGGCTTTGCACCGCAGTGGTGCGCGGACGACAAGCGGGTTGCTGGTATGCGTCAAGCTTGGGATGCGTGGTGGGTAATGTATGTATGTTAGTCACAAGCAAGCTGGCGGTGTAAGTCGTCGTGGTGGGGAGCAACCTAGCAGCTGAGCTTTTTTCGCAGTATACCGAATCCCTGGAAACAGGGATAACGGGAGTCTTTCCCGATGCCAGCCAGAGAACTGTTGCACAGCCCTACCTGACCAGTGATTGTCCGAACGAAGGTCGTATGCGGCTGGCGCCGGAGGGCTCCTGTGACGTTTAATTGGCTACTGGTACTTCGCGTTACGGATTTCCTGCAGGATCGACGCAGAATTGATTCACTTGAAGGTAGGAAGTCGAGGCGGGATTTCAGGCATCACAGGTGATTTTATTCACATGCGTGTGAACATAACCGATAAGCAGGATCTTGGGTAATTGCACTCGGAACACCAAGAGATGTTGATATGTAGAGGGTGCCTGTTCTTGGCACTCTACGAAGTACGGTTGTGAAAACTTCTGTTTCGTGACGTAAACTGGAG